>VOFB01000993.1_pt1 | contig 118000 bp, 92 predicted proteins | sample 5384141 | NCBI WGS metagenome assembly VOFB01 (sample SAMN12384721, study PRJNA508395) | human gut metagenome | isolation source: healthy gut A | host: Homo sapiens
GGTTATATTTACGTTTTCTTTTTTTGCTATCTCGCACAGCCGCTTTGTGCTTTCTTCTACATCAATTCTTGAAAAGCGGAACTGCTGACATCTTGATGCGATAGTCGCAGGCACCTTGTGTATCTCGGTAGTCGCAAGTATGAATATAACGTGCGGCGGCGGTTCTTCTATGGTTTTCAGAAGTGCGTTGAATGCCTGTGAGGACAGCATATGCACCTCGTCTATTATATAAACTTTATAACGGCAGACAGTCGGAGCGTACATAACCTCGTCACGCAATGCCCTTACATCGTCAACGCCGTTGTTTGAGGCTGCGTCCATCTCGATTATATCAGGACAGCCTGCGGCTATTGCCTTACAGCTTTCACATTCTCCGCAGGGGTTGCCGTCAACGGGAGATAAGCAGTTTACCGCCTTTGCCATCAGCTTCGCACAGGTGGTCTTGCCCGTACCTCTCGAACCTGTGAACAGATAAGCGTGAGCCGGAGTGCCGGCCTTTATCTGGTTTTTCAGCGTGGTGGTTATATGCTCCTGCGAAATTACTTCGTCAAAGGTGGCAGAACGATACTTACGATAAAGAGCAAGATGCATAACTAACCTCCCGTGAAAAAGTACATAATAATCGGTAAATAAAACGATACGCAAAAATAGAACCCATGATTATGAGTGTAAACTTGCTGCGGCACAGGTCATAACTGCTTAATGCTGCTCGGTTCCCCGCCTGACATGGTTCACAGGACTCCCTTGCACAGGGCTTACACCCATAATCACGGGTTCTATTTCTGATACTGTACTATTGTACCATAGTTTAAATAAAAAATCAAGCCTTATTATACTATCAGTCTGTTGAAAAACCTATATTTTTTTGAAAATGGGGTCGCAGGGGCGAAGCCCCCGACAGGGACTAGGGGCGGTAGCCCCAGTAATATAGCCCCTTCCCGTGGGGAAGGGGTTTGGGGATAGGGATAATAAATCAGAAGTTTATTTCAAAAACAGACTTTTTCTACAAGCTGATACTATTTTTAATTACCGCCTGCAATGAACGCTATCAGCAAAAAAATCACCCGCCGTAAAAGCGGGTGAAAGTAAATCAGATAAAGCAAAATCAGTCAGGAAATATACCAAAAAAAGAAGTGGTTGTCAAATTTACAACTATCAGAAGAAGTCTGTTTTTATAAAAAGGTGCTCGTTTGCAATCCCTATCCCCTTTAGGACACTCTGATGGCTTTGCCTCGTGCAAAGCTCGGCGTGTCCTTATTTCGGCATCCTTGCCGAAAACCCCTTTCCACGGGAAAGGCTGTGTATGCTTGGTTGGCTCTGCATCGTGCAGAGCCTTTGGGCATACACGCCCGGCGTCCGTGCCGGGGCTGAGTGTGGGGCTGCCGCCCTCACCCCGCTTGGGGCTACGCCCCAAACCCCATTTTAAATAGTTATATAGGTTTTTCGACAGACTGCTTAATCATTATCTGCCTTGAGAACAGCATTCAGCATAACCGTTGCGCCCTCAGTGCAATGCTCGGGGCTTGAATATTCCGGCTCGCAGTGTGAAAGACCGTCCTTCGACTGTACGAATATCATAGTTGTCGGGAGCATATATGCGGCAAACTGTGCGTCGTGACCTGCTCCTGAGTGGATATACTGGTGCTTGATACCGCATTCTTCTGCAGATGCCTTTACATAGCTTACCAGCTTCTTATCCCAGTAGACAGTATCACGGTTCCAAGCCTTTTCTACCTTGCAGGTACAGCCTGCCCACGTTTTTTCCTCGCAGGATTTTACGATAGCCAGTACCTTTTCAAGTACCTTTGGATCTTCGTGACGTGAGTCGAACGAAAAGTCGAAAAAGTCGGGTACGCAGGTATGTACGCAAGGGTGGCATACAACCTCGCCCGTTGTGTAAACAAGGTCGCTGTAGCCGAGCTTGTCGATTTCCTCGTGCAGATAGCACAGAGCCTGTGAAGCGGCAAAGAATGCGTCACGGCGCTTGGGCATCGGGAATGTGTGCCTGCATGGGTCGTCTGTCCGTAGAACTTCAGCCTGTAGTTGAACATACCCAGTACACAGTCAACAACGCCTATATCGTTTCCTGCATCTTCAAGGATAGGACCTTGCTCGATGTGAGTTTCAAACATATACATATATCTGTCGGGTGACAGGCGGTACTTCTTGTCGCCCTTGAAGCCCGACTTGTCAAGCGCTTCACCGAATGTCGATGTATTGTCAAGGATACTCTTTGAATTCATCATATCCTCATACTTGAACTTGCATCTGATATCTTCGGGCAGATAATCGTAGCATACGATACCCGAACACATCATAGCGGGCGGATACAGCGAGCCTTCCTCGTTTGTCCATATCATAGCGGTGAGAGGATGCTTATGAGGGATGTTCTTCTCGTGTACTGTTTCAAGCACCTCCATAGCCGACATAACACCGAGTATACCGTCATAGTTACCGCCGTTTTTTACCGAGTCGCAGTGAGAAGCCATTACGATACGCTTTGCGTCGGGGTCTGTGCCGGGGAGCGTTGCGTAGATATTAGCAACATCATCTATCTCGATCTCTGCGCCGATAGCCTTCATACGCTTGATGAACTCGTTACGGGCCATAATAGCCTCGGGCGAGAGCGAGTAACGTGTGATACCGCCGTGGCCTGCATCACCGAATTTGCTGAAAGTGGAGATCTTATCCTTCATTCTGTCTAAACTGCATTCATACATTTTTACGTCATCCTTTCCTTTGTAAACAAAACGGCGCAGAACTTTCATCGTCCTGCGCCGTTGCGGTACTTGTTTTTTCTTTACCTGTATTGTACTACCGAAAAGCAGTAAGGTCAACCGGTTTTACATGGTTTTGTGCTATAGCACAAGCACGTTTGTGCAAGTTTAGAATTGATAACTTGCAAAATGCGGTTATAAGATAACGTTATGATGCGGATTTTCAGCGATTATTTGAAATCGCTTTATAAACAAAATGCAAAAAGCTGTCCGTTTGAGACAGCTTTTGCGATGGCTATATAAAATTGGGTATAGAAATTTCTGAATTATTCTGCAAACATAGGTGTTGAGAGGTAACGGTCGCCTGTATCGGGGAGAAGAACAACAATGTTCTTGCCCTTGTTCTCGGGGCGCTTAGCAAGCTGTGTAGCCGCATATACAGCCGCACCGGATGAGATGCCGACAAGTAAGCCCTCTTTTCTTGCAAGCGTTCTGCCTGTAGCGAATGCGTCCTCGTTCTCGACTGCGATTATTTCATCGTAAATCTTGGTATCAAGCGTTTCGGGAACAAAGCCTGCGCCGATACCCTGTATCTTATGAGGTCCTGCTACACCCTTTGAAAGCACGGGCGAGCCTGCGGGTTCAACCGCAACTACCTTTACATTCGGGTTCTTGCTCTTGAGGTACTTACCTACGCCTGAAACCGTACCGCCTGTGCCTACGCCGGCTACGAAGATGTCAACCTTTCCGTCTGTATCTTCCCATATCTCAGGACCGGTTGTATTGAAGTGAGCGGTGGGGTTTGCGCTGTTTGTGAACTGGCTGGGAATGAATCCGCCCTCGATCTGCTGTGCAAGCTCCTCTGCCTTTGCGATTGCGCCTTTCATACCCTTTGCGCCGTCTGTAAGTACAAGCTCCGCACCGTATGCCTTGAGCAGATTACGGCGCTCAACGCTCATGGTTTCGGGCATTGTGAGGATTATTCTGTAGCCCTTTGAAGCGGCTACAGCGGCAAGTCCTATACCTGTGTTACCGCTTGTAGGCTCGATTATAACTGCGCCGGGCTTGAGTGCGCCCTTAGCTTCGGCATCGTCTATCATCGCCTTTGCGATTCTGTCCTTTACGCTTCCTGCGGGGTTGAAGTATTCGAGCTTTGCGTAGATGTTTGCAGGAAGCTCGTTCAGAGCTATGTAGTTGTTGAGCTTTAATATGGGTGTGCCGCCTATAAGGTCTGTGATCTTGTCAAATGTTCTCATTGTGATTTTCTCCTTTTCGATTCATAATCTGTTATACTTTAAGTCAAATTTTCGCCTGTTATTCTGTCGGTATAAAACCGTGTGTTGCAGTTGCAACAAAAGTATATCTGTCTTACTTTGAAGATGCTGCTAAAATCAACATCGGAAACCGCTGATATATCTTGTCATATTCTTGTTCATATCCTTACCTCGTTTTCGGTTCGGTTTAATCTCTAAAAGCCTATCGACTTTGTAGGCTTTATTATATCACTGCTTTCGGCATTTGTCAAGAGGGTTTTGAAAAATTTTTCAAAAATATGCAAAATGAATGGAGCTTAGTTTTTGGGGAGCTTGCGGAATTGTCGGTGTCGGCAAGAGCGATAAGGTTATAACGGGAGGGGCAAGCAAGGCATTACCGGAGCGATGCAAACAAAAAATCCGCCGTTTAAAAAACAGCGGATTCCAGACTGTCGAAAAACCTCTATCGATGATAAAAATGGGGTGTCGAGTGTTGCTTGCTCTGCTGGTTTTGCATCGTGCAAAACTTTTGGCAAGCAACCAAAGCATCCTTGCTTTGGGGCGTAGCCCCCATACAGGTCGTCAGCCATTTGTGTCACTGCGTCTGTGCATTGACAGCCATTTGTGCCGTTGCATCGTGCAACGGCTTTGTGTGGCTGTCATTATGCGTCCTTGCATAGTGGCTTTGTGTGGCTGACTGCAAGCGTCCTTGCTTGGGACTGGGCGGTAGCCCCAGTAATATAGCCCCTTCCCACGGGGAAGGGGTTTGGGGTTAGGGATAGAGAATTTGCTCTATATTTATAAAAATAGACTTTTCCTACAAGCTGAAATCCGCCGTTTAAAAAACAGCGGATCCGACATATCTTTACATATTCAGAAAATACTCATGTACTCTTGTATCGCCGTCAAGCTCCGGGTGGAAGGCTGTGACAAGCTGATTTTTCTGTCTTGCGGCTACTATTTTTCCGTCCACCTCCGAGAGAACCTGTACATCGTCATAAACCTTGTCGATATACGGCGCACGGATAAACGTCATAGGAAGTTCTCCGATACCCTCAAACTGCGCTTCGGTATGGAAGCTGCCGAGCTGTCTGCCATAAGCGTTGCGGTTGGCAACAATGGACATTGTCTGCAGGTGCTGTGCGCTGTCGTTAGAGATAGACTTCGCAAGCAGGATAAGACCTGCGCAGGTGCCGTAGACAGGCATACCGCCTTCGATACGGCTCTTTATGCCGTCAAAAAGATCAAGTTCACGGAGCAGTTTTCCCTGCACCGTGCTTTCACCGCCGGGAATTATAAGGCGGTCGAAGCTGCGGTCAATATCCTTTTTCTGACGTATCTCAAAGCTGTCTGCACCGAGCTTTGAGAGAATTTTTTCGTGTTCCGCAAATGCGCCCTGAAGCGCAAGAACTGCTACTGTCATTAGTTGTGTCCTTTCGGCTGAGCGGTTTATTACAGCAATCTTCTTTTTGCTCAGCACTTTTTATAAATCCGCCGTTTTGCAAGCCTTTACTTATTTCTAATGTTTAAAAAGGCGGAATTTGAAGCGGCACATTGCCGCAAAGGTCGGAACAGTCAGCGGCGACCCGCCGCAAATCGCAATAAGTCCAAATATCGTTTATCCCCGACCATTTCGATAGCGTTAGCAATGCACCAACCTTTAAAAAGGTCAGAATTTGAAGCGGCACATTGCCGCAGTCGGAATTTGAGGCGGCACATTGCCGCAAATCGCAATAAGCCCAAATATCGTTTATCCCCGACCGTCCCACTAATCTTAGCTACGTTCCAACCTTTAAAAAGGTCGGAATTTGAAGTGGCACATTGCCGCTTATTTGCCTCGTTCTGCCATGAGGAGAGCGATTTCCTGTTCGTTTATGCCGACCATAGCTTCACCGAGATCTTCCGACAGCTCTGCGATCATCTTAGCGTCAGTGTAGTTTGTAACGGCCTTTACGATAGCGGCGGCTCTCTTTGCGGGGTTGCCCGACTTGAAGATACCGCTTCCTACGAATACGCCCTCAGCGCCGAGCTGCATCATCAGAGCGGCATCGGCAGGAGTTGCGACACCGCCTGCGGCGAAGTTTACAACGGGGAGCTTGCCGTTTTCCGCAACATACTTTACAAGCTCATAGTCGACCTGAAGATCCTTTGCGGCCTGGTAAAGCTCGTCCTTTGACATAGATGTCAGCCTGCGGATTTCCTGCTGCATCATTCTCATATGCCTTACAGCCTGTACAACGTCGCCTGTACCGGGCTCGCCCTTTGTTCTTATCATAGAAGCGCCTTCTGAGATACGGCGGAGCGCCTCGCCTAAGTCCTTTGCACCGCATACGAAAGGCACGTTGAACTTTGTCTTGTCGATGTGGTACTTGTCATCTGCAGGAGAAAGAACCTCGCTCTCGTCAATATAATCTATCTCGATAGCCTCAAGTATCTGTGCTTCAGCAAAATGACCGATACGGCACTTTGCCATAACGGGAATTGTAACTGCGTTCTGAATGCCCTTTATCATAGCAGGGTCGCTCATTCTTGCAACACCGCCTGCGGCTCTTATATCGGCAGGGATACGCTCAAGCGCCATAACTGCGCAAGCGCCTGCCTCCTGTGCTATTCTTGCCTGCTCAGGCGTTGTAACGTCCATTATTACACCGCCCTTTAACATCTGGGCGAGGTTTTTGTTAAGCTCGTATCTTTCGTTTGACATAGTTGAAAACTTCCTTTCCTGTCGGTAGATTTTTTCTTTGTACCTATTGTATATCCCGACAGCCCTTGTTGCAATTCAACAGTTTCAACTGAGTTTTCAACATTTTTGTTTATTATAATCTTTTTACATAAACCTTACATACATTTTTTATTGACTTTTCACAAACGCTTTTGAACAACAAATTTACAGTATCTAACATCGCCGTCAAAATGCAGAGAAAAAAGCCTACAGAACTTATCGTTTTTGGTGATTGTGTAGAAAAGAAAGAATCTATGCACCTATCTGATAATTATAAACGGAAATGAAGGTTCAAGTGGTGGCAAATGCTACGGGAGAGGCTTGCCTCTCCCGAATCGGTTTTGGTGATTATGCGCATATCCGATCGTTCTGTCACAGATATCCGCCGATAACGTAATCTCGACAAAGCAGAGGCAAAAAGAACGGCGAATTGTCAGCGGCAACCTGCCGCATCAACACAATAACTGCTTCCTCAGCCCCTCCAGTATCTTCTTCTCTCTGCGTGACACCTGCACCTGTGTCATTCCCAGTATTTCTGCCGTTCTGCTCTGCGTACATTCCTCGCTGTAACGCAGTATTATTAGCCTGCGGTCTATCGGCTCAAGACGGGAAACAAGCTGTCGCAGTGCCATCCTGTCAAGTGCTTTCGGCTGTTCAGGCTCAACAGGCAGGTCGAAACTGCCCTCGTCGTTTTCCTCATCGTCATAACTGCTTAATGAAACAGGCGGAAGCGAAGCCCCAAGCGCAAGCGATGCTTCTTCGGGCGTTATCCCGAGCTTTTCCGCCAGCACCGAAATATGCGGCTCTTCGCCGTTTTTGATAAGCTCGTCACGGAGCCTGCAAATTTTCAGCGACAACTCTTTTAAACTGCGGCTCACCTTTACTGTACCGCCGTCACGGAAAAGCTGTTTTATTTCCCCCATAATGACCGGTACCGCATACGTTGAAAACTTCAGCCCCCTGCTTTCGTCAAAATTGTTGCCTGCCTTTACAAGACCGACACAGCCTGCCGAAAACAGTTCGTCATATTCTATCCCCCGATTTCTGAATCTGCCTGCTATCGAATGCACCAGTGCGAAATGCTCCGTGATGAACGAATTGTCCTTGTCGGCGCTCATTTAAGCACCCTTTTTTCAAAGCGGAATGTGAGCGTGACCGTTGTGCCTTTCCCTACCTTTGATGATACCTTTACCTTATCGCAACAGCTTTCCATAACCGCAAAGCCAAGTCCGCTCCGCTCAAGTTCAGGCTTTGTTGTAAACAGCGGTTCCATCGCCTTTTTCACATCTTCTATGCCACAGCCCTTGTCGGCTATCTTTATGTATATTTCTTCATCTTTTATACGGGCGGTTATATTTATGATGCCCACCGTTTCACATTCCGAATAAGCGTGTACCACACAGTTAGTCACCGCCTCGGAAACCGCCGCCTTGACGCTCCCCAGTTCGTCAACTGTCGGGTCAAGCTGGGAAACGAATGCCCCTACAGCCGCCCTCGCATAGCTTTCGTTTCGTGACAGGGCAGGAAACGAAAGCTTAACATAATTTTCGCACTTCATTTTTTATCCTCCGTATTTTTACCGCTTATTATAAGTCGTGACAAGCCTGCCACCTGTATTATCCTGCGTACCGACGGCGACGGATTCTTTACCGCCACACCGCCGCCGAACGATTCCATAATGCGTTGCCTGCCGAGTATAAGCCCTATACCCGAGCTGTCCATAAATGATACGCCGGACATATCCAGAATAAGCATAGACGGCATAAGCCGCTCAAGCTCTGCGTCGATTCTTATTCTTATTCCCGATGCTTCAAAATGCCCGATTTCTCCGCTTATGACAGCGGTTATTCCGCCGTTTCGCTTTATTATCTCAACTCCGGCACCCGTAAAAACTCCCCCTTTTTCTTGTTGCGTTATGCTTACAGCTTGTATTTTATACCCGTGCTTGTGAAAAACGTGTCGTAACAAGGGCGGAAATCGGCACTTTAATTTGACAACGGCAAGTTAAATATGTTATAATAATCGTAATTGTAAAACAAAATGGGGTATAAGACGCAAAACAGCGTAACACAGCCCATAAGACATAGATATGAGGAGATTTTATGCAGACAAAAACAGTATGCAGATTTGCACGCATTCCCAGGACCGTATGCCTTATAGCCTTATCTGCGGTGATATTTACCGGCATACTTGTCCTTATGGTATTTGCGCTTGCACTTACCGCAAACGGCATGATAACACTGCCGTCCGCATTTATACGCATAATAGGAAAGGGCAGTATTTTCGTATCCGACCTGTCGGAATATACGATGCTGTTTTTCGGAGCGGCAAGCCTTTTCTTCGGGCTTGGGCTGATACTTCTGAGCGTAGCGAGAATATGCCCCTTTGCCGCATCTTTTGTCTACAGACTTTTTTCAAAGACTAAAGAATGAAGCTGAAAGATCATATCCGTTTCCGCCATATCCGTGTGCAGAAGCTGACGGCGGTACAGGTGCTTATCCGCATATTTTTCCTGTGCGGAGCGATATGCCTTATCGCTATGCTTATGTTTGCACTGATAATCGACAAGGACTACCGCAGTAATGTAAAGCACGGGAGCGGGAGCTTTCCGTTTACGCAGTACCTTACTGTCGAAACAACGGATATTCCGGTATATATAACACGTTCTTCGGACGAGCTGATACACGTTTCGTATGTCAGCGATACGGAGGTTGATATTTACGAGGACGACGGACGGCTTATAGTCGAGCAGGTGCCGAGCCTTGTGATAACGCTGTTCACCCGTGAGCAGTTCAGCTACAGGATTGAAATACAGCTTCCCGACAAGCCCTTTTCAAACCTTAACCTGTACACTGCGTCATCCGACCTGCATTGCTGTGCGGTGAGCGGATATATGGTGAATATAAAATGCAAGAGCGGAAGCGCCGATATAGAAAGGCTGTCCTGCTCGGGAACGCTCGGCATCGACTGCGACAGCGGTAAAATAAATATGTATATAGACGAATTTTCGGGCGGAAGCCTTGTCAATTCCACAGGCACAGTGAATATTGATTTTGCAAAGGACGCAGACACGGTCATTTCGCAGGGAACACGTTGCTATATAAACGGCCTTGCGGCAGTGAGCGACGGCAGAGCCGCCGAAGATGACGATTTAGCCGTAACCTCGCCTTCGGGCAGAGTAAGAATAAATACAAACATAAAACGGTAAATTAAAAGCGGCAGTGCCGCAATATGAAAGGATAAGCCTTATGAATAACGTAAAACAGACATTCACCATCACCATCCCCTCAAAGACAGGCTATATGGATCTTACCGAGGATGTAATGGAGTGCGTACGCAGATCCAATATCAGAAACGGTATCATATCAATTTCTTCAATGCACACCACTGCGTCGGTGTTCACCGCAACAAATGATATTGAAGCGCTGAACGGTTATCTCAAATATTACGAAAAGGTATCCACCCTTGCCGAAGAACCGCTCAGAGCGGCTATCTGCCACCAGCTTGCAGGCGGCTCGGTAGTTACCGCTATCTGTGACAGCGAGATTTCACTCGGCCTTACGCAGTACATAATATATATGGATTTTGACGGTGAACGTGAAAAGACAGTAGAAATAAATATAATCGGAGAATAAGATGATCTCAGTAGTTATACCTGCCTTCAACGAGCAGGAAAACATACCTGCCGCTGCAGAAAGGCTCGGCAGTATATTAGCGCCGCTGTCCGACTATGAGCTGATATTTGTTGACGACGGCTCAAAGGACGGAACGTGGGAGCTTATAAAACAGCTCGGAGAAACGGACGAGCATATAAGAGGACTTCATTTTTCAAGAAATTTCGGCAAAGAGGGAGCCGTTTTTGCGGGACTTAAAGCCGCAGACGGCGATTGCGTTGCGGTGATTGACTGCGACTTACAGCATCCGCCGGAGCTTCTTGAAAAGATGTATGCCGCATGGAAAAACGGTGCGGAGGTCGTAGAGGCGGTCAAAGCGTCAAGAGGCAAGGAGGGCATAATATACAAGCTCTTTGCAAAGACCTTCTATCGTATGATGAAGAACAGCTCGGCTATTGACCTTGACGGCGCAAGCGATTATAAGCTGATGGACCGCAAGGTTGTCAATGCGCTCAACGAAATGCCCGAAAGGCTGACCTTCTTCCGTGCGCTTTCAAGCTGGGTAGGCTTCAGGACAGAGCGTGTCGAATTTGACGTTGCGCCAAGAAACGCAGGCAAGACAAAATGGTCGTTCAGAAAGCTGTTCAGATATGCTATAAGCTCAATAACCAGCTTTACAAACGTGCCTATGCAGATAATCACCTGGTCGGGAGTGCTGTTCTTTATATTTGCCGTGATACTGGCTATACAGACCCTTGTCAACTTCTGTACAGGAAAGGCGGCAGACGGCTTTTCGACCGTAATACTTCTTCTGCTTATAATAGGCAGTATACTTATGCTCGGTATCGGCATTATGGGATATTATCTCAGCAAGATATACGAGGAGATAAAGCAGCGTCCGAGATATATAGTCAGTGAAGAATCAGGACGCAGACAAAGATGCGAGGATAATAAATAATGGTAAATTTCAGAGAAAAAATGCTGTCATTCAGACACCTGTGCTATAAGAACGGTTATCTGTTTGCGGCGTTTCTTATCCCTGTTATACTGATGGGTATAGCTTATATATCGTTCGGAATATATCCGTTTGGCGGAAGGTCGGTGCTGTCGCTTGACCTTAACGCACAGTATGTTTTCTATTTCGACTATGTGCATGACGTAATAGGCAACGGCGAGAGCCTTATGTACTCGTGGAGCAGAAATCTGTCGGGCGAGTTTATGGGCATAATCGGCTATTATCTTGCAAGCCCGTTCAATATACTTGTATGGATATTCCCACGCAGTATGATAACCGAAGGCCTGCTTACAATGATGCTCGCAAAGTTCGGTGCGTGCGGCGTTACCTTTGCACTTTTTGCACATAAGTCGCAGAAGCTGTCAAAGACAACGGCGGCCTTATTCGCCCCGATGTATGCCTTGTGTGCATATATGATAGTGCAGACAATGGACCCTATGTGGCTTGATTGCGTTATCGCACTTCCGCTTATCTGCTGGGGTATAGATTCGCTGATAAAGGAAAACCGCTTCAGACTGCTCATAGGCTCGCTTGTCTATGCGTTCGTATCAAACTTCTACATAGGCTTTATGGCGGCGATCTTCTCGGTGCTGTATTTTATCTGCCGTTATTTTTCGCTTGAAACATATGCCGGCAACACAGGAATTAACATCGCAAAAAAATTTGTTACAAAAGGTGCGTTTTTCGGAATATGCGGAATAGTTTCCGCTATGATGAGCGCATTTATGATACTGCCTGTATATAATTCACTTCAGAACGGCAAATTCAGCTTCACCGAGCCGGATTATTCGCTTGTTAATAATTTTAACCTTATAGATATAGCAAGAAAGCTGTTCCCCAATACCTACGATACGGTAAGGATGGAGGGTCTGCCGGCGCTGTTCTGCTGTTCGCTTGCCCTTGTGCTTGCGGCGGGATTTTTCTGCTCGGGAGCATTTAAATTCAAGCAGAAAATTGCGGCAGGTGCGCTTATAGGCTTGCTTGTTGTAAGTATGTATATCCGTCCGGTCGATATGATATGGCACGGCGGACAGATGCCCAACTGGCTTCCCTACCGCTACTCGTTTATGCTTTCGTTTATCATAGTCGCTCTTGCGGCACATTGCTTTGAACAGCTCAAAGCGGTCAGAGCGAGAACGGTCGGAGCAATTACGCTCAGTTATATTGCTCTCGTAATATACACAGAGGCACAGGATACTTTCATAACCACGCTTGACAGCGACGGACGTGAGGTGTTTGACGGTATAACCGTTGCACTTCCTGCCATAGTATTCATGGCGGTCGCAGGCATTACCGTATATGCGGCAAGGCACTATATGAAAAAGAGCGAGCTGCCAAAGACAGGCGTGATACTTGTAACCGCAGTGATATGTGCGGAGCTTTGCTTCAATGCAACAAATACGCTGACAAAAATGCACAAGGATATTACCTTCTCGACAAGGGACAGCTATCTGAGCGTTATACTTCCGCTGCGTGAAAAGGTGGAGGAGATAAAGGCGCAGGATGACGGCTTCTACAGGATAGAGAAAAACTTCTTCCGCTCGGTAAACGATCCTATGGCTGTAAATATGTACGGCCTGTCGCACTCAAGCAGTACGCTGAATGCAAGAGCTATTGATATGCTCGGATTCTTCGGCTTCACGTCAAACGGCCACTATTCAAGGTTTTCGGGCAACACTCCGCTGACCTGCGATATTTTCGGCGTTAAATATATCCTTGACTGCGAGGGCGAGCTGACCGGAAATATAAAATCAGCAGACGATATAACCGTCACGGAAAACAAGGACGCATTGCCTGTAGGCTATCTTGCAAACAGCAAGCTGCCCTCACTTGAGCTGTCAAAGTATGACGTGTTCGAAAACCAGAACGCTCTGCTTAACGCAATGACCGGAGGAAACAGAGAATTCTTCACGGTATTTTCCGCAGACGGCGAGCCTTATGCCGAAAACTGCAAAAAAGGCTCGTTTGAAAATCAGCATATAGGCTTTACGGATGTAACGGGCGAAGCAAGCGTAACATATACGATAACTGCGCCAAAGAGCGGAGAGATCTATATGTTCATACCGACCGACTATCAGCGTGAGGTTTCGCTTTATGTAAACGGCTCGTACAAGGGCGTATGCTTTGAGAGCGACAATCATAATATAAAGGATCTCGGCAAGTTTGAAAAGGGCGAGGAAGTAACGGTAAAGCTCGTGCTGAAAAAGAGCGACCTTTATATCAGAGAGCCGCAGTTCGCCGTATACAATGAGGAAGCGGAAACAGCGGCGATAGCTCAGATGCACGAAAAGAATGCCGAAACAAAGGTCGAAAAGGTAAGTCAGACCGACATACGCTTTACGGTAAACGCAAAAAGTAACGATATACTGTTTACCACTATCCCTGCCGAAAAGGGCTGGACGGTATATGTTGACGGTGTAAAGACAGATTACGATACCGCACTGAATGACGCACTGATGACAGTAAAGCTGTCTGAGGGCGAACACGTTGTCGAATTTAAATTCTTTGCCGCAGGACTTGGCACAGGGCTTATACTGACGGTTATAGGCATTGCGGTATTTGTCGGAATGATTCTGATTTATCTCAAGATAAAGAAACCCGTAAAGCTGTCAAAGGCGGTAAATAATGACGAGGATATTGACAAAGATAAAACAGATGCTATAATAGAAAGCGATATATCCGAAGAATCGGAGGGCAAAGAATGATACTTGCGGTAGATGTCGGCAATACTAACATTGTATTCGGCGGTTTTGACAATAACGGTGAACTGCGCTTTATATCAAGGCTCAACACACAGGTTTCAAGAATGGAAGATCAGTATGCGATAAAGCTGAAGGATATATTATCCCTTTACGGCTTTGAAAATGCGGCTATAACCGGCTGTATCATTTCCTCTGTCGTATCACCGATAACCCCCATACTCGAAAAAGGAATAGAAAAGCTCTGTAATGTAAAGCCTATTATCGTTTCACCCGGTATCAAAACAGGACTTAATATAAAGATAGACGATCCTTCCGTACTCGGAAGCGATCTTGTATGCGGCGGCGTAGCGGCAAAAAGCAAGTACCCCACACCCTGCATATTCATAGATGTAGGCACTTGTCTTAAAATATTTGCGCTCGACAAGAGCGGAGCAATGCTCGGCGGAGCGATAGCTCCCGGTCCGAGATTATCATTCGAGGCTCTGTCGGGTAAAACAGCCTCCCTTCCTCTCATAGGCGCTGAGCCTGTCGGAAAAATGATAGGCACAAACAGCCCCGATAGTATGCGTGCCGGTGTCATCGGCGGTATCGCCTGTATGATAGACGGTATGATAGAGCGATATGAGGAGGAGCTTGGAGAGAAGGCTACAATAGTTGCGACAGGAGGCTACGCAAGCCTTATAGCTCCGCTTTGCAGACGTGAGCTTATTGTCGATCCCGATCTTGTATTAGAGGGTCTGCATATTATCTACAAGAAAAATCAGAAGAAGTAAGCGGCATTGTGGACGGAACCGACAGATGCTATTTCTGCGGTTACCGGCTGTGAACATATTCTGAACGGCGGATGATATGTAAAATATACAACCCTGCGAGGTACCTGCTGACAACAGGACTTCAGCAAAGGAGATTTTTATGTCAAACACAAACAACACATTAAAAGGCAAAATCAACACAAACACTATTATAGGTCTTGGTCTTCTGACCGCTATAGTTGTGGTTATGCAGTTCATATCAATGGGACTGCGTTTCGGAACATTCAGCATTACGCTGACGCTTATACCTATCGTAGTAGGCTCTGCACTTTACGGCTGGGGCTCGGGCGCATGGCTCGGCTTTGTTTTCGGTGTGACCGTACTGCTGACGGGTGACGCAAACCTGTTCCTTGCGGTAAACATACCAGGAACGATAATTACGGTAATATTAAAGGGCACACTCGCAGGTGCCGCCGCAGGTTTTGTGTATAAGCTGATAAGCAAGAAAAATCAGATAGCAGCCGTTATAGTATCGGCTGTAGTTGCACCTGTTGTTAACACAGGAATATTTGTACTCGGAAGCTATGTGTTCTTCTTTGATTATTTATCTGGACTTGCAGAGGGTACAAACTTATTCGTATTTATTCTGGTAGGTTTAGTAGGCATCAATTTCTTTATAGAGCTTGGTATAAATCTGGTGCTTAACCCTGCTATACTTCAGATAATCCGCATAGGCAAAAAGAACTTCGGCGGAAAGAACCAAATTATCAAGACAAAATAAAAAACGAAGGGCGAAAAAATGGACAACAATTATTTAGCCGAGCTTCTGTTCGGTGACATCAAGACAACACCTGAGGATATGTTTGCAAAATATCCCGCAAGAACACTTCCCGACAAGGCGGCTGTGACAAGATTCGCACCAAGCCCCACAGGCTTTATGCACATAGGCGGTCTGTATGCCGCACTTATTTCAATGTGTATGGCAAGACAGTCGGACGGTGTATTCTACCTTCGTCTTGAGGATACCGACAAAAAGCGTGAAATTGAACACGGAGCAGACGAGATAATCACATCTCTTGCGCAGTACGGAGTATGCTTTGACGAAGGTGCGGCGGCAGACGGAGAGGCCGAAAAGGGCAGCTACGGACCGTATAGACAGAGTATGAGAAAAGAGATATACCAGACCTTTGCAAAGGATCTTGTTAAGCGTGGTCTTGCATATCCTTGCTTCTGCTCGGCGGAGGAGCTTGACGAAATAAGAAAGGCACAGGAGGCCGAAAAGCCGATATGGGCTATTACGGCAGCTATGCAAAGTGCAGAAATCTGTCCATTGAAGAAATAGAAGCCAATATAAAGGCAGGCAAGGAATACGTTCTGCGCTTACGCTCAGACGGCAACGCAGAAAACAAGATAACCTGCCGTGACCTTATAAGAGGCAATATCGAAATGCCCGAAAACATAATGGACGTTGTGCTTTTAAAGTCGGACGGTATCCCTACATACCACTTTGCACACGTTGTAGACGATTTTCTGATGGGTACTACCCACGTTATAAGAGGCGATGAGTGGATTAGCTCATATCCTCTGCACGAACAGCTTTTCAGAGCAAGCGGCCTTAAAATGCCGAAGTATGCTCACATTGCCCCGATAATGAAGCTGGACGGCGGCGAGAATAAAAAGAGAAAGCTCAGCAAGAGAAAAGACCCCGAGGCAAGCGTTTCGTTCTATTCAAAAGCCGGTTTCCCTGTTCAGTCGGTGCTTGAATACCTTATGACTATCGCAAACTCAAATTATGAGGAGTGGAGAATGAAGAACCCCGATGCCGATATGTCGCAGTTCAAGTTCAAGCTTGAAAAGATGCCCGTCAGCGGTGCATTGTTCGATATGGATAAGCTGGCAAGCGTAAGCCGTGACGTTATATCGAAGATGAGCGAGGAAACGCTCTTTGACGAGATAAGCGTATGGGCAAAGGATAACGATAAAAAGCTGAACGCTTATATCACAGCTTCGCCCGACAAGTTCAGAGAAAGCATAAAGCTGTGGAAATATAACGGCAAGAAGGTACGCAAGGATATAGCAAAGTGGAGCGATCTGTCCGAGATGTTCCCGTATCTCTACGGCGACGGCGTTGACAGCTATGAGTTTGACGAAAAGCTGACAGCTGACGAGCGTAAGGAATTTTTATCGGCATATATTTCGGCTTATGACCACAAGGTTGACAGCAGTGCCTGGTTTGACGGTGTAAAGGCAGTCGGCGAGCCTTTAGGCTTCTGCCCCAACATCAAGGAATACAAGGCAAACCCCGACGCTTACAAAGGCTCGGTTGCCGATGCCTGCGGAATACTCAGAGTAGCGATAACCGGCAGAAAAAATTCCCCCGACCTGTATACCATAATGCAGCTGCTCGGTGAAGAAGAAACACTGAAACGCTTGAAAGCGGCAATGTAAAAGTGAATATAAAACAATACGCACCTCGTTTTGAGGTGCGTATTTCAGTCTGTTGAAACGTTTATTGTTATTAAAGCCACACAGTGAAATATATCACCAACACCGCTTAAAACAATTTCCACACCGACAAGAAATTAATATTTTCGTGAGTATATCGGTACAACTGCACTGACATTAACCTTTCAAAAAAACGCCACTAACCTGAGATATATGTACTAACCTGCGGACATGTAGCGTTAAGCGTCCCTGCATTAACAGGACATAAAATGTTCAGGTGGTTATTCGAGTTCCGCCAACACCCCAGCGGGGTAAGGGTATGGGTAAGGAAAGAGGGAGCCAAGAGGGAGAAAACCTAAGGGACAGGGATAGGGGCGGCAGTCCCTTTCCCTGATTCCTTTGGTTGTCTCCCTCTTTCATGTTGACAGGTGTATTGTTTCGAATAGCGAACCCGAGAAGTGCTATCTCGCAAAAAGAACTATCGGTAGCTTGTTATCATAGATAAATACTAAAAGATATAGTAGAAGCACATCAACTACAAGACTTTTTCTATAATCTGAAATACGCACCTCATTTTGAGGTGCGTATTTCTGTTCCCGATGTTTTGATTGCGTCTTATTCTATAAATCCGAGTTCCTTTAAAGCTGTTTCAAATTCATTCTTATCCTTTACAGTTCCTATCAGATAACAGGTGTTGTTCTGAAGTCTTGAATTGACGGTAATGTAATCCGAGCCTTCCGTATAGCATATAGTAATGCCCGGTGCCGCATTTTTTCCGTCGCTTGTTATTACGGATATAAAAATCCTGTTTTTCCCGAAGCTGTTATCACGGTTGAAGCCTTGAATTTTGTATTCCTTGCCGTCAAGCGTCAAGGTTCCGTCCGCATATTCCCTGCCGTATATGTTGCGTAGGATTTTTGCGTTTACGCTTACGGTCTTGTGCGGTAATTGTTCGTACATATCAACGCTGTAGTCATTGTTAATATCAACAAAATCTCCCGTACAGCTTATTTCTTTTACCACTTCCGTGTTACTGTAGTTGATGATATTCTGTTCTTTAAGAACATTTTTCAGACTCTCGCTGTCGGTTGCAGGTCCTGCCCACATTGAACTGTCAGAGGAGTTTTGCGACTGCAATACGGTAATGATTGCACTGCCTGTTCCCTTTTCCAGCTTAACATTTACATCAAATGATCCTTCGTTGTTAAGCGAATGGATATTTATCACAGAGCCTCGTGAGCTTGCGGAATCAAGAGCATACTCTGTATCGCCTACTGCAATTTTTCCGCTTGCGCCTGTCACACCAAAAATGTTTCCGGTTAAAGTTGCGTCTATGCTGATTTCTTTGTGCGACAGCTTGTCAAAATCGGGATTATCGCTGTTTAACAGACTTATATCGGCAAACGTGCCGTTAATTTTGATAGCTTCCGATGTGCCGGTAAACAGAACTACCGTTGCCGCCCCCAGAATAACAATGATTATAACGCATAGTGCTATGATGATTTTTTGAAACTTTGACATAAAATTACCTCCGATTTTTTTAAATTATTTTTAATATGAGTTGCTTGCTTGTTTATTATCATAATATCATATTGCATATCAAAAGTCAAGCATCGGACAGGCTGTTACGGTAAAAGCAGGTGTGACGCACTTACGGCTTGTCGAAATAAGCAATCACAGCAAAAAGCGGCACAGCCTCCGCCATGCCGCTTTAAATTCAGATCAATACTCCGACAACTCATAATTATTCGGTGTCCTGTGCCATAAACCGTCCGTTTCTTCGTAAATCTCCTTAAACGTAAACTTACGGAAATTGATTTTGCACCTTCCGCCGTAATTTGCCTCGTACACCCATATACCGTCGGTATCAACAGAGTATATCGTGACATAGTGCGGATAGCCGTACTTTATGTTGTCATATGCGAGATAGTCGCCCGGACGGAACGTATCGGTCATCCACTTCTTCAGCGCCGCCTCTGTCCAGTTTCCGTCGGAACGATTCCTTATCGTGAGGGTATTTTCGCCCGTTCCGTTTGTTTTGCCGAAAAGATACTCGAACACCTCGATTGTAAATCCTGCACACTGTATGCCGGAATTATTCAGAACGTGACTTCTTCCTATAAGACAGGTACAGCCTGCTTCGTTGCCTGTTTCACAGTAGGAGTGGCAGGTACAAGGAGAGGTAAGGAGCGTGTTGTAATACTTGCCAAGCTGATAGCTGTGCCAGAAGTCATATATCTTCCTGTCCCACTTGCCTTCCATCATCTCATCAAGCCGCTTCTTGACAAGCGTTTCCATATTGTCCTGCTTGACGATTCTGAAAGTGCCTTTTGCAGTGCCTGTGAAATTGCCTTTGCCCTTTACAGTAACGGTAGCTGTTCCGACATTCACTATGTTTGAATATCCCGATATATAGTAGTCAACACCGAGAGCAAGCGTTTTGCCGTTGAATGTAACAACGGGCTGTGCGGTGACGCCCTGTCCCGTATATATCTGATCCTCACAGCTTATGCTTGCAGATGATATGGCGGCAGGCGCTATCTTGAACTGCGTTTTCTTTTCCGCACCTTCATATTTTCCCTTGCCTGTGATAACTGCCGTAGCTGTTCCTGCATTAGTGTTATCATAAGCGCTCAGAATATAGTCCGTTCCGCTTTTCAGCGTGACAGAGCCTATCTTCACTGTCACCGAGGGAAGCTGTGCCGTGCCGTTGTATGTGACTTTACCTATTGTGACAACAGCATTTTCAAACGCTTCAAGCTCGTTGCTTATGCCGCTGATAGTCGCTGTTCCGCCGTAATTGCCGATACCTGTAATAACTGCGCTGACGCCTGTGGTTGATTCTGTTACAGCTACCTTATAATCTTTGTCCTGCGTTAAAAGCACACCGTCGTAAATTACCGTTACGGTATAGCCCTTGCCGTCGGTTGACAGCGATAAAGACGATTTGGCATTTGCTATATCCGCTTTTGCCACATTGCATTTTACCGTGGTCTTGCCGCTGAAGTTGCCGTTTCCGCTTATTGTGAGTGTCTGCTCTCCCGCAGCGGTCGGAGCGGTAAAACTGTAGTCGCTGCTTTTAAGCGTGTAATTGCCGAATTTAGCGTTTATGCCGATCTTTACACCGTCCGGAGCATACGTTCCGTTTGCAGAAATCGAGGCTTTCGAAATATCCGCCTTTGCAATAGTGAAGCTCATTGTTACAGCGCCCTCAAGGCTTCCCTTGCCGCTGATTGTCACCTGAGCCGTACCCGCATTGACGTTGTTTTTATAGGAAAGCGTGTAGTGAGTGCCTTCCTTAAGCGTCACATTACCGAGCCTTACATCAACGTCGGATTTTATCGCACTTCCCGTAAACGTTGCGTTCTTCACGGCTATCTCCGTACTTGAAATATCCGCCTTTTCTATAGGGAACGTTACCGTCCTGCTTCCGCTGAGATGGTTTTTGCCCGTGACCACCACGCTTGCTGTTCCGATATTGACGTTGTCCTTGAATGACAGGGTATAGTCGCTGTCGCTTATAAATTGATAGCTGCCGTAGCTTACCACAACGTCGGGTCTTACCTGTTCACCGGTAAATACCGTATCGGGTACGGTTACCTCAACATCGTTTATCGCTCTTGCGGTGATTTTAAATGTCTTTGATACACTGCCCGAATAGTTTCCCTTGCCGTTTACGATGAGAGTTGCCGTTCCCGGCTCGGTGTTGTTTTTGTAGCTTACGGTAAAGTCCGTTCCGTTTTTCAGCGTCCTGCCGCCTGCTTTAACCGCAGGTACAGGCTTTATCGCACTTCCCGTATAGACCTTGTTTCCTGTTCCCGATACGGCTGTGGCCGATATTCCGAGCTTCTTTATTGTAAAGGTCTTTTTTACGCTTCCGCCGTATATGCCTTTTCCCGTTATCGTGATTGTTCCCGTGCCGGCATTTACGTTATTCGAGTAGGCAACGGTATAGTCGGTATTCTTTTTAAGCGTTGCGTTTCCGTATTTTACCGTAACCGCAGGGCTTAGTGTCGAGCCGTTGTATGTGAGCGAGTTGTTATATGTAATAACTGCGTTTTTTATCGGCTTTGCGTTTATCTTGAATGTAACGCTTTTTGTTCCGCTGAGCTTTCCCTTGCCCTTAACCGTAACAGTTGCCGTACCGATTTTCGTATTATTTTTATAACTCAGCGTATAATCAGTACCGTTTTTAAACTTATAGTTATTATACTTTACCGTAACGGCAGGCTTTTGCGCCTTCCCGTTATAAGTCGCTGACGGTACGGTGATTTTCAGCGTAGAAACAGGCCTTGCCGTTATGCTGAATGTCAGCGAACAGCTTCCGCTGTAGTTGCCTTTTCCTTTTATGTATACCTTCGCAGTACCCTTGTTTACGTTATTCTGATATGTAAGCGTGAAGTCCGTTCCGTTTTTCAGTGTCGTTGTTCCGTTCTTGATTTTCGGAACAGGCTTTATCTGCGAGCCTGTATAATACTGCGAGGCGATTTTATAAAAAGTACACTGCTTGTATATTATGGCAGGCTTGATTGTGAACGAACGCTTTACTGTTCCGCTGTAACTGCCCTTGCCTTTTATAATAACATAAGCCGTTCCTGCGTTTATATTATTCTGATAGCTTACCGTGTAATCTTTACCGTTTTTCAGCGTTTTATTCCTGTATTTTACCGTGATCGACTGCGTCTGCGCCTTACCCGTATAGGTCTTTGCCGTCAGCCCCGACACCGTACAGTTTGTTACCGCCGCAGCGTCTGCACTGCTTCCCGTAAAACAGCAGACGGCAGCCGCACAAAGCAGAGCGCATACAAATGCCGTAAACCATTTTACCGCCGTAATATATCTGCTTTTTGCCGTTGCCGCCATGATATTTGCCTTTCTCAGTGTCTGTTATCTGAATTCGATGTCATTCGGACCGCAGACTATGTTGCATTTGCCGTACTCCGCCGATGTTGTGGTGGTAAAGCTGTTGAGATTTATCCTTACGTTAGGATAAACGCACTTTGTCACCTGTACCGACAGCGTTTCCTTAGCATTGATTATTTTCTGTATTTCTTCTATCCTCGTTTTCAGAGGCTTCTTATCCATTCCCTTTTGCACCTTGAGCCTTATCGCAGATGAAATATACGCTTCCTTCTCTGCGTCAAGATGTTCGCCGTTCCTCTTCTTTTCCTGCAGGAATTCGATAGACGTGTTTATTTTTTCTATGTACTCATCGATTGCCGTACACTGCTTTTCGAGCGAATCCATCTCAAGCAGGAGGTTTGTGGTGCTTCCTACCGATATTATAGTAGGAGTATAGCTCTTGTTACCGAGCTGTGCCACCGCAAATTTTCCCATTACACTGCAATCTCCGCCCACAAGCGCACCGGGGTTCTTGGTGCAGTCAAGGTCGCCCTCTATCTTTATCCGACATCCGACAAGCGACGTGCTGGTAAGGTTTCCTCTTGTGGTTATGGTATCGTTTTCTCCGAAAGCAATATTGATATTGCCGTACTGCGACTGTATGGTGCTTGCAAAAACTCCGTTCTTGACGGTTATATCGCCCTGTGCGGTAAGTGTAGCACCGGTCACCATTCCCGATACGGTTATGGTTTTTCCTGCCGTTACCGAAAATCCCTCCTGCACACTGCCCTTGATGACAACATCACCCAGGAAGTTTATATTGCCCGTCTTTACATCTATGTCGGATGAAATCTGGAACGTGGTTACAACATTGAACCTTCCGCCCATATATACAAGGTTTCCGCTTTCTGCGGCGAACAGCTTGGTGCCATCTGCCGAAAGCACCGTGTTCGAACCCTGCGGTACAAGCGGAGGTCTGCCCGGACGTGGAGCAATCACCTGACCGTATACGTTCATACCTTCCTCGCCCTGCGTTTCGGGTACTATTTCGCATATAAGGTCATTTACTCTTACGTTTACTATAAGCCCGAGGTCACGATAGTCAACACTGCCGTCCTCCAGCTTTCTCGGCACCAGCTTCTTGTCTGTATCAAAAAGATTTTTTACCCTGCCGTTTTCGCCGTCAACCGCCGCATATCCGCTCGCTACCGTGAAGATCTTGTCGTATAACTTATTTGCCGCTATTTCCTCAAGAAGTTCCTCGTCTATTCCGTATACAACGTGTTCGTCCTTGAGTGCCTGCCGCATAGCTTCCACTGTTATATCCTTGCCGGAAAACTGCGGTGAAAATACGCACATATTCGCTTCCAGGTGGTTGTCGCTTACAACCACCTTTACCGATGCGTCTACATTCAGCGTAGGATTGTTTTCCTGCGGGCGTTGCATAGTCTTATTGTTAAGCTCGATGCCGTCAAGTGACGCAGTAGCTTCTTTTCAAGTTCTATAAGCTCCGACATGGATATATCCGCCATTTTTTGTCTTTCCGTCTTTTCCATCGGTGTACCTTCCTGTCGTAAATCTATCGTGTCAATCGTGTCTGTCGTGTCATATAGTCTTGTTTCCCTTAAGACTTGACATTATCTCAAGCGAGCCGTCCGACGCATTGAACGATACCGTTCTGCCGTAGTTAAGTCCCGTGTCGGATGCGATTATAGGCACTCCGAGCTTTGCCAGCGCTTTTTTGGTGGCCTCAACGTTACGGTCGCCTATAGACATAGCAGGTGTTGTGGTAGCAAACATATTCGCTCCGCCTGCTATTTTTGCGGTTATTCTCGATGCCGCCGCACCGTTTTTTATCATGCTTTCATATAGAAGCTGTATGCCCGTATCGGCAAACTTGAATTTGTTCTTGTCATTCGGTATAGCGCTGCTGTCAGGCAGCATTATATGCGCCAGTCCCGCTATGCCGAGCACTTTGTCTATCATACATATCCCAACGCAGCTGCCAAGAGCATAAGTCACCAGTACATCCGGCGACTTGCACAGCTTCTGGTCGGAGATCCCCACGATTATCTTGTTCACTGGTCTTCAACCCCCAGTTTCCCAAGCAGAGTTCTCAGCGACTCTACCGTAGGTATAAGAAGCATATCGGATTGTATCTCAACTGAATCAATCAGAAATTGTTCGCTTATCATGAGTACCCTTTCATACGCCTCGGAAAGCTCCGTTGCAGGAACCGTCATTATAGCTCCGAGCATATCCGTTGTAAGCGCAGGTACCGACATATCAATGACCATACCGCTGAGATTTGCGATAGCATTGACATAACTTCCACCCATTATATTTCCTATTTCGCTCAGCACCGATATATCATCGGCACTCATCTCATACAGCGAAAACGAGCGTTCGCCCATAATACCCGTTACGATAGTTTTCGCAAACGCTTCTTCAAGCAGGAACATTATCATTCCGTCTGCGTCCCCTTTAAGCCGTATCAGTATTCCTACCACCAGCTTGTCGGGAGAGCCGAGCGACTCTATTGCATCAGCTACGTCCATAAGCCTTACCTGAGGCACCTGCATATCTATGCTCCTGCCAAGAAGCTGTGACAGCGCCGTTGCGGCATTACCCGAGCCGATATTTCCTATTTCCTTAAGCACATCAAGCTGTACCGGGCTTAAATCATCGTAACTGTTTATCATAATAGACCTCTGAAATTATTAATCTTATAGCTGTATATAACCGCACAGCCTGCCGGTATATCTACCGACAGACCCACGGTTAAAATTCAGGATCGAAGCATCGTGCCTTATCCCCTTAAGTTATTGGTTATACGCTCCAGCTCATCGGCTGTCTGTACGACCCTTGCGCTCATCTGGTATGAACGCTGTGTTTCGATAATGCGTACCATATCGCCTGCAATATCCGTATTGCTGCGTTCGAGTGCCATTCTTATCTTGTCGATACTCCTGTCGGCAACCGCCTCTCCCGACCTCTCTGTAGCAGTCATCTTGTTACTGCCGAGAAGTTCGAGTCCAAAGTTGTTGTCAAATGTGTACACACCTATCATTTTCGTAAGTGCCTCATAGTCCGGCTTGCTCGTACCTTCTATAAAGGGAACTGTAATGTGGTTTCCCTCATAGTCAAGCACAAATTCTCCGTTTGCGCTTACAAGCTCCCAGTGGTCGCCTATCTGCGACATCTGGAAATCGCCCGCTCTTGTGTAGTTTACATCGCCGTACTTATCCATTACCGCAAAGAAGCCTTCTTCTGTCGGTATGGCAAAGTCAAGGTCGTTATCGGTATATGTAAATACGCCCTCGCTGTACATAAGCTGAGTGCTGTGCACATATTCGCCGTGACCTGTCTGCCAGTCAGGCTCCGTATTTCTCTGTACCGTGTAGATACAGTCCGCAAAGCTCGGACGGGAAGCCTTGAAGCCCACCGTATTCACGTTTGCAATGTTGTTTGAGTAAACGTTAAGTCCTTCCTGCTGTGCAATAAGGCCCGTCTTACCCGTGTAGAATGCAATGTTCATGACATATCCTCACATCCGGTCATTTTACAGCTTGATTATCTCGCTTGCCGCTCTGCCGTTGATAGTATCCATATACTTCAGCACAGCACTGCTTGCTTCAAATAATCTCTGCGTTTCCATAAGAGAAGTAATCTCCTTGTTTGCGTCAACATTTGACTTTTCAAAACAGCCCTGGATAATATCATATTTCTCGCCTTCGGGTATCGTCATATCCCCGTCATAAGAAAACAGGTTGTTTCCTACCTTTGTAACGTCTGCGTTTTCGGGTATGTAGCTGAGCCTCAGCTTTTCTATGACCTCGCCGTTTTCGTTCAGGATATTACCCTCGTTGTCAACAATGAAATCATCGTTTCCGATATATATCTCACCGTTTTGACCGAGTACACGTCCGCTGTCGTTAAGGCATAAATAGCCTTCTCCGTCAAGCTCAAACTGACCGCACCTTGTCTGATATACATTTCCGTTAGTACCCTGTATATTGAAATACACGTTTCCCTGAATACCTATATCAAACGGGCTTTCGGTAAACTCAAAACTGCTCTGCTCAAGGTTGCTCTTGCTTGTATCAACATACGTCTGCACGAATTTGCCGCTTGTCTTTCTGCGGTTGCTGACAAGTATAAGCTCCTCCTGAAAGGTGTTCATTCTTATCTCGTCCTTCTTGTAGCCCGCCGTGTTGATATTCGTTAGATTATTCGAGATAGCGTCAAGCGACCTCTGGTGGTTAAGCATGGATTGCGTCAGATTGTAAAATGCTCTCTGCAAGTTTTTTCACCTCCTTTCGTAAAGCGTGATTTTCCGTATTATAAGCGAGCCGGTAAACCTCCGACCCCTTGATTATATCATATCAGTTTTCACATAAATATGCAAGCCTTTCAGCCGTTTATATAGCTTTCCAGCTTGTTTTTGAGCGTCAGCATAGCCTTTGAATGTATCTGGCATACTCTTGACTGCGTAATGCTCATAACTTTGGCAATCTCTGAGTATTTCAGTCTTTCGTAGTAATACATTGTCACTACCTGCTTTTCCTTTTCGGGAAGCGTGGCGACAGCGTCAGCTATTACCTGCTTTTTTTCACGCTCATACATTTTTGCGTCGGCGGTTTCGCTTGATGCCGAAATATTTTCGTCAAGATTATCCTCGTATAAAAGCTCCTCAAACGACAGCGTTATCATTCCTGCCGTATTCGCCATCAGCTTTGAAAGCTGTGCGGTGGTCATATTCATACTTTCTGCAAGCTCCTCGTCTGTAGGAGTACGGCACAGCTCGGAATTAAGCCTTGCAAAATTATCGTCAAGCTGTTTTGACAGCTTTCTGAGCGTTCTCGGAACTCTGTCCAGCTTTCGCAGATAATCAATAACAGCGCCCTTTATCCTGATACCTGCGTATGTTTCGAATTTTACATTCTTCTCGGGATCGAAGCCGTCTATAGCCGCCATAAGCGCAATAACGCCTTCGTTTATAATATCGTCGCTTTCCGCATATCCGGTGTAGATATTACGCATTGATACCGCTATCATTTTGACAAGATCCATATACATCAGCACGATTTCGTTCCTGACGTTCATATCGCCTGTCAGCCTGTATTTTTCAAGAAGCTCGTTCAGCCGCTCCTTGCTCTGCACTGCCATAGAACACTCCTTTCCCGGATATTTCCGACCGTGCGGCGTTTACATCGCTATATTGCCTATAGCCTGTATCTGCGCCGTATTGTCGATTTCGCTGTAGGACAGCACCGTTATATTCGGTATGAACTGGTCTATCAGTTTCTTGAAATATATTCTTACTATCGGAGAGGTCAGTATGATTATATTCGGTATAACATCCTTTACCTTGTCTATTTCTCCGCTTGTTATGTTGACGATTTTCTGTATAAGGTCGGGATCCATCGCAAGATAGCTTCCTGCTTCGGATTTCTTTACGCTTGCAACTATCGTATCCTCGACCTTCGGGTCAACGGTAATTACTCTCAGCGAGTTTGCCTCCGCAAAGCGTCTTGTTATGGTACGCTTGAGCGCCTGTCTTACATATTCCGTTACAATATCAATGTCCTTGAGCGCACCTGCGTGGTCGCCAAGCGTTTCGAGGATAGTTTCCATATCCCTTATCGGAACGCCCTCACGCAGAAGCAGGCAAAGCACCTTTTCGAGATAACCGAGAGAGATAGTGCCTGGTATAAGGTCGTCGATAAGAGTTGGGTTGGTCTGCTTTATGTTGTCCACCATCGTCTTTACGTCCTGACGTGACAAAAGCTCACTGCAGTGCTGCTTGATGACCTCTGACAGATGAGTTATCATTACGGACACAGGGTCGATAAGCGTATATCCCGCAACGTCAGCCATTACCTTCTTGTCTGCGCTTATCCACTTTGCAGGGATACCGAATGCAGGCTCAACGGTGTCTATGCCGTCAACAGGGTTTACCACATCTCCGTTGTCAAGCGCTAAATAGTGGTCGGAAAGAATTTCTCCTCTTGCGACCTCCTCGCCCTTTATCTTTATAACATACTGGTTCGGGTTTATTTCGGGGTTGTCCGTCATTCGTACCGACGGTATTACCATACCCATATCCATCGCAAACTGCTTACGGAACATTACCACACGGTCGATAAAATGACCGCCGCTCTTTTCGTCTACAAGATGCAGAAGGCTGTAGCCGAACTCCATCTCTATCTGTTCAACATTCAACAGCTTGAATACATTGTCAATATCCCTGTAATAGTCATTGTCTGAGGTCGGCTGATCCTGCATCTTTGCAAGCGTTTCACGTTCAGCCTGAGCGGCAAGAGCCGCCTCTTTCTTCGCCTTCGATTTTGATAATCTCCAGCCGAATATAAACAGTGCCGCACCGACGCCGAGAAGTATCAGCTTCGGGAAGCCGGGGATAACCATAAGAGCGGCAATAACAATGCCGGCTATCATCATTACGTTAGGCTGAGAGGTAAACTGCCTTTTAATATCGGCATTGAAGCTGTCAGTGCTTGCCGCACGGGTAACTACCATACCTGTAGCAACAGAGATCATAAGTGCAGGAATCTGCGAGCAAAGACCGTCACCGACCGTTGCCAGCGAGTAGGTGGAAAGCACAGAGTTTATATCCTGTCCGTGCATAATACCCAGTACCGCACCGCCGATAAGGTTTATGAGCGCCGTGATGATAGAAATTATAGCGTCGCCCTTTACAAACTTCGTAGCACCGTCCATTGCGCCGAAGAAGTCGCTTTCACGCTGTACTTCCGCACGGCGTATCTTTGCCTCTTCATCGGTTATTGCGCCTGTGTTAAGGTCTGCGTCAATAGCCATCTGCTTACCGGGCATAGCGTCAAGGGTAAATCTTGCGGCAACTTCAGATACACGCTCAGAACCCTTGGTGATAACAAGGAAGTTTACTATTACTATGATTACGAATATGATAAATCCGACAATAGCGTCACCGCCCATTACGAATTCACCGAACGTCTTTACGACCTCGCCGGCATAGCCTTTTGAAAGTATTCCTCGTGTAGTCGATACGTTCAGCGACAGTCGGAAAACCGTTGTCAGAAGAAGTACAGTCGGGAATATCGAAAATTCAAGCGCTTTTTTTATGTACATCGTCATAAGGAGTATGACGAGAGAAAGTCCTATATTTATTATCAGAAGAAAGTCCAGTATCGGAGTCGGCAGAGGAATGATAATCGCAAGCACGATAAAAATAACGAATACCGCAAAAACATTCGTCATCATCTTTTTAACCATTCGCACCGCTCCTTTCTTTTTCTTTCTCTTTCTCTGTCCGGACTTCGCTTGTCCGTTTTTATAATTATTTATATTCAATGCGAAATTCCGCACCGCATTTCCCACTTTTCGTAGGGCGAGGTTCTGTGTACATTTTTTTGGTTTCGCATTCTGCAAATCCGGTACAACATTTCATAGCTTTCGTAGGCGAGGCAAGTAGTTTTGCCTTAGTCGTTAAACCCCGCCGTTTCGCCATCTGTCGCCAAATTGCAACATTTCCAAAGGCGGAATTTGTTGCGGCTCACAGCCGCAAAGGCGGAATTTGTAGCGGCTCACAGCCGCCGATGCTGTTCCTCATATACCATCGCCAGCACCTCTGCCACCGCAGTGTAAAACTCTCTCGGTATCTCCTGACCTATGTCTACCGCCTCATAAAGCCCTCTTGCGAGCGGACGGTTTTCAGTGATATATACATTATGCTCCTGCGCCACTGCAACAATCCTCAGTGCCAGTGCGTCTGTACCCTTTGCCACGACAACAGGCGCTCTGTAGGCTGTCTTGCGGTCATATTTAAGAGCAACCGCATAGTGAGTAGGGTTACGGACAACCACATCTGCGGACGGCACTTCCTGCATCATACGCTGTTGTGCCATTTCCTGCTGTTTACGCTTTATCTTGCCCTTTATCTGTGGGTCACCTTCGAGCTGTTTGTACTCGTCCTTGACCTCCTGCTTTGACATCTTGAGCTTTTTCTCAAATGACCACCACTGGAAAACATAGTCTGCCGCCGCCACAAATACAAGCATAACGAATATCGTTACAATAAGGCTCATCGCCGTTTCGCTTATATATGCAACTATCTTTATCACATCTGTATCTATCAGTTTTTTGAACTCGTTTATTCTGTCCATTACCTGAAAGTACAGTATGGCGACTACTACGATTATCTCGATAAGTCCCTTCACAAGCCCTACAAGCGCCTGCATCGAAAACAACCGCTTGATACCCGTAAACGGATTTAATCTGCTGAATTTCGGCTTCATCGCCTCCATACTGAAAAGTCCCTTTGTCTGAACGATTACGGGCAGTACGCTCAGTACGACCCCCACCGCCAGTATCGGACCTACGGTACAGACGCAGATTATAGCCACCTTCCAGAATACGCTCATCGCAAACTCTACGGTATTGCCCGTCTTGTCTATAGATGACATCGACTGCTCCATAAAGTTTAAAAGCATCTGGAACATATAGTTTCCGAATATCGCAAGAAATGCGAATATTCCCACCACGAAAACCGCAACCGCAACTTCCTTGCTCTGCAGTACCTCGCCCTTTTTTCTGGTATCCTTACGCTTTTTCGGGGTGGCTTTTTCGGTTTTTTCTTCGCCTGCCATTTACCCTCCTAAGAACCCATCATGCCGAGCAGACCGTAAAGGTTCTGCCACATAATGCCCATCAGCTTTTCGATGAAGTCCGACATGGGCTGAGCCATTATCAGCACCGCCGCAAGACCGATAAGCACCTTAAGCTGAATGTTCAGCGCAAAGATATGAATTGACGGTACAGCCTTCATCAGCACGCCAAGACATATTTCGGTGATAAACTCGATAGCGATAATCGGTGCGGCGAGCTTTACCGCCAGCGTAAGCACGGTCGAAAAGTACGTCACCAATGCCCACGGCACGTCCGCAGTGAACCCCGAAAATCCTATCGGAAGCGTTTCATACGATATATGAAACAGTTTTATATATGACAAGTGTCCATTCGTCAGAAAGAAATACAGAATGAACATATAGTAATAAACGTTTGCAAAAAGGGGCATCGACACACCGGTCGAAGGATCCATCGTTCTTGCCATAGACAGACCCGTCTGATAGTCGATAAGCTCACCTGCGGAAATAGTCACCGCCAGTATGAGATTCACCATAAAGCCGAGTATAAGCCCCAGTCCCAGCTCCTTCATCATATCGAACAGCATCATGAATATGCCGGTCGGCTCATATTTTATATTCCCCATGGACGAGGCAAACAGCACAGCAAGCGCTATCGTTGTGCCTGCTCTCAGCCTTACGGGAAAATTTGAACGGCTGAATATAGGGTTAAAGCTGAATATTCCCGACACCCTGCACATTATCAGCAGAAAGCCGAGAAAATTATTCAGAATCATATCCCACACATCGCTTAGCGTCATGTTGCACCAACCGTTGCCATAAGACCGAATATGTAGTTGAAGAACTCTATACAGCTGTTCAGCATCCACGGGCCGAATAACAGCAGTACGATTGCCACCACTATGGCTTTGGGCGCAAACGAGAGCGTCTGCTCGTGTACCTGCGTTGCCGCCTGTAATATTGCTATGATAAGACCTATCACAACTGCGGCTATTAAAACAGGGAGGCCTAATTTAAGCGCAAGAACAAGTGCGGCGGTAAAGACCTCCATTGCTATATCCTGTGTCAGATCAAGCCCTCCCTTCAAGGAATATTATGCTACAAATTATACGAGTTGACAATCGTTCCGACCATCAGCTGCCAGCCGTCTACAAGCACGAAAAGTATTATCTTGAACGGCAGCGAAATCATCGCCGGCGGCAGCATCATCATACCCATTGCCATAAGCGTCGACGATACTACAAGGTCGATAACAAGGAACGGTATGAATATCAGAAAGCCCATCTGGAACGCACGTTTCAGCTCGCTTACTATAAAAGCGGGAATTACTGTTTCAAAGCCCAGCTTCTCGCTGTAGTTTTCAAGTGTTATATTGTCTGTCGCTCCGCCTGTGACATCGCTCATGCTCTGACCCTTTAGATCAAGGAAAAACTTCATATCGTCATTCGTGGTCTGCTTGAGCATAAAAGTCTTGAGCGGCTTTCCTGCGGCGTCAATAGCCTGTTCCATTGTCATCTCGCCTGCCGCATACGGCTGATATGCCGTTTCGTTTATCTCCGAGAAAACAGGCCACATTATGAATATCGTAAGGAAAAGCGACAATCCCGTAAGCACCATATTAGGCGGCGTGGACTGCGTCTGCATTGCCGTTCTCAGAAAGCTGAAGCAGATAATGATCCTCGCAAACGAGGTCATCATCACAAGCAGTGACGGTGCAAGCGAAAGCACGGTCACAAGCAGTATTACCTCAAGCGACTGCGAGCCGTCTACCCCGATAAGATCCTTCATCACCGACGAATCCGCCGACTGCGTACCGCCCGAGGTGTTTGCCGAAGCCGTATCGCTGATACTTGTTGTCGTACCTGCGTTGCCCGACGCATTGTTATCCGCCGCAAATGCCGTTACACTGCACAGCACACCGATAAGTGCGATACATACCGTTAAAGACACGATAAAGCGGATAAAAATCCGCTTGTTGTCGATAAACATTTTTCTAATCATAAGACCAAAAGCTCTTGTCATTTCGACTCCGTGTTCCTCTCGTCAGAATTTTTGTCGTCGGAATTTGTTCCGTCATCGGTTTTGCGAACATCGGGAAGCTCATCGCCGCAATCCGGTTCTTCGTCACGGCTGGCTTTCTTCCCTCTCATATTCTTTATGTTTTTAGCCATTGCGTCACTGAAGGCGGCGAAGAAGTTATCCTGCCTTCCGCTTCCCTCAGGATAAAGCTCAGACATATATTCTTCTTCCGTAATCGACAGATCCTCGATCTTGTCTATCCTGCCGGCAGTCACGCCAAGCACCATACACTTTCCTGCAACGCTTACGACAACCACCGATTTTTCACCGCCGAGCGAGGCACGGTCAAGCACCTTGAGCCGTTTTCCGCTTACGCTCAGTATCCCCTTGTTTACCTTTCTCAGTATCCAGAAGAACAGAAAAATCAGTGCAAGTACGCCGATAAGCGCACATACAAGCTGTACGTATTCCATCAATCAAGTATTTTCTTAACGGTCTGAAGTATTCTTTCAGCCTTGAACGGCTTTACGATGAAGTCAAGTGCGCCGAGCTTGATAGCCTCTACTACCATAGCTTCCTGACCCATAGCACTGCACATTACGACCTTTGCGCCGGGATCCATAGCCTTGATTTCCTTGAGTGCCTCGATACCGGTCTTGTTGGGCATTGTTATGTCCATTATAACAAGGTCGGGCTTCTCTGCGGAATATGTCGAAACCGCTATTTCGCCGTCAGCCGCCTCAAGTATATTTGTGTAGCCGTTTGTCGTAAGTGTGTTGCGGATAAGCATACGCATGAATGCCGCATCGTCTACAAGTAATATCTTCTTATCCATAAGTGTAAGGTTTCCTTTCGTATCCCTGTTTTATTATATGTTATTCGCCTTTACCGAGGCTGTCCATAAATTTCGATTTTACTATTTCCGTTATTCTTACCGCAAAGTTATCGTCTATAACAACAACGTCACCCCTTGCGATGAGGTTTCCGTTTACCATAACGTCAACGGGTGCGCCTGCCTGTCTTTCAAGCTCTATGATAGTACCCTGCGAGAATTCAAGTATATCCTTGATTTTCTTCTTTGTCGAGCCTATCTCGACAGAAATCTGAAGCGGTACGTCCATAAGGAGCTGTAAGTTTTCCTTCTGCTCCGAGCCGAGCGGAGCTTCAAAGCTCTCAAACTGTGCAAGCTGGGCATTACGGTAGTTTACTGCCGGCTGAGGCTGCATAACAGGCTGTACCGGCTGACCATACATTGCCGGATTCATTGCCGGATTCATAGCAGGATTCGGGTATCCGTAGTATCCCTGCTGTGCATACATATCCGCCTGCGGCATAGGAGCCGCTTGCTGAACAGGTGCCGCCTGCGGTACAGGAGCAGCCGCCTGCTGAACAGGTGCCGCCTGCTGAACGGGTGCCGCTTGCTGAACAGGTACCGCCTGCTGAACAGGTGCCGCTTGCGGTACAGGAGCCGCCTGCTGAACAGGTTCTGCCTGCGGAACAGGCTGAGGTGCCGGAGCAGGTGCAGGTTCTGTCACGATCGGTTCTGGAGATGTCGCACCGCCGATCATTCTGTCGGCAAGCGTTGCCGCAAGATCTATATCAAGCACCGATATAAATTCCGATTTTATAACACCGTCAATGGTAAGGTCAAAATTGATAGCGGCAACCTTATCCGTCTGCTCATAATTCTGCAGGTCGGCAATATTTATCTCGCTGAGAATGTACGGAGTAGGTGTCGATATATCAATACCCATACCCAGAAATTCCGATAGAGCCGTCGAAGAAGCTCCCATCATCTGATTCATTACTTCGCTTACCGCACTGATGTTCAGCTCATCAAACTCAAAATCAGGAGATATAACGGGCGGTTTGCCCATAAGCTGATTAAGTATCAGCTGTACATCGTCCTGCTTTAAGATCATCAAGTTTGAGCCGGAAAGCCCTTTTATGTACTCGATCTTTACGCATATCGCAGGTTCAAGTCTGTCGTAGTTAAGCTCTGATGCCTGAATTACGGTTACCTTCGGCGTAGTGATCCACACTTTGGCGTTGAGCAGCTCGGAAACTGCGGTAGCCGCACTTCCCATACTGATATTCATTATCTCGCCGATAGCGTCAAGCTGCATCTCCGACAGAGTGGTCAGTTTTCCCATTTGCCTTACCTCAATTCTTTAATATATTATCAATCCTGAACGCTTTCTTTCCGTTCAGTGTACCGAGCTTTCCGTCAAACCAGCAGGTGCTTCCCACTTTAAGCTGTACGTTGTCGGTAATCGGCTTGTTCAGCGGTATTATGTCATTTACCTGCAGATTCAGAACGTCACGGAGCGTGAGCACTGTATCGTCAAGCACCGCCGTAACAGTAAGCTCCGACTGTGAAAGCGTTGACATAAGGTTTTCCTTACGCTCCGTTTCCTTAGTGGGACTTCCTGCCCTTTTGCCCGAGCTGAACTTAGCCGAGAATTTCTTCATTATCTGATCCATAGTAATTGCCGACATACAGAACGACACTATGGATTTTGAATCGTTTACCGTTACCTCCATCGCAACGATAATCATTGTTTCGTCGGCGTCTGCGGCGGATATTACCCTTGAGTTTGTTTCTATTGATTCCAGCTTCGGCTTGGTATCAACATATCCGTCCCACGCCTGCGACATAATCGAGGTAAAGCGTTCAACAATGCTACGCATTACGTTTATCTCTATTTCCGTAAAATCTCTGTCGGTATCCTGATATGTTCCTCTGCCGCCGAGCATACGGTCGATCATTGTAAAGGTAAGCGAGTTTGACAGCTGTAAAATCGCATTGCTTTCCTCAATATCATCGTCCTCTATGCCGAGATCGACAATACCCATTATCGTATAATCCGGAAGAGCGTTGCTGAACTCAAAATACTTCTGTTCCTCTATGCTTGCAAGCGAAACCTTGCAGTACAGCCTTAACAGACCTGTTATGTAAGATGAAAGATGCCTTGAATAATTCTCGAATATCCTCTCAAGTATCTTTATCTGTTCCTTAGTGAACTTCTTCGGAGTACGGAAGTCATACTCCTTGATTTCTTCCTTTTCTTCATGCGTGTCAAGCGATGCGGTATCTCCGCCTGAAAGTACGCTTGACAGCATTGCGTCTATTTGTTCTTGCGTAAGGGTATCAGCCAAAAATTCGCCCCCCTTTCTGTTTTCTCTTATTCTGACGTTTCGGTCGGTGCCGATGTCAGTATATCTGTAGGAATGCCCGTATATGACGGCTCGTATTTCGGTCCTGCGGCGTTTGTGCTGTTGTTGCCGTCGCCCGGGTTGCTGTCATACTTGCTTTCCATATTGTCGATTATTTCGTTTACAACGTCACTGTTGACGTCCGAGCTGTTGCTGTCATTACGCTCATAAGGATCGGTGTTCGCACCGTTCAGCCTGTATTCGTATTTCAGAATATCGTCTATGACAGCCTGTGAGGTAGTGTCAAGCTGTGCTCTCACTATCATAATCTCTACACGTCTGTTCGTCGCTCTGCCCTCAGCTGTTGAGTTGTCGGCAATAGGCGTATAGCACGCTTTTCCTTCTACAGTGAACTTCTCGCTGTCAACACAGCGGTTGTAGTCCATATATTTTACAACGCTTGACGCTCTTGCCGCCGACAGATCCCAGTCGTTCACATCGGATACTGCCTTTGCAGTATGACCGGATACTTCGCAGGATTTTATATACTTGTTGACCGCCTTTATACCGGGCATGAACTTGTTGAGTACCTGCTTGCCTTCTTCCTTCAGCACCGCACTGTTGCCGTCAAACATTATCGTATTGTTGAACCGGATAAAGATTCTTGTCGGTGTCTGCTCAATATACACATACTGACCAAGATCGTTTTTATCCGTTGTTGTCTTTAAGAAGCTGTAAAGCTGATTGAAGTCGGAGGGAAGACCCTCTGTCTGTTCGCTTGTAGTGCCGCCGTTCTGAGTGTTTGGAGGAGCCTCGGCATTACCGTTCGTATCGGCAGCGTTATTCTTCGGCTGTTCGTCCATTACGAAGGGGTTTATATAGCTTCCGCTTGACGTAAAGGATTGATATATGTACTGCCATTTCGTTTCGTCTACCGATGATGCAGAGTACAGCAATACGAAAAAGCACAACAGAAGCGTAACCATATCGGCATAGGTATCAAGCCAGTTACCTTTTTCTTCGCCGCCTCCGGCTCTTCTTTTCGCCATTTTTCTCCACCGCCTTTCTTCTGACGCTTAACCAATATATTGTATCACATTTCAGCGATTATTTCAACACTAAATTCCTTTTGCTTCAGCCGTAATTCCCGTCCTGTCGGAAACAGGCGGATATTGTTACTTGCCGCCCTTCTTCTTTATATCAGTCTGTGCAAGCATAAATTCGAGCTTTTCCTGAATAAGTCTGGGGTTTGAGCCGGCCGCAATCGACAGCACGCCTTCTTCTATTATCTGCATACAAAGAAGCTCCTGCTCGTGACTGTTCTTCAGCGATGATGCAATCGGCGCAAACAATACGTTTGAGAACAGCGAGCCGTAGAAGGTCGTGATAAGCGCAACCGCCATACCGCTTGACAGATTGCTTGAGTCAGCGCCCATACCTTTAAGCATATTTACAAGGCCGACAAGAGTACCCAGCATTCCGAATGCGGGGAATACAGACATACCTTTTTCAAAGAAAAGTCTGCCTCTTTCGTGACGCTCACACATAAAGTCTGTTGCGTCGTCAAGCATACTTTTTACTTTATCAAGGTCGTTTGCGTCTACTATCAGCATAAGGCTTTCCTTGAGGAACGGATCCTCACACTTGTTCGCACTGTCTTCAAGCGAGATAAGACCTTTTGTTCTGGCGATCTTTGCAAATTCAACTATCTGCTCTATGTAGCTTTGCGGATTGAATTTTTTAGGGAACAATGCCAGCTTCAGATACTTCGGCAGATTTTTAAGGTATGAGAGCGGGAACGAGGCGAAAAGACAGCCTATAGTACCTCCGACGGTGATAGCAAGCGAAGGTACATCTATGAACCAGTCAAGCTGACCGCCGTTAAATATACCGAATGTAACCAGACCGAATGATACTACCCAGCCTATGATGATCGTAATATTCAAAATAACTTCCTCCTGTAAGGGTTTATATAGCACAGCCAACGGCTGTAATATTCACAATTTATATGCTTCTCTCGAGACGCTGACGTCTTACAGACAGCCTGTATTCCTTGATGAGAGAAAGTATCTCGTTCATCGACTGCTCAACTATGTATGAATGTCCCGTGCTTGTTGTGATGACGGTATCCGGGTTTTCAGTCACTATTTCGATAAGATCGGGATTAAGCATAAACTTTTCCCCGTTGAGCTTTGTAAGTATTATCATATATTTCCTTCCTTTGCAGTATCGTCCGCACTGTAATTGATTCCGTCGGTATGAATACGCAGATACAGCCGTTTATCATAACCGTTCAGGCATAATATAACGGGCATTCCGGCGGAGCTGACGCTCCGCCTGCCCTTATAAACTTGAATTTATATCGCAGAAACCTGCAATTTCCGCCAAGCTCTTGGCTTTTGATGAACGCTCTGTTAGCTTTGCTTGTCAAAAAAACTTTGCACTAACATTACCTGCTTTTCGTAGGGGAGGGGCTTGCCCCTCACGTTGCATCAAACCTTACCGGCTTCACAAACCTTGCAAAAGTAGCACAACCTTAGCTTAGCACTACCACTCTTGCAAAATTAACTATACATTTTTAATATCATTTTTGAAAAAGAAATTCCTTATCGGGAGGGGCAAGCTGTCAAGAGTAACATGGTTTACACTTTGTGCAAGCACATGGTTTACATGTTATCAATAACAAACGAACATAAAAATGAACTTGAAATGAGGGCGAAGCCCGAATGGAAAGTTCATTTTTATGTTTCGCCTCGGCGAAACGTGGGTCATTTTCGATTAGATAAGCTTTTTTAAAGGTAAACACTCTCTTTTCTATATCTATCTGTCCTATTCTGAATTGCCTGAAATATAGATTTATGAGATGCTGTCCTTTATTGGATTCTTTTACAGCAATAGTTTTTCCGCTAAACGCCTCGCTTAAATAATAACCTTGATTTCTTATGGTGACATATCCGCTCTCTTTACCTTTCTCAATTTATATTCATCGCTGTATTCCCATTCTGATATGTCGGGCGTGTATGCCCGTTCGCTCGGATGGTAATGTTTTGCCGGTGTGTCAAGATTTAATGCGTAATGCGGACGTTTTGTGTTGTAGAAATCACGGTATTTGTCAAGCTTTATTTTTGCGTCTTCAAAATCTTCAAAGCTTTCATACTTTAAAAATTCTCTGGTTAATGAGCCGTTGAACCGTTCTTCCTTGCCCTGTGTCTGCGGATGGAATATGCGCCCGTGTAAAGTCAATATTCCCAGCTCCATAAACCAAACTTCAAATCTTGAAAATCCCGTAGACTGAGATGTTCCCCATGGTGTGCCGTTATCACAAAAGAAATGAAAACGGCATACCGTATTTCAAAAAAAATATGCTCCATTTGCTGCCTTACCTCTATGTATGTTTCCCCGGCGAGCGGTGCACAGCAAAGGCTGAATCTTGAGCAATCATCAATGATATCAAGCGGATGACATCTTACTCCGTTTCTCATGGCAAAATGTCCTTTAAAATCAGCCTGCCACATTTCATTGGGTTCACTTTTTTCAAATCTGACATAAGGCGTTGCAATCTGACTTGCTTCCTTTGTTATCAACCCATTGCGTTTAAAAATATCATTGATGGTTCTTGGACAAGGAATATCTGTTATTCCCTCATCACGGAGCATACGGTGTATTTTAGTTGCACCTATCGCAGGATACTTTTTCCTGTATTCTACAATGAATTTCTCAACTTCATCATTTGTCTTGTTACCAACAATATGCGGTGCTCTACTTTGATCACATAGCGGTTGACCGTTCAGGTAACGTTCAATCCATTTGTCACCGGTGGGTCGGCTTATTCCATATTCCCGGCACAATTCGGCTTTGCTTTTTTCGTGTGACAACACTCTTTTTACAAATTCTTCTCTCATAGTTACTATTACTTTCTCTTCCCAAGGCATAAACTTTGACTCCTTTCGAATTTTATGCCTCTATTTTATCATAAATATGTAAACTATGTCCTTGCACATTCTGTAAACTATGTTATCGCTAAATTGCAACATTTTCAAAGGCGGAATTTGCTACGGCTCACAGCCGCAACGGCGGAATTTGCTGCGGCTCACAGCCGCAACGTCACATTGCCGCCCCGCCGGTAACGAAAGTTACGCCGCTGTCAAACCTTTAGAACGGCGGAATTTGCTATGCCCCACGGGCATTAGCGCTTGAGGTTTACTATTTCTTCGAGCATCGTGTCCGAAGTGGTGATGATTCTTGAGTTTGCCTGGAAGCCTCTCTGTGTGATGATCATATCGGAGAATTCCTGCGACAAGTCAACGTTAGACATTTCGAGCGCACCCGATACTACAGAAGCAGAACCGTTTTCGCCTGCAATGTTTACCTGAGGCTGACCCGATGAAAGAGTTTCTCTCCAGTAGGAGCTTCCCACCTGCTCAAGACCGTTGGGGTTATCGAATGTAACAATATCAATTCTGCCGAGCATTATGATACCGTGTACGCTGTGTATACCGTATATAGTGCCGTCCTCGTTGATATATACGCTGTCAAGATCCTTTACCGTCTGCGTAGCCGCAACACGTCCGTCTGTCATCTTGATATTGCCCAGAAGCTGGACCATATCAGAGTAGAAGTTGTTCGAGCCGCCTGCAAGACCTACCTTGCCGTCTGTGGCAAGAAGCGTTTCAAGTGAGCCGTTTGCAGCGTCCCAGTCCGTACTTGTAACCTTAAGCTGATACTTTTCGTTACTGCCTGCCGCCTTGTCTACAGCCGTCTGTATGTCGGCTACCGTAGCACCGGGGCAAACGCTTATCGTAAGACCGTTGTCCGACCACTTTGCCGTTGTGTCTGCGGCATTCTTGGAATATCTTAAGTTTATCGTGTAGTTGTTTGCGTATTCTCCTGCGTTTACTGTCGTAAATGTAAGAGAAGCCTTTGTTGTTCCGTCGTCCAGCTTCATTGTGTTGGTAGCTGTCGTTGCGGGAATGTCTGCCGCAGGGGGCACCGTATCAAGCTCAAAGTGGAGCGGAAGTACGCCATCAATGCTTACACCGCCGTTTTCACAAGCACGGGTAACAGCGTCCTCAAGATCGTTGAGGTTTGTATAATCATTCTTTTCGTTCAGCTGTACAACGAGCTTGTTTCCGCTCATATAAGCGTAATCGCTGTTGCCTACCGTAAAGCCTACCGATATGTTGCCGTCCGGAGTCGCTGTATCTGCCGATACTGTAAGCGGATATGTACTGCCCTTGTATGTAATTGTCTTTGAGTAGCTGGCTTCGTTGTCAAGCACTTCGGGAACTACAAATGTAATTCTGTTGGACGATGCGTCAACTCCTGTTGCGTCACCGCTTACGCCGAGTACCATATTACCGTTTGAGTCTACGAGGTTTCCTGCGTTATCAACGTTGAAAACGCCTGCTCTTGAATAGAAGATGTTGCCGGCTTCGTCCATTACCTGGAAAAATCCGTCGCCCGATAAAGCGCAGTCATAAACGCTGTCAGAATATGTGAAGCCCGACTGTCCCATTACCTGTCCGATAGCGCCCAGCTTAGTACCATAACCTACCTGAGAGGGATTTACACCGCCCTGGAGGTTAGAGCCTGCCGAGCCGTTCTTCTTGGTCTGGTAATATACCTCCTGGAAGGTAGTTACGCTTGTCTTGAAGCCTGTAGTGTTGACGTTCGCAATATTGTTGCCTATAACGTCCATCTTCTGCTGATGTGTCTTTAATCCTGACACGCCCGAGAATAAAGATCTAACCATGATCTGTTCCTTTCTCCATCGTGCCGACCGCTCTTACCCGTCTGTCATTCGGGGTAAGGAATACTTCCTTTCGGTCCGGTATTACATAATTACGGTCGAGTCGATGTTCGTAAAAATATTACCTTTTAAATCTTCCTGTGACATAGTTGTGATTACCGTGCGGTTTTTCACACTTACCACAAAAGCAGTCCTGTCTACGAGTACCAGTGTTTCGTTACTGCCCTTTTCTGCGGCTATCTCAATGCCGTCATTAAGTCTTTGCAGCATATCCGAGTCAAGTATCTCGATATTTCTGCTTTCTATACGCTTCATTGCGTGTTTCGAAAAGCCTACCGCCGAGTTTCTTGCATCAAGCTCGCTTTGCAGAGCTTCTGCAAATGTTCCTCCCGACTGTTGTGCGGCCTTTTCAGCATTCCCTGCTTTTGCGGTGTTAACGTTGCCTGTCGAAATCTGCAGATTCCGCAGCTTGAGTTCATTTATCAACATAACACTGCCGCCTTTTTATTTACTTGTTGCCCTCGGCACTTCCTGCCGGAGCTCCCGTGTTCTTGTCAGCCGTACTTCCCGTACCCTCGCTGACGTGTACTATCTCGTCAATAGAGTAGAGATAATTGTCTATCACGATCTTAGCGTCGCCGTCCTGCATTTCTGCCGACTCGACCTTGCCCTTTGCGTAGTAGAATTTGCCGTCGTCGCCGAGTACCTTTACCGTTACTTCCTTGCCCACATATCCCAGTGCTTCGGTCATCGTGTGTAACGTACCCTTGCTTACCGTATCGCTTATCGCCTTTACCGCCGATAAATCATACTGCTTGCCGTCAACTACTACCTTCACATCGCTTCCGCTGATGTTTACTCCGGTGCATACGCCCGATAAAAGCGTTCCGTCATCGCTCTGCGCATTCATTGTAAGCGTCTTGCCTACAAGACCTGCCGCATAGTTTGACATACTGTACTTCAGATTGTCCTGCTGTGCCTGTAATGCCGTGAACTGTGCCATCTGCGACACAAACTCGGTATTGGATGTAGGCTCAAGCGGATCCTGGTTGCTCATTTCCGCCATAAGCAGACTGAAGAACGTATCTGTGCTTATCGTATCGTTCTTGCCCGAATTCTTGAAAAGGTCCTTATACTTTTCGTGATTTGACTGTACACTCTGAAGACTTGAAATGTCTGCCATCTGTTATCCTTTCATGTCAGTCCGACCGATAAAAAATCAGTCCATCGTCTGAATCTCCCCCAACAGCTCCTCAAAGTCATCCGTGTCATTCTTCTGCTGACCGTGCGACTGCTGTCTGTAAGGGTTCTTACTGCTGCCGTCAAAATCTCTCTGGAAAAGTTCCGCCTGCGAGGTTTCCACCTTGTACGAGGTAAGCTCCACATCGTCATTCTTCAGCGCATACGCAAGCTGCTGTGACTTTGCCTGTAAAAGCTCCTTCGCCGCCTGAGTTTCCGTCAGTATCTCAACCGTGAGCTTTCCGCCCTCATTTGCCATACGAACCGTGATTTTGCCCAACGTTTCGGGTGTAAGCACAACTGTAAGCGTGCTTCTGCTGTTTGCCTTAGGTGCGTGTTCGCTCACAAACTCAGCCATATCGCTTATCGGTACTCTGAGAGTTCGGATTTCCTGCCCGTTATCGTCATAACGGCTTTCTGTTCTTGCAAATACATCACTGCCCTTTGCAAGCATATCGCTTACCGCATTCTTGTCGGTAACCTTCTGCTCGGTTTCAAGGTCGCTGTCAGACTTAGTAACCACGTTTCCTTTGGCTATCGCCCTCAGCTCGTCGCTCTTGCTTTCGATGTTCCTCTTGGCAAATGCCATTCTCTGCGTGCTGTCATCCTGCGTCTGCATATCCTGCTTTACGCTGTTGTCGCCGTATTTTTCGTATGACGTTACCGTAAATTCAGCCTTAACAGCCTCAGAACTATCTGCTTTTACACCGTCCGCTTTTATAACGGCTGTTTCCCGACTTCCGATATTGTCGGTTTTATCGGTAGAAATCATATCCGCCTCAGATCGTATATTATCCGCATCTGAAGACTTTCCCGCATTTCCGACAGCCACGCTTGCAAAAGCGTCTGACTTGTCAGCCGTTGCAGCCACAGCATTTTCACCGGCAATGCTGTCTGAAGCGATTTCCGCTTTGACGTTCGTTTGGTTTACAGTATCCGCAGAGTCGCCGTTATTCATCTGAATTTCACTCGCAAAATCATTTACGGCGGAAATCTCTCCGTTTTGTAAACCGAGAGCCGTATTAACGTCATTCCCGTCTGAAATTTTGCTGAAAGCACCTTCTTCAGATAACACATCGCCTATCGGACTGCTGATCTCAAGACCGGTCATGATCTGCATAAGCTCGCTGTTGTCCGTCTGCATTACATCGGTGTAAAACTGCATCGTACCGCCTTGCAGATATCCTGCAAGCTCAGCTGTTTTAAGCAGTTCCTTCAGCTCCTGTGCATTCTGCTCAAGCTCGTTCAGCCCGCTTAATATCTCGCCGTTCATAACAGCCTTATTATCGGCGTTCATTCGCACGGCCGAGTTCATATTGCACTGCTGACCGCTTGTTACCATAGCACCGAGCGTATCGGAGAAACCTCCGGCAGTACCGCTTGCTGAGCCGTTTTGTACGCTGCCTGCCGAGATTGTGGCGGCATTGCCTGCAAACGTTGTAACAACGGCAGGCAATACTGCTGCCCCATTCATCATATCTCACCCCCTTTCAGTGCTATTCATTGCCAAAAATAATATATGCTTTTTAACAACTTTTATATATTTAACGGGTTTGAACCGTTAAAATTTATGAAAATTGCACAGCTTTCCACCTTGTATTGTACCACATTCCGAACTATATGTCAACAATTTACGGTGTATTACCTCCGTTTGAGGAGCCGTTTGTCACAAATTCCTCTATGATCTGCTCCTGCTCCTTCTGCGAGGCATATCTGTACTCCTCAAGCTGTTTTTCCTCCAGCTTTTCGAGCTTCGAAACCTCTTTGGTAGCGTCTATGACCTTCTGAAGCTGATTTTCGATTTCCTCACGCTTGTGCGTCATAAGCCCCTTTATACGATATATGTCCTGTTGCAAAGAGGAAACATATTTCTTGTGCAGCGACAATCTCATAGCGGTAGTGCCGCCCCGCACAAGCTCGTTCAGCTTGTCTATGCTCTGTTCGTACTCAGCCGCCTTTGCGTCAAGCTCGCTTTGCATTTCCGCAAGCTCCGCCCTTAGTCTGCCGAGTATTGATTTCTCGCTGTCAAGCACCTGATCGTCGTACTTTTTCAGCGATTGCAATGCAAAATTAAACTTCTTCATACCGCATTGTTATCAGGAAACCGCCGCCTTTAACAGCTTTATGGTATCCTCCATCGAGAACGATTCATACATTCCCTGCATCAGAAAATCGTTTATCTTGTCTATCTTCTTTATTGCCTCGTCAAGAGCCGGGTTTGTACCCTTCTTGTACGCTCCTATCGAGATAAGGTCTGCGTTGTTGTTGTAAAGCGCAAGCAGATTTCTCAGCTTTCCTGCCGCTTTATTATGCTCCGGATCTGCAATTGCCGACATAAGACGTGAGATGCTCGGCAGTATGTCAATTGCAGGATAATGGTTCTGCGCCGCTATCTTACGGCTCAGCACTATATGTCCGTCAATTATACCTCTTACGGTATCCGATATAGGCTCATTTGTATCGTCACCTCAACAAGCACAGCATAAATTCCCGTTATACTGCCCTTTTCGAAGTTTCCCGCCCTTTCGAGCAGCTTTGGCATTGCGGCGTATATTGACGGAGTATAGCCTCTTGCAACGGGAGGCTCGCCTGTCGAAAGACCTATCTCACGCTGTGCCATAGCAAAACGTGTAAGATTATCCATCATCAGCAGAACATCCTTGCCCTGTGAGCAGAAATATTCCGCTATAGCCGTAGCCGTCATAGGACATTTATTTCTCATCATCGCAGGCTGATCCGATGTTGCAACAACAACGACCGACCTTGCCATGCCTTCTTCTCCGAGGTCGTTTTCTATAAATTCTCTTACCTCTCTGCCACGCTCGCCTACAAGCGCTATAACATTGAGATCGGCCTTTACCTTTCGTGCGATCATACCCATAAGCGTTGACTTACCTACGCCAGAGCCTGCAAAGATACCCATTCTTTGCCCCTTGCCCATTGTGAGAAGTCCGTCGATCGCCTTTACACCAAGCTCTATAGGCTCGTGTATTTTCGGTCTGGTGAGCGGATTTACAGGAATGCCCGCTATAGGCACGGTGTCTGTATATTCAATCGGCTCTCCGTCGTCAAGCGGATTTCCCAGTGCGTCGATTATTCTTCCTATCAGCTTGTCGCCGACTCTTACATTCAGCTTGTCGCCTGTGTTGTCAACTATACTGCCGGGCCCTATGCCCTCAAGGTCGGTATACGGCATAAGCAGTACCTTATGCTCGTTGAATCCCACCACTTCGGCAGGGATATGCGACTTCATATCCTTTGTGTAGATACGGCACACATCGCCTATACTGCACAGCGGTCCGCTCGCCTCGATTGTCATTCCGACTATCTTTTCAATTTTACCCAGATACTTATATGTATCGGTAGTTCTGAGTTCTGTCAGAAATCCGCCGAGATCCATGTTAAAGTCCTTTCAAATAAGGGAGTTATTCGCTTTGTTCTTCGCCGCCGTCATTGTCGGTTTCTGCCTTTGCCGCAGGCTCCTCCTGCTTCTCGGCCTTTTTCCTTGACGGCGCTCTGCGATACTTTCCTCTGCCCAGCTCCTCTATCATCTTGAGCTGTGTCTGTATTCCGGCGTCGGTAATTTCACTGCCGTTGTCAATTATAACAGTACCGCTCGGTGCGTCCTTAAGCACCTCGACCTCCACGTTCTTTACATTTGTGAACAGTTTTTTGAAATAGTCGGTATCCGCCGCCATCTCCTCGCTGACATCGGTCTTTGATAAGGTCAGCTTTACATATTCACTGCCACGGAAGCTCTTTCCCGCTTCCTTTATCGTTTTCTTGACTACCGCCTTGTCCTTCTGACCGAGAGAATTCAGCGTTATGCGGTTTACAATTTCCATTACCGTGTCGAATATCTCAACCTCGTAGCTGTCAAAAAGCTCCGCCCTGTCGCTTACCATCTGCTCGCTGAGCCTTTTAATCTCCGAGAGCATATCACGGCATTTGTCAAGCCCTGCGGCATAACCGTCCTCGTGACCCTTTGCAAAGCCGTCCGATCTGCTTTTTTCAAAGATTGCCTCAGCCTGTGCCTTTGCTTGTGCGGCATAATCCTGCGCCTGCTGTTCGGTTTCGCTGAGTATTTTCTGTGCTTTTTCACGGGCGTCGGCAAGTGCCTTTTCACCCTGCTCACGATAATAGCTTGTTATCTTCTCTTTTTCCTGCTCAAGCTCCTGCCTGTGTTTTGCCGATGCTTCATCGGCGACCGCCGTATTTTCTGCGGTGCCGGCCGTCACTGTTTCCTGCAATGGAGCTTGCGGTGCGACAGGCTTTACCTTTATTGAGTTGTCGATAACAACTGTATCTGTTGTAGGCTGTACGGGATAATAACCGCCCCGACCCGCCTTGAATACGCCTGCCAAAATATATTCCTCGCTTTCGTATTATGCGATGATTTCGTCTTCCTTGCCGCCCTTTGAGATAACGAGAGTACCCTCGTCCTCAAGTCTGCGTATGATGGATACGATTCTCTGCTGAGCCTCCTCAACATCACGCATACGGACATTGTGAAGATACTCAACGTCTGTCTGTACACTTTCACGCATACGGGTAGACATATTTGCATAGATGCACTCTGCAACCTCGGGAGTAGAACCCTTGATAGCAACCGCAAGATCCTTTGAATCGACCTCCGGTATAAACGCCTGTATAGCCATATTGTCGAGAGTTACTATATCCTCGAATACGAACATCTTTGAGCGTATATCGTCTGCCAGCTTCGGATCTCTCAGCGTCAGTTCGTCGAATATGTATTTTTCTGTTGCACGGTCTACGTTGTTCATGACCTCCGCAACATAGTCTATACCTCCGACCTCTGTGGTGTCGGCGGTAACAAGATTGTCAAACTTCTTTTCAAGCGTGCGTTCTATAGACTTTACGACATCGGGCGATGCCCTGTCCATCTTAGCCATACGCTCGACTACATCTATCCTTGTTTTCTTGGGCAGTTCGCTTAAAATAGCCGATGCCTGATCGCTCCTTGCGTAAGAAAGTATCAGTGCAATTGTCTGCGGATGCTCGTTTTGTACCATTGCAAGCAGGTTTTTATAGTCTGCCTTGCGGACAAACGCAAACGCTTTTGTCTGGAACTGCTTTGTTATCTTTTCAAACAGCGCCTGTGCCGTCTGCGGACCGAATGCCTTTTCAAGTATGTCACGGGCATACTCCACACCACCCTCGGATATTACCTTCTGGGTAAGGCAAAGCTCATAGAACTCGTTAAGAACGCTGTCCACCACTTCCATAGGGTAGTAGTTCATTCTTGCTATTTCAAGCGTGATCTGCTCTACCTCCTCGTCGGAGAAGTGCTTGAATACCTCGGACGCATTTTCCGTACCGATAGAGCTTATGATTATCGCCGCCTTTTGTGCGCTGGTGAGTGCCTCCATATATATCCTTCCTTTATGCTGTCAATATCATTCGCCGTTTTTCATCATAGAACGTATGAGCTGGGCAACGACATCGGGATTTGTGCGTGAGAAATCCTTGATTTCCTTCTTGAGAACCGCACTCTTTGACTCGTCGTCATATTCGTCAAGGTGCTGTATGTTGAATTCTTCGTCCGGCTGAGGCTGAGGCTCAAAGCTGAGAGCGGCAGATTCCTGCGCCGCCTGTGCCGCCGCTGCCTGTGCGGCCGCCGCCTTGGCTCTTGCTTTTGCACGTTTCTTCTTCTTTGCGTTGCTTGTAAGGATAGCTACGATAAGCAGTGCAAGCACAAGAAGTCCGAGCAGGAGTATGATATAAACCGTCCAGTCAACGCTTCCGCCTCTGTTTATCGTATTGCCGTTGCCGTTAGTGCCGTTGTTGCCGTTTATAACAAACGGGTAATTTGCAACCGTAACATTTGCAACGTCTGCGCCGATAGCAAACGCAATTACTTCACGGAGCTGTTCCTTGTCCGCTTCAAGCATATTGATCTGATCTACAGTTACAGCCGCCGTTATTTTATCTACCGAATAGCCGTTCTTTTCAAGCTGTCTTATCTCGGTGTTTACAAGACGCTTTACGGTAATGCTGTTCTGATAGTAATATTGGTTATCGCCGTCGCCCTTGATAGTCGGATAGTTCGGTGAAATGTCGCTGTTGCTTGTTGTGCCAACAACGCCCGACAGCGAGCCTATTCCGCCCCAGCCCTCGTTCTTTGTTGAGCTTTCTATCATACCGCCCGATGTACCGTCCTCTGCTACAGACGGTGTGTAGATGGTATATTCCGACTTTGAGTTATCGTAATTGAGCTTTACGTTTACGTTTATCGTGTAGTCCTTGTACAGCTTTTTCAGCGTGTCGTTGAGCTGGCTCTTGAGCAGGCTCTGCATCTGCTCCTGGAAGTTCAGCCTTGACTGGTACAGCACGTCCTCCTCAACGGTCGTGTTCTCACCGCTGAGCAGCTTGCCGTCCGAGTCGAGTATTGATATGTTTTCACGCTCAAGACCCGGCAAAGAGTTCAGCACCAGTGCATAGATACCTTCAACCTGATCGCTCGTAAGCTGTGCGCTGTTCTTCAGATCGAGCTTTACGCTGACTCTCGGTTCTTCGCTGTCCGTGGAGATAACATAATTGCTGTTCTCCGGCATAGTGATTATAACATAAGAGTTCTTGACCGCACTTATGGTGTTGATGGCTTTCATAAGATGCGTCTGTAACTGCTGTATCTGAAGTACCTTCTTTTCGGTGTCGGTCGACCATATACCTATGCCGCTGTTCCATACGTCAAAGTTGAACGTTGACTTGGGGTATCCTTGTATGCTAAGCTGCATTCTTACATTGTCCGCCTGGTCGCTCGGTACAGAGATACTGCCGTCCGTACCCATTTTTACGTCCGTTATTCCAAGCTCGTTTATAGCCGAAACAACCTGCGAGCTTTCCTCACTGTCAAGTCCGGTATAAATAGCCGTATATCCCTTTTGATTAAGCACTATCGCAAGCACTATTGCGGCAACTATTACTACCGATACCGCAGTTATTATGAATATCCGCAGATTTTTCGCAAGCGAGCTCCATTTATCTTTGAATCCGCTCCAGAAAGCGGAGAGCTTATCCTTCATCTATATATGTATCCTTCCCTTGAAGTGTAGATCAGTATTGATCAGACGGTCATACGCATTATCTCGTTGTATGCGTCAACAGCCTTGTTCTTGACAGTAACGAGCAGATCCACAGCGGTAGCCGCCTTTTCGAGATTTACCTGTATCTGTGCAAGATCGTCCACATCGCCGAGCATAAGATCGACAGAATCCTTCTGTACCTGTGCGTCGGTTTCCTTGACGTTCTTTACAAGCGACTCAAAAACATCAAAGAACGTTGCTTCGCCGTCATCTGTGCTTTCGGTCTGCTTTTTCTGACTCATCGTTTTCATAGGTGTGATACTGCTTGTAAGCGGTACTATAAACATTTATATCAGTTCCTTTCGGGTATCGTTAGTTGTTTCCTATGCTGAGTGCTGTCTGCGCCATTGATTTCACAGCGTTCAGCACAGCAAGGTTAGCTTCATACGAGCGTGTAGCCGCCATAGCGTCCATTTCCTCTTCCGCCACGTCAACGTTCGGCAGATAGTAATAGCCGTTCTCGTCTGCATCGGGATGTGTCGGGTCATAGACCGGTGTGAGCGGTGTTTCGTCCTCAACTATCTCAGTAACAAGAACACCCTTGTTTTTTGTCGCAGAAACAGTATTCGCAGGCACTCCCCCTGCTATTTTTTCTTTTCTCTTTGCTATAGTTTCCTCAAGCACAGAGTTGAAACCCTTGTTTTCGCTGAACAGTACGACCTGCCTTCTGTACGGCGTACCGTCCTCCGTTCTGGTGGTTTTTGCGTTCGCAACGTTCTGCGAAATTACATCAAGACGCAGTCTTTCAGCTGCCATGCCCGATGCGGCTATATTAAGCGAGCTTAAAAATGCCATGCAAAAAAACTCCTTTCTGTATGTCAAAAAAGCGTTGAAATCCGTTTCACTGTATATAATCCATTATTTTAAAGCGTCTGCCTTAAATTACGTTTTCATTGCCGAACGCAGCCTTGTGAACTCTCCGTTCATCTGGTTCTTGAGAGCCTGATAGTGAAGCTGCACCTTCGCAAGCTCGTTTGACTGCGAATCAACGTCTACGTTGTTGCCGTCCGGCTGAGTGTTGGTCGCAGTGTCCTCGTACACTCTGGTAGCAAGCTCGACCTGCTTTGAGCCTTCCTTCGCCTTACCTCCGACAACGCTCGTGCTTTCCATCCTGTCCTTGAGTACAGCGTAAAAATCAAGATACTTGCAGTTATATCCGGGCGTATCCTGGTTAGCTATATTCTGTGCGATAATCTGCTGCTTCTGCCACAGAACAGACAGACCCTGTTCAGTAATGCGAAAAGCGTTTGTGTTGAAAAGTGCCATATATCCTCCTTTTCAAGCCGGTCCTTCTCAGGAAATGTTCCCCGTGTCATAAACAGTTAATACGATGAACGATTTCCGTATTTTGTATTTCGGTGTAACAAAGTTACAATATGTAGAAAACCACCTTAAGTTATGTTAACATTACATGGTTTTTGGTGCGATTTTAACAAATTTCGAGTTACAGTTCTGGCAACTCAATTGTATATTATACAACATTTTTTACCGTTTTGCAAGGCTGGTAGGAGAAATCTGTTGATTTTTGTACGATTCTCTAAAAGCGGTGACTGACAATATGCAACGGCTGCATTTTTAGTCAGGCTGCACAATAGTATAAGCTACCACTTCCTGTCGAATGTGGGAAGCTCGGTAAACGTTCTTTTCCTTGCCTGCCTGTAGACCATTCTTGTTTTCGGTCTTGAAACGGGCTTTGTTTCGGCGGCTTTCTTTTTCTCGCATCTTAGCTGATACCGCTTCTGAGCGAGCGAGCAGTGTCTGAAAATCGTTTTCTGCTTCGGGAAGCACTGCGGAAGCGTCAGCGAGGATATTTCCCTGAAGCCGTTTTCGTTGAGCCACCAGCTGTCAAATTCAGGCTTGCCCTGCCTTATGTGGTACCCCAGACGGTCAGAGTCGCCCTCATAGCATCTGATTTTCCCCGTAAAGACAAGCCTGCCCTTTTTCACAGACAGCCTAAGCTCGTCATACGGTATTATATACAGCCTGCGTTGTATCCCGCCCGTGTCCGCCGATATTTTACCGCCGTACCTGCTGAGAATGGCGGCGGATTTCTGTATCTCGAAGTAGGTGCATCGTTTTATACGTCTTGACCGTGTTTCGCATATAAAGAACAAAAGGAAGGTGAACGCAAGCCACACGGCAACACATATCGCAGGAACAGCAAGTCCTGCGGCGAGAAACCCCTCCGTCCGCCACTTTCTTGTTTGTATTATCAGCGACATAAGGCTCAGAAGCGCCGGGAGCGCAAGCACAGCTCCGACAGCTACGCTTGCTTTCTCGCAGACAGTGCGAGCTTTCGATGTGTCGGCGTGAAAAAAATTCTGCATTGACCCTGCGGAACAATATTCCGCTACCGCACCTCCCTTACGACAAACTTCTGCTTATACTAATTATATTATAGCCGGCTCACAAAAGTCAACGAGCTTTTCTTAATTAAATTGTATAAAAACAAGCTGTACTTTTTAAACAATTCGCAGAATTTTTAAAAACCGACTAAAAAACTGCTGATTCTGCTTGATTTATTGTTCAATTTATTGTATACTTAATGATAAATGATAATATAGGCGTGTTGGGTGCGGCTGTAATGCCTTTTCCCCGTGTCTTAGGAAAGGGGAGTTGTGCTTTTTGAGCTATAAGAAAGAAGACTTTACTTCTTTTGAGATAACCTCGCTTGACGGTGAGCGGCTGATGTACACCGAGAGCAACTTCGACTTTCCGATAATGTACGACCTTAACGATAATATTATTGACAATATGCTGATGATAAAGGGACGGAAAATGCCCGAGATCGACACATCTCAGTATGTTTACGTCATCGCCAGTATGCGTGACGGCGACCGTTACAGATACAAGACGAACGTATCCGTATCGACCGACCGCCAGCTTAATGTGATATTAAGACCCGACAAGGCGGAGCTTCTTGAAGAACGCAGAAGATATTTCAAGATAAAAACGAATGAAAGAGCGTTTATAACGCTAAGAATGCAGGAGGGCGACGACAAGCCCACCCCGCTTGATCCGCCTGCCGAAATATACATCAAGGATATAAACGTCGGCGGAGTATTTTTCGTCTGCACCGACGCACGCAGGCATTTTGCCAAGGGCGACAAATTGCTGATGATAATCAATCTGTCCGGCTCACGCCTTGAGCTTAACGCAGAGGTGCTCAGAGAACAGACGATAGATTCGCAGGAAACCGATACAGGCTACGGATGCCGTTTCATCGGTGTTTCTCATTCGCAGGAAGAAACTATTTCAAGATATATCTACAAGCTGCAGTTTGAAATGCTGCAGAAGGAACGTGAAAAACGTGATATGTTTTGACAGAATTTAACATAAAATGTGAAGCGGTTGATTGATATTGAATTTAAGGGTTTCGGAGGTTTTATAAAATGCAGTCATTAAAGATTAAAACGACTTTACGCATACTCACTACGGCTTTCGCCGTAATACCGATGCTGATAGTCGGCATAGTGGGATATTTCAGTATGACGGGCTTTGCCGCAAATTCGGTAAGCCAGTTCGCAAGAGCGGCAGGTGCGGCTCAGCAGGAGATAATCAATCAGTACATAAACGAGTGTATATCCGATGTTGCTTATCTTTCATTAAGCAGGCCTGCAGGAACGCTTGCAAAGAGCGGTCAGGGCGATGATGCCAAGTCAATGCTTTCGCTCATTGCCGAGAATATCGCCGACAGAAACAGCGGTTTCAAGAACCTTGTGATAACCGACTCCTCCGGCAATATCGTTTACGAATACGAGGATATACAGGGCATGAAGGAGAGCTTCTTCGGCTTCGAGGAGCTTGAGGGCTATTCCGAAGGCTCGACAAAGATTTCAAAGATCTATATGAACAACGAGGACTACGAAACAAGCGTGTTCTACGTTGCAAAGAGCATAGATGCTGACGGCCTTAACAATATCGACGGATTCGCCATAGAGATTATCGACCTTTCGAAGATAAGCGAAATACTGTCTAAGACGTCATACGGCGAAGGCAAGGGCTATCTTTCCGTAACCGACGGCACAGGATGCGTGCTGAATTACGAGGGTAACGCCGTACAGAAGATAGACGATATCACTGACAGCGGAATAAGAGATGTTATGAAGTCTACAGTTAAGCCCACATCGGCTGAAAATAACATTGACTATAACGTAGGCGGTAAGCTCGGTTGCTACAATTATTTCACAGGTGCGTCCTCATTAAACTGGAAGTGGGTAAGCGTTTACCCTGCAAATATAGCAATGTCGCAGATTGCAGTTCCTCTTGCAATATCGCTCGGTACTATGGTGGTTCTTGCCGTTATATGCGCACTTCTCGGTATTCTCATCACAAAGTCTATCGTAAACCCGATGAACGAGATGGTAAAGGTTGCCCGTGAGATACAGGAGGGCGACCGTGACAAGCGTCTTGATATAAAGGCACACAATGAGTTCAAGGATATTTCCGAGCTGTTCAACAATATGCTCGATGACGTAAGTATGTCTGAGGAGCTTCACAGAACGATCTCCGACATTTCGGACAATATGCTGTTCGAGTGGGATTTCCACAAGGAAACAATGTACGTTTCGGATAACTTCAAGGAGAAGTTCGACATAGACCCGTCAGAAGCTCAGCTTGCAAACGGTAAGTTCCTTGATAAGATAATGACGGAGGATTATGCCGAAATCTATAAGCGTGATATAAGCGCACTGCTCAAGAACAGAACAGGTCACAGCGGCGAGTATCAGATGACCACAAAAAACGGAAGCCTGTTATGGTTCTCTATCCGTGCGCTCTGCGTAACCGACCGTCTTGGCGAACCGCTCCGTGTTATCGGTGTCGTAACCGACATAGACAGCGAAAAGAAGCTTGAGCTTCAGCTTTCCGAGCGTGCAAGCTATGACTTCTTATCACAGCTTTATAACAGAAGCACATTTGAGCGTGAGCTTAAGAGCGAGATTGAGCGTAGCGCACACGCAAAGGTTGCGGTACTCTTTATAGACGTTGACGATTTCAAGTTCATAAACGACCGTTTCGGACATTCCGTAGGTGACGAGGTTATCAAGTATGTTGCCGGCTGTATCAAACAGCGTGTAAAGGGAAGCGGATTTGCCGGACGTTTCGGCGGCGATGAGTTTGTTCTTTGTATCACCGATCCTAAGCAGATTGAGGAGATAGAGAGCCTGTCGCTTGACCTTATAGATGAGCTTTACGAGGGCTACCACTCCGAGCTTGCAAACGTTTCGATAAACGTAAAGGCAAGTATCGGTATAGCGTTCTACCCCGAACACGGCGATGACAGCAACAAGGTAGTTGCCGCCGCTGACGAGGCTATGTACTTCGTAAAGAAGAACGGTAAGGCAAACTACCACATCTATCAGCCCGAAGATTCCGAGATGGAAGATCTTCAGCACACATTGTAATAAAAGTGATCAGAAATATTCATACCCGCTTTTTCGGCGGGTATGATTGCTTTTATCTGTAAATAATTTGAAAACCTAAAATTTAACCCGTTAAGGCAAAGAGAGGAAACACTGTATGGCAGTTGTTATAGCGATAACAAATCAGAAGGGCGGCGTCGGCAAAACCACGACCTGCGCCGCATTCTGCGGAGGACTAACCGAAAGCGGTAAGAGCGTTCTTGCAATAGACCTCGATCCGCAGGGAAATCTCAGCTTCAGCCTTGGCGCTGACGCAGAAGAAAGCTATACTATGTACGATGTATTCAAGGGAAACTGCACCGTAAAAGAGGCAATACAATGCACGGATAACTGCGATGTTATCCCCGCAAACATACTGCTGTCGGGCTGTGAGCTTGAGCTTACCGGTGTTGGCAGAGAGTACCTTCTAAGAGAGGCGCTGTCGGACGTTATGGACGATTATGATTACATAATGATAGACACCCCTCCTGCGCTTTCCATCCTCACGATAAACGCATATACGGCGGCGGACAAGCTGATTATTCCGATGATAGCCGAGATACTCAGCCTGCAGGGAATAGCACAGCTTAAAGAAACGATTTTCGCCGTAAAGAAATATTACAACAAGGATCTGGAGATTACAGGCATATTGCTTAATAAATATAATCCCCGACTTGTGCTTACAAAAGAAGTTGAGGAGCTTGCCGGAATGATAGCCGAACAGCTTGGCACAAAGATACTCAGCTCAAGGATAAGTACAAATGTTTCCCTTGCGGAAGCCCCTGCACACGGCATTTCCATAATGGAATATGCCCCACGCTCCAAGGCAACCGCAGAATACCGCAGTCTTATCAACGAAGTGACCGGTGTGCCGATGAAAAAATCACAGAAAAAGGACAGCAAACGTCCCGTCCGCAGACCCTCAAAGAAACAGTAATTCACGAAAGGAGCGCCTCCTGTGGCAGAAGAATATAAATCAAGCAAGACAAGACAGGTAATGAATCTTATAAATGCAAAGCCCTCAGGTGTCAATCCGTTCTTACCGCCTGCCGAGCAGGAAAGAGAGAAAAGATCGCTTGCCGAAAGCACCGTAGAGGACAAACTGCGTAACTATACGCAGTCAAAGCGAGGCACATTCGCTCCTAAATCTCACACAAAGCATAACCCGATGCTCCATATCCACGAGGACGATGAGCCACAGCAGACGGTTAAAAGCGTAACACGTCACACAGGACAGATAACGATAGACATAAACCGCATAATCATTGACGAGATACTTGACGATGCGTTAAGACGCTTCAACACCTGCCACTGCGAAAAATGCAAGCGGATAATATCCGAAAAGGTGCTTGACCTTGTTCCCGTAAAAATAGTAACGGTAACACAGGATGAGGAGCGTTCGGTAGTAGACGGCTATTGCAGCTATGCCCGAAAGGATATATACTCTGCAATCGTTAAGGTCGTTCTTGAAAACAAACGCAGACCCTTCCACAACGAACGGCTGTGACCCGCATCAAATTCCGACCTTTTTAAAGGTTGGTGCGTTATTGGGGTTAGCAAAACGGTCGGGAATAAACGATGCAATGATTACCGGATAAGCTGTCGGGCGGCAATGTGCCGCATCAAATTCGCCGTTCTATTTGATTGAGCTTTGCCTGACTTTCGTCACCTGCGGTAATAAACGTTAAAAAGAGAAACCAAAAGTTTCGCTTAGTCCTTTTCAAAATAACCGCCGCTCTCATTTCACCGTTGCGGTGCTTGAGTTTAGCGACAATATGAAAGCCACAGCTTTTGCTGTGGCTTCAGACTGTCGATAAACCTATATAATTTTTGAAAATGGGGTCGCAGGGGCGTAGCCCCCGACAGGGTCTAGGGGCGGTAGCCCCAGTAAAATCCCCCTTTCCCGGGGAAAGGGGGCAGGGGGATAGGGATAGTGAGTTAGAAGTTTGTTTCAAAAACATACTTTTTTACAAACTGAAAGCCACAGCTTTTTGCTGTGGCTTTCAGTTATATACCCCGAAATTTAAATCCTATAGCGCAGAATAAAACAAAAACCCCTCCGCCATAAGCGGAGGGGTTGTATGCTCTTTAATTAAAGCATCGCATCACTTAAAAGTGATTACTTGCTTCTCTTCTTAAGAACGATACCTGTTGTAGCAGCAGCAGCTGCTGCGAGAGCTGCAGGGATAACTGCTACTGCCGCACCTGTAGGAGGGTTAACGGGCTCGCCTGAGCAATCGCCGGGCTTAACAGGATCTGATTCGCCGGGCTTAACAGGATCTGATTCGCCGGGCTTAACAGGATCTGATTCGCCGGGCTTAGTAGGATCTGATTCGCCGGGCTTAGTAGGATCTGATTCGCCGGGCTTTACTGTGATTTCTTCATTGATCTTAATCTGATCGATAGCGATTGTGGGGATAGCATCGCCGTCAGCAGCCTTGAGGTCTGTGCAAACTGAGATGAATGCCACACCATCGATAACCTTGTCAAGGTCGATTGTTACAACATAAGTACCATTACCTGTTACTTCAACGGGAGTGCACTTAGCGTTTGCATTGCGCTCGTCACCTTCGCCCTGGAACTGGCATTCCCACTTGGAGTCAGCCATAGCGATCCAAGCCTTGAAGGGAGTTGTGAAGTTTGTAACTGTAAACTTAACAGAAATCTTGTTAGCACCTGCAAAAGCAGCCTTATCAGCGATTACATCTGCATCGTTGCCGGTCCATTCATTGATGATGTTTGTACGAACAAGACCTGAATCGATAACTGTCCTACCTGAGTTAGCAATTTTAACGTCAGCGGGAGCTACAGGCTCAGCAGGATCTTCAGTCTTACCGGGATCAACAGGAGGATCAACAGGATCAACAGGATCAGGTTCACCGGGCTTTACTGCAGCTTCTTCATCGTTGATTGTTAATGTGTACTGAACGCCTTTATATGCATCCCAGCTTAAGCAGTAGAAATCAACTACAGCACCCTTAACAACGGGGATAGAAAGCTGACCGCCGTCAGCGCCGACAGTGCCTACCCATGTTTCGGTGCCAACGCCGTCTTTAGTATCTCCAACACCATCACCGTTTACATCCCAAGCCCATGCTATGCTTGCACCGCCCCACTGATAGTACTTAACTGTACCGTCGGGGTTCTTAACAGCAACGCCTGCAGAGCAGTAATCGTTCCAACCTGATCCAGCTGCTGCTGCATCAGCTGAAAGTGCAACATCAACCTTAAGCGCATCAATGTCGCCCTTAACTGTGTATGTGTATGACGGAGTTTTACCATCGGTAAATGAAATATCTGCCTTTGTCTGAACAGGCTTAGGCTTAGCGGGATCTGCGGGTTCATTGTTCTTAAGGTTAACCTTCCAGTTGATTGTGTAATCAACGCCGTCGCCCTTGCTTAACATTACACTGAAAGCGGGGAAAATTGTGTTTTCTCCGATTTTCTGTGCAGTGAGAACTGCATCAGTAACTGTAAAAGTGTCAGCAGGAGTCTCAGATGCCTTCCATGTGCTACCTTTCGTTTCATCAGTTACTGTTGTTGAGTTGTAACCGATGAGGAAAGCAGTGTCGCCTGTGAATGTGATTGATTCGACATCTTCGGGCTTGTTGCCTTCCAAAATATCTTCAATCTTTAAGTCCTTCTGTGTCCACCAGACTTTATCACTGAATGTGATAGAACCGGCGAAAGCACTTACTGCAAGTGAAGAAACTGCGATTGCAGCAGCGCAAACACTTGCTAAAGTTTTTGTAAACTTCATTGGTTTTGTCCTCCATAAAATATTTTTTTAAGCTTCTAAGCTTTTCTTAATCATACTATATCGCAGTTTTTTTTACAAGTGTCATTTTGCACAAAAAAGACTTTTTCGTTTTGGTGAAACGATATAAACAGCAATGCAATTTTGTTCCTTTACAGCATTAAATTTGAAAATATCCCAACTTATGTGATAAAAAACCCCTCCGCCATAAGCGGAGGGGTCGTATGCTCTTTAATTCAAAGCGTTAAACCGTTTAAAAGCAATTACTTGCTTCTCTTCTTAAGAACGATACCTGTTGTAGCAACTGCTGCTGCTGCGAGAACTGCAGGGATAACTGCTACTGCAGCACCTGTAGGAGGGTTAACGGGCTCGCCTGAGCATTCGCCGGGGTTAACATCGCCTGAAGATTCACCGGGCTCAGCAGGATCTTCTGTTTCACCGGGCTTAGTAGGCTCTTCAGGTTCACCGGGCTCTACTGCAGCTTCTTCATCGTTGATTGTTAATGTGTACTGAACGCCATTATATGTATCCCAGCTTAAGCAGTAGAAATCAACTACAGCACCCTTAACAACGGGGATAGAAATCTGACCACCGTCAGCGCCGACAGTGCCTACCCATGTTTCGGTGCCAACGCCGTCTTTAGTTTCTCCAACATTATCACCGTCTACATCCCAAGACCAGTTTACGCTGGCGCCGCCCCACTGATAGTACTTAACTGTACCGTCGGGGTTCTTAACAGCAACGCCTGCAGAGCACCAATCGTTCCAACCTGATCCAGCTGCTGCTGCATCAGCTGAAAGTGCAACATCAACCTTAAGCGTATCAATGTCGCCCTTAACTGTGTATGTGTATGACGGAGTTTTCTTATCGGTAAATGAAATATCTGCCTTTGTCTGAATAGGCTTAGGCTCAGCAGGCTTTGTATCTGTGTCAGCAGCTGCGGGATATGTAGCGAGTAAATCGCCGGCCTTATCATAGAAATCAACCTTGTCGATTGTTAATGTAGCAGGAGTCTGATTGCCCTCTTCTCCCAGAGCATTCATCCACCATACTTCTACCTTGAAGTAACCGTTTGACTTACCGTCTGCATCCTTAGTCTGAAGACCGCCGATGCTGTCCCAAACCCATTGATGTGTGCCGGCTTCACTGCTTTCGATCTGGTCTGATGAAGCCCAACCGTTATTGGCAACAGTGTTACCGCCTAAAGCACCGTTAGCATAAGCCTCAGTTGTAATAGTAGCTACTGCCTTATCAACCTTGCCTGCCCATGCTTCAACGCTGTCATCAAAGGGAAGTTCCCATAAATTAACCTGACCTGCATCCTGAGGTTTACTGTTCTCAGGAACAGTCATTGAAACTAATGCGTCTGCTGCAAATGCACTTACTGCAAGTGAAGAAACTGCGATTGCAGCAGCTGCAATACTTGCTAAAGTTTTTGTAAACTTCATTTTTTTGTCCTCCATAAAATATTTTTTTGCATTTAAGCTATTTCTAATCATACTATATCGCAATTAGATTTGCAAGTGGCATTTTGCACAAAAATACATTTTTGTTTTGGTGAAACAATATAAACATTAATGGATTTTGTACGTTTACAGCATTAAATCTGAAAATACAACAATTTGTATAACAAAAAACTTAGCATTAAGCGAAGCTCCGATTCTGTTATTACCTGTTTTTGTAAAATCCGTTTCATTTGTATGTGTTGCAAACGTTACAAACGACACATTTTCTTTATTCTGCTCCGTTTATTATGTTCCCCTTGACTAACCGCCCCGTTTAATGTACAATATAATAGAGGAAATATGCAGACAGCACGCACTTCGTGCCATATATTCTGCTTCCCGGCAGTCAAAAATCAATATATGGTTATACTGCACAAAAAACATTCTTATTTTTTTACTTATCCGATACACAGAATTTTCATTTCGAGTGAAACTTTTTCTGAAATTCAGCCTACTACAAAGTAGGTGACAAAGTGAGGTGAGCCGATGGGCGCAGAGATTCACGGAGGTCACGAGAATAACGAAGAATATTTCAATCGTGTCTACAACGAAACCTGCAGCTCCGTTTCCCGTTTTGTAGTCAGCAAATGCGGAAACAGAGAAGATGCGGAAGATATTATTCAGAACGTCTATACACGTTTCTTCAAGCGTATAAGCGAAAAAGGACACGAGGACATCGAAAGCCCCGAGGCTTTCCTTATAAATATAGCGAAGTTTGAATGCCGCACCTATTTTTCAGGCAGGAAGAAGGATGACAAGGTTTCCTCCTTTTCCGACTATACCGAAGAAGAAATGGTCGCTATCGAGCGGGAGATGTCCAAGCCTCAGCAAAGACTTGAGGACGTTATCAGCAACAAGATCGTTGCAAAACAGATTTTCGATGACATAATGAAGACCGATGAACTGACAGGTCAGATATTCTATCTTCATTTTGCGTGTGATATGAAGCTGGAGGATGTAGCGAAGGCGCTTGACGTCAAGCTGTCTACCGTTAAAAACAAGCTCTATCGCACAATAGAAAGACAAAAGAAAAAATTCAAATTATAACGACTTACGGAAGGGGGCTTTCAGATGAATACAAACGATTTTTACAAAGAACTGATGAGCGAGTATTCGTTTGATTACGAGAAGATAAGAAAAGCCGCTATGGGTAAGTCTGTACAGGCTAAAAAGAGCAGGCTGAAAACGGTTTGGCTTTCTGTGGCAGGTGCCGCAGCCGCCGTAGCTATCACATTTTCAAGCGTCGCCCTGCTGAATTCCGGCAGTCCTGTTGTTGTTTCACCGACAACCTCGATAAGTGCGGAAGACCGTTTCAGAATGGCTATGGAGGCATACAGCAAGGCGGAAGAGAACACCGAAGATGTTTTCCTTTACGTTACCTTCAGAAATTCAGTAACGCCCGAAGAAATGCAGAGCATTTTAGCTAAGGCAGACAGCAAGGGCAACATCCGTGTTACAGAGGTTTATCTTTCCGATAACACAAAGGTAAAGGGCAGCGAGGCTATCGCCGCATTATTCGAGGAGAACGCTAAGGATATTACAGCAGTAAAGGTATATTGCCCCGGCAACTTCCTTATAAAGCTGACAGCGCTTGACGGCGTTTACCTTGTCGAAACAGAAGATTCCTTCTCAAAAGATGATTTTTCTGCGATAGATACAAGCAGCGAGTACGATTACTACCCCGACTACAGCACAACCGAGCCGGTCACACCGCCCGATGCTGTTCCCGGAGATACGACTAACGTAGCCGAGTAAAAACTTCTCCCTATATATTATAATAGTATACCGCCTGTAAGACTTAACGGTTTTACAGGCGGTTTTTGCATTCTGCAAACGCCGTGTAATCGTTTTAACAAAATTAGCGGATAAGCCTGATTGGCTATTGACTTTTTCCGTGAAAACCATTACAATATGATTGACACAATAAAAAACGGCTGTCAGCATATTAAAAAAACAGCAGTCAAGGAAAGAAAGGTATCTATGAAGAAAAGAATACTCGCCGCAATTTTAAGCGGCATAATGGTGATAATGGGAATTTCCGCTTGCTCGGGAAATGCCGCAACATCATCTGAAAACAGTTCGGCTTCAACAACAACAACAACTACTACCACAACGAAAGCCGAAACAACAGCGGCGACCACTACAACCACAACGACCGCAACACAGAATCCGGAACCTGCACCTGCCGAAACAAAAGGTGATTCTGTTCAGTTCTCGCAGAACTTAATGCCCGGCTGGAACCTCGGTAATCAGCTTGAGTCAAACTCCGATGGAACACCGAGCGAAACAGCGTGGGGCAACCCCGTAATTACCGAAAATCTCATCAAGCAGGTAAAGGCACAGGGCTTCAAGTCTATCCGTATCCCCGTATCATATCTTTCGAAGATAGGCGCAGGCCCCGACTACACTATCGACTCAAAGTGGCTCGACAGAGTGCAGGAAGTAGTCGATATGTGCATTGATAACGGACTTTACGCTATAATCAACGTTCACGGCGACGGCTACTACAGCATAAAAGGCGGCTGGCTTCTCTGCGGCGAACCCGCTTCCGAGCAGGAGACTATAAAAGCAAAGTACGAAAAGGTCTGGGAGCAGATAGCAAATCGCTTCAAGAACTATGACGATCACCTCGTGTTCGAGTCAATGAATGAAGTGTTTGACGGATCATACGGCACCCCCAAACCCGAATACTACAACAACATCAACGCATACAATCAGATTTTCGTTGATACGGTAAGAAAAGCAGGCGGCAATAACAACAGCCGTTATCTGCTTATCCCCGGCTGGAACACAGATATAAACTTCACAACAGGCGACTGCGATACATATACAATGGAAGCAAAGTTAGTTATCCCGAATGACAGCAGGATAATGGTTTCCGTCCACTACTACACCCCGTGGGAATTCTGCGTAGACGAAGGCAAGGATACCTTCTATAAATGGGGCGACTCGGTCAAGAAATTTGTAAAGCGCAGACAGAGTGAAACGCTCGTAAACAGACAGTTCGATAAGCTCTACAATGCGTTTATCAAGAACGGTTACGGCGTTGTAATAGGCGAGTACGGCGCAAACGACAAGACCTCAAAGGATAAGAGCAATACTATATATCGTGCTTATTTCGCAGAGTATGTGAATTATGCCGCTCATCAGAGAAATATCGTTACTGTTTACTGGGATAACGGCTATAACGGTAATCACGGCTTCGGCTTATTCGACCGCACAGAGTGCACAGTAACCCAGCCCGAAATAATCAAGGGCATCATAAACGGCGCTAAGGCGACAACAGCACCCGCCGCACCTACAGAATAAACTTAGCCGAAGACTGAAAAAATTTGTATAATTTTCCGCTTGCTTTTTCGGAAGAAATGTAGTATAGTAGTCTTTGCAAAAAGAAGAAAGGAATGATACTTATTATGAAGAAATTAACCTCTGCGGTTACAGCCGCAGCAATGTCGATATTACTGGGTATTACCTGCTTTGCCGAAGAAATCGGCGCAAGCACAGTAGTCGGAGCAAGCAGCGGCAACACAAACACAGGCGTGACTTTTGATATGACAGCGATCATTATCTGCGTTGTCGCACTGGTAGTTTTAGTTGCAGTCGGTGTTATTACATTCATCGTCAGCAAGAAGAAAAAGAATAAGTAATTTCTTTGCGAGCCTCCCACACAGGAGGCTCGTTTTTTCTATGTCACATATTATAATATGTGCTGTATAAATAAATTTTCGCAGACACCGCCGAAAACACTTTCCGTGCCGACAAGGAGTTAATATTTTCGTGAGTACATCATTACAACTGCACTGACATTGACCTTTCAAAAAAACGCCACTAACCTGAGATATATGTACTAACCTGCGGATGTGTAGCGTTAAGCGTCCCTGCACTTACAGGATATACAATGTTCCGGTGGTCATACGAGTTCCGCCAACACCCCAGCGGGGTACGGGTGTGGGCAAGGAAAGAGGGAGCCACGAGGGAGAAAACCTAAGGGATAGGGTTAGGGGCGGCAGTCCCTCACCCTAGTCCCTTTGGTTGTCTCCCGCGTGAATAGCAGCAACGTTATTAAATGGAATAGCGAACCCGAGAAGTGTTATCCGACAAAAAGAACTATCGGTAGCTTGCTATTATAGGCAAAGCTGAATGATATAACAGAAGCATATCCAAATAAAAGACTTTTCCCACAATCTGCGAGCCTCCCACACAGGAGGCTCGTTCTTCTTTTCACAATATCAACATAAACTTTCAGCAAAGCTACACCATATCCCCCTGTTTATCAGCATAAAATGGAAAATATTCACTTGACTTTTTGTGCTTTTTGGGATATACTATATTGTGTACAAAGAAACAACAGTACATCTCAGACGACAGCAGTACAGCGTTACTCTACTGTCGCACGGAGGGTAAAAATGAAAAGATACGCAGTCACTTTGTTTATTGCGGCGCTTGCTTTAGCTTTGGTGCCGGCTTTAAGCGGATGCGGCTCGGATAACACATCATCGGACAATTCAACACCAGACATAACATCAACAACACCGCAGAGTACCGACTCAGAACCTTCGTCACAGCAGACAACGGTATCGGATATAATATCGCTCCCGGAAAGCTCTGATAACAGCAGTACAATAAATGACCTTCGCACTCAGATAGTGTCAACCGCTGAGGCTCTTGTCGGAGTCGATTATGTCAGCGGTATGGCAACGCCTGAGCAGGGCTTCGATAATTCGGGACTTATATACTATGTCCTTCGTGAAAACGGCTTTATCAATTGTCCGAGAGGAACAGCCGCACAGAAAGAAATGGGTACGACCGTAGCGCTCAGCGAGATTGAGCCGGGCGACATCCTTTTCTTTACCGATAAAGATTCAGAAACAGGCGAGATGATTGACTTCGCCGGAATATATACAGGCAACGGCCAGCTTATTTACAGCCCTTATCCGGGTGAAAAGGTAAAGTTTGCCGACCTTAACAGCTCTTATTGGCAAAACTGCTTCAGCCGTGCTGTAAGAGTTGCTTAAAACCGATTATGACATTGTCCTTCATATAAAACTACAGGAATGCCGTCTGCTTTGCAGACGGTGTTTTTGTATATTTTGGGGAATAACTGCGAAAAGAATCGATTTTGTCACCTTTTTGTAACCGTTGTAACCGTTTTGTAACCATTTGTAACCAAATTGTTACCATATTGTAACCGAATTTTAATTGAATTTCGGATTTTTTGTGATATACTTAAATCAAGGACAGAGAACAATATAAAACGATAAAGCAAAGGTCGTGATATTATGAAAAAGAAACTATCGTTAATCTTGGCAATGTTTACAGTTTTGGCTTTGGCTTCACTTACCGCTTGTTCCGGAAACAATTCTCCGTCCTATGAAAGCGGAAATGATCCGCAGAACGGCACTCAGAGTTCCGTAGGGGAAAGCTCTGACAGCTCTTCCGACAACACATCGAGTGAGGATAACTCCTCTGATGATACGTCAAGCGAAGACAACTCTTCCGACAACACATCGAGTGAGGATAACTCCTCTGATGATACGTCAAGCGAAGACAACTCTTCCGACAACACATTGAGCGAGGATAACTCTTCCGACAACACATCGAGCGAGGATAACTCCTCCGACAACACATCAAGCGAGGACAACTCTTCCGATAATACGTCGTCAGACAGCACCGAGCCGCCCGCTCCCTCAGAAAAAGGTGATGCAATAGCAAAGTCGGCTTATGATATGCTCGGTAAACCATTCACTGAGGGCGGATACAGCGCAGAAACAGGTTTTGATAATTCGGGACTTATCTACTATGCGCTGACATCAAACGGTGTCGATTGTCCCAGAGGACTTACCGCACAGAAAGAAATGGGAACTGAAATAGCTCTTGAAAAGCTTGAAAAGGGCGATATAGTTTTCATAAAGGACGGCGACTCGTTCTTTGGCGGTATATATACCGGAGATGACACGATAGTGTTCAGTCCGTATCCGGGACAGAAAGTCCGCACCGCAAGCATGAAGTCGGTATATTATACCGACAACTTCTTAAAGGCTGTAAGAGTGGATTAAACGCTTTTATTGCAATTTTCCTTACTTTCCTAACAATTTCGCAACGCTTTGAAACAACGCATTTCAGTTATAGCAACGCACAGAAAAATCATACTACCGCATATATCTTCCGCCTTGCTTTATCACACTAATTTTTCCGTAACATTCCGCAGCATTTTGCAACGCATTAACATCATCATATAACATCAACACATCGCTGCATAGCAGCAAATTCTCCTCTCTTATATATTATGCCCCCTCGGACAACCGAGGGGGCAAAATCTTTTTGCGTATAAACCGTTTACCGCTTGATTTTCACTGCTCAAACTGTTACAATAAGACTAACAATTCATATTCAGCTTTAAAGCCGAAAGGAAACACAGATATGAAAAAACGCAGAATTTTATTCAACGATAACTGGAGATTCACCCTCACCGAACCGGACAGCGACGGAAAGACGCTTGAAAACGCACATTGGTATAATGTTGAGATACCGCACGACTGGCTTATTGGCGATACGGCAAATCTCTACAAGTCCGGCTGTGGCTGGTACGAGAAGTATTTCACCGTAGACGCACTCGGAGAAGACGATTGCTATATCCTGATCTTTGACGGTGTATATATGGATACTACCGTCTATGTAAACGATAAGGAAGTCGGCAAGTGGAAGTACGGCTATACAACCTTCAGCTTTGATATAACCGGTGCTCTTAAAAACGGTGAAAACCGCATTTTAGTCAGAGTAAACCATAAATCCCCGAATACCCGCTGGTACAGCGGAGCCGGAATATACAGAAACGTGTGGCTCAGAAAAACCTCTCGCCGTCACATCGTTGAAAACGGTGTCTATATCAGCGCAAAGTGCAGTGACACAGACCGCAGAGAACACGGCAAATGGAAGACTACTGTACAGATAAGCCTTTCCGACACGGTCTGCGGCTTGATTTCATATACATTAAGAGATCCCGAAAACAGAGAGGTTTACGTTTGCGAACGCAGACTTTGCGGCAAGAACGATAAGCTGGTGTTCTATATGGATGCTCCTAAATTATGGGATATAATCACACCCAATTTATATACCCTGTCCGTGATACTTTATGACGATAACGGAAACAGGCTTGATGATACCGTTGAAAAATTCGGCTTCAGAACCACAAAATTCAGCGCAAACGAGGGCTTTTTGTTAAACGGTATGCACCTTAAGCTGAACGGTGTTTGTATGCACCATGACTTAGGCGCACTCGGCGCTGCGGTAAATTACGATGCTACCCGCCGACAGCTTGAAAAACTGAAGAATATGGGCGTAAACGCTATCCGCACCAGCCATAACCCTCCGTCAAGAGAGCTTATGGAGCTTTGCGATAAAATGGGATTCCTCGTTGACAGCGAGATATTCGATATGTGGGAGCTTGCCAAGAACGAGAACGATTACCACCGTTTCTTCCCCGACTGGTATAAGAAGGATGTTGAAGCGTGGATAAAACGTGACCGTAATCACCCGTCGGTTATAATGTGGAGTATAGGCAACGAAATATACGATACGCATAAAAGCCCCAGAGGACTTGAGGTTGCGAAGATGCTTTGCGAGGAGGTCGAAAAGAACGACCCTATGCACAATGCCCCGCCCACGATAGCCTCAAACTATATGCAGTGGGAAAATGCACAGAATGTAGCTGATTATCTGAAGATTGCAGGCTATAACTATACGGAAAAGCTGTATGACGAGCATCACGAAAAGCATCCCGATTGGGTCATTTACGGCAGTGAAACCGCCTCGACGGTACGCTCAAGAGGCATATACCACTTCCCCTATGATACAGGCTTACTGGTATATGACGATCTGCAATGCTCCGATCTCGGAAACAGCATTGTAAACTGGGGAGCATCTCCGCTCAGATCATTCGCTATGGATGCCGCCGCAGAATATTCAATGGGACAGTTCGTATGGACAGGATTTGACTATATCGGCGAGCCTACCCCCTACAATACCAAGAATTCATACTTCGGCATCATAGATACCGCAGGCTTTGAAAAAGACTCGTTCTGGTTCTATAAATCGGTATGGGATATAGCCGAAGAAAAGTCCTTCATTCACGTTTCCCCTTGTTGCTGGGATTTCAACGAGGGTCAGCTTATAGACGTGCTTGTTTATTCGGATCTTCCGTTTATCAGACTTCATTACTGCGGAGAGATGTATGACGGAAAGGTGATAGATCACCTCACGGAAGACAAGCTCTGCGCCCGCTTCACAGTGCCGTTTCATAAGGACAAGCCGCTTGCGGTAAGAGGTTATCTCAGCCCCGATTGCGATATTGACGATTACGAAAAGGAGGAGGTCCTTTTCACCTCTCTCGACCCCTACAAAGTAAATATGAGCCCCGATGTGAGCGAAATAGCGGCTGACGGAAGATCGCTTGCGTTTATTACCGTAACCGTTGACGATATAATGGGACAGGAAGTTCAGAATGCGGTAAACAGAATAAAGTTCACCGTAAAGGGCGCAGGCAGACTTGCAGGATTTGATAACGGCGACAGCACCGACTATGACAGCTATAAGGGCAATCATAGAAAGCTGTTCTCCGGAAAGCTCCTTGCGATAATCGAATCCACCTTTGAAACGGGCGACATAGTTATAACCGCCGAAAGCGAGGGCTTGAAGCCTAAAACGATAACTATAAAAGCGGTAGCCCCCGAAACAGAGCCGCAGGGAGTAAGCGTTGTTACTCAAAACGCATTCCCCGCAGTAACCACGCCCTACACAAATGAAATTCCCGTAAGAAAAATCGACCTTTTCGACAGTGAGCCTCGTACGCTGACAAAGGAACGTGATACTGCCGAAATTTCGGTAAAGATATTCCCCGAAAACGCAACCTTCCGTGACATAGAGTTCAAATGCTGTACAGATAACGGAGTTGAGATAAGCTTCGCAAAGGTAGTTTCGTTTGACGGAAATACGGCAACGCTTAAAGCCTTCGGTGACGGCAAATTCCGCCTGAGAGCATATTCAAAGAACGGTACCGATATTCCGAAGATTATCTCCGAGCTTGAATATACGGCAGAAGGACTCGGAAAAGCAGAAAAGAATCCTTATATCTTTATTGCCGCCTGCCTTTGCGATTTCTCGAATGTTCCCGTTATCACGATAGACAGAGGTTCGCTCGGCGGCTTTAACGGAAGAACGACCGTCGGCTTCAGCTCCGTTGATTTCGGCGGCGGAACCAAGAAGATTACGATAAGCGTCGGAAACAGCGGCGGCGGTGAAGATTATCCCGTAGAGCTGTATCTCGGCGATGCCGACAACGGCGGCAGATATATCGGCACATTTGCAATAAAGAATAACGGCGGATGGGACAGAGCATACCCACAGACCTTCGACTTGCCGTGCAGAATAAGCGGAACGCACGACATCAGCTTTGTTATCAACAATTCCTGCATATTCGGCGGCTTTGAGTTTGAAAAGTACGACCGTACCTATGCGGAAAACTCTGCGGCAGACAACGATAATCTGTACGGCGATGATTACAAGGTAAACGGCTCGTGCGTTGAGGAGATAGGCAACAACGTTGTTATCGAATTCAACGGCCTCGATTTCGCAGGCGGAACGGATAAGATAACCGTTACAGGCAGAACACCGCTCGATAACTGTACAATACAGCTCAGAGTAAACGATGAGAACGGCAGCCAGACCACCCGTCTGCTCGAATTCCCCCACGCAGACGAGTACACGCCGGTAACGTTTGACATCGAGCATATCGCAGGCAAGAACAACATTGCATTCGTATTCCTGCCCGGCACACAGTTCGATATGAAATCGTTCAGATTCACAAAAACCGAAGAATAAACCGGTTCTTATTAAAGCAACACAGTGAAATATATCGCAAACACCGCCTAAAACATTTTCCGTATCGACAAGGAGTTAATATTTTCGTGAGTACATCATTACAACTGCACTGACATTGACCTTTCAAAAAAACGCCACTAACCTGAGATATATGTACTAACCTGCGGACGTGTAGCGTTAAGCGTCCCTGCATTAACAGGTCATACAATGTTCAGGTGGTTATTCGAGTTCAGCCAACACCCCGACGGGGTGGGGGTGTGAGTAAGGAAAGAGGGAGCCACGAGGGAGAGAACCTAAGAGATAGGGAGAGGGGCTGTCAAGTCCCTTGCCCTAGTCTCTTTGGTTCTTTCCCTCGTTAATATTGACAAGTGTACCCATTTGAATAGCGAACCCGAGAAGTGCTATCCGACAAAAAGAACTATCGGTAGCTTGTTACCAAAGATAAATACTAAAAAGCCACGGCACCCGCCGTGGCTTTTCCCCACACATCAACTAAAAACCACCTCTTTTTCCCAACCCCACTATCATTTACACCCCTTCGCTATAGACTTTTTGTGAAAAACATGCTATAATATAAACGATTATAAACAACTGCACCGTGTTTTAATGCTTTGACAACGCAAGCGGTCAGACACAAGGAGGTGTTCGGAGCAGATGACTTATGAAAAGTCCTGCGGCGGTATTGTTTACAGAAAATTTCACGGCAATACGGAAATATTGCTTATAAAGCACATCAAGTCGGGCTACTGGTCATTCCCGAAAGGACACGTTGAAAACAGCGAAACCGAAGAAGAAACCGCAAAACGTGAAATAAAAGAGGAAACCGGCATAGACGTTTATATTGACTCAGGATTCAGAGAAACGGTTACATATTCGCCACGCAAGGACGCAAAAAAGGAAGTTGTGTATTTTGTTGCCCGTGCAAAAAATTATGATTACACCCCCCAGCTTGAAGAAATTTCTGAGATACGCTGGGTAGGCATAGGACAGGCGCATAACCTGCTCGTCTATGACAACGATAAGCTGATAGTAAATAAGGCAAAGAGCTTTATCGCACTTATGAAATGAAGAAATTGTGTTTTGAGTAAAAGAAGAAAATGCGAAAGGAAACCCCACATGACATACGAACAGGCATTTGAATACGTCGGTTCTTTCACAAAATCCGGTACGCCTGTAAAGGACCTTATAAGATTTGTTATTCTTATGAGGCTTCTCGGCAATCCCCAAAACGAACTTAAAATAGTTCACGTTGCAGGAACAAACGGAAAAGGTAGCGTATGCGAATATATAAGCAACGCTGTAAAAGCCGACAACAAGAGCGTAGGAAAATTCACATCGCCCTATATTGAGTGCATCGAGGAACGCATACAGGTAAACGGCAAATATATCTCACGCCCTGCCTTTGCGCTTCTTTGCGGACAGGTGAAAAAGGCAGTCGAACAGACAGGCTTTGACGGATTCTCACAGTTTGAGATACTCTGCGCCATAGCCCTGCTTTATTTCTATAAGGAGCAGGTAAACGTTGCCGTTATAGAAACAGGTATAGGCGGACTTCTTGACTGCACTAACGTTGTAAATCCCGCTGTCAGCGTTATAACATCGGTAGATTTCGACCATACCGATGTGCTTGGCGATACGCTTGCCGAAATAGCACGTCACAAGGCAGGCATAATAAAGCCGTCCGTTCCGTGCATAGTATATCCGGGACAGGCAAAAGAGGTAATGCGTGTCATTGACGATAAATGCCGTGAGTATAACTGCGAAGAAATTATCCCCGATATGTCAAGAGTGCAGATGCTCCATATGGATATTACCGATGTGTTCTTTTCGTACAAGGGTATGAATTATCATCTTGTTATGTCCGGTGAACATCAGATAAAAAATGCACTGTGCGCCATAGAGGCCTGCCGTATACTGAATATAGAGTACAGCAGTGTGTTCACAGGACTTGAAAGATCCGCCCTCAGAGCCAGAATGGAGGAGGTAAGCGTGAACGGCGTTGCCTGCATCATAGACGGCTCGCACAACCCCTCCGCAATGAGAGCCGCCGAAAAACTGCTGAGCTGCGACAAAAGAAAAATACACGCCGTAGTCGGTATGATGGCAAACAAGGACTGGCAGACCGCCCTTAAAATAATTCTCCCCCGCTTCGAAGATGTAATATTCGTTGACGGCTTTATGCCGGGCTGTGTTCCCGCTTCTCAGCTTACACGCTTTGCCATAGAGCAGGGAGTACGTGCTACCGCCTGCGGCGACCTTAACAGCGCAATTTCACAGGCAGCGCTCAAGGCAGGAACAAAGGATATAGCGATGGTCACAGGCTCGCTCTACCTTGCCTCCGCCGCCGAAAAGATAATCAGCAAGTAAAACCCAATAACTATTAAATATTTAAAAGGAACGATAATTCAGCCAAGCACCATACTTGCCTTTGAATGAACGCTTTGCCAGTTTCGCATCCACACTATCCCTTGCCTCGCACCATCACCCTTGCCTCCCCTCGAAAAAGGTGAGGTGGCTTGACGGCAAGGCGCAAGCCTAAATTTTACAGCGTTTTTATGTGATATATCCGACTTTTATAATTACTAAGTCGGTCTGCCGTCAAGACGGTGGGGATTGTTAATGCCTTAGCAGCTTTTATGGTAGCGCTCACATCAAATTCAATCCCCTCGCTTCACACCAACCCTTCCAAAACCGCACTATCCCACTCACTTTTCGTAGGGTGAGCGTCTGTGTGTGCTTGGTTGGCTTTGCGTCCATTGCAATCGTGGTCGTTTGCGGTCGGTGCGTCCTGCACCGACTTTTTGCGACCACTTGTAAGCATCCGTGCTTAAAGCCCTTGGGCACACACGCTTAAGGCATCCTTGCCTTGCTTGCCCCTCCCGTTGCACCGAATGCTGTCACTCTTACAATCATTGCAAAAGTACAACCATCCCTCGCTCCGCACTACCACCCTTGCCTTTTAATGAACGCTTTGTTGGTTTCGCATCCTTGCAAAACTTTGGGCGTTCAACTTCGGGCATCCATGCCCGCCTCGAAAAAGTGTGAGGTTCTGCTACTCGGTCAAGCCGAGCCAACTATGATGGGGATTGAAGTTTATAGCACTACTGTCCTAAAACTTTTTTCTGTCACAGTTTATTTTCAATCAGTATAAAATTTGTTTTCACAAGCAAAGCCGCCCGATAACCGAGCGGCTTTATAAAAACAAAAAGCCGACCCTTTCGAGCCGGCACAATATCCATATAGCAACTTTACCTGTAAGCCGAGTTTTGTCGTGTGCGATCATCTATCTACGCCCTGCGTCGCCGCAGACCTCAAGCCACCTTAAATCGGGACCGCCGAGCAGACGGTTTACCCCCGAAACCAATCGGTGTTGCATCGGATAGGGTTTACAGACAGGAACAGTCGCCTGCCCCGTGGTGAGCTCTTACCTCGCCTTTCCACCCTTACACTGTAAAACAATGCGGTATATTTCTGTTGCACTCGCCCTGGAGTCGCCTCCGGCTGCCGTTAACAGCTACCCTGCTCTGTGATGCTCGGACTTTCCTCACGGTTTTCACCCCGTGACCGCACAGTAAAGTTGCGATAGTTATTGTATCATTTTGTGTTGCATTTGTCAATACAAAACCCCGATTATTGCCTTATTTCAAGGAGTAAAAGCATATTATGACCGTAAAGCCGAATATAAAAAAGAACTTCAATATAACGTGGTTGCTCCTGTACGGTGCAGGGCTTATCACTGTCGGTATACTTGTACTTGTAAACGGAAAAATAGTGGTAGAGCCTGCCGCAAGGCTGGGCGGTATCTTTATCGTCGCAAACGGTATCCACCGCCTTATCCGTGCCTACGCAAGACATCAGCGGCTGCCCGTGTTCAGCGGTGTCGGAAACATTATAATAGGACTAATATCCGTTTTCTTCCCCGCCGCTACTCTTGCGCTTCTGTCGTTTATATTCTCGCTTTACGTTTTTCTTAATGCCCTTGTGAAATTCATCGACTTCGGCACAGCCCTTAAAAATGCCGTTCCCGATGCGTTCTATGACTTTTTTTCCGGAATATTCTTCAGCGTTTTCGGCATTATTATGCTTTTCGGCACTCTTATGGGAAGTCAAGGTATGCTTGTTGTCATCGGACTATATTGCATAATTTACGGTGCAGGCGAGCTGAGGCTGTTTATCCGTGAGGCCGCTCCGAATAAAGCCAAAGGCATCATCCGCCGCAGGATACGCTTTTCGCTTCCGCAGGTCATAACCACGTTCATACCGCTGAAAACCTTGCGCAGCTATACCGAGCGGCTTGATTCCCGTGAGATAGATATTGAAAAACTGCAAAACGAGGAGCGTTACGAAAAAAGCGCCGGCACCCCCGATATACACGTTCTTATCCACGTCAGCGCCGACGGAGTAGGCTCTATAGGACATTGCGACATTGTGCTGAACGGTACTGTAATATCCTACGGAAATTACGATAAAGCGTCGGAAAGGCTTTTCGGAGGCATCGGTGACGGTGTGCTTTTCAAAGCGGATTTTGACAAGTATATAAATTTCTGCGTCTATCACGATTTGCAGATGGTGTTCGATTTCGGCATAAAGCTGTCGGAAAAACAGCTTGCAAAAGTCAGAAAAGGCATAGCAAAGCTCGAACGAAACATCACACGCTGGAAACCGCCCTATCAGCTTGCAACCGAAAACAGCCCCATCGCCGATATTGCGGATTTTGACGATTATTGCAGTTCGCTGTGGAACGGCACACACGCACATTTCTATAAGTTCAAAAGCGGCAGATTCAAGACCTATTTCGTTATGAGTACAAACTGCGTTTTCCTTGCCGATTATATACTAAGCAAAGCAGGAACCGATATAGTAAAGACCGCAGGCATAATCACTATGAAGCTCAATATCAAGTTAACAGCGGCAATACTTGCCTGTGCGTCAATTCTGACGTCGGCCTGTGCCTGCTCATCACAGAATACAAGCTCCGCTACGGACAGCAAAAACGAAAGCAGTGCAGCGGAAAGCTCCGCTGCAGAAAGCAAGGATAATACAAAAAGCGACACAGCAAGCGATAATTCATCCGCATCTTCAGAAAGCACCGTTTCTTCCGATGAATCATCGTCCGAAAATAAGAAGCCTGTCGGCGTTGACGGCGTTCAGACAAACGGCCAGCTTGTCGTTGACATAGACGGTCATACATGGGGCATCTCCCTTTACGGCGGCGGCGACGGTGCAAACTATGCGTCATACCTTAACGAGTTCAAGGAAAAGGTAGGCTCATCGGTAAACGTATTCAATATGGTAGTGCCTACAGCAGGCGCATACTACCTTCCCGATGGCTACGAACAATACAACGCAAGCCACAGGGATTCGATAAACAGCATTGCAAACAAGCTGGTGAACGTGATAAACGTTGACGGATATGCCGCACTTGAGGCACACACAAACGAGTACATCTATACCCGTACCGATCACCACTGGGAACCCCTCGGCGCATATTATGCGGCAAAGGCTTTCTGTGAAATGGCACAGGTACCCGTAAAGGAGCTTTCGACCTACAAGACGGAAACGATAGAAGGCTTTGTCGGAACAATGTACGCATTTACCGATTATAACGAGCGTATCAAGAACGACCCCGATACCTTCACCTACTATATCCCCTCTACAGATTACACCGCCACTTATTATACCACCGACTTCAAGGCTGACGAGCAGCTCACACAGTTTCACAGCATATTTGTAGATCAGCCCGCAAGCGGCGCATATTCGACCTTTATGGGCGGCGATCAGAAGATAGTAAAGATAGAAACCGCAAACAAGAACGGCAGAAAGCTCTGCATCTTCAAGGACAGCTACGGCAATGCCGAAGTTCCCTTCTTTATAGATTCCTTTGAGGAAATCTACGTTTGCGACATCCGCTACTTTGACCTTTACGCACCCGACTTTATAAAGGATAACGGCATTACCGACGTTCTGTTCACAATGTGTACATTCTCCGCTGTCGGTGAAAATGCAGAGGGTATAAAGAACAACCTGCTTTCAAAGTAAATCGCTGACAGGTTTTCTGAAAGGAGGAGCAGTATGAAAAAGCTCCCGAAGATAACAGCGCTTATATTGACATTATCGCTCGCCTGCGGATGCTCGGAGGTTTTCCCCAACAGCAACGCAAGCGGCAAGGACACATCGGCATACACCCTACCACCTGACCCCGTATCATCGGAAGCTCCTTCGGACACCGAAAGCGAAGAAACCGAACCGCCCGATACCTCCGCTCCCGAAACGTTACCGCCGGATACTTCCGCCGAAGAAACCTCCGCTCCCGAAACAGACGGCACTTCTGCCGAAGAAAGCTCCGCTCCCGCAAGTAAGACCGATATAAACAGCTACAGGGCGATAGGCGACAACGGCATATTAGTCGCAGGTATGGATAATCACTACCGTGGAATTATGTTCTACGGCGGTACATACGGCTACTGCGACCAATATATGACCGATGTAAAGGCATTCCAGTCGGCGCTTCCCGAAGTGACGGTATATTCTATGGTAATACCGACCTCTGTCGATTTCTACAATCCGACCGAATACAAGGGCTACACCGAGCTTCAGAAGGATAAGATAGATTATATCGAAAGCGGACTTAAAAGCACGGGCGTTACAAACGTCAGCGTGTATGATACCCTGTCAAAGCACACCTCAGAGGAGATATACTCAAGGACGGACCACCACTGGATGCCGCTCGGCGCATATTATGCCGCACAGGTATTCTGCAAAACTGCAGGAGTAAAGGTGCCGGATATAAAAAAATACCGCAAGGAAACCTGCGGCGGTTATGTCGGCTCGATGTATTACTATTCGTCCGATGAGCATCTTAATAACGACCCCGAAACCTATGCGGTCTACTATTCTCCGAATGAGGATAAGCTGAAAACCACATATTACGACCGTTATTACAGCAACGGCTATGACAGCAGTCTTTTCCTTTGCGACAACGCAAGCTATTACTACCTGTCATTTTTAGGCAGTGACGATCTCATCGCCCATATAAAGACCAACGCAAAGACAGGCAGAAATCTGGTTGTTATCAAGGAAAGCTACGGCAACGGGCTTATCCCGTTCTTCACTGAGAGCTTTGATAATATCTATGTGCTTGACCTGCGCTACTGCGAGGTAAACGCAATAAAATTCTGCAAGCAGGTCGATGCGACCGATCTGCTGTTTGCAAACTGCGCCTATACCGTTGCAGGCGGCAACTGCGACTACTTCTCATATATAAGAAACATTTAAAAAGTGTTTTTATATTCACTATTTCAACGATTGTAATCCCGGCTTCTGTGAAGCCGGAAAGGGTCGCAGGGGCGTCAGCCCCCACTTATCCCCGGCATGGGTGCCGGGCGTGTATGCCCAAGGGCTTTGCAAGGACGCAAAGCCAACCAAGCATACACAGCCTTTCACGGGGGAAAGGGGGTCAGGGGGATAGGGATATAAAAAGCACTTCAATGAGATAATTGATAATATGATTTAATTGCTTGAAATAAGGACACACCTATGAAAGAACTTGAATACCCCTTCGACAGCGGTTATCTGCTGAAAAAGAAACGCTCTATAAAAAGACAGCTCCTGTCAGACGGCAGTGTGCGTATAAAGAAAAAAATAGCCGTTCTCGGCGGCTCAACCACGAACGATATAATTAATATGCTCGAATTATTCCTGCTGAACTACGGTATCGAGCCGACCTTCTACGAGTCGGAGTACAACCGCTACTGGCAGGATGCGGTATTCGGAAATGAGGAGCTTGACAGCTTCTCACCCGACCTTATTTTCGTTCATACATCAAACCGCAATATTCTGAAATATCCTGCGATAAACGACAGCAAGGAGCAGACAGACGCTCTTTTTGCCGAGCAGATGAAATATTTTGAAACAATGTGGGAAAAGATAGCCGAGCGCTACCACTGCCCCGTTATACAGAATAACTTTGAACAGCCGTATTTCAGGCTTATGGGCAACCGTGATGCGTTTGACTGCCGAGGCAGAGTGAATTTCATAAACAGGCTGAACACAGCGTTTGCCGATTATGCAGCATCGCACGAGAGTTTTTATATCAATGATATAAACTATGTCAGCGCCTGCTACGGTCTTGACAAGTGGAGCGAGTCGTCCTACTGGCACCTGTACAAGTACGCAATGTGCGTTCCTGCGATACCCGACTTTGCATTCAATTTAGCGGCAATAATAAAGTCGGTATTCGGCAAGAACAAGAAAGCGCTTGTACTCGACCTTGATAATACATTATGGGGCGGAGTTGTCGGAGATGACGGTGTTGACGGTATCGAAATCGGACAGGAAACCCATATGGGACAGGTCTATGCCGAATTTCAGAAGTATCTCGGACTTGTGAAGGATACAGGCGTAATGCTGACCGTCTGCTCGAAGAATGACGAAGAAAACGCCCTTGCAGGCCTTAATCACCCCGAGGGCAGTTTAAAGCCCGATGATTTCATAATGATAAAGGCAAACTGGGATAACAAGGACAGAAACATCGAGGCGATAGCGGCAGGACTCAACATCGGACAGGATGCGCTTGTATTCCTTGATGATAACCCTGCCGAGCGTGCGATAGTTTCCGCACAGTTGCCTACAGTAGCCGTTCCCGAAATGGAGCGTCCGGAGGATTATATAAGAGTGGTAGACCGCTCACGCTTCTTTGAGATAACCGCTTTTTCAAGCGATGATTTAAAGCGCAACGAAATGTACAAGGAGAATGCGGTAAGAGCCGCACAGCAGGCACAGTTCACCGACTACGGCGAGTATCTTCACAGTCTTGAGATGGTGGCTGTGATAGATGACTTCCTGCCTGTCTATCTCCCTCGCATAACACAGCTTACAAACAAGAGCAACCAGTTCAACCTCACCACAAAGCGTTTTACAACCGCAGAAATGGAGCAGGTATTCGCAGATGACAGCTATATCAGGCTGTACGGCAGGCTTGCCGACAAGTTCGGCGACAACGGTATAGTATCGGTAGTTATCGGCAAGGTGAACGGCGATACGCTCGACATAGATTTATGGCTTATGAGTTGCCGTGTGCTTAAGCGTGATATGGAATACGCAATGCTCGACAATCTTTGCGACAGAGCAAAACAGCGTGGACTTAAGACGGTAAAGGGATATTATTACCCCACCGCAAAGAATAAAATGGTGAAAGAGTTGTACGGCGACTTCGGCTTTACGAAGGTCAGCGAGGACGCAGACGGCAACACCGTATGGGAGCTTTCGCTTTCGGGCTACAAGCCTAAAAACAAGTATATTACTGTAGAAAGGAACAAGTAAAATGAGTGAGCAGGAAATTTACGAAAGATTAAACGAGGTTTTCAGAAACGTATTCGACGATGACGATATCGAGGTCGAAGCAGGCACAACAGCAGATGATATAGAGGACTGGGACAGCCTTGAGCATATCAACCTCATCTCCGCTGTAGAAGACGAATTCGGTATCCGTTTCAAGATGGGCGAGGTTTCTTCGATGAAGAACGTCGGCGAAATGGTCGACATCATAAAATCCAGAGCCTGAGCGTGCGTGCGGCGAGTCGCCGCTGACAATTCCGCCTTTGGAATTGTAGGCGTTCAGCTAAAGTTAGTTGAACGGCGGGGTTACACAAACCAATAAAGCAGATAAACGGTCACAGCGGCAAGCTGTGACCGCTTTTTTATATTATTATCACACACCCCTTCGCCCCGCATAACCTTCCAAAATCGCACTATCCCTTGCTTTGCACCATCACACTTGCCATATGAACGCTCTGTTGGTTTCGCATCCTTGCGAAACTCTGGGCGTTCAACTTCGGGCATCCATGCCCGTCCCTTGTCAAAGGTGAGGTGCTGTCGCCCGAAAAAATTCGTGCGACTACCGGAGGGATTGCCTCACCACCATCCTTCGCTTGCACCAACCCTTCCAAAACCGCACTATCACCCTCGCTTTTCGTAATGCTAACATCTGTATGCACCAATATGTTTTCACATCCGCACTATCCCACGAAAACCGCCAACACCCTTGCCTCCCCTCGAAAAAGGGGAGGTGGCACGGCTGATACAAATTTTTCGCTTGCTGTACAGTATTCAGATAGTCCTGCCTTTACAATTCTGAAACTATTCCGAGCCGTGACGGTGGGGATTGTTTCCCCTTAGCACCATCATTACGCTGTTACTCTCTAACATTTAAAAGGGTGAGGTTCTGTTGCACGGTCAAGCCGAGCCAACTATGGTGGTGATCGCTCCCCATCCCCACCATCAATGAGATTTTCTGCACTATCCCTTGCTTTGCACCACCACGCTTGCCTCCCTTGTCAAAGGTGAGGTGCTGTCGCCCGAAAGAATTCGGGCGACTACCGGAGGGATTGCCGCACCACCATCCCTCGCCCCGCACCAACCCTTCCAAAAACCCACACTATCCCTCTCGCTTTTCGTAGGGGAGGGGCTTGTGTCAAGAGTAACATGGTTTACACTTTGTGCAAGCACATGGTTTACATGTTATCAATAACAAACGAACATAAAAATGAACTTGAAATGAGGGCGAAGCCCGAATGGAAAGTTCATTTTTTATGTTTCGCCTCGGCGAAACGTGGGTCATTTTCGATTAGATAAGCTTTTTTTTAAAGGTAAACACTCTCTTTTCTATATCTATCTGTCCTATTCTGAATTGCCTGAAATATAGATTTATGAGATGCTGTCCTTTATTGGATTCTTTTACAGCAATAGTTTTTCCGCTAAACGCCTCGCTTAAATAATAACCTTGATTTCTTATGGTGACATATCCGCTCTCTTTTACCTTTCTCAATTTATATTCATCGCTGTATTCCCATTCTGATATGTCAGGCGTGTATGCCCGTTCGCTCGGATGGTAATGTTTTGCCGGTGTGTCAAGATTTAATGCGTAATGCGGACGTTTTGTGTTGTAGAAATCACGGTATTTGTCAAGCTTTATTTTTGCGTCTTCAAAATCTTCAAAGCTTTCATACTTTAAAAATTCTCTGGTTAATGAGCCGTTGAACCGTTCTTCCTTGCCCTGTGTCTGCGGATGGAATATGCGCCCGTGTAAAGTCAATATTCCCAGCTCCATAAACCAAACTTCAAATCTTGAAAATCCCGTAGACTGAGATGTTCCCCATGGTGTGCCGTTATCACAAAGAAATGAAAACGGCATACCGTATTTCAAAAAAATATGCTCCATTTGCTGCCTTACCTCTATGTATGTTTCCCCGGCGAGCGGTGCACAGCAAAGGCTGAATCTTGAGCAATCATCAATGATATCAAGCGGATGACATCTTACTCCGTTTCTCATGGCAAAATGTCCTTTAAAATCAGCCTGCCACATTTCATTGGGTTCACTTTTTTTCAAATCTGACATAAGGCGTTGCAATCTGACTTGCTTCCTTTGTTATCAACCCATTGCGTTTAAAAATATCATTGATGGTTCTTGGACAAGGAATATCTGTTATTCCCTCATCACGGAGCAAACGGTGTATTTTAGTTGCACCTATCGCAGGATACTTTTTCCTGTATTCTACAATGAATTTCTCAACTTCATCATTTGTCTTGTTACCAACAATATGCGGTGCTCTACTTTGATCACATAGCGGTTGACCGTTCAGGTAACGTTCAATCCATTTGTCACCGGTGGGTCGGCTTATTCCATATTCCCGGCACAATTCGGCTTTGCTTTTTTCGTGTGACAACACTCTTTTTACAAATTCTTCTCTCATAGTTACTATTACTTTCTCTTCCCAAGGCATAAACTTTGACTCCTTTCGAATTTTATGCCTCTATTTTATCATAAATATGTAAACTATGTCCTTGCACATTCTGTAAACTATGTTATCACACTATACAGCTCGCTCCTCCCGTTGCACCGAACCTCTCTATCCCCACAACCATCGCAAAATCGCCACCATCCCTTTGCCCCGCACTAAACTTGCCTCCCCTCGAAAAAGGGGAGGTGGCTTGACGGCATTGCAAAACCGTTATTCTATATCATCTTCATTTTGTAATTTACCGGACTGTTTCCAAAATTGCTATACTTTTTGCCGTCAAGACGGTGGGGATTGTGTTTGCTTAGAAGATTGGAAGATAGTACTCCTATCAATTTCAATCCCCACCGTCACGGCTCGGAATAGTTTCAGAATTGTAAAGGCAGGACTATCTGAATACTGTACAGCAAGCCAGAAAAAATTATCAGCCGTGCCACCTCCCCTTTTTCGAGGGGAGGCAAGAAAGGATTGCGATTTATGCCACTTTCTGCATAATTTATATACTTTTTGGTATGATATATTCTTTCGTTGTCATTTTGGTAGAGTAGTAAAGCCTTAGCCTCGCACCATATTCTTGCCTCCCTTGTCAAAGGTGAGGTGCTGTCGCCCAAAAGAATTCGGGCGACTACCGGAGGGATTGCTCCCCATCCGCACCAACCTCCCAAACCCTCACTATTCCTCGAAAATCGCCATTGCCATCGCCTCCTTAAAAGCATACAGACTAAACTAAAAACCGCTCCCGTAACACTCCGGGAGCGGTTTTGTATTATTCTTATATTATCAGTTTGCAACAATGTTTACGAGCTTGCCGGGAACAACTATCTCCTTGCGGATCGTCTTGCCCTCAAGCGACTGTGCAATAGCTTCCTTTGCCATCTTCAGCAGTTCGTCCTTGTCGGCGGCTGTAGGCACGTTTATACGAGCCTTTATCTTACCGCACAGCTGAACTACTATCTCAACGGTGCTGTCAACGCAGAGCGCCTCGTCGTATGTTACCCACTGCGCTTCGTTCAGTATGCCGTAGCCGAGCGAATTGTACATTTCTTCGGTGATGTGGGGAGCAAAGGGATTTAGGAGTATCAGCAGCGATTTCATCTCGGCATCGTTAATCTTGCCGTTTGCGGTAATCTCGTTGATAAGCGACATCATAGCGGCAATAGCCGTGTTGAATCTCATCTTCTCAATATCTTCGCTGACCTTCTTTATCGTCTTGTGCATTGATGTTCTCAGCTCGTCTGAGTATTCATCGCCACGGACAAGCATATTCTGAAGATTCCATACACGGTCAAGGAAACGCTTACAGCCCTTCATACTGCTGTCGTTCCACGGAGCCGCCTGCTCATAGTCGCCCATGAACAGAACGTATACACGAAGAACGTCTGCGCCGTATACGTCAACAACGTCATTCGGGTCGATTACGTTGCCTCTTGACTTGCTCATCTTCTCGCCGTCCGGACCTAAGATAAGACCCTGTGCAGTACGCTTTGCATAAGGCTCGGGAGTGGGAACTTCGCCTATGTCGTAAAGGAACTTGTGCCAGAAACGTGAGTAGATCATATGACGGGTAACGTGCTCCATACCACCGTTATACCAATCAACAGGAAGCCAGTATTTGAGCGCTTCCTGCGAAGCAAATTCCTTGTCGTTGTTGGGGTCGCAGTAACGCAGGAAGTACCAGCTTGAGCCTGCCCACTGAGGCATTGTATCTGTTTCTCTGCGTGCGTCCTTGCCGCACTTGGGGCACTTGCAGTGTACGAATGAATCTATCTTTGCAAGCGGGCTTTCGCCGTCCTGACCGGGCTGGAAGTTCTCAACGGGAGGAAGCTCCAAAGGCAGTTCCTCATAAGGTACGGGAACAATTCCGCAGTCGGGGCAGTGTACTATCGGGATAGGCTCGCCCCAATATCTCTGACGATTGAAAGCCCAGTCCTTCATCTTATACTGAACGCCCTTTTCGCCGCAGCCGAGTTTTGTAAGTACGCCGAGCATCTTTTCGATAGCGTCCTTCTTGTTAGTGATGCCGTTCAGTTCACCCGAATTCACCATCTCGCCGTCACCCGTGTAGGCTTCCTTCGAGATGTCGCCGCCCTTGATAACCTCGATTATATCAATGCCGAACTTCTTCGCAAATTCATAGTCACGGGTATCGTGAGCAGGAACCGCCATTATAGCGCCCGTGCCGTATCCCATCATTACATAGTCGGAAATGTATATCGGAATTTCCTTGCCGGTAACGGGGTTTACGCCGGTAAGACCATCTATCTTTACGCCCGTCTTGTCCTTGACAAGCTGTGTCCTTTCGAACTCGCTCTTTTTGCTGCACTCTGCCTTGTAAGCGTCTAGGTCGGCAATGTTCTTTATGGAATCCCTGTACTTTTCTATTATGGGATGCTCGGGAGCGATAACCATAAATGTTACGCCGTAGAGCGTGTCGGGACGGGTCGTGTAGATGCGGAGCTTCTCGCCGTTTTCCTTGATAGAGAAGTTGACGAAAGCGCCTGTAGACTTGCCTATCCAGTTCTCCTGCTGGAGCTTTACGTTAGGCAGATAATCGACCGTTTCAAGTCCCTGTAACAGCTTGTCGGCATATTCGGTGATACGCAGGTACCATACTTCCTTGGTCTTCTGCACTATCTCGCTGTGGCAGATGTCGCAGTGACCGCCCTGTGAATCCTCGTTTGAAAGTACGACCTTACAGCTCGGGCAGTAGTTTACGAGCGTCTTATCCCTGAATACAAGGCCATGCTCGAACATCTTGAGGAATATCCACTGAGTCCACTTGTAATAACGCTCTTCGGTGGTGTCGATGACCCTTGACCAGTCGAATGAGAAGCCGACACGCTTGAGTTGGCTGGTAAATTTTACTATGTTGTTATCGGTGACCTTACGGGGATGAACGCCGGTCTTGATGGCGGTGTTCTCGGTGGGCAGACCGTAAGCGTCAAAGCCAATCGGGAACAGTACGTTGTAGCCCTGAAGCCTTCTCTTGCGGCTGACTACCTCAAGGCCGGAATAAGCCTTGATATGACCTACATGCATACCTGCGCCGGAGGGGTAGGGGAACTCTACGAGAGCGTAGAATTTCGGCTTGGTACTGCCGTTTTCAGCCTTGAATGTCTGATGCTCGTCCCAGTATTTCTGCCACTTACTTTCTATGGCAGAAAAGTCATATTTTTTCTCTTCCATTTTGCGAGTTGTCCTTTCATACGCCCGATATGGCGGTATAATTCAATTTCAACCTTTATTATAATACAAAAACTGCTGTTCTGTCAAGTAAAGCGGCAAGTAAAGCGACAACAGTAAATAAGTGTAAAATAAAGGTGAAATATGTCATTCGCAGCGTGATGATTTATGATGAACCGGTTTTTACATCGGAATGGGTGTAAACCGTTATGTTATCGGGGGTGACGGCGAATCGACGCAAGAATAACCGAATGATGATTTTTGATGATTTTAGATTTTTTCGGCAGAGAGAGGGTTACATCACAAAAACTTGAAAATTATGGGAGCTTTGGCGGTGGATTACATCGGGTGGATAATGCGGTTCGGCTTATCAGTGATAATGTCAAATATAGATAATTACGTTATATCTGATAGCTAATAGTTGAATTGGAAGTGTCACGAAATGAGGGGAAGAAAGGGAAATCGCAGAGGGCAGGATAACGGAAATAAAAGGAAGTCAGAGAATGATGTTGCACTTGCAATATAATTTGTACGAATAATTTTAAAACACGATATAGTTTTTGATATAATGAGTTGTGAATATCGAGCTTGAATTTAACGAACGGAGGGGGGAGGAAAGAAAATCGAAGAGGGTCGGACTTATGGTTCAAGATGGAAAATCAAGGGAGGGGGGACGATAATATACCATCAATATGATAAACGGTAAAATTAGAATTAGCCGTAATTAGTATATTGAATAAGAAAGACAGATGCGAAGGTAGCAGTATTCGGTGCAACGGGGGCAAGCAAGGCAAGTGATAAGTGTTCTTTTGCAAAGATTAGTGGAAACAACAAGGATTGGTGCAACGGGAGGAGCGAGCTCCTCACCTACGGAAAGCGAGAGGGATAGTGCGGGTTTGGGAGGGCTGGTGCGGATGGGGAGCAATCCCCACCGTCACGGCTCGGAATAGTTCCAGAATCGTAAAAGCAGGACTATCTGAATACTGTACAGCAAGTCGAAAAACCTCTACAGCCGTGCCACCTCCCCTTTTTCGAGGGGAGGCAAGGATATAGTGCTTTTTGAGGGATAGTGCGGTTTTGCAACGGTTGCGGGGATGGAGAGGTTGGTGGGTGTAAAGCAATCCCTCCGGTAGTCGCCCGAATTTTTTCGGGCGACAGCACCTCACCTTTGACAAGGGAGGCAAGGACGTGGTGCTGAGCGAGGGATTATTGTTCTTTTGCAATGGTTGTGGGGGATGGCGGTATTAGGTGCAACGGGAGGGGCAAGCAAGGCAAGGATGCCTTAGCGTGTGTGCCCAAGGGCTTTGCAAGGACGCAAAGCCAACTAAGCACACACAGACGCTCGCCCTACGAAAAGTGGGTGGGATAGTGCGGAAAATCTCATTGATGGTGCGGATGGTGTGACAATCCCTCCGGTAGTCGCCCGAATTTTTTCGGGCGACAGCACCTCACCTTTGACAAGGGACGGGCATGGATGCCCGAAGTTGAACGCCCAGAGTTTCGCAAGGATGCGAAACCAACAGAGCGTTCATATGGCAAGTGTGGTAGTGCTTTTCTTGGGATAGCACTTCTCGGGTTCGCTATTCGAATTAATGCACCTGTCAATATTGACGAGGGAAAGAACCAAAGGGACTAGGGTGAGGGACTTGCAGCCCCTAACCCTATCCCTTAGGTTTTCTCCCTCGTGCTCCCTCTTTCCTTACCCACACCCGTACCCCGCTGGGGTGTTGGATAAACTCGAATAACCACCTGAACATTGTATGACCTGTTAATGCAGGGACGCTTAACGCTACACGTCCGCAGATTAGTACATATATCTCAGGTTAGTGGCGTTTTTTGAAAGGTAAATGTCAGTGCAGTTGTACCGATACACTCACGAAAATATTAATTCCTTGTCGTTGCGGAAAATGTTTTAGGCAGTGCCTGGCAATATATTTCACTTGAACGGTGTCTGTAGGGCGCCGGTTTTTTGTATTATGTGCCGCATTTATGACCGTTCGTGCCGTTATAACAACCGTTCGTGCCAAAAAGTTGAAATCACAAAGCAAATGAGTTATGATATAATTATAAAATTATAAGGGGAGAAGTATGCTCATCTGCGTTTACGATACCGCAAACGAGGCGGAGATACTGAAAGCGAAAATAACACAAATCGCAACGGCGGCATATCGAAGAATTGCCTACAGGGCATGTCAGAGGTATGAGAGCTTTGCGAAGGAGTGTAAGACGGCTGACCTTATAATCGTGCTTGCCGACGGAGCGGACGGTATGGAGGGCGTTATTGCGGCAAAGAATGCCGACAGGGATACGCCTGTAATATGGCTGTCGGACGATGAGGGATTCGGGGCGCAGTCATACAGGCTTGGCTGTACCTATTTCCACAAGAAGCCGATACCGCTTGAAAAGCTGAAGGAGGCACTGCATAAGTGCAGGTGCATGGCATAAGCACGGGTAAATCTACAGGAGGAAAAACATGAAGAAAAAATTTGTACGGCTCATAAGTGCGGTGCTGTCTGCGGCAATGACGTTGACGGCTGTACCGTTATCGGCATTTGCCGAGGGCGAGGCACATACGCATGACGGCGAGAGCAATGTCATCACGACACCGCTTGATTTCAGAGAAAAGACGGCGGACGAAAACGGTGCCGGCTGGAGCTGGGATTATGACACAAAGACGCTGACGCTTGACGGAGTGAACATTCAGGCGACAACCGACAGTATGAGCGTCGTAACAGTCCCCGACGGTACGGAGATAGTGCTGAACGGTAACAATACTATCGTACAGACCGATACCGGCAAAAGTGATACATATGTTCTCAGTGCCGTAAATAATAAAGAGGTCAATTGTGACGGCACAATGACAATCAGCGGCGACGGTGTGCTGAATGCAGAGAACCGCTCTACAGACAGTATGGCACGCTCTCTCGGCGGATCAATAATCCTGAACGGCGGTACAGTAAACGCAACAGGTACTGTAAAGACAAATTCGCTTGAAATACATAATGACGGTGTGCTGAACGCAAATGCGACAACTGCATCTTTTGAGGGTGTGGCTGTCAATGTCAGCGGCGGCATTACTGTTGACGGCAACGGCAGTCTTACTGCAGTAGGTTGTGCTAATGAATCTACGTTAAACAGTGCAATATTGCTTACCAGTAATTTCGGTGACAAAATTTCCGTCAGCGAAAACGGCAGTATTACTTTGCCTGAAGGCAATGCAGCAAGAGTCGGAATATACTACAGCGGAAACAACGGCGACGGAATGGATGCCGAAATAAGCGGCGGTAAGGTCACTGCTTACGGTACTAAGTATGGCATTTACAAAGTAAACCTTATAATGAACGGTACAGGCTCGGTTTACACTACGGGCGGTTCATACGCTATCGGTCAAACTGTACCGACAATAAACGAGGACGAATTTGTAGTAAAGGGTTCGACTGAGTTCAAGGCTGAGGAAAGCTCAGTGACAGCCAATGCCGAGTTTAACAGCGGCTATTATGAGATTGGCAGAGCGGACGCTAAGACGGTAGTTATAAAGCCTGATACTTCTCCCCGTATAATACTCGGAAACCAAATCGGAATATTCAAGACTGAAGAGTATGAAATAATTGAAGACATGGACATGACTGATATCAAGCTCAAGGGTACGGTTTACTTTGATATTACTCTGAAGAATATGAGCGATGAAGAGTTTGCAGACGCAAGAGGCTGTTTCGGCGGCGATGAACCCGATTTATTAGCAAGCATAATCAAGACCGATTACGGCTGGGTGTGCATGGTCTGCGATACCGAGTTTTCGGTTACATACGACACTGATAATACTCTTACAATAAAGTGCGGAGATATTGTATCCAATACCGTTCAGGTAAAGTCGAATGCAAACCGTTTCAACAAGGTTACACAGGGTGACAACACAAACAGAACGGTTTTCTATACAAACACTTCGCAGGAAGAGAAGGACAATTACAAGCTTGTAAGCACCTATACGGTTGACAGTGAAAGCATAAGCTATAACTGGTACAGTACGAACAGTGCATACAGTGCAGATGAGCTCGGTGCGGCAGTATCCGGAAGCAACGGCGAATTCAAGCTTGCGGATAATATTCCTGCCGGAAATTATGTTCTGTATTGCGATATAACCTATTCAGACGGTGACAGCACAGAAACTGTTACAGAAAAATTTACATTTACATATAAAGAATGTGCACATGAAAACGGTTATTCCGACGGTAAATGCACAAACTGCGGAGCGTTATGTGATCACAGCAATATTGATATTGACACGGGTAAGTGTAACGAGTGTGCGCATCAGTTTGTTGCTACAATCAGCACAGACGGCAATGCGCCGACAGGCTATGACACGCTCGCAGACTGCCTTAACAGTGTTACTGCCGATACCGAAAACTATGTAAAGATCTATCAGGATATCGGCGATGCATCGGCAACTGCAACTTTAGATACTATAGATGTAAAACACAATGTTATGATCGACCTTAACGGTCACAAGCTGAACAATATCAAGCTTGGGGTCAACAAACTTGGGGTCAACAAAGACGTCACGCTTACATTAACCGGCACAGCGGGCAGTTATGTTACGCAGGTGTATGTTCGCAAAGGCGGCGGATCATTCATAATTGACAGCGAAGCAAATGTAGAATTTAATACAATTTTTGTTGAGGACAGTGCACGGCTTGCTGTAAACGATGGCGCAAAAGTAACTACAGAACAGTTGACTGTGATAGCATCCGTGAATGATGACGGAACTACAACGACATCTGTAAAGCTCGCTACGGGAATGAAGTTAGGTGGGCTGACATATCATCGCCAAAACAATTCCGGCGCTCTGAAATTAGGCAATCTTCTTGATGTTACCCGGCAGGCACTGCGACGTGAAGATAACGGCAATTATCTTGATCTTTATAAAGAATATGGAAGTATGGGTTATTCCGTTGCGCTTACTGTTGTAGAGCATACTGACGCTGACCACAAATACAGCACTGGAACAGGCAAGTGCGAGGAGTGCGGAAAGCCCTGCGAGCATGGCGGTGATATAAACACGGACAACGGCATCTGCTCAATCTGCGGTGCGGTTGTGTCTGTCGCACTCTATACAGACAAGAACGGAAGCTTAAAGTATGTAGATACCGATGAGCTTCACTCTTTACTGAATGAATACAACGGAAGCGGTACGATAAAGCTGTTTAAGGATTATTCTAAACCAAGCGCTCAGTATGACTTATACGGAGAACTTACAATTGACTTAAACGGACGCCAATTTAAAATCCGGAGTATTACTCCTTGCAAAAGCGGAAAGCTTACGATCAAAAACAGCGGCAATCCGGTTATGCTCGGTTGTAATGTATATCCGACAAACGACGCTTCATACGCCGGCGGTACGCTTATAATAGACGGCGATGTAGTTTTAGACACTTCGATCTATGTATATGATTCGAGTACGGTTATATTGAAAGCCGGTGCATATCCAGCCGGACTTTACGCCAGGGACAGCAAGACATTATACGATATGCTCGGAGAGGGTAAGGCTTTCTTCAAGACTGACGGAACTCTTTTCAATGCAAATGTTAAGGAAATATCAAGCAGTGAAACGCTGACAATCAAAGACCACAGCCATACCTATGTTGACGGCGAGTGCGGCTGCGGATATGTTTGCCCTCACAGCGATGTTAACAGCGAAACGGGTAAGTGTAACGAGTGTGAATATCAGTATGCGGCTGTTATCGTAAAGGATGGGGCTGTAGCTTCTGTTTATAAGGAAACTGAGATGGGAGCGGCTTTTGAAGCGGCTGACAGTGACGCAAACACCGGCTGTACATTAAGAGTATACAAGAATTATACAGGCAGCTATACAACACTCAGCGGTAAGTTCACGCTGTGGATCGCTGAGAAAGCCAATGTAGGTACGTTAACTGTTTCGGGAGATATAACCGTTACGGGATCGGGAAAAAATAATCGTATTTATGGCGATTTCAATGTAGCGGCCGGCGGTAAGCTGACATTTGACGAAAACTGCGGCGCTATGGGAACTGTGTCGGTAGGTGCAGGTACATTTGACTGCTATAGTACATTTTCTATAACACTCAATATAAACGATGCAAGCAGTGACGTAATTCTTCACGGCGGAGCTTTCAAAACAATATGCTATAACGGCGGCGGGGACAGAGCAAACGCAGAAATACTGACTTTGTTGGCTGAGAACCGTATGTTTATGAAGTCTCCCAATCCTGAGCCGATAGACGGCTCAAAAACACTGTTGAAAGACGGTTTTGCAACACCTGTTATTGTAATACCACATGAAGGTCACAGTTACGACAGCACAACGGGCAAGTGTACGATTTGCGGTAAGCGGTGCGGTCATACGGATGTTGACAGCAAAACAGGTGTATGCTCTACCTGCAAATATCAGCTTACTGCGGGCATTTCGGGCGCGGGAACAGCGAAGTATTTCGATAATATAGACGACGCTTTTACTGCGGCATTATCGGCGGAAAACAACGGTTGTACGCTGACATTGTATAAGAACTGTGAGATTACACAGAACGTAGAAATCGGCAATACAACGGTTACTGTCGATGTGAACGGATGTTCACTCGGCGGAGAGGCAGATATAAGTGTAAATAACGGTGGTGTGCTGTACCTTAAGGACAGCAGGAAAAGCACCTACTACGGATGCATAGACGCACCTTTTAGTGTAAACGGCGGTACGCTTATAAACGGTACTGCAGACGGCGGCAGTTCAGCCGCAGATGTACTCAATTTAGTCATTAACAGTGCTAAGTGTGTCGAAATATACGGCGGCATATTTGAGAATGTTTATATTGCACACGCAAGCGGTGTAGCTTTATACGGCGGAAGGTACAACACCATCTGCGGCGAGGAAAGCAACACACCCGTAAACGCTCTGCTTGCAAAGGGCTATGCGTTTGCGATCTTAAACAGTGTCACACATCTCCCCGAAAGTATAGTTGACGGCAGTGCGGTGACACTCAGCGAAGGAATTAGAAATGTCACAGTTGTAAAGCATACTCATACATACACCGAAACAGAGACAAAGTGTGCGTGCGGTGCTGTGCTTTATGCAAAGGTGACATCAGCCGACGGTACTACTAACGAATATTTTGACAGCATTGAAGAAGGCTTATTATATGCCGATAAGGCTGAAAACAAGGGCTGTGTTTTCACTCTTGTAACAAGCGGTAAGATCAATAGTGGGGTTAGGCTGTCAAACGGTCAGTTTACTATTACCACAAGTAATTATGGTACTATCTATGATTACAACCAGACAATAACTATTGACGGTGCAGATGTTATTGCTGAAGGTTATATGTTCATCAGGTGCAAGGTTAATGTGAAGAGCGGATCTCTTACATTGCCTGAGGGCTCAGGCGCCGGATTTGATAGTATTGCTATATCAGGCGGTACCGTAACTGTCAGCGAAGGCGTCAATGTTGACAATAATGCGGGTGCTGATAATTTATTTGTAAGCGAAGACGCAACTGACGCAAAGCTTACTATAGGCGGCGGTACTTACGGCAATGTCTATCTCGGACAGTTTAAATTAAAGGACGTAATCGCAAGCGGTGTGCGTGTGATAAGCTACGACAATCCGACAGATCCGACTGCTGAGAAAACAGCAAAGGCTTTATTATACAGCGATATAGCCGAAAAAAATAATTTTGACTCCGAAAACAATACTGTAAGCTATTATCTGTTTACCAAGTGCGAGCATAAGAATGAGGACGGCAGTTATGCCTTTAATGACAGCGGTATATGCAAATACTGTAACTCTGAGTTTGCCGCAAGCGTAAGCTATACGGTTGACGGAAGTGCAAAGACAGAGCTGTTCAGCAATATATGCGACGCTTTTGACAAGGCTAATGAGATAGGTACGGCTACAGTAACGCTGTATAAGGATATTACAGACAGCGAACGTACACAGGAGATTACCGTTATGGGCAATGTAACGCTTGAACTGAACGGTAAAACACTGGGTGGTCGTTATGGCATAGCGCGTATATCGGTATCTGACGGTGGCACGCTTACTGTAAACGGCGATGGCGATATGGATACACCTATTTACGTTAATGAAAACTCAAAATTAGTCATTAACGGCGGTGGATACTTCAATTCTGTGTCAGTTAAAAAAGGAGGCAACGCAGAAATAGGCGGCGGCACTATACAAGGTCTGTCCGTTCGCGGTAACGTAAAACTCAGCGGCGGTAAATTCAACGACATCGAGATATTTAACGGCAATCTTGAATCTGTACTGGCAGACGGTTATGCGTATAAAAATGCTGACGGCACTTGGCTTTCGATTGATGAGCGTGAAAAAGATAGCTATTTGGGCGGTTCTAAAGGAGCGTTATCCGTAGAAGAAGCACCCATAAAGAGCGCAAGTATTTCGTGGGCAGGCGGAGAAGCGCCTGTTATATACCGTAACGGAGCGAAAAAATTAAAAGTCAATGTTATATGCGATGTGGCGGACACTTCAAAGCGGATAACCTATTCGGACTATGTAAACGGCAATAATCGCAGTAAAGATTCTAAGCTTTCTGTTAACTGGTATATGGTATTCGGTTATAAAATCGGTGAGATTGTAGCGGAAGACGGTGAGGTTGAATATTACACTGTACTGAAGTGTGACGGATACGAATATAAGTCGAATGCACTTAAGTTTACACTTGCGACCTGCTCGCACCCTGAGGATAGCTTTAATAACGAAACCGACGGTTTGGTATTCTGCGGTATATGTGATTTATTGATAGAAGCCGAGGTAGTAGATGCTGACGGCAAGTCGTTAGGTTATGCGGATATAGAGAGTGCCATAAAGCTGGCACAGGAGAACGAGGGCAGCACTGTAAAGCTGATTTCGGAAAGAGTACCTGCGTCCATTACCGTGACGGGCGGTAAGTTTACTGTTGACTTTAACGGTAAAGAGGCATATTGTCAGTTCACTGTCAACGGCGGTGACGTGACTTTCACTTCTTCGGCAGTACAGGACGTGAGCAATCAAAATCTGCCAAGCGGAATCACAGTTAACGGAACTGACGCTGAGGTTACAATTGACGGTAAAATCAAGCTGGGAAGAGTAAGAATAATCAGCAGTACGCTTACAGTAAACAGTACCGATGGTTATATCGGTGAACTGTCAATAGAAGGCGGAAATGCTGTTATAGACGGTGCAAATATTGATGCACTGTCAATAAATGGCGGAGCGACTGTTATAAACGGTGCAAATATTGATGCACTGAAAGCTAACGGCGGAGACACGGTCATCAATGATGTTAATGCCGATTCTTTAGCTATGTGTGACAACCGCTCCGGTGGAAGCGAATATAACATCTCTATCGTAAGCGGTAGGTTCGGCAGTTTCACTTGCGAAAATGGAAGCAATTATACTTTAGGTAGGGCAATTGCGAGCGGAAGCGTAGTTTCGGCCGATAGTATGAATGGCATTACTGTTTACACATACGAAGCTATTCAGACCATGACCAGTACCTATAGAATTTTTGTTGATAAGTGCAACCATAAGGACAAAAACGGCAGTTATGTGCTTGACGGTAATCCCTGTCCTTACTGCAATGAGGAAATTGTTGCAACTGTAAGCTATACTGCCGGCGGAAGCGAAAATACGGATCTGTTCAGCGATATTTATGACGCTTTTGAAAGGGCTAATGAGATAGGTACGGCTACTGTAACGCTGCAGAAGAACATCACGGACGATATTACAGATACGATAGCTGTTACAGGCAATGTTACGCTTGAACTTAACGGTAAAAGGCTCTCACAACCCGGTACTGATGTATGGTATTCCATAGAAGTAACGAGCGGTAAGCTGACCGTTAACGGCAGTGGCTTAATAAAACGTGTTGCCGTTTGCAACGGCAGCGATGCGGAAATCAACGGTGGTACTCTCTCTGACTTCATAATTAAAGACGGCGGTAACGCTGTAATTAAAGGCGGTCAATTCTACAGCTTACAGGTTTCAGGCGAAGGCAGAAACGTAGGACAGCTTCTTGCGGACGGCTATGCCTATTGGAGTTTTATCGATTCCGGCATCTGGTCTACTATTGCAGAGCGTGAAAAGCAGGATATAGCTAATGTAGAAGTAAGGACAGCGCCGATAAAGAGCGCAACGGCGACAGCAAATAAGACTGTGCTGTACCGCAACGGCGGAGGTGCACGGCAGATCTTATTTAACTTCAATGTTAATACAAGCGACGGATACACGATAAGCGATGCCAATAAGGTCACAGTCGGTTTATATGTAGGCGATACCTTAATAAGAGAGCTCGACTTCGTCGGAAATTCATATACGTTTGCAAATGCAGATGAAATTTCCGATACTGACGGCACTGTAAAGGCACATCTTGTTATCAAGTTAAACGGATACGAATATGTGACCGATGATGTCGAGTTTGAAATGGCGACCTGTACGCATCCGTATGACGCATTAACGACAGACGAGCATGATTACTATCGTTGTTCGTTATGTGATGCCAGCATAAATGCGATACTTGTTAAAACAAACGGCGACAAGGCATGCTATACCGACAATGTGCCCGAAGCATTTGAAGCGGCACAGCTTGAGGAGAACAACGGCTGTACATTAGAATTATACAGAGGTGTGAACAGAGACTGTGAGATCACACAGGGCAGCTTTACCGTTTTATTCAAGAAAACGGGAAGTGCATCTGCTGTGATCAAAGTAAGCGGCGGAAATGTCAAGATCACGGGAGATGACGGCTGTACATTATCGAAGTATCCGGGAAGCTCGGTGGGATATCTCATAGCTGTAACGGGCGGCACGGTAACGTTTGATGACATAACTATCAATGATGACAGTATCAGCGTAAGCGGCGGCAAGACTGTTATAAACGGCGGTACTTATAATAAGCTGAGCGTCAGCGGAGGTACGGTCACTATAAACAGCGGTACATTCAGCAGCATAGATGTAAGCGCAGAGGGCAAGGCACTGAAAGATCTGCTCGGCGAGAACAAGGCGTTTACGACAAGCGACGGAAAGCTGTTTGACGCAAGCAAGGTTTCGGAAAGCGATAATTCACTTACGGTAATCGACCACAGCAAGCATGAGTATGACGAAACAGGAAGGTGCGGCTGCGGTTATCAGTGTGCACACAGTGAGATCAATGCGGAAGGTGTATGCAACGAGTGCAATGCAAAGATGTATGCTGCAGTCACTGTAAAGAGTGAGACCGGAACAACGGTAAAATACTTTACAAAACTTACGGAAGCGTTTGAGTTTGCGGCAAAGAACGAAAACAAAGGCTGTACGCTGAAAATGCTCAGAGATTTCTTCGATAGAAATACTGACATTAACGTAAACGGCGGAGAACTTACTGTCGATATGAACGGCTTTGGTGTCTATATCAATAGCTTTAACGGATCCGGAACCCAAATCACTATACGCAGTGACAGTAAGTGTACTTTTGGGGTTGAAAATGGATTTAGCATGGACGGCGGCACTGTTACTTTCTCGGGAGAGGTCAGCGTAGTTTGCCAGAATGTGAAATTAAATGCCACATATTTCTCCTCCTATGTTGAAACGCTGAAAATTGACACGCTGATTTTAGAAGACGGTGTTCTGCTTAAACAGCTGGCAAGTATCACGAATGCTAATATCGCTAATATAGACTGCTCAAGTGAAATTTATCTTTATCAAATTTTAGCGAGCGGCAGCCGTGTCGATTCTCAGCTGTACAGCGATCTGAAAGCAAACGCTTCGTCAAACTTCGATAACGTAAGAATAATAAGATGCGACCACCCGGACGGTGTGGGCAGAGATAACCGTTGCATATACTGCAATTCATTGATCGCTGCAAGCGTAAGCTATACCGAGAACGGAGCGGAAAAGACAGAATATTTTGTTAAGGAAGATCTGGGAAAGGCGTTTGCCAAGGCAAACAGCGTTGCAATTGCAACAATAACAATGCTGATGTCTTCCGCTTATGATACAGACTACCTCCCTGTTACAGGTGATGTTACACTTATTGCAAATGGCGATAACGCCATCTTGTATAATACAGTAAAGGTCGCCGATGGCGGTAAGCTGACACTTAGAGGCAACGCCAATATTTTCGCTGTAATTGCCGAGCCGGGCTCCAGGTTGACTGCCGAAGAAGCCACAAGAATCGCATATCTCACCGTAAACGGCGGAGATGTTAAGCTCAGCGGCGGACAATATGATAACATTACGGTAAAAGATGGCAAGATAACAGATATTCTCGGCAACGGCTATGCGTATAAGAAAACAGAGGGCGGTGCATGGCTGACGCTTAAAGAACGTGAGGTGTCGGAAGCAAGCGGTGTTACCGTTGCTAAGGCACCGATAGTACAAGCAACGCTTAGCACAGAAATGAACAAGCTGTATCGCAACAGCAACGCAAATTCCACGCTGAAGTTCAACCTGTCTCTTGCTAACGGCTCGAACCTGAACGACTCGTATGTAAGTAAGAGATACGGTATAAACTCCTATGTAAGCGGAGATATAATTTATAGCAGCTTAAGCGCACTTGTAAAGGACGCTAAATTGTCGGCAGACGAAATAATTGATAAGGCAGGCGACAGCGATGTTGCCGAGATATACTTCGTAGTTACTACCGGTGACGGCTATGAAATAAAGTCGAACACTGTAAGTATAGACCTTGTTGATTGTGATCATTCTCAGGTGGTCGATCCTACAGCGGACAAAGGAAACCGCAGGTAATATTACCGAGCCGACATATTGCGAGATATGCGAGAGCAAGTTCAATGCAAAGATAACAAAGGGCGACGATGTCAAGTATTATAACAATCTTGACGAGGCTGCGAAAGACGCTCAGAAGAGCGAAAACGAGGGCTGTACCTTATATCCGCTTTATAACAAGAACGGATACGGCGGTCAGTTAGTCATAACCGAAGGTAACTTCACGCTCAAGTACGCAGTTCGTACAGCGTTCTCACGTCCGATCATCATAAACGGCAAGGCAAAGCTGACGGTTACGGGACGTTGTGCGGTGACAGCGTTTGAGAATCAAGACGCATTTATAGTGCAGGGCGGTGATGTCACATTTGAGGGGCTTGCTACAGGCAGCAATGTGACCATAAACGGCGGAAATGTTACAATGGCCGCAAACAATATAAATTGCCTTACAATAAACGGCGGTAATGTATCCATTTCGTCAGGTGGGTTTGCCGAAATCATAACTAATGCCCCGAATAAGGTGATAGCCGATTATATCGATCCCGGCTTCTGGGTACAGGACAGAGGAACAAAAGAGTGGATAGATATATACAGTCTTAATAAGGCAACGGCATCATCGACAAACGGACTTACGGTACGGTTATGTCCGATGCAGATAATCAAGCCGATTGATACTGTATATTACACCAACGGTTATTATCCAGGCGACATACCGTCACTTCAAATAAATGCAGAGCCGTGGTATTCAAACGAGGTTGACGCAAAAGTTGCTTATCAGTGGTTCGCCATTGATGAAAACGGCTACGAAACAGTGATAGAGGGCGCTACAGACAGAAAGCTGTCGCTCGAAAATCTCACAACGGGCAGGTACTACTGCCGTCTTACCTACAGCAATGCTACAACGGCGGGAGTTTCGATGGCGTCGGACGTTGTAACGGCTACGATAACCGAATGTGAGCATTCCGGAGGAGAGGCTACCTGCACCGAAAAGGCAAAGTGTGAAATATGCGGTGCGGAGTATGGCGAACCTCTCGGTCACGACTATGTTGTAATCAAAGTAGTTGAGCCTGACTATCGCAACGAAGGCTACAGCGTATTTGAATGCACAAGATGTAAGGATTCATATATCGGAAACCGTGTTCCCGTAAAGCCTATTCCCGATGTGGAAGAAATAGCGGTTGAAAAGACAACATACAATGAAGTCGATATAAGCTGGAAGAATATAAGCGGCGTTGACGGATATTATGTCGAATGCTATGTCGGCAATCAGTGGAAGCAGATCGGCTTCAGCACGGACGGCGACAGAGTAGCGGCAAAGCTGAGCGGTCTTTCTGCAGGTCTTAAATATAAGGTAAGGATAGCGGCTTATGCAGGAAGCTTCACCGCCAAGTTCAGATGTTTCTATGTTGATACTGTTCCTTCTCCCGTATGGAATATAAATACGGTGAAGGCTACCGATGAAACGGTAAGAATAAGCTGGAGCAGAAACGCCAGAGCGGACGGCTACAAGGTAGAGTGGTACATTAATAATCAGTGGTCCGTAAAGACTGTTACCGGCAACAATAATATATCGGCGGTTATAGACGGACTTTGTGCAGGAACACGATATAAAGTAAGGGTAAGCGCATATAAGGGCGACCTTTACAGTCCGTATACATATGGCTATATCGATACGCTCCCGTCAAAAGTTACGGGTATTACGAAGACAGTAACATCTTCTTCGTTTACGCTTAAATGGGATAAGAACGAAAGTGCGGACGGTTATACCGCTCAGTACTATGCAGACGGTAAGTGGAATGAAAAGACGCTGACCGGCAATAACAAAACTACCGTTACAATAGGCTCGCTTAAGGGCTACAAAACCTACAAGGTCAGAATAAAGGCTTATAAGGGTGAGCTTGAGAGTGCATTCGACGATATTTATATCACTACCGCTCCGACAAAGGTCAGCGGTCTTAAGGTAAAGAGCGCAGTTGACTCAAAAGCAGTAGTTATATGGAATGCGGATGCGAACGCTGACGGATATAACGTAGAATATTATATCGGCGGTAAGTGGGTCAAAAAGACCATAACCGATAATAAGACAGCAAAGGCTGTGCTTGGCGGACTTACACCTTACAGCACATGTAAAGTAAGGGTAAGAGCGTATAAGGACAATCTGTACGGCGATTACAGCTATACTACGGTTACTGCAGTGCTTTCACCGGTAACCAATATCAAGGTTGTATCGGCAAAAAGCAACTCGATAACCGTTAAGTGGGGTAAAAACGCCAGTGCAGACGGATATAAGGTTGAAATTTACAAAGGCGGCAAGTGGGTCAAAAAGACGTTAAAGGGCAGTACGAATGCTACTGTCACTATTGGCGGACTCAGGGCCGGAAGCGTGTATAAGGTAAGGATTGCGTCTTATAAGGGTGCAAATACAAGCACTTATACTTATGCAAATGTGAAGACAGCCAAATAAGCTGACAGTAAAAAAAGAGAACACCGGGCGACCGGTGTTCTCTTTTGTGTATCAGATGCGTTTTTACTATAAGAACAAACTGAGCCGTAAGCAAGGGTGCTTACGGCTGTAGTTTGTTTATTGCTTTTTATGATGCCGCCGTTTCGCTGTCCTGCGGTAAGCAGAATTTTGAAAAAGGCGAATCCGGTGCGGCTCACAGCCGCCGCTTACTTGAAGTATCTGTTCAGCAGACCCTCGAAAGCCTTACCGTGACGGGCTTCGTCCTTAGCCATCTCGTGAACTGTGTCGTGGATAGCGTCAAGATTTAACTGCTTTGCTCTCTTTGCGAGGTCAAGCTTGCCCTGTGTAGCGCCGTGCTCTGCGGCAACTCTCTTTTCGAGGTTTTCCTTAGTCGATGCACTTACAACATCGCCTAAAAGCTCTGCGAACTTTGCAGCGTGTTCAGCCTCTTCCCAAGCTGCCTTTTCGTAGTAAAGGCCTACCTCGGGGTAACCTTCTCTGTGAGCGGCTCTTGCCATAGCGAGATACATACCTACCTCTGTGCATTCGCCCTCGAAGTTAGCCTTTAAACCTGCAAGAATCTCTTCATCCTCAACTGCCTTTGCAATGCCTACCTTGTGCTCGTCTGCAAATACAAGCTTTTCGCTTTCCTTAAGCTCTATGAACTTGCTGCCGGGAACCTTGCACTGGGGGCAGAACTCGGGAGGTGTATCTCCCTCATGAACGTAACCGCATACCGGACATACCCACTTTTTCATAGTAAATTACCTATCCTTTCATAGTGATAAAATCATTATTTTCTTATTGTTTTTAATGAAATCAGTAACGTTTACTGATTTGTTGGTTTTATTATAACCGATACTTCGGCATTTGTCAAGAGGTTTTTGAAAATTTTTTTGGGGAAATTGGGTTAGTTGTGGATTACTAAAAAGGGCGAGGTTTTGGAAGGGTTGGTGAGGGGCGAGTTGTGATTGTGAACGCTTAGAAGTTTTAGGGATAGAAGTTCTATCAACTTCAATCCCCACCGTCTTGACGGCAGACCGACTTAGTAATTATAAAAGTCGGATATATCGCATAAAAACGCTGTAAAATTAGGCTTGTGCCTTGCCGTCAAGCCACCTCCCCTTTTTCGAGGGGAGGCAAGGGTGATAGCGATTTGCTACATTTTGCGAAACCGGCAAAGTGTTTATAAGCCAAGTTTGGTGTTTGCAGTTTATATGCGGTTGTGATGAATTGTAGGAATATTCGTAGGGGAGTGTCTGTGTGTGCTTTTTGGTTTCGCATCCGTGCGAAACTTTGGGCACACACTTAAGGCATCCTTGCCTTGCTTGCACCTCCCGAAACATCATTGCAATTATCAAAAATCAAGTTAATATATAAAAATGAAAATTTGATTGCAATCCGCTATTGATGATTGATAGATTAAAAACGCTGAGAAAATCAATAACTACGGTGCAACGGGAGGGGCAAGCCCCTCGCCCTACGAAAAGTGGGTGGGATAGTGCGGATACAGAATCATATCGGAGAATACAGATGTTAGCATTACGAAAAGTGAGAGGGATAGTGCGGTTTTGGAAGTTTAGGGCGGCGAGGGGGATTACCGTTTTCAGCCGAATAAATGCCTTTTGTGCCTTTTTATTGCAATTGCAGTGAAAAACGATTATAATTAATATGTGAGAATATGGTTATAATTACGGCTAAGAGAAAAGGAGAGCTTATGAGAAAAACAAGTGAAAAGATATTACGGGCACTGCTTGCGGTATCGGTACTTGCAACGGCTGTGCTATCGAGCGGTTGCCTTGACGATGAGGAGGAGATTTCCGACAGCACGGCAAGCGACAACAGGCAGACGAGCGACGGCGGCACTGCGGAAAGCAGTGAAGGCAGTGAAGGCAGTGATAATAAATATGACGGGAATGTTACGGGCAGTCGTGCGTCAAAGCTGACGTTCAGCGGTTCGGACGGGATAAGCATTACGAGAAAACAGCGTGAAGCCGAAAAGCCTATGGGCGAGGACGGCACACAGACGGTATTCGTTTATATGTGCGGAAGTGACCTTGAAAGCGAGAACGGGCTTGCGAGCGGCGACATTGAGGAAATGATCGCAGGGTCAAAAAGCGAGAACGTGAAGTTCGTCATTCAGACGGGCGGTGCGGGAGCGTGGGCTGATACATACGGCATCTCTGCCGAAAAGACACAGCGTTATGTTGTAACGGGCGGAGAAATAAGCCTTGTCGAAGAAAAAGAATCTGTCAATATGGGCAAGGAGGATGTGCTTGTCGATTTTCTCGGCTGGGGTATAGAAAACTATGCGGCGGCTAAAATGGGGCTTATCTTCTGGAACCACGGCGGAGGAAGTATAAGCGGCGTGTGCTTCGACGAGCTTAACGAGAACGATTCGCTGTCGCTTGAGGAGATAGACACTGCGCTTACATCAATATACGATAAGATGACGGATAAGTTTGCGTTCATCGGCTTTGACGCTTGCCTTATGGCAACGGTCGAAACGGCGAATATGCTTGTTCCGCACGCTGACTATATGTTTGCGTCTGAGGAAACGGAACCGGGATACGGCTGGGATTATACCGAGATAGCAGGCTTTATGGAAAGTAATCCGACAGCGGATACAGCAGAACTCGGAAAGACGGTCGCTGACAGCTTTATGGCATCGTGCGAGGCTATCGGCGCAGGCGGCGAGGCTACGCTTTCGATAACGGATCTCAGCCGAATAGACGAACTTGTAAAGGCGGTGAATGACGCCGCCGAGGAAATGAACGATATTTCTTCTGACCCTGCACTGCTTGCGAATGCGGTAAGAAGCATCTATACCGTAAGAGCATACGGCAGTAACAACGATACAGAGGGATATACCAACATGGTGGATCTCGGCTCTATGATAGCGGCTACGGTATCGGGCGACAAGGCGGACAAGGTTATGTCGGCGCTTGAAAAGGCGGTAGTGTATAACATCTACGGCGAGGACAAGGACGGCTCAACGGGGCTTTCGACCTACTATCCGTTCGGCGTTTCAGGCTCTGCCGAGCTTGCAACATTCGGCAAGGTGTGCGTAAGTCCGTACTATATGACGTTTGTTGACAGAATAGCCTACGGAGCACAAAACGGCAGTACGGACGGGTACAGCGGTGAAAAAACATGGCTTGCGGACGGTGCGGTGTACTGGAGCGACGGGGATTATTCCGACTACGAGAGCAACTGGGAGCATTACAACAACAAGACCGACAACATGGGCTTCTGCGGTGATAAGAGCAGTGTGCAGATAGATGTCGGACCTGTGCTTGACGATGAGGGAACGTTCTACTTCAATGTTACGGACGATACTATAAACAACCTTGCGAGCGTAAACTGCTCGGTTTACCGTGTTGACGAGGAAACGGGTGAGCTTATCGAATTCGGTGTTGACCAGAGTACAAAGGTCGATTTCTCATCGGGACTGGTCGAGGATAATTTCAGCGGGCAGTGGTATATGATTGAGAATAATCTTATCCCTATGTTCATAGTGGAGAAGAACGGAAACAGCTCGGTTTACACATCACCTATAAAGCTCAATGGCAAGGAAACAAATCTGCGTATAGCTATGACGCAGGACGGCAATGCGTATGACATAACGGCGCTTGGAACATGGGACGGCGTAAACGAAAACGGCGAGTCGGCAAGAAGCGTTGTTCCGCTTAAAGAGGGCGATGTCATAGTGCCGATATTCAATACTTACGACAGCGAGGGTAACTTTGCAGGCAAAGCCGAGGGTGATGAATGCACCTACAGCGGCGACAATATGATAGAGTTTGTCAATCTGCCTGCAGGCGACTACAGATACAGCTTTGTTATAAACGACATTTACGGAAATGTGTGCTATACCGGCTTCACGGTGTTTACGACCGACGATGACGGGAATGTGTTCTTTACGCCGGAAGAGTAGTAAAAACAGCAAGCTGTATCGATCACGCATTTTTCTTTTACAAAAAAAACTAAGAGGAGAACCCCTATGCCAAACCGGATCATCACAGATATTTCAGATTATATCTTTGTGTCAGGAGAACCTCAAAAGGTCGATGCGATTTTTCTGCCGGGCGGCTCACACCCCGAACAGCCCGAATATGCCGCAGAATTATACCGACAAGGTTTGACTGATTGGATAGTCCCGTCAGGAGGAGTAAGCGTTAAAGAGGAAAAATGGCACGGCGTCCGCTCAAAAGCGGAAATTTATAGTGGCGATTACCGGTCAGACTGCGAGTTTTTTACAGATGTACTCGTAAAAAACGGCGTTCCGCAGACTGCGATCATTGAAGAAAGCAAGTCGGGGCATACCCGTGATAACGCATTTCTTTCTCGTAAAGCCGTTGATGAAAAGGGCATAATGATAAAAAGCGGTATAATTGTTTGTAAAGCCTTTCATGCTCGCCGATGCTTAATGCTGTATCAAATGGCTTTCCCGAATGTTGATATGACGGTCTGCCCCGTACATTGCTATAACATCACCAAAGAAAACTGGTATACGACCGAAAAAGGAACCGATCGAGTGCTCGGTGAGCTTGCACGGTGCGGAAATCAGTTTGTCGGCGATCTCAAGACTTATCTTGATCTGATATGAAAATACTGTGCTGCCTTCAGTAAAAACAGCAAGCCGTATCAAGTTTCGGCTTGCTCGTTTGTGATAAAATGAATACAGTCGAAAAGATGGAAGAAAGCTGTACGGGAGAAAAACAGATGAACGGGATAAACGAATGGTATATGAATATTCAGAATATCGTTGACGACATAGACAGGTGTATCAGAAGCGGTGAGGACGAAAAGCTGACGCTCGGCAGGCTGTCGCAGACGCTCGGCTACTCGGAATACTATGTTTCAAGGAAATTCGGCGAAATATCGGGAATGAAGCTCAGGGATTATATGAGATACCGCAGGCTTGCTTTTGCGCTGAGGAAACTGAGAGATACCGACAAGGGCATACTTGACACCGGCTTGATTTTATGTTATATTATAGATACAAAAAGAGGGAAACGACAGACGGTCGCTCCCAATAGAAGTTAAAGTTATAACCGCTTTAGTTGGTAGCTAGGGGCGGTTATTTCTTTTTATTTGTAAAATTTATAACAAAAGAAATGATACTGAATATCATAACGGTAAATCCCGTTAGGAAAATACCAATCTGAATTAAGTTGTCCAGAGTTATGTACACAGCTTCACCTCCTTTCAAAGTGCTTTCGCACTTTCGGGAGATGAATTGACCGCCTGACGTCCAAGGTTTCCCCTCGTGAATATTTTAGCATATTATCGGGGAGAATGCAACTTCATAAACAGCCGCTCCCAAGATTGAATTAAAAATCAACCGCTTTTTAATCGGGGCGGTTTCAGACTGTCGATAAACCTATATCGTTGATAAAAAAGGGGTCGCAGGGGCGTAGCCCCCGACGGGGTCTAGGGGCGGTAGCCCCAGTAATATAGCCCCTTTCCCGGGGAAAGGGGTTTGGGGATAGGGATTGAGGACAAGCACTTTTTTGAAAAAAACATACTTTTTCTACAAACTGCAACCGCCTTTTAATCGGGGCGGCTTTCTTGTTTTCTCCTCACGGTGTAAAAATATCGGCAAGCAGTCGTAATTTTCGTCAAAGCACTTGATTTTTCGGGCGGTTTGGTTTAAAATAATAATGATATTGCGTTCAGCAAAAATTAATTCAGAAAGGTATCTTATTTAAATGAAAATTCTGGTAGTAAATGCCGGCAGTTCATCACTGAAGTATCAGCTTATAGATATGAAGGATGAGTCGGTCATAGCAAAGGGAAATTGCGAGCGTATCGGTATAGACGGAAAGATCACTCACAAGACGTTTGACGGCAGGGAATATGTAGAGGAATGTTCGTTCCCCACTCACACAGAGGCTTTTGAAAAGCTGGTTGAGGTAATGACAAAGGGCGACGCCGCCGTTATCAAGGATATGAGCGAAATCGGCGCTGTAGGTCACAGAATAGTGCAGGGCGCTGAGGTATTCACAAAGACAACAATCGTAACGGACGAGGTTATAGATCAGATAGACGGTCTTGCAGACCTTGCTCCCGTACATAACCACGCACACGCACTTGCGCTGAGAGCCTGCAAGAAGGTTATCCCCGAAACAACTCCTCAGGTAGTAGTATTCGATACGGCGTTCCACCAGACAATGCCTCCCAAGGCTTATATGTTCGGTATGCCTTATGAGTGCTATGAGCAGTTCCACGTAAGAAAGTACGGCTTCCACGGAACATCACACCGCTTTGTATCAATGAAGTACGGCGAGGTCACAGGCAAGAGCCTTGAAGGTCTTAACATCGTATCTTGCCACCTTGGCAACGGTTCATCCATAACAGCTATCAAGGACGGAAAGTCTGTAGATACATCAATGGGCTTTACTCCTCTTGACGGTATCATCATGGGTACACGCTCGGGCAGTGTTGACCCCTCGGCTGTTGAATTCGTACAGAACAAGCTGGGCTTCACTCCCGCACAGATGAGCGACTATCTCAACAAGAAGTCGGGCTTCCTCGGACTTTCGGGTCAGTTCAGCGACAACAGAGATATTACAAGTGCCGCACAGCAGGGCGACAAGCGTTCACAGCTTGTTACAGATATGCTGACATACGAGATAAAGAAGTACATCGGTTCTTACACAGCCGCTATGAACGGTCTTGACGTTGTTATCTTCACAGGCGGTATCGGCGAGAACGCTCCGGAAGTAAGAAAGGGCGTATGCGAGAATATGGAATATCTCGGCATCAAGCTCGACAGTTCTGTAAACGACGGCTTAAAGGGCAAGCTCACAAAGATCTCTGCTCCCGACAGCAAGGTTGAGGTATGGGTAATTCCTACAAACGAGGAGCTTCTTATTGCTCGTGATACACTTGAAATCACAGGTCTTGACAAGAATGCGTAAGTGAAGCGATAGATATAGGCGATTTCCCCGCTCCCGAGGTTTCGGGGGCGGGGTTTTTGTGTGGATATCTGTTTATAAAGGCTTGTAATTTACTTGTAAATGTTGTATAATTATATCAGATATAATAAATGTTTGTCGAAAAAATTGAAATTTCTACATCTGATTATAATAGGGGAGTTCAAACATGAACGATATACTTCGGATTTATGGATATCTGTTAAAAAATCACCCAGAGAGCGCCAGTCAGATATTGTATGGCGTTACCCTTATACAGCAGTATCTTGGAAAAAGTGTTGATGACCTGAAAGATGACATGAAAAAGGCTGTAGATGATGAAACATATAATGACAACATATACGAGTATTACAAAACTGTGATAGACACCAATAACGATTATAAAAAACTGCTTAGCGATATGGCAACTATCAGTTCAAAACAAAAAATAAAATCTGATAGTTTACCTATTCCCATAAAAGAGAATACCGATAAAAAAGTCAAAGAATGGCTGTCGATAGACAGCAATCTTACGTTTAAAAAAGTCAATGGCTTGAAGATAGGCAATAAAGAGTACGAGGTCAAAAACCTGACAGAAGCGTACATAAAGGTTTTTGAATATTTTTATGAAACTGATAAAAATAGATTTATGCAAATGATGGCTGAACCTTTCATTTCCCGTTTTACACCAGCAAGACTGACTCGCTATTCTGTCTCAGCTAAATCTCAAATTATCGGAGATTCCGGTATTTACGCATGGACAAACTTGAATAGCAAAGATAAACAAGGTACGATTATTGATGTTTTGAAATTTTACAATTACAGTTTAGCTTTTGTTAAAGTATCTATTGATGTTGATTTTATAGCTGCAGAAAGAGCTGTTAGTAAAAAGCAGATTAAAACAACTAGCAAAAATGAAAAAATAGGAAAGCACGTTAAGAACAAAATGAAGATGTTATCTGAGAGTGGCTACACCTTTACGAATGATATGATTCACGCTTTAACCAGCAAAGAGCTTACCAAAAGCGTTGTAGGCAATAACTTTGCTTTGCTTGTTACCGATGAAGAATATAATAGCGGCAAGGTTGATAAATCAAAATACTGGAACGATATTATGAAATTCAACGGAAAAATGTATCATGTTACAAGCCAGTGGTTTGAATATCAGCGTGACGGTTTTGACAAGTGGTACAAAAGTCTGAAGTGACAGAAAGTTAAATGAAAAATTGCTAAACTCCGCCTCCGTGATTTCGGGGGCGGGGTTTTTGTGTGCAAAAACGGGGATGGGTATTGCAAAAAGTGCGGAAAAGGAGTAAAACAGCAAAATAAAAAATGCGAAAAGGATGGAAAATGTCGAAATAAAAAATGCGAAAAGGGAGGAAAATGCCGAAAAAAATGCGAAAACATTTTTTGCATAATATACGGCTGATTTTATTGACGGTTTGCGGTATGCAGGTAAAACGCTGTATTTGATATAAAGCGGTTTGCTTTGGAAATTGCGGGATTTTTGGTTGACCGCCGGGCTGAAATCGGTTATAATATAATTAGTGATAACTAACTTTAGAACAGGAGCGGAAAAAATGCAGAAAGTAAGCAATATGACAAAGGAAGAGCTGGCGCATTACGGAACGCTTATCGGAGAAGCCTTCGCCGCAGAGGGCGACGGTATTGCCACAACTGCGCCTCGTGAGGATATTATAAAGGCGTTTGAGATAATGACGGAGTATTTCTATAACTCTGGGGTTTTGTACACTACGTCCGACAATCACGAGGGGTTTCTTGCATATTGGCGCAAAAGCACTAAAATAAAGCTGAAGCCTGCGTTACATATGGTCGGGAGAATGCTCAGGGAGATGTCATTTCGCAGTGTGAGAATAGTGGCAGGTTCAAGCGAGGAGCTTTATTCCAAAGTCTACAAAAAGGAAAAGGATTATGTAGCGGTGTCGATGGTGGTAGTTCTGCGTGAATATCAGGGAAAAGGATATATGAAAAAAATACTGGAACACCCTTTTTCCGAAGCGGCAAGGGAGGGTATACCCTGCGTGCTTGATACTGACACTGAGCTTAAGGTAGCTAAATACACTAAGTGCGGAATGAAGAATACCGCTAAAAAGCAACTGAAATCCGGTCAGTATCTGTATACTATGGAGTACAGGGAAGATTGACGGGTTCGGATAGCATATTGAATACAGATTTTTTCCGTCCCGGGTTATCGGGGCGGAATTTTTGGTTGACCGAAGAAGTTAAATCGAGTATAATAAATTCATATAAGAATAAACGGCAAGGAGAAAACAGATGTCTCGGCTGACAATAACTCTTGTGCGACAGATACGCATGAGGATAACAAGAAACGAGGCATATTATTGAGAAAAACGGATTTGCAAAATGCGGTATCATTTATTTTGCTGACGGTTTACCCCGTATTGCGTATGAAAAAACAGATTATATAATGAACGATGATAATGCAGAATGGTACTCATAAGAGGAAACGATGAAATATAAATCAAAAAACAAAATAGATTACAGGATGGTAATAAACAGCAGAGAGATAGCGGTTATCGGGCTTGTATGCACACTTTTTTCCGGCGTTGCGACGGTAGCTGCGGCAATAAGCGGTGCAGGTATGGCTACCTGTATCTTATTCGGCGTATTTGCCGTGCTTGGCGTTATACTTGTCCTTACTGTAAACCAGAGGGTAGATTACACCGACAAGGACTTTACTTATCGGGATATGCTGAGGATAACACACAGGTATGAATATTCACAAGTGAAGAAAATACGTTACGGCGGAAATCTGATTATCACTGTTGGCAAAAGGCTTATATTGATAGATGAAAATGCTTTCAATATTGACGGCTTTGCAAAGGAGCTGATACAGCGTTCGGAAAATGCCGAGGTCATAAGCTCTGAGAAATCAAAGCTGTTCCGTGGTAATATCCGCCACCCCGGAGGGTTTATTCTTGTTGATATTATTGTTATGGCGGTACCTGTATTTTCGCTCGTTGCTGCGTTGTTTGCAACCCCAGATATAATGCCCGATGAAATAACAATATATACGGGCAGAATTACGGAATATCACTTTGACAAAAGCGATAACAGCGGCAGATTTATAATTACGGTATCGGATAGAGCCGGTGAGAAGCGGACGTTTGCAACCGGATTTATAGAAGATAATTCGCAGGAATATAAAGATATTGAGATAAACATAGCAAAGAACAGGGAGTTTGAGATAGGTTACATTGATAAAGAAAACGACGAAGAAACCGATATACGCCTGTTTTCCTGCGGCAACACCTGTTATGTTTCGCTTGACGATGTAAACAGTGTAAACGACGAAAACCGCAAGACCTTATTCGTTTTATCGGGAGTTTTCTTTGCTTTTGCGATATTGTATGTTGCTGCATCGACTTATATAATGAGCAATGCGGACAGATACCCCCGACTTATAAAGCTGTTTGTGCAAGAGGATCATATCATAAGCAAAGACGGCAATAAAAGAAAACGGTGACAGATAAGTTTTTTCCATCGAAATAATTTTTAAAAATTTTTCAGAAAAGTATTGACTCTGACGCTGCGTAATAGTTTATAATGTGCCTTGCGGGAGGGAAATCAGATGATGACAGTAAATGACGTGAGCAAAATGACCGGAGTGAGTATACGCACTCTTCAGTATTATGATAACATCGGGCTTTTGAAACCGAGCGGACGTACTGATACGGGATACAGGCTGTATGACGATACGGCACTCGAAAGGCTACAGCAGATTTTACTGTTCAGGGAACTGGAATTTTCATTGAAAGACATAAGCAGGATAATCAGTGCCGACAATTTTGACAGGGATAAGGCACTTGAACAACAGATAGAACTTCTGACAATGAAAAGAGAACATATCGACAATCTGATAGAATTTGCCCGTAAAATACGAACAACAGGAGTTGATATAATGGATTTTTCTGTATTTGACACGAAAAAGATGAAAGAATACGAAGCAAAAGCGAAAGAGCAGTGGGGAAACACCGCACAGTACGAACAGTACGAAGAAAAAACGAGCAGTATGTCCGATGATGAAAAAAGCAACGTCAACAAGAGATTTATGATGATATTCGCTGAGTTCGGCAAACTGAAAGACAAGTGGCCCGACAGCAAAGAGGTACAGCAACAGGTTGAAACCTTGCGCCGATTCATAACGGATAATTATTATGACTGCAATACGGATATACTGTCCTCTCTCGGCACTATGTATGCGGCAGGCGGTGAATTTACCGATAATATCGACAGGTACGGAGGAACAGGCACGGCGGTATTCACCGCAAAGGCAATTGAGATTTATTGCAGAGCACATTCGTGACGCACCGATACAGAATTATTCCGTCCCGTATCATCGGGGCGGAATTTTTTGTTGCAAGTGCAGAAAATACGCTTTTTTACGGCGGTTTTAAGCTGTAAACGCTTGACAACAGAGCCGAAATAATGTACCATTAAAGTATCTTAAAACGTAAATCCGCCCGTGTGACAGGCTTACGGGCGAAAAGGAAGTAACAATGGAAAAGAAGAAAAAATCTTATCTGAGCAAAGCGGTGTTTGGATTGCTTATCGTGGCTTTTACGGTATGCTGTATTATTGCCGCACCGATAACCGAAGCCAAGGGTACGCTGTGGTCGCTGTTTCCGCCGGTTATAGCGATAGGGCTTGCGCTTATCACCAAGGAAGTGTATTCCTCGCTGTTTGTCGGAATATTGTCGGGCGGAATAATCTATGCGGCGGCATCGGGAACGGGATTTGAGGGAACGTTCAAGGCAGTCGTGCAGGACGGACTTATAACAAATCTTTCAAACGCATACAATGTCGGAATACTGGTGTTCCTTGTTGTACTGGGAATAATCGTTGTACTGATGAACAAGGCGGGCGGCAGCCGTGCCTACGGTGAATGGGCGGCGGCTCATATCAAGGGCAGACGGGGAGCTGCACTGTCAACGTTTTTCCTCGGTGTGCTGATATTCGTTGACGATTATTTCAACTGTCTGACGGTAGGCTCGGTAATGAGGCCGATAACCGACAAGCACAGCATATCACGTTCAAAGCTCGCTTATCTTATAGATTCGACAGCCGCACCAATCTGCATTATCGCACCTATCTCATCGTGGGCGGCGGCGGTAAGCGGTACGGTCGAGGGCGTAAACGGAATATCACTGTTTATAAACACTATCCCGTATAATCTGTACGCATTTTTAACGATACTTATGGTAATATTCATATCGGTGAGCGATACGGATTACGGACCGATGAAAATACACGAGGATAACGCAAAGAACGGTGATATTTTCACGACAAAAAACAATACTTACGAGCAGGACGCACAGCCGGTGACCGAGCGTGGCAGGGTTATAGACCTTATACTTCCTGTTGCTGTGCTTATCGTGTTCTGCGTTGTGGGTATGATCTATACCGGCGGATTTTTCTCGGGTACGGATTTTGTGACGGCATTTGCAAACTGCGATGCGGCTTACGGTCTGTCGCTCGGCTCTATCTCGGCGCTGATAGTTATAATCGCATATTATATGCTCCGCCGTGTGCTGAAGTTCAACGAATGTATGGATTCTATCGCCGCAGGATTCAAGCAGATGGTGCCTGCGATACTTATACTGACTTTTGCGTGGACACTTAAAACGATGACAAACCACCTTGAAGCAGGCGCGTTTGTTTCGGGAGTGGTACAGAGTGCAACGGCGCTGAGCGTGCTTCTGCCTGTAATACTGTTCGTGGTGGCTATCGGGCTTGCTTTTGCAACGGGTACATCGTGGGGAACGTTCGGCATACTTATCCCTATCGTTACGAGCGTGTTTGATGCGGAGCTTGCGAATGTTTCGCAGACGGGAGAAATTCCGTCAATGGTCATCATCTGCATTTCAGCCTGCCTTGCGGGTGCGGTATGCGGCGACCACTGCTCGCCTATCTCGGACACCACCATTATGGCATCGACAGGCGCACAGTGCGACCACGTCAATCACGTTTCGACACAGCTTCCGTATGCGCTGACAGTTGCGGCGGTGTGCGTTGTCGGCTATCTGCTGTCGGGCTTTGTGCATAACGTATTCATAGTGCTTGGCTTCTCGGCGGCTCTTATGCTGGCGGTGCTGTTTGCAATAAGATTTTTTGTAAAGAGAAAAGAAGGCAGAGGCTGAGAAATGGCAACATAGAATTTGTCTGTGAACAGCTTGTCGGCGTTGAAAACGTGCGGTATAAAAAGATGTTCGGCGAATATATGGTTTATGTCAATGATAAGCCTGTCCTGCTTGTCTGCGACAACACGGTATATGTTAAAAAGCTACCCGAAATCGAAGAACTTATGTCGGGCGCTGAGTGCGGTGTGCCGTATGACAGCGCAAAGGAGCATTATATACTTGATATAGAGGACAGGGAGCTTACGGCAAAGGCGGTCGAGATTCTCGAACGGATAACACCTGTGCCGAAAATAAAGCCAAGAAGAAATAAACCGGACCTTGCCTGCCGTGAATATATGCGGGCGGAGCTTTGAATGCCGAAAAAACTGTATATTAAAAATGACGCTACCTTGTCGGTAACATCATTTCAGACTGTCGAAAAACCTCTATCGTTGATAAAAATGGGGTCGCAGGGGCGTAGCCCCCGACAGGGTCTAGGGGCGGTAGCCCCAGTAATATAGCCCCTTTCCCGGGGAAAGGGGCTTGGGGATAGGGATTGAGGACAAGCACTTTTTTGAAAAAACATACTTTTCTACAAGCTGAAATGACGCTACCTTGTCGGTGACGTCATTTTTTTATGCCTTATATTCACGGCTGAATTTAAGCCGCCTGCCTTTTCCGCATTGCGCTCCAGCTTACAAAGCCGTATATGTCATTTACAAAGAAAATCACAAAGCAGACTACGACCGAGATATAGCTTATATCGGTCAAGGCGGCGAGCGACCACAGGATTATAAGCACTATATCATTTGCGGCATAGGCGACAGCGAAGAAACGGTTGCGGCGGAATGTGAGATATACGGCGAGGAAGCTCGTTGTGACGGAAACGGTACTCGGAATCAGATTTGCCGTGTTGAAAAAGTCGAGTACGAAGTAGAAAACTACGGTGACAACGGCGGTGAGTATGAACATAAAGAGAACCTCGCCCCTGTGGATATGATTTACCTTTACCTCAGCCTTGCCCTTTGCAAACGGATTTCTTATCCAGCTTATAAAAGCGGCAAGCGCCATAGGTCCTGTTAGTCCGAGATAGGTTATCATCTCGCCGTAATAGGCAAAGGAGAAGGAGATTATCGCATAGAGTATGCTGAAAATCACGCCGAGAGCCTGTCCTATGGGGTTGCCCTTGGCATTGAGCAAAAGCGAGGTAGCGCCGATAAGCGACGCTATGACGGACAGTATCCCGTCCTTGCCGAACATAACGGCAGAGCCTGTTATCAGCACTAACGAGCCTATCCATAGTATTTTTTCAAAGGTTGTGAAGTAGTTGTTTAGTTTTCTGAGCATTATATCCTCCGTAAATTTACCGAAAAAGCACCGCAGGTACATCTTCAAAGACCTAACGATGTACTGACGGTGCTTTCGCATCTCTACCCGGTGGCAGAATTATTGTATTGTTTGTATTGTTATTTTAGCATAACGGTCGGGGGTTGTCAAGAAAAGATCTTCTGTCAATGTTCCATAATCTTTCCGTACAACTCGGGGCGGCGGTCACGGAACACGCCCCAGCTCTGACGCAGGTCACGGTTCTGCTCGTGGTCTATTACCGCTGTTATAACCGCCTCGTCCGTTCTGTCAGCCTCGGCAACTATCGCTCCCGTAGCATCGGTTATGAATGACGAGCCGTAGAAGGTCAGCGATGAGTCCTGATTCTGATTTTCGGGAGTGGGGTGAACGTACTCTGTACCTATCCTGTTTGCGGCGATAACGGGAACAAGGTTTGCCGCCGAATGACCCTGCATAGCCCTTCTCCAGTGGGGCATCGAGTCGCACTCCAGTATAGGCTCACTGCCGATAGCGGTGGGGTAAAGGAGCATATCTGCGCCCATAAGAGCCATACAGCGTGCCGCCTCCGGAAACCACTGATCCCAGCATATGCCGACACCGATACAGCCGAACTTTGTATTCCATACCTTAAAGCCTGTGTCGCCCGGTGTGAAGTAGAACTTCTCCTGATAGAAATGGTCATCGGGAATGTGGCTCTTACGGTATATTCCCATAAGCGAGCCGTCACAGTCTATCATAGCTATCGTATTGAAAAATGCGTTTCCGTGCTTTTCATAGAAGCTGACGGGGATAACCGTACCGGTTTCCTTTGCGACCTGCATAAAACGCTTTACGGCAGGATTTTCTTCGGTTTTGTCGGCAAGATAATAGTAATCGTAATTCTTCTCCTGGCAAAAGTACGGAAGCTCGAACAGCTCGGGGAGAAGTATCACATTCGCTCCGTCCGATGCCGCCTGTCTTACCATACGCTCTGCCTTTGCTATATTTTCTTCACGGTCGTCACTGCAGCTCATCTGTACTGCCGCAACCTTGACATTACTTATCATAGGGAGTTTCCTTTCTGACAAATGATGGTATCTGGTGGGTTATGCAATGGATATTGCCGCCGCCGATAAGTATATCACGGGCGTATATCTGTATTATCTCACGGTCGGGGAATACCTTCTGTACTTCACTCTTTGCTCTGAGGTCATACTCTGTATTCTCGCCGCCGAAAGCAGGCATTACCACTGTCTTATTGCCTATATAAAGATTTACATAGCTTGCGCTGAGCGGGCTTACGGTATCTCTTGTAGGCTCGCCGTCAAACAGGTCAAGACCTTCGACTTCTTCCTCGGTCATATATATCGGATTTGGCATAGCAAGCTTTACAACGTCTATCTTTCTGCCGAGTGCGTCTGTGCTGTTTTCAAGCACGTCAAGGCAGGCTCGGCACATCTTGTACTGTTCGCTCGTTTCGTCCTCGCACCATGATAAAAGCACGGTGTGGGGAGCGGCGAACACGCAGATGTTGTCAACGTGTTCGTTTGTTTCATCGCCCAGTATTCCGCCCGGAAGCCATATTACTTTTTTTGCACCGAGACCCTCGCAGAGATTTTCTTCGATTTCCGCTTTGGATAGCTGAGGATTTCTTCCTGCACTGAGCAGACACGCTTCAGTGGTAAGAATCGTACCCTCGCCGTCAGCACTTATACTTCCGCCCTCAAGAACGAAGTCGCTGAAGTCATAAACATCGACATCGAGCATATCGCAGACCTTGCGTGCTATCTTGTTATCCTTGTCCCACGGGAAATAAAGCCCGTCAACAAGACCGCCCCACGCATTGAAATACCAGTCCACACCACGCATATCGCCCTTATCGTTCACGACAAACTCGGGTGAAACATCTCTCGCCCACGCATCGTCAGAGGACATCTCGACAACACGGATATGAGGGGGGAGCATTCTGCGTGCGTTTTCATACTGTTCAAATGAGGCAAGAACGGTGACCTTTTCGCTTTTTGCAATGGCGCAGGCAACCTCGCAGAATGCTTTTTTTGCCTTTACTCCGCCGTACTGCCACGAATCCGGCCGCTCGGGGAATATTATTATACAGCCGCTGTGCGAGGAAAACTCCGCAGGCATACGGTAGCCGTCAATGAGCGGCGTTGAGTCGGAAATAATCTTCAAGAAAAGCTCCTTTTTGAACGCTTACAGATCTCTGCCGAGATCGAAAGCCTTTTCGTTTATCTCTATAACCTTTGCAGGTACGCACTTTTCAACTGCCTTTTTCCAAGCGTCAAGCTCAATGCCGGGAAGTACCTTTGAAAGAACGCCCATAAGCACAACGTTAACGGCTCTTGCACTGCCGGCTTTTTCTGCGGCTGAGAGAGCGTCAACTGCGATAATGTTTATACCCATAGCCTTTATCTTGTCGATAATGCCGTCGGGATATTCAGCCGCACCCGTGATAACGGGCATAGGGCTTATCTTCTGTGTGTTTGTGATTATTGTACCGCCTTTTTTGAGGTATGATACATAACGTGCGGCTTCAAGCTGTTCAAAGCTTACTATCATATCAGCCTGACCCTTTTCTATAACGGGGCTGTATACCTTTTCGCCGTATCTTATGTATGTTACGACAGAACCGCCACGCTGTGACATTCCGTGTACTTCGCTTACCTTAACCTCATAGCCTGCTGTGCCGAGAACACTGCCGAGTATACGGCTTGCAAGAAGTGTACCCTGTCCGCCAACGCCGACTATCATTATTGATTTTGTTTCCATAGCTATATTCCTTTCAGAGCTTATTCCTTGATAGCGTCAAACTTACAGAGCTGTTCGCACAGTCCGCAGCCTACGCACAGGGTATTGTCGATAGTGATGCACTTGTCACCTGAAACCAGTGCGGGAC
>VOFB01002315.1_pt1 | contig 117830 bp, 117 predicted proteins | sample 5384141 | NCBI WGS metagenome assembly VOFB01 (sample SAMN12384721, study PRJNA508395) | human gut metagenome | isolation source: healthy gut A | host: Homo sapiens
TGACCGGTCATGGCGGTTGTGGAGTTGTCCAAAACGATAATGACAATATCTGTTTCGTTGTAGACAGCGTTGATTATGCCGGGGATACCGGTGTGGAAAAGGTGGAGTCTCCGATGAAAGCAAAATTAACTGCGTCCGGTTCAACACGATGTAATCCCTGGGCTACCGTAATTCCCGCACCCATGCAAAGACAGGTATCAACCATATCGAGCGGAGCGGCATTGCCTAAGGTATAACAACCGATATCCCCCGAGAAAACCGCTTTTTTTCCTTTCATCGCCTGCTTGACGGCATAAAATGAAGCGCGGTGCGGACAGCCGGCGCAAAGGACCGGAGGACGAATCGGAAGGGACGGGAGTTTTTGAGAAACTGCAGTTTCCGAAACATATCCTAAAAATGTATTTATGGCAGCCGTAACACTTTCAACTGTGTTTTCACCGGCATTTGCAATATCGCCGGTGAGCTTACCTTTGATTTTAAGATTCAGATGATGTTTTCCGCAGAGATAAGTTAGTTCTTTTTCGATGACGGGATCGAGTTCCTCGATCACCAGTACCTCATCTAAATCCCGTAAAAAATCGAGCGCCAGTTTTTCGGGGAACGGATGTGCTGTGGCGATTTTTAATACTTTACAGGAAGAATCGTTTCCTAACGCCTCACGGGTATAAGCATAACTGATCCCGCCGGTGGCAATGCCTTTTTTGCCGCTTCCCGTAAGTATATTAAATCGGTATGAGGAAAAATCCTCAGCCAAGACTGGCTGCCTTGATTCAATTTTCAAATGATTTTGATAGGTGAGACGAGGAAAAATTACCCATCGAGAATCTTTAACAAATCCCTCCGGATTTATTTTTTTCCGCTCGCGTATAATTTCAATGGAGGCACATCCGTGACAAACTCGGGTGGTAGGGCGAAACAAAACGGGAGTGCCATATTTTTCGGAATAGTCGAAAGCATCGCCGATCATTTCATATGCTTCTTCCGGAGAAGACGGGTCAAAAACCGGCAGCTTAGAAAATTGAGCAAAGTGTCGGGTATCCTGTTCTGTTTGGGAGGAAATTGGTCCCGGATCATCGGCCGCAACAATAACCATGCCACCTTTAACACCGATATAGGCAAGACTCATCAACGGATCGGAAGCAACATTTAAACCGACCTGTTTCATTGTAACCATACAACGTGTTCCGGTGTATGCAGCCCCAGCCGCTGCCTCCATTGCAGATTTTTCGTTGGTAGACCATTCTACATAAATGTCGCCCGGATTATTTTTAGCGACTGTTTCCAAAATTTCAGTGGACGGCGTACCAGGATAACCTGATACAAATCCGACACCGGCGCGAATCGCACCAAGTGCGATTGCTTCGTTTCCCATCAGAAACTGCTTTGACATAAGCGTCAATCCTTTCAGTTTTAAGCCGTTTACAAAACAATTGAGAGTTTTTGCAAATGGCCGAATTTATATCCTTGCTTTAATGATATAACACACAGGATCATCTACAATAAAAGAGAAAATAAAAAATCCTTGGCAAGTAATTGCCAAGGACAGAATTTTCTGCGGTACCACCTTGATTGATTCTACAACAAACCTGTAAAACCCACTCATTATCCTTAACGCGGATAAAACGGCTCGGCTAATTGAAATAAATTCTGTTCACCAGAGCCCTCCGGAGTCCATATGCCCGCGCCATTCTACCGGGCTTTCACCACTCCCGGTTCGCTGATTGAACAGCTGTCGGTTTTCTCTCCATCAACAGTTTACATAATCATTGTAGCATTTTACCGCAAAAAAAGCAAGTGATACGAAAAATTTGAAAAGTGAAGTATATGGACAGCAATCTTCGAACCGCGTTATATTTTGAATCATACGGCATTTTATAATACAATTTTTGTTTTTAAAACTGTTAGATATTACTCAAAATGCCGATTTATCATAAATGAATAAAAAGACATTCGACATACCGAGATACGCCGAACGCCTTTTTATAATGCTTTTAAATTGTTACAGCAAAGGAATAAGCCTATTTAAAAGGTTATTCCTCGTCGCTGCTGCTCTGCATCATTTCATAGCCTGCTTTAGCGGCTTCCTGCAATGTTTCAAACCCTGCAATCGGCATTGCCTGGAACAGAGCATCAACAGCGGAAAGCATGTTTTCAACCTGCGGTTTTAACATTTCTTCGGTAACACTGTTTTGCTCCATCAGTTCTGCAATGTACATCAGATAGGCAAGAGTACAAGCTTCCTTTTCTTTGTCACTTGCATTGTTCCAATCATCAGCGGTCCAAGACAGATACTTAGATTTGGAGTCACTGTCCTTGGAAGAGTTATCATCAGAAGTACTGGAATCAGAGACACTGTCTGAGATGCTGCTATCGGAAGAACCAGCGCCATTGTCTCCTTTGTTGGAGCAGCCCGCAAAAATGCAAACAATCATAAGAGATGCGAGCAAAAGGGAAAGTGCTTTTTTCATCGGATTTTCTCCTTTATTATTATATTTGGAACGGGTATCCCGTATCCTGCAAAAAAATAGAATTATTTTGGCGGTCACGTTTTATTAAAAACGGCCTTATTTCAAACCCATTTTAACATTAATCGGTTTTCCGTCAAGCCAAGAGGTAATGTTATCCATAACCATTCCGCAGCGCCGAACCATAGACTCTTTTGTTGCAAAGGCAATATGAGGAGTAAGAACAGTGTTTTTGGAATGAAGAAGAGGATGATCCGCTTCAATCGGCGGTTCGTTTTCGAAAACGTCAATGCCGGCACCGGCAATTTTACCGCTGTTAAGGGCTTCTGCAAGCGCCTCAGAATCTACGACACCGCCACGTGCCACATTTATCAAAATCGCGTTCGGTTTCATCATATCAATACGTTCTCTGTTGATTAAAAGTTTTGTTTCGGAGGTGAGCGGCGTATGGAGAGTGATGATATCGGCTTCTTTCATCAATTCATCGAGTGAGCAGTATGTAACACCTATTTTTTTAGCCTCCTCACGTTCGGTGCGGCTGTAACCCAAAAGTTTGCAGCCGAAGGCCTTTCCGATTTCGGCGACACGATTGCCGATTGCACCGGTTCCGACAATACCGATGGTTTTTCCGGAAACTTCATTTCCGACTAACCCGTCTTTTGTACTTCCGGCTTTGGTGCGGTCATGACAGGGAAGGATGTTGCGATAAACGGCAAGAATCAGGCCGAAGGTAAGTTCTGCAACAGCGTCGGTGCAATAGCCCTGCGCGTTGCAAACCAGGATTCCCTTTTCATTACAAAGGAAAGGAACATGGTCAACGCCGGTAAAACCGACGGAAATCATTTTTAAATTGGGAGCTGCCAGAATAACATCCTCGCTCAATGGGGAATTCGCGATAATAAAAATATCTGCGTCTTTAGCACGTTCGATTTTTTGGGCTTCGCTGAGCTTTGTGCCGCAGAAGATGAACTCGTGTCCAAGGTTTGTAAGTGGTTTTGCGATTTCCAGAACGGTTTGTTCCGGCACGCCGAGTGGTTCTAACATTACGATGCGCATCAAAATTTCCTCCTTGTTTTGGTTCATATCTTATTATACCTTCTAAGCGCTAAGGTTTCAAGCTAAAATATAAAGTGAAACCTTTAAATATGCATGTTTTACAAATTGTTATTGATTCGCCCTTAAAACTGCTATAATATAGTATCTGAGTTTAAAAAATGAAAAGGATGTTTCTTATGAAAAAAACAGCGTTGCTTTTAGCGGCGGTTTTGATTTGTTCAATTTTAGGCGGATGCCAACCCGGTGATGGAACAGGCAGCAGCCAAAGCGGGAGCGGAAGCTCGACAGGCAATGACTTTTTAACCTATGAATACACTTATAACCCTTATGCACTTCCCTCTCTGATTGAGGAAAAGCTGGGAGATTCTCTGACTGCTTATAAGGCGGTCGTTGACGCGGTGGAGAACCGAGAAGAATCCGTTTTTGTAAAAGATGAAGACGAAAGCAACCTGATAACAGGAATTTTACAGGAATACTATCCGCCGTTTGTTTTGGTAACACAGGCAGAGTACAACACCGATGATTCTTCACTGAAACTGAGTTATCGATATAATGGAAATGTACACACTCAGAAGTTGTCGGGGTATCGGGCAATTCTGGAACGGGCAGTCAGGCTTGCACTCAAAAAGAATGATTCTGAAACGGTAAGAGCAATGGCACTTTATTTGTATGCAACTTCAAGCGCATTTGAAAGCGGACGCACTGGCTTGACGGCCTGGGATGCGATAAACGGTGAAACCGATCACAACGGTTATGCTCAAATTCTTGAAACACTTTTCCTTCAGGCGGATGTCGATTGTTTGAAAGCAGAAACCAAGAGAAGTGACGGAACACCGCATTTGATTGTTTTAACAAAACTTAAAGACAAATATTATTATATGGATCCGTATGGCGAAACAATTTTGAGTGACGGAACCGGACTCGCTGCTTTTGGAATGACGCGTGCCGATTGTGTGAAAAATGGATATCTGGATTCATTTGAGACGAAAACGGGCGGCTGTACAATTGAAGCGATCCCGTCTGTTGATGATTCTCGTTTTTCGGAGTTGCGTCTTTGCGCACGATGGAGTTTTGATGACAAACGGGAGAATCTTAAAATTGTGATTAACGGTGCAGAGAAAGATTGGGGTTCTTTACTTTGAAAAGTCGGTTTGAAAATTTTTTAAAATAATTTTTAAAAAACACTTTTTGTGACTGTGGCGTGACTTTGCGGTAATATAATGAAACCACGATTTTGAAGTGATAAAAAATTGCCGTAAGGAGATGTTACAATGAAAAAACACTTGAAAAGGCTGTTGGCGACTCTGCTGTCCCTTACCCTTATCTTGGGTGCTACAGCAGTAACAGCATTTGCAGTTGAGCCTGCTGAATCCGAAGAAGCGATTACTATAGATATGGAGAAATCGGGCTTTGATGAAGAAGCCGGTGTTTTTAATCTGTATTTGACAATTAATGAGACGGCATCCGGCGACCTTACCGTGGATCTGGCTTCGGCAACCAAAGCGGTGCTTAATCAGTATGCTGCGCAGTATGGCTATAACACATATCCGATCATGCCGAGTGATACCAATTCATTTAATGTTATCGTGACAAATAAATCCGGTCATGAATATGCTTATAAAAGCGGAAGCTTTAAACTGGCTACTGCTGTTGATCTTACCGATTCGTTGAGTCCGTTTGTTGCTTTTGACGGTCAGAAAATACCCTACAGTTTTATTGGCGCTATTCCGGCCTCTCACAAGGCAATTTATCAAAATCTTTTCGGCGTAAAAAGATCTTCTCAGGTTACGGCGAATATGATGTTCAGCATTTATATGATTATCTGACCGAAAAAGGTTATACCGGTGAAAGTGCTCTTACCGATTATTTGCTTGACTATTACTCGAATTTGTACGGCGTTAATTATGCAAACTGGGATGAACTGGCTACAGCAAAACCGAATTTGGGCGATACTTTTGCACGCGCCGGCAGCGAAGGTATTTACTTCATGTCTTATAAAAAAATGAAAGAGTATTGTGCGGCGCATCCGGAGCTTGAGTCTTTTGTATACTATACCTCCAAGGTTGCTAACCCGTCCGGTGACGACGAAGTGCGCGTTCAGATCAAATGGCCGGAAAAGGATTTGGCAGTTTTCAGTTATGATATTTTTTACCGAGAGTATTTGAGCTTTGCCTATGGTGAAGAGGAAATGTCGCAGATGAATCCGATTAAAAATATCGCCTTTACTCGCACTCGCGGCGTTGGCGACTACATGGATACTTCCAGTGAGCTTTATAAGAAAACCGACGCTTTTTATGCAGGACTTGAAAACGCTGATTCTTTGACTCAGGATGAAACCCTTGAATTCAGCTTTATGTGGGCATTAGACGGCCCGGGTGTTGGAAACGGTTATCAGAGATATGAGTTCGCATATCAAAATACTTTCGTCTTGAAACAGCTTGACGGTGAAGAGGAAATTCCGGATGAAGATCTGCCGCTTACCCCTCCGGAGGAAGAAAAAGAAATTGAAGAGGATATTTCAGATGAAGATATTCCGCTTGCTCCTCCGAAAACAGGTGATTACAGCGCAGTGGCATTGGCAATCGGTATGCTTATTGTAGCTGCAGCAGGAGCGGTTCTCGTAAGACGCAAAGTAAAATAAGCTTTAAAAATAATAAAAGCCGTGCATATTTGCATGGCTTTTATTTTATAAAAAATGGGCCGGCGTTATTTAAACGCCGGCCCATTTTTGTGAAAGCAAGTCAGGAGGACAGCTTATAATTGATTCGATTCAAATTCATTTGGAGCGGGTTTAAAGGTAAAAAATATAAAGTAAGGGCAAGTTTAAAAACAAATATAAAATTTTTAGATGTGAGCTTTTTACTTCCGGGTTTAACAAGAAAAAACGTGCATATCACGGACAGCTCTCGAATAGGTATAGGGTAGAAAAATCATAAAAGGAGTAGAAGCAGATATGGATTTAAAGCTTACCCATGATACCATAGAAGTTAACGAGACCATTTTTGATGCAATGGTGGAGCAGTCTGTTGAACTTGATTGTTTACTGCCCGATTATTGTCCCAATGTATTCAAAGTATTAAAGTGTAAAATGGTTCCAAAAATGATATCCGGCAGGGTGGTGGGAAATGAGGCCGTCATTGACGGAACGGTAACTGTTTTTATTGTTTATATCTGTGAAGAAACAAATCAGATTCGATCCTTCAGTCAGAAAATTCCGTTTACAAAAACGGTTTCTCTCAAGTCACCTTGTGAAAACCCAGCTATGCGGGTTTCAATGCAATGTGAATATTTAAATTGCCGTGGTGTAAACTCACGTCGCTTTGACATCCGCGGAGCAATCGGAATTTTTCTACATATTTCCGACCAGCGCCGGGAAACGATTATAAGCGACGCTGAGGGAGCCGGAATTCAAAAACAGCAAATGTCTATGAAGATGGACGGCGAGTGCCATCAAGCCTGTAAACCATTTACCACTCGTGAAGAATTGGAGCTTCCCAATGGTAATGATTCCGTTGCTTCAATTCTATATCATCATGAAACCGCCAGAGCAAATGATGTTAAGGTGATTGCCAATAAAATAATTGCCAAAGGCGAAGTGCAGCTGCATATTACATATTGCCCTCTTGGAGAAAACGAAGCTCCGCAAACAGTGGAGTATTCTGTCCCGATCAGCCAGATCGTTGATCTTCCGGGAATAGATGACCGTTTTTTGTGCGATGTTAGTTTTGATGTCATCAGCGCAGATCTGGAACCAAAAACGACAATGGACGGTGAATCCAAGATTATTTCGGCAGAGCTCAATATTAACTGCGTTTGTACCTGTATGATGGAATCGGAAAAAGAGATGATTCGCGATATTTATTCTACCGATTACGAATGTGAGCTGGAACGTAAAAATATTGCACTCAGAAGAACCCTTCAGCTTCCGGAAATGACTTCGATGATTCAAGTCTCGGTTGATACTCCAAATGAAGAAATCAGTTCGGTTTACGATATCTGGTGTGATATTGCAAGACTTACAGGAAAAAGGACATCGAGCGGAATTTCTATTGACGGGGAAATGGATGTTTGTGCGATCTGTTCGGTTGTTTCCGGATTGCCGGTTTCGGTTGATAAGCGGGTGGAATTTCATGATGATCTTGATCAGAATTCGGAACTTCCGGGAAGTGAGATCGAATTGAACGCACAGATTCGCAGTATGTCCTACCATTTAACGGGTGATCACAAAATTGACCTGCGAATTGAGCTGTTCATTTTTTCCAAAGCGGTTCAATTAATCAATCAGCCGGTGGTGATAAATTTATCACTGGATGAATCTAAGGTAACTTCAAAATCGGAGCAGGCAGCTGTAACGCTCTATTTTGCAGACGAAGGCGAGCGGATATGGGATATTGCCAAACGATATCATACATCGGTGGGGGCAATTTTAGAGGAAAACGATCTTGATGCTGAAACTATGATACAAGGCGGAATGATTTTAATCCCGCTGATTGATTAATACAGGGGGCATGTGTGTTTATGGAAACTAAAAGCATTTACAGCGATATCGCCAAGCGAACGGACGGCAATATATATCTTGGTGTTGTGGGACCGGTCAGAACCGGAAAGTCCACGTTTATTAAACGCTTTATGGAAACGCTGGTCATTCCGAATATTGACGGTGAATATCGAAGAGAGCGGGCAATTGATGAATTGCCACAGTCGTCGGCAGGGCGTACTATCATGACAACCGAACCTAAGTTTATTCCGGAGGAAGCAGTTAATATTACTCTTGACGGCGGGGCTTCACTTAATGTCCGGTTGATTGACTGTGTCGGTTATATTGTACCGAGTTCACTGGGATATTTTGAAAACGAAGCGCCGCGAATGGTTGTTACTCCGTGGTTTGACGAAGAGATTCCTTTTGTTATGGCTGCCGAAGTCGGTACGCAAAAAGTAATTACCGAACATTCGACCATCGGGCTTGTTGTGACCACTGACGGAAGCATCGGAGAAATTCCGCGCGACGAATACGAACAGGCGGAGGAGCGGGTTATTAATGAATTGAAAGAAATTAATAAGCCGTTTACAATCCTTCTCAATTGTCAATCACCGAATAGCGATAATGCCAGACAGCTGGCAGACCGGCTTTCGGAAAAATATGGCGTACCGGTCATGCCGCTCAACTGCCTCGAAATGTCTGAAGGAGATATTCGTGCAATCCTTTCTCAAATTCTTCAGCAGTTTCCGGTTAAGGAAGTATCGGTTGATTTGCCAAAATGGGTTTCAAGCCTAAAAAAAGAACACTGGTTAAAATCGGCTGTCTTTGGTGCGGTAAAAGAATCAGCTCGCGGACTGTGCCATATGAGTGCCGTAGCAGGGATGGCGGAGAGTATTTGTACTTGTGAATATGTTTCTAAAACAGGTGTAACTTCAATGGATATGGGAAACGGAACGGCAAAAATTGAAGTGCTTTTAAAGAATGACTTGTTTTATAAAATTTTGGGAGAGGTTACTGGCCTGGAAATCAGCGATGAATCTAAGCTGATGCCCTGCATGATAGAGCTCGCAGCAATGAAGAAACGGTTTGACAAAATTAAGGATGCATTGGAAGAGGTTAACGCCACCGGATACGGAATTGTCATGCCGTCGATGGACGAATTAAGTCTTGAGGAACCGGAAATGATGAAACAAGGCGGGCGATATGGCGTAAAGCTCAAAGCGAGTGCGCCTTCTATTCATATGATGCGGGCAGATATTACAACGGAAGTCAATCCGATTGTCGGAAATGAGCGGCAATCGGAGGAACTGATGCATAGTCTGATGGCAGAATATGAGGAGGACCCACAAAAGATATGGGAATCGAATATCTTTGGAAAATCGCTGCATGAATTGGTAAATGACGGGCTTCATAATAAACTTTGCAGAATGCCGTCGGATGCCCGTCAAAAATTGCAGGAGACCATTGAGAGAATTATCAACGAAGGCTGTACCGGGTTAATCTGTATTATTTTATAGTTTAAACAGAAAAGGCGTATGGATAACACCCATACGCCATTGTTTATATTTCACAAAAAAACGTGAATTCATTTTACAAAATGACGACGATTTCACATATCGTTCACTTGACTTTGGCGGGTTCAACTAATAAAATAGAATGTATGTGAAGATGAATAAATAATGAATACGGGAGTGAAAGAATGAATTACAGCATACAGATCAAAAAAGCATTGGCACTTATGGGGATACTTGTTCTGTTAAGTGGATGTTCTATATTTCCTGAAGAAGAAGCACCACTTGATCCGCCGCTTATTAAGCCTACCGAAATTACATATACAACCGAAGAGGCAAAAATCGGGACAATTTCCGAAGAAATATCGGATAGTTGTACCGTTGTGGCGGCTACGCAATATTCTATTTCGTTTGGCGAACAAAGCGGAATTTTACGTTCAAAGGATGTTGCATCCGGTAACACAGTTCAAAAAGGGCAGGTGCTTGCAAGACTGGATTGCGGCAACGCCGAAACACAGCTTGCGAACGCCGAAATTAATCTGAAAATTCAAAAGGTTAATTTGGAACGTGCCCTTGCTAAGGGTAAGCCCGATACGGATAAAAACGGTAGAAAAGTAAATTTCGATGCACAGATTGCACAACTGCAAATCGATCAAATTCAGCTTCAAATCAATGAGCTTAAAAAGACAATTGATAATGCTACAATTTATGCTCCGGTCAGCGGTGTTATTACATATATGACAGATGCGGCAATTGGTGATATGATCTCAAGTCGTACATCGGTTTGCCAAGTAGCAGATATTTCAAAGCTTGAGTTTGACTATACCGGCAGTAAGGCTAAAAAACTAAAACTCGGTATGGATGTAACACTGACGATCGATGGAAAGGAGTATGTGGGGAAAGTTTCTGCAACGCAGGATAGTGTCCCCAAAAATAAAAAGTCCGAATTTGATAGTAAGGTGAGAATTACACTTAGTACAATGCCTGATGTCTCTGTCGGAGAGACTGTTTCGTTTAAAGCGATAACTGCAGTGAAGGAAAACGCTGTTATTGTTCCAAAGAGTGCGGTTACCGGATACTCGGGTTCCTATTATGTAAAAGTGTATCAGGATGGAGTTGTTGCAGAGCGTACTGTTGAAATCGGGCTTTCAAATTCTACTCAAATTGAAATTTTAAAAGGTGTAGACGCAGGAGAACAGGTTGTAACAAGATAACAGGGGGAGGAAGCCATTTGTTTTTACATGTATTGCGAAAAATGCTGCGCAATAAGTGGATGGTTCTCTGCCTGGTGATCGGTTCGTTACTTGCGGTTTCTACCATCAGCAGCATGCCTATCTACTCGAACAGTATTTTTCAGCGAATGCTGATCAAAGATCTGGAGCAGTATCAGGTTGAAAATCATACATATCCGGGTCAGATTACAGTTTTTCATAATATGCGATCGGCGGGAACATCGACAGAAAAGCTTTCGGAATATCAGAAAGTCTCCGATGTTGTGAATGAAGAATGGATTTCAGAGCTTGGTCTGCCGATTTTAGCACAATCTCAGTCTTATAATACTTTACCGCTTGCTTCGCTTTCCGATCTTTTTGCCGGACATAAAAATAAAGAGGTTGAAGTTCAGATAACAGCTACAAAGGATATGGATCGGCATATCTCTATGGTGTCCGGACAATACCCGTCTGCCGAAATGAAAGACGGATATTACGAGGCTATGATCAGTAAATATGCGATGGGATATTTGGGCCTTTCTACGGGAGACACTGCCATTATTTCTCCTTATAGCAGCGAATCCGATTTAATGGATCCGATAAAGATAAAGATCACCGGTGTGTTTGAGTTTAAGGATCCGTCGGATCTTTACTGGAGTCAGGGGCAAAGTGCATATTCCAAAAACCTCGTCATTGACAGTAAGCTTTACGAAAAACTCTTTTTACAGGGCGATGCCGCTTCTCTCACCGCGAATATCAATTGGAGCTTTGCGGTGGATTACTCTCAAATGCAGGTGTCAAAATCTTCTTTTTATCGTTCTATCCTAGCGGAAAAACAGGGAAGTTTTACAGCGGCAACAACGGTTAATACGCCGTTAACAGGCGTTTTGGGAAGCTATTCTTCAAGAATGAGTTCGCTTTCTGTAACCCTGTGGATTTTACAGATTCCGGTTATTTTAATGCTCTTGCTTTATATTTTTATGGTATCGAAGTTGATTGTCGACTATGACAGCAATGATATTGCGGTTCAAAAAGCCGGGGTTCCAGCAATCTTCAAATTTTTAACAGCTATTTGGCGGAAAGTATTGCAATTTCTGCAATTGCATTATTAATCGGTCCTTTTATCGGTTATGCAATTTGTAAGATTTTGGGGTTATCCAATGGGTTTCTTGAATTTGTTTCACGAAAAGGTGTGCAGGTAGAACTGGTACCGGAAGCGTATCTCTACTCGCTTTTGGCAATCGGTGCATTTATTATCACAATGCTGATACCGGTATTGGCGGCTGCACGCGGTAATATTGTAAAACTTAAACGTTCAAAGAGTCGCAATAATGGTAAACCGTTTTGGAAAAAATTTTTCTTGGATTTTGTTTTAATGGGAATTTCCCTTTATGGGTATTTCAGTTATCAGAACAATATTAAGATGCTTAAAAATATGGGCACTTCTGCAGCCGATTCGCCGATGGATCCCCTTTTGTTCATGATAAGTACATTGTTTATTCTGGCGTCTGCCCTTCTTTTTCTCAGATTATATCCACTCTTTATTCGTTTTATATTCTGGGTGGGAAAAAAGCATTGGGGTCCGGGGAGTTATGCTTCACTAATTCAGGTTTCCAGAACAGGCAGCAGCCATTTTTTAATGGTCTTTCTGATTATGACAGTTTCGCTTGGTATCTTTAGCAGCGTTTCCGCCAGAACAATTAACACCTTTATTGAGGATCATGTAAAATATAGTGAGGGCGCTGATATTGTGCTGAAGGATCGATGGGCATATCAGGCAGTCGAGGTGTATCTCGACTCGGCGGGTAACGTTGTACCGCCGGAAGATGATTCTTCGTCAAATGTCAATCCTTCGACATTGTTTTTGTATACAGAGCCGTCGTTTTCAAAGTACACACAGCTTAATACCATTAAGCTTGCAACGAAAGTGTTTAGGGATAATAATACAACAATAACATCAGATTCATCTAATTCTTCAACTTTATCTAAGGTGGAATTGATGGGAATTATCCCATATGAGTTCGGACAGGTAGCATGGAGCAGAAGTGATCTTCTACCGGCTCCGTTTAATCAATATCTGAATATTCTAACGGAGACACCGAATGCGGCCTTTATTTCACGTTCGATTGCGGAAAGCGGAAAAATTAAACCAGGCGATACGATTAACCTTAAATGGACGGGTCAGGTTAAAAGCGTTGAGGTAACGGTTTACGGTGTGGTTGACTATTGGCCTACCTTGAATCCGCAAAAACAGAATGTGGGAGATCCAGATCCGAAATTTATTATTGGCAACTTGAGTTATTTAAATTCCGACACGTTGATTCAGCCCTACGAGATTTGGATGAAACGGGCTGACGGAGCAACTACAGAAAAAATCTATGAGGAATTTGAAGAAAAGAATATTTCTTTTTCTACCCTTACCAATATGCAGCAGGATCTGATCGAAAAGAAAAATGATCCGATGCTGCAGGGGACAAACGGTACTTTGACATTGAGTTTTATCATCACGATGACCATTACCCTGATTGGCTTTTTGATCTACTGGATCTTTAACATCCGCAACCGAACTCTACAGTTTGGAATTTTGCGGGCAATGGGCCTTTCTAAACGAAATTTGATCGAAATGATTATCTGGGAACAGATATTGATTTCCGGGGTTGCAATCCTTGCGGGTATTTTAATTGGAACTGTCGCCAGCAATTTATTCGTTCCGCTCTTACAGGTGGTTTACAGTGCAGCAGAACAGGTGCCGCCGTTTAAAGTTGTGGCATATGCAGGAGATTATCTCCGTATTTTTGCAATTCTGTTCGTAATGCTGGTAATCGGATCAACCGTACTGGGATATATTATCTCGAAGATCAAGATGGATCAGGCATTGAAGCTGGGGGAGGATTGACGGATGGACTTAATGATGAGAACGCAAAATCTTTGTCGGGAGTATCATTCCGGTCAAGAGGTTGTACATGCGCTTAATAATGTTTCAATCAATATTCCTGCAGGAAAACTGACCATTCTTCGCGGACGTTCCGGATCGGGAAAAACAACCCTTCTCAATTCATTGGGAGCACTCGATTATCCTACATCGGGCGAAATTTGGTTTGAAGATAAAGATATCACAAAATTGTCCGAGCATGAGCGCGATGAATTTCGTCGGCTGAATACCGGTTATGTATTTCAGTCGGTCGCGTTAATGGCAACTATGTCTGCTTATGAAAACGTAGAATTTGGTATGAGGATTGCCGGAGTTCCCGCAGCCGAGCGAAAAGAGCGTGCGCTGCAAAGCCTTGATTTGGTAGGACTTTCAAAACGAGTTAATCACAGACCGCAGGAAATGTCGGGCGGTGAACAACAGCGTGTCGCAATTGCCAGAGCAATTGCGCATCATCCCAAAATTGTTTTTGCTGATGAACCAACGGCCGAACTTGATACGGCAATGGGATTATATGTAATGAAGGCCTTTAAAGATCTGATTGCAACAGAAGGGATTACCATCATTATGACAACCCATGATCCTAATATGATGGAGATTGCCGACAGGGTTTATACCTTACAGGATGGGGTGGTTATTGATGAGCGCTGATCAAAAAGAAATTGTTCTTTGCGACAATCTTGTTAAAATTTATAAAACAAACGAAACGGAAGTCGTTGCTTTGCAGGGCCTTGACCTCAGTGTGGAATACGGTGAAATCATGGCAATTATCGGCAACAGCGGAAGCGGGAAATCCACGCTTCTCAATATGTTGGGCGGCCTTGATAAACCTTCAGCCGGTACGGTTATGGTAGATGGGCTGAATCTCACCAAGTTTACAGATCGGGATTTGATTCAGTATAAGAGGAAAACGGTAGGTTTTGTTTGGCAGAATAACGCTAGAAACCTGATTCCGTATCTTTCGGCGACTGAAAACATTGAATTACCGATGCGAATTGCAGGGAAGGTCGATCGAAACCGTGCATTAGAGCTGCTTGATGCGGTTGGACTTTCACATCGGAAAAATAATAAACTTCATGAGATGTCGGGTGGTGAACAGCAGCGTGTAGCGATTGCAATTGCGCTTGCCAATCAGCCAAAACTTCTTTTGGCTGATGAGCCGACCGGCGCTGTTGACTCTCGTACTTCGGATCAGATTTTAAATGTTTTCAGAGAGGTGAATCGCGCAACGGGAGTCACCATCATTATTGTTACCCACGATATGGCACTATCGCGTAAAGTCGATCGTGTTGTCGCAATCAGAGACGGCAGAACCAGCAGCGAAATTCTCCGCAAAACTTCTTATGCGGATGAATTGGGGCATCTTTCTTCATTAAGGGAGGAAGAGAGTCATTTGGAGCTTGCTGTCCTTGACAGATCAGGACGTCTGCAAATTCCGCGAGAATATCTGGAAGAAATCGGAGCTGCAGGTACCAATAAACTGCTGGTGGAACTGGAAGACGGGAAAATTGTAATTCAGGCACCGCATCAGGAAACCGATGAACAATCGGAAGCCCGGTGAAGATTTTTGATCAATGTAAAATACATTTGTAAAAATAAAAAACTCCGCATGATATCATACGGAGTTTTTTATTTTAGCATTTTGCTGTAACAATTACTTAAAGATAACAAAAAGACCAATCCCTATTTATCAAATTGCAGTGAAAAATAATAAAGGAAGTCGTTTTCAGAAGGCATATTTCCGTTTTCAAAATCTTGGATACATCCGGCATGTATTATATCATTGCCATAGCTTAGGCCAAGTAAACCTTGCTCTTCGTTATACTTGACTGCAATTTCGCTGCCAATTTGTGTTGATGTTCTGCCATAGAATTCCCGATCTTTAACATCGTCTAAAATCGGAAGTTTGGTTGATAACTTTGATCCGTCATCTGCGACAATGAGTTTGACCGTAAAGTTTTCATAATCGGGGGCGATGACAATCATCCCGCTTGTTGGCGATCTAATATCATCATATGAAGTACACATTTTTTCTTTATATACAAGCTTTCCGGATTGATATTCGGAAATATACAGCGTTAAAGATTTAAAGGAATCTGTAGTAGTAAATTTGTAGATGAATACTCCATCTATACCGGATAGCAGTTCTGCGGTTTTCATTTCAGCGCTGTCTTTTTTAATGGCGGTAATATAGTTTTGAGGTCGGACAGAGCAATAAACTGTCACACCAAGAATCGAAATTGTCAAAATTGCAACGGCAATAAGTACAGCGATGACGATTTTTAAATGATTTTGTCGATGTTTGCTCTCGGTTGCAATCTGAATCAGATTGTCTTCAGATTGTACGAAAATATTTTCTTTGTTGATATCCTCGCCGGCCAAGAATTCATTAATACTGATTCCTAATATTTTGCAGAGTTCTATGTAAACTGAAACATCCGGTAAACACACGCCGCGTTCCCATTTGGAGATGGATTTGTCACTCATACCCAATTGTTCGGCAAGTTGCTTTTGCGTTAGCCCCAATGTTTTTCTTTTTCCGGTAATATATTTTCCTGTTTTGATAAGATCCATAAACTTTGCCACTCCCTTAAACTAATCATACATCTGAAACAAGAAAATTAACACCTCTTAGAAGTAGAATTGCAGAAGTTTAGGTTAAACTGTTATATTTTGAATTGTTTTATATTACTTAATGCGCAAAATAGCCACTAAATAAATACCTGACGTAGAATATATATTTTTTCTACGTCAGGTAAAGATTAGTAATATAATGTCAAATAAAAATCAGGGCCGCCAAGACTATCGATTCATTTCACTTTGCGGACCTTTGCTGTGATGAGCTGCGATAACAGAGTCAATTTCCCGTTTGTTGGTACAGGGAAGATCGCCTGCTACCGTTTCTTTTATAGCAGCCATGGCATTTCCGTATTCAACTGCTTTTTGCATGGAGAGTCCGGAGAGGATGGAATAGAGAACGCCGGAAACGTAAGCGTCACCGCTTCCGATGCGGTCGACTACGTCAATATTGCAGTAAGGCTCTTCTGAAAAAAATGTATCCGTCTCTGTATCGTAGAGAAGAGATGTAAAGTCGTGGCTCGAAGGACTGTTAATTCTTCGTTTGGTTGTGGCAATCACCTTAAGAGAATAAGTTTTGGCAAAATCTTTCAGGATATCCTCAAGATTCCCGGTCCTTCCGAACATACGGCGGCAGCTCTCTTCGGAAATAAAAAGGATATCAATATAGGGCAGCACAGCTTCAATTGATGCTTTAGCCTTTTCCTCGCTCCAGAGATTGGCACGATAGTTAACGTCAAAAGAAATCAGCGCGCCATTTTCCTTAAATATCTTTATTACAGCGGTTGCATTGGCACAAACTTCGTCTGAGAGAGCAAGCGTAATGCCACTGGTGTGGAATAGGCGCGTATCAGAGTAAATCTCTTTTGGCAACTCATCTGCATGGAAACGGGTGACAGACGAATATTTCCGATCATAAACAACGCTGGGTTTACGAGGCGTTGCACCGGTTTCCATGTAATAAGTACCGACTCGTGCGCCTTCAGCTGTATCGTCTATAATGTAGCGATCATCCACGCCGATGGTTTTCATCTGATTCGTGATGCAGTCACGGATTGCATTAACAGGCAATTTGGTAACGAAAGCGGTTCTTAACCCAAGTGCTGCAACGCCGGCCATAACGTTGAGTTCTGAACCACCGGGCCGACTTTCAAGCAAACTCGCACGGGAAAGGCGTTCTTTCCCGACCGGTGTAAGCCGAAGCATGACTTCTCCCAAACTGATGGCGTCAAAACGTTTGTTCATGAAATCACTCCTTGTTATGCTTTCTGCTTCAGATGAACGGCAAAGCCGCTGATTTCACCGTCAAGATATACCAGATTCAAATTACCGTTTGCGTCATAAGTTTTACTTTCTTCGCAGAAGGTAATCCCTTTTCCGGCAAGATAATACATTGCTCGGCGAATATCATTGGTCTGAATGGCAATATGACCGTTTGTTCCTCGGCCGTTAAACTTCATAATTTCAATGACGTCATCCATAAAAATAGATTTTTCGCCGTCATTTATCATCATGCCGAAGAGAGAAGCAAACTGTTTTGCAGCTTTCATTGCCTCATCACCACCGGAACAATTAATCCCAATGTGTACCAGCTTAAAGCCAAGCATAGTTGTAACCGCCTGATGCGCCAACGCCTCAATTTCATCGTAACGCTCTTCTTTCAGCAATGTATCGTTTACCATCCAGCTTCCGCCGCAGGCAATAATCTTTTTAAAAGAAAGATATTCGTTAAGGTTTTTGGGGGAGATTCCGCCGGTCGGCATAAAACGTACATTTCCATATGGAGCACTCATGGCCTTAATCATCGCTAATCCGCCGGCCGCTTCAGCCGGGAAAAATTTCACGGTATCGAGTCCAAGCTCCAGTGCGGTTTCAATATTGCTCGGGGAAGAGCAGCCCGGAATCATCGGGATGCTCTTTTCGATACAGTATTTAACGATATTTGGATTTAATCCCGGGGAAACGATAAATTTAGCTCCGGCTTTTATAGCACTGTCCACCTGATCTTTCGTGAGAACAGTGCCGGCTCCTACAAGCATTTCCGGGAATTTTTGAGAAATACGGCTGATTGCCTCGGCGGCTTCTTCGGTCCGAAAAGTAACTTCAGCCACCGGCAATCCACCTTTAATTAAAGCGTCCGCAAGAGGAATGGCTTTTTCAGCGTCATCAATTTTGATAACAGGAACAATCCCGATTTTACCAATTTTTTCAAAAATTTCGTTCATGATTCCACCTCAAAACTTATTTACCGGATTTTTCAAGCGCTTCAAACATACCGACAAGATAAGCGGCCCCCAGAGCACGGTCATATAAACCATAGCCCGGACGTCCCTGCTCATCCCAGATCATTCGTCCATGATCAGGACGAATAGGTCCTTGGTAATTGTTACGGTGAAGCGCTTCGACAACGCCGTAAATATCAAGGCTTCCGTCACTGGTTAGATGCGCGCTTTCATGGAAAAGCCCCGGCTTGTCAATTTTGACATTTCGAATATGAGCAAAGCCGACACGGCCGATTTTGGAGAAATGATCCATAATGTCAACGACATCATTATCAGGGTTAGAGCCCAAAGATCCGGTGCATATGGTCAAACAGTTACAGGGAGAATCAACCAAATCGACAATTTTCTGAAGACTTTCCTTACTGTTTGCGATACGCGGAAGGCCAAAAATATCCCACGGCGGATCGTCCGAGTGAATTGCCATTTTAATATCATATTCTTCGCAGATTGGCATAATCTCTTCCAGAAAATATTTCAAATTCGCACGCAAATCGTCATGTGTGTAATCTTTATAAATTTCAAGGTAACGCTTAATCTGCGGGAGACGTTCCAGTTCCCAGCCGGGAAGCAGAAATCCGTTGCTGTTTGAGTCAATACGGTCAAACATGCTTTCCGGGGTGGTTTTATCAATAACTGCCTGATCATAACCGAGGGCATTGGAACCATCTGCGAGAGGCTGTGCCAAATCGGTTCTTGTCCAGTCAAAGACCGGCATGAAGTTGTAGCAGACCATGTGAATTCCGGCCTTACCGAGATTGACTAAAGTTTTTTTATAATTCTCAATGTATTCCTTGCGGCTCGGGAGACCGAGTTTGATGTCTTCGTGGATGTTAACACTTTCGATACCGTCTATTGTAAGGCCGGCCGCTTCCACTTCGTTTTTCATCTTCATGATCTCATCGAATTCCCATAACTCTCCCGGCTGTTTGTCGAGCAGAGAGGTGATAATCCCCTGAATATAAGGGACCTGTTTAATTTGAGAAAGAGTAATGTTATCGTTGTTGGAGCCATACCAACGGAAGGTCATTCTCATTCTTGTTTCCTCCGATTCATTTTATAAGGATTACGACATAAAACTGTAAAAATAAATCAAACGCCGGAATATGCCCAGAAGCCACCGTCGATCGGAACTTCGATTCCGGTTACAAATGCAGCTGCATCGTCGTCGATTAAATAACGAACGGTACCGATCAGATCCTGCGTTACACCGAAGCGTTTCATCGGTGTGTGGGTGAGAATCTTATGGCTGCGTTCGGTCAAAGAGCCGTCCGGGTTGCGCAGAAGAGCGGCGTTCTGAATGGTTTCAAAGAATCCCGGAGCAATTGCATTAACGCGGATACCGCATTCTGCGAAATAAACGCAAAGATATTTGGTGAAGTTTGTAATACCGGCTTTAGCAGCTGCATAAGCAGGAACCTTAGTCATCGGAGAAGCGGAAGCCATAGAGGAAATATTTAAGATGGAGCCTTTGCCGGCTTCAACCATATCAGGGGTAAACTCTTGAGTGACAATCAAAGTGCCCATGAAGTTAATGGAGAATACTTTCATAAAAGCATTTGCGTCGATGTCAAGCAGAGTGCGTTCATTCGGATTTTTCCAATCCTCGATTGTAAAAAGCTCTTGAGTTGTGGTTGCCATTGGGTTGTTACCGCCGGCTCCGTTAATCAGAATATCGCAGGGACCAAAAGCTTTTTTTACTTCTTCGTGAGCTGCTTTAACTTTTTCCGGTTCAAGTACGTTACATTCTACAGCAATGGCTTTTCCGCCGTCCGCGGTAATTTCATCCGCATATTTTTTCGCTGCTTCCAGATTCAGGTCGAGCAGAGCGACTTTTGCTCCGTCTTTCGCAAGCTCTTTTGCAAAAAAGCTGCAAAGGACACCACCTGCACCGGTAATTACAATTACTTTGTCTTTCAAATTAGCCATGAGAAACATCCTTTCAGTAAATGATTGTTAATTTGAGAGCCTTAAAACTCTCTTACCATACACAAATGCTGTAGCAGAAGATTTTACGGGTAGATTCTTCTTCCCGCTGCGTCCGGCGTTCCGGTATGACGATAAAAATAGGTATTGATAATGTCTCGCCATTCTTTTGAGTTTTCAAGCTGGATATTTAGCCGCTCTTTTACAAGCGAGAAAATGTCCGGCTGAATCATATTTTCAAGTGTAGCCCATGCTCTGATATATTCCTCAACTGTTTTAACGCCATCAAAATGAGTATCGTAAATATGCTGAATCAAGGTTTTCCCGGATTTGAGCTTGTGGGTGTAATCTACATGATGGAAGAATAAAAGCAAATCATCAGGGCAGGTATCAATATTTTCGTACATGGAAGCATTTGGCTCGAAGTACTGGCTTGTATATCCGGTTCCGGTTGCAACTGTACGATCAACACCGATCCCTTTCCAATCGGCAAAATGATAGGTGCCCCAGCGATCATATTCGTATCCGTCAACGCTTGGGCCGTAATGGACATGAGGAGTAACCATCCAGCCCACACCGAGGGGCGAAGTATAATTTTCGTAGGTTCTGCGGGAAGTCATCAGCATCGGAATCATGACGTCCATAATTGCTTTGTTGGTGCCGAGAGTCAGGGAGATCCACTCTTTCGCAATGTCTTCGGCGGTGAGATCGGCGTTCCAGCACAGCCGTCCGTATCCATAAAGATTTGCCTGTGCAAGCGGGCTTCCGGTCCAACACTCGTCATCGCCGATATTGGATACAGCGGCAAGTCCGGCATGCTTTGGCTGATACAGACTGCCGTCGCACATTTTCTTTACATAAGAGCCTTCTCCTTTAGCGTATGTGTCAAAGTCCAGTACTTCTTTCCAAAGCGGTACAAGATAACATAAATGTTTTTGCTGGCCGGTATACTCTTGGGTAACCTCAAATTCCAGAATCTGGTTGGTGTTCGGCATAGCGCCAAGAAGCGGGGAGACCGCCTCTCGAATTTGGAAATCCATTGGTCCGTTTTTGATCTGAAGAATAACATTGTCGGCAAATTTTCCATCCAACGGCATAAAGTGATCATATGCAGCACGAGCACGATCGGTTTTACGATCACGCCAGTCCTGGTTGCAGTTGTAAACAAAGCAGCGCCAAATGACAAGGCCGCCGTAGGGCTTAACAGCCTCAGCCAACATGTTAGAACCGTCTGCGTGGTTGCGGCCATAGGTAAACGGTCCCGGACGTCCTTCGGAGTCGGCTTTTACCAGAAAACCGCCAAAGGTAGGAATGGCTTTATAGATGGTTTTGGCAGTTTCTTTCCACCAGGCTCGTACCCGTTCATCAAGCGGGTCGGAAACGTCGATCCCTCCGAGCTGAATCGGCGCGGCAAAGTTAATGCACATATACATGGTGATGCCGTAACTGTTAAAAACCTCGTTATATTTTGCAACCATCGGCAAATATTCCGGAGTGATAAATTCGGTTTCATGAAAATGAACGTTGACGTTGTTGATCGAAATGGCATTAAGACCGACTGAAGCAAGCAAGCGTGCATAATCTTTAATCCGGCTCAAATCCTCCATAAATTTGTAATCTTTAAAAAAGATTGAGCGTCCGGCGTAACCGCGTTCAATATCGCCGTCGCCGTTATCCCACTGGTTCATCATCCTGATTTCATTGCGCGGATAATCAGATTTGCAGCACTCTTCGGGAGATTTTCCTTGAGCAAGGCCCTGCAAAAGGCTGAAAACGCCGTAAAGCAGACCGGTGGAACTTTCGCCTGAAACGGTAAATCCGGAGTCGTTCTTTTCGATGATATATCCGTCTTTGTGGCCGATTGAGGCAACCGGGGAAACCAGTCGAAGGCTTGCGCCGGATTCTACGCTTTTGGGAGCGGGTAAGCCTAATGCTTTACAAAACCGCGTAACCTCCTCAACGGCAGAATCGGTAATTTTGTCCCCGTTTTCAACGCTGATTGAGGCGAAGCTTGTACTCAGCATTTTTTTGTTCAATGAATCGGCATTGGTATCATACCGTAGCCAGCAATCATAAAGCGCGCTCATAACATACTTCCTTTCTTTGGCCTTTTATTTATCGCGTAAAATATTTTTTATTAATATCCCCGGTCAGCGCCTTGCCAAACCAGAGAAAATTACAATAAGTTAACAATGCCTGCCAATCTTCCTCGTTGTGGGCGTGAGCGCCTTCCCGGTAATGAATACCGTTTTTCTGCGGAATCTGCAACAGATCGAAAAGCGGCTGCGCATCTTCAAAAGCATATTGAGTGCCACAGGGGTTGGACCAGTAATCGTCAAGCCCTTCGGTGGAGAAACAGGCACGCGGGGCAATTGCTGCCCGCAGGGTATTGGCATCAAAGGGGAGACGACTCTCACGTTCCGGATAATGATCATTATCTCCAAAGTTTTTAAATTCTGCGCACCACCATTCCGGCGCGAAATTCGTAATTCCGCCGACTGCTTCGCATTTTGTCGGATCCTGACAAATACCTGCCCTGGTACCGATAAAGCGCAAAGAACCGACGCCTCCGCATCCCGAACCGTTTGGCGAAACAATGGCAGCACGTTCGTCATAAATTCCTGCCCAAAGGGCAGCTTTGCCCAGGCGGGAATGCCCGGTATAACATATTTTTTCGGTGTCAATCTGCGGCAGCGTTTCAAAATAATCCATACAGATAAGATATCCATAGCCCCACTGTGCAATTTCGCCCCAATCGTAGCCGGGATAAGCTTCGGCAAGAGGATGCAGGTGGTCAAGATCAATTTGAGCCGGAGCGTTAGCGGAAGCCTTCTTGACCGATTCGATAACGCCGGGATCGGATACGGCCAGAGTTCCTTTGCGATATTGGAGAATCATTTCCAAAATAGAACGATCGCCGCAGAGATCACACCGCTCAAAGGCAGCCAAGGCAAATCCGTATTCGGTTACCGCTTTTTCTTCAAGCGGGATAGGTTCTTTTAAATTATCAGCCGAGCGGATGATTAGCGGAAAACGTTTATCCGAAACATTTGGATATAGAAACCGTACTCGTAAGGAGATTGTCTTAGCATTACCGAAAGAAAGAGTAACCCATTCTTCTACGCCTTTTTCTCCAAACAGAAGTCTTTTTTCGGTTGTATTTGCGGTAATTTTTCCGCGGCTTTTCGGAGCATGTCCATACATATAGTGAGAGAACATTTCTTTTAAATATACTCGATATTCTTCCCACTGCTCCAACGACTCAATCTTTTTGCCGTTTTGATCTACGGTGCAGTCCGGCATGTTTTTTTGGGACGGAAGCTCGCTGTAGGTTGGCCATGTTTTTTCATCAATCATTGTAACATCTCCTTTGCAGATTGTCATGCCGGATTCTGTAAAATATTTTAAAATACTTTTGATTTGGGAAGATTAAAAAATGCGGCGGCGTTGTTAAAGCAAATATCCTCAATAACTTTTCCGATTTTTTCAAAATTCGCCGGAATTTCGCCGGCATCAATCCAGCTGCCGAACAAATTGCAGAGGATGCGACGAAAATACTCATGTCTGGTATAAGAAATAAAACTGCGGGAATCGGTTAACATGCCGATAAAATTTGCCAAAATTCCGGTGTTGGCAAGAGCTTTCATTTGATTAACCATTCCGTCGCGATGGTCGTTAAACCACCAGGCGGCGCCAAGCTGAACTTTTCCGGTAGTCGGCCCTTTTTGAAAACATCCGGCAGCGACTGCCAGGCGATCGTTATCATTTGGATTTAGGCTGTAAAGGATGGTTCTGGGGAGACTGTTTTGTTTTTCCATTCCGTCGAGAAGCCGCAGAACCGACTCAACTGAAAGACTGTCTCCGATGGCATCAAAACCTGTATCGGCGCCGGTCAGCTTGAACATGGGCGTGTTGACGCTGCGAACAACACCAAGATGAAGCTGCATTGCAAATCCAAGTTGATCATAAATGCCGCCCAGATAAAGCATCAGCTGTGTATGATAGGCGCTGATGTCAAAATCTCTCAGCTTTTCGTTTGCCATCACTTTAGCAAACGCAACATCGGCATCTTTCTTTTCACATACAATAAAATTCGGTGCACCAAACGCATGATCGGAAAGAAGACAACCGTGATTTTTGAAAAATTCCGCTCGTTTAAAAAGAGCAAGCTTTAAAGAATCAAAATCTTTGATCTCGACCTTTGCAGCAGTGCCGAGTTCCTTTATATAATCAACAAATCCGTCATTTTCAAGATGAATCGCTTTATCGGGACGAAAGGTTGGAAGAACCTGAACGGGAAAAGACGGATCCTCCTCCAGTGCAGTGTGGCTTTCCAAAGAATCGGCTGGGTCGTCTGTGGTGCAAAGTGCAGCTACCCCGGACTGAAGGATCAGCCCGCGTGCATAGAAATCCTTTTTCTGGAGAAGATCGTTACAGATTTTATAGATTTTTAATGCATTCTCTTTGCCAAGCGGCTCGTCCACACCAAAATATCGTTTAAGCTCCAAATGCGTCCAATGATACAAAGGGTTTCCATAACAACGCGAAATTGTTTCGGCCCATTTTTCAAATTTTTCGTATGGGTCGGCATCGCCGGTGATGTAGTATTCGTCCACACCGTTCGCACGCATCAGACGCCATTTGTAGTGATCCCCGGAAAGCCAAAGATCGGTGATGTTTTCAAAGTGTTTGTTTTCTAATATTTCCGCCGGGCTGAGGTGACAGTGATAATCAAAAATCGGCATTTTTTCCGCGTAGTTATGATATAATAACCGCGCGGCGTCACTTTGCAGCATAAATGAATCGTTAATAAAAGACAAGCCGAACGCCCCCTAATTTATGATTGATTTCAGTATACATCATTTTTTGCAAAAAAATTAGCTATTATTGCTTGAAATATAGAAAAAATTGCTTTACTATTATAATAGTAAAGCATGGGGAGCATATCTGATGGAGGAGCATTGTTATGAGCGCAATTAAGCAGGAGTTTGATCCCAGACAGGTAATGAGCAAACCGAATTTTGAGCTTCTTCATTTTTCGGACAACAAGCCCTTAAACGTAGACTATCACAACCACGATTTTTACGAGATATACTACTTTATCTCCGGTAAGGTCAATTGTATTATTGAAGGGCGAACCTATTATCTAAAGCCGGGAGACATCTTGTTAATCAACAATAAAGAGGTTCATCGTCCGTTAATTGAGCTTGGAAAAATATACGAAAGAATTGTCGTTTGGATTCATCCTGCCTACATCAGAGAAATTGAGCGGGAAGAGATTGATCTCACCGCCTGTTTTGATGATTCGGCCCGTCAACACAATAATCTTTTGCGCCCCTCAAATGAAATGTTCAGAATGATTAAAAAAATTTATGAACGGCTTGAAGCAGTCTATGGAAGCGATGCTTACGGAAGCGCTACTCTGAGCCGGGCGTACATCACCGAATTACTCGTTTTACTCAACAAGGCCTATTTTGATATGCCGGAAGGCGAGATGGCAGAAGTCGGATATAATGAAAAAATCAATGACATTATCGGTTATATTAACGAAAATCTTTGTGGTGATCTGTCGCTTGATACACTGGCGAAAAAGTTTTATATCAGCAAATACCATTTGAGTCGGCAGTTTAAGGAAAACGTAGGGTTTACCCTTCATCAATATGTCCTGAAAAAGCGGCTGATGAATGCGCGAGCACTGTTACAGGAGGGCGGCACAGTAGGGGAATCCTTTGTTCAAAGCGGATTTAATGATTATTCGAATTTTTCGCGCAGTTTTAAAGAGGAATTCGGATATTCTCCCAAACAGTATATGAGGATGATCCAGAGCAAAGCTTTGATATGAAAATTTGCGAAAAATTTGTTTAACGTGCAGTTATGAATGAAAGCTTGACAATTAAAGCCATTGGGCAGGCCAAAAGCTGGGAAAAGTTCTAAAGGAGTTTAAAATGTACCGAATTTGCTCACGCTTATATTAATTGCTCTGTCACCTGTAGGCGGGCAAAATTTTGTTATGGTGAAGTTTTGTGCTGCAAGGTAGTTTGTTTATTTATAGCTTTCTTTGTTTGATGCTTGAAATTAAAATTTTTCACGGGGCTTTTCATCGGTAAAGCTGTAGACTTCTGAAATAAAAAAGCTCGATCCGATCGGATCGAGCTTTTTGCTAATTTTCGGCATAAAAGAACTCGCGAATTTATAAAAATTCGGCCGAATCAATCATTGTAATTTAATCCAAGCTTTTCCGTTGTATTCACGCGTCATAGTCTTTGCATCTTCGACGGTATGAACGCCAAGTCCAAACGGAAGCCGAACGGCGGTCTGCAAATATTTGAGCAAAGCCGAGATTTGTGAGGAAGACACGCCTGACAGCAGCGTAGTGTCTAAGAAAATGTAGTCGGCATCTACATCGTATAATTGATCTAAGATAAGATCCAAGATACTGTCAAGATCGCCGGAGGAGATATATTCGCTTATCCGGGCAGCGTTTTCGGGGGTTACAAGGCAGAACGCAGGCGTATCTGCGGTTACCTCAACACAAACAGAAGGTGTACAGGCGATTTCTTTGGACTTAATTTCACGCTTTACCGGGGTAAGAGGGAAAATCTTTTCTGAGAGAAGACGGATATAATTATAGTTGGTTCCGCAGCATCCGCCTAAAATATTTACCCCGCATCCGGCAAGCTCGGCCATCACTTCGGCGTATTCTTCCGGAGTCACGTCAAAGGTGGTAACCCCGTCATGTTCCTGCGGAAGGCCCGCATTTGGCTGAATGATGATCGGAAGTTTTGTAAGAGTTGCCAGTTTTTTAGCATGGGGCAAAAGATCCTTTGGTCCAACGCTGCAGTTGATTCCAACTGCATCTGCGCCGAGCGATTCCATCATGGCGGCCATACTTTCAATGCAGCCGCCGGTATAGGTCCGTCCGTTTTGTTCAATGGTGATAGAACAAAGCACCGGAAGCTTTGTATTCTCTTTAACGGCCAGCAATGCAGCCTTTACCTCGTAAAGATCTGCCATCGTCTCAATCAAAACAGCATCTGCACCATATTTTTCGGCAAGGAGTGCTTGCTCCTTGCAAAGGTCATATGCTTCGCTAAACGAAACTTCACCCATTGGTTCAAGAAGCTTTCCGCAAGGTCCCATGTCGTAAATAATATATGCTGATTTTCCGGCTTCGTCTACCGCACGTGCAGCACAATCGAAGGCCGCTTTTACAAGCTCTTCCATGCTGTAAGGAATTCCTTCCAATTTAAAACGGCTGCAGCTGAAGGTATTTAGTGTAATAACCATGGCACCGCTTTTGAGATAATTTTTGTGGATCGAAACAACTTCCTCCGGATGAGTTATATTTAAAACAGTGGGGTTTTCTCCGGGCTTAAGGCATCCTTCCATTAAAACGGTCCCGAAAGCACCGTCAAAAATTAAGAAACCATTTTGAATTTGAGTAAGAAAATCCATAAAAGACATCCTTTCTAACGCAGAAATTTATAGGACTTTTTTATTATACACCCAAAAAATATTGACTGTAAAGAAAACCGGGGTGGTAAGTTGTATCTTTTTAAAAATCTTGTTACAATAAAGTCGGAAACAATCGGTAAGGAAGTGTAGAAATGGTATCTGCAATCGTTGTGGCGGCAGGGGAGAGCAGCCGAATGGGGACAAATAAGCTTCTCTTAAAAATTGGAGGAATTCCCGCAGTTGTCCGCAGTATTCTCAGTTTTGAATCGGCTCCGTCGGTTCAGGAGACGGTTATCGTAGCAAAAAAAGAATTTCATGAGCTGTACCTCGATTGGAAACAGGAATATTCTCTGCAAAAGCTTAAAGTAATTGTAGAGGGCGGCGCTACAAGACAGGATTCGGTTTTGCTGGGGATTGGAGCTGCTTCTGAAAAGAGCGAGTATTTTGCTGTTCATGATGGGGCGCGGCCTTTTATTGATCCGCATGATATTGAGCGCGTAATACAAGACGCTAAACGGTACGGTGCGGCAACACTTGGGGTTCCGGTTAAGGATACAATTAAGGTCGTGGCAGAAAACGGATTTATTGAACGCACCCCTGAAAGGAGCATGCTTTTTATAACGCAGACACCTCAGGTGTTTCGTCGCGAAATATATCTGCAGGGGGTGGCGGCGGCCAAACGGAATGGGCTTAATTTTACTGATGACTGCCAGCTTGTGGAATATGCAGGACATAAAGTTTACATGACAAAAGGAAACTACCAGAACATAAAATTGACCACCAAAGATGATATCCTTGTGGCCAAAGCTTTTACAAAGGAGGAATGACAAATGATCCGAATCGGACACGGATATGATGTTCATCGGCTTGCCGAAGGGCGTCGATTGATTCTGGGGGGAGTGGATATTCCTCACACAACAGGTCTGCTCGGTCATTCGGATGCCGATGTGTTGACTCATGCGGTGATGGACGCTTTACTGGGCGCCGCTGCTTTGGGTGATATCGGAGCATGGTTTCCGGATACAGATGAGGCTTATGCCGGGGCAGACAGTATGGAGCTGCTGAGAAAGGTTAAAATGCTTTTAAGTAAAAAAGGGTATCGCATTGTAAATATCGACAGTACTGTCATTGCACAAGCCCCCAAATTAAAGGAATATATCGGTATTATGCGAGAAAATTTGGCAGGGGCTTGTGATATTTTACCTGAATTTGTCAGCGTAAAGGCGACAACGGAGGAACACCTTGGATTCAGTGGACGAAAAGAAGGAATTGCCGCTCATGCGGTGGTGCTTATCGAAAAAATATAATGGTAAAAAGTATGGTCAGCTTTTGCGCAACAGTCATATGATGACAATAGGAGCGCTGCCCGGATGCGGCGGGCAGCGCTCCTATTGGTCTGTTAACTATTTTATAATACAGTTGGTGATAACTCATGACAAAACAGCTGATCATGCTCCGTTCGATCACCTACGCATATAAAGCAAGGGATTATTTGTCCCGTCGGGGAATTACTGCAAATATTAAAAGAACCCCGTCGGCTTATTCAAAATGCGGATGCGGCTACAGTATTTGGACAAAGCGCGAGCCCGAGATGATTCGCGACTTGCTTGAACGAGTGGGAATTAAAGTTTTGGGAATTGTTGATAGGGATTAATACCGGTATGCCGGTTCAGAAGTTGAAAATTTATAATTTCTGAATGGAGGTATCGGCTTGATTTATTTTGACAACGCAGCTACAACTTATCCAAAGCCTTATTCGGTAGTACAGGGGTATCAACAGCAGTAAGGCGTTTTGGCGGAAACCCCGGACGCAGTGGGCATGAGATGTCTTTGCGAACTGCATCCATGGTATATGATACAAGGAAAAAGGCGTCAGAGTTTTTTAACGTACAGCCGGAAAATGTCATTTTTACCTTAAATTGTACCCACGCCTTAAACATGGCAATTAAAGGTGCTGTTAAGCCGGGCGGTCACGTTATATTATCCTGTTTGGAACACAACTCGGTTTTGCGTCCGGTTTATGCGATGAGTCAAACTGCGGGGGTTGCCTACAGTATTGTAGAACCGGAGCCAACCGAAGAACAAACTCTTCAGGCGTTTGAGCATCAAATCACACCAAAAACAGAGGTGATCATCTGTACGCACGCGTCAAATTTAAGCGGTAAAATTATGCCGATTGAAAGACTTGCGACGCTTTGTCGTAACAGAAATTTGTTGCTTATTGTGGACGCGGCGCAGTCTGCGGGTATTTTACCGATTAACGTGAAAAGGATGGGACGATGTGTGATATGTATGGCGGGGCATAAGGGGCTATATGGCGTAACGGGAACAGGAATGATGCTTTTGGGAGAAAATGTCGAATTATCCACGCTTTTAGAGGGTGGAACCGGCAGCGTGTCAAACGAGCTGGAGCAACCGGGTTTTACACCGGATCGTTTTGAAAGCGGGACGGTGAACACGGTTGGAATTCTATCGCTGAACCGAGGCATGGATTTTGTTAAAAATCGCGGGATAAACTGGATTTATCGGCATGAGATGGCCATCTGTATGCCGATATTCAATGCCTTAAAGCGAAACCCGCATATCCGAGTTTTAGACCCGGAATTTCGCGTGGGATCTCATGTTCCGGTTCTCAGCTTTGTGCATGATCATATGGATTCTGCAGAAATAGGCGAGCGGCTTAACAAGGCGGGAATCGCTGTGCGCAGTGGGTTACATTGTGCGCCTCTGGCACATAAATTTTACCGTTCTCATGAAACCGGAGCTGTCCGTATTTCTCCCAGTGCTTTTACAAATCGCGAAGAGGCCGACGCGTTGATTCATGAAATTAATAAGATGTAAACATTGACAGTTTTTTGTTGCAATTCCTTTTTTTAATTGGTACAATATAATAGAAATAGAGCGGGGAAGTTAGAACCCGTTTTTAGAAATTGAAAGAAGGAAGGCACAGGATGCAGTATTTATCGCTTATCTGGAATTCTCTGGTCAGCGTGATCAAAACTTTTACCATCGCTGACTTTATTGATATTGTCCTTGTGTCTTATCTTGTTTATAAGGCGATTAAAATTGTGCGGGAAACCAGAGCGGAACAGCTGGTTAAAGGGCTTGTGATCCTGGGGGTAACTTATTTTGTTGCGAGCCTGCTCAATTTTAAAATGTTGTCCTTTATCCTGACTAACGTCTTTACGTTTGGCGTATTGGCTATTATTGTAGTGTTTCAGCCGGAATTGCGGCGTGCGCTTGAAAAAGTCGGTCGTACAAAAATTGCGGAATTCGGCGGTTTTGGCAGCAGTGAAACTCAATCGGAACGCGCACAGATGTGGTCCACGGCTATTCCCGCAATTGTCGAGGCGTGTGAGAGACTTTCCAATACGAAAACCGGTGCGTTAATTGTAATTGAAAATAAAACAAAATTAGGAGATCTTTTGCCGGCTGGAATAATTATTGACGCAAAAGCAAGCACTCCGCTTTTATGCAATATCTTTTATCCCAATTCGCCGATGCACGATGGCGCTGTTATTATGCGAGATGGCCGTGTGTTGGCGGCTGGGTGCTTTTTGCCCAGCACTCAGAAAGGGGAGTATTTGGACAAGCAGTTGGGATCACGTCACCGCGCAGCTCTTGGTATGAGCGAAAATTCGGATGCTATTATCATCGTTGTATCCGAAGAAACCGGTGTGGTTTCAGTTGCTGAAAATGCAAATCTCGAACGGGGCTTTAATTCTTTTACGCTGACGCAGCGCTTACAGGACAGATTGGTTCCTAAGGATGCCGAAAAAGAGAAGAAGGGCCTGCTGGGGAGGTTCAGAAAATGAAGCGACTCAAGGGAAACTGGCTTTCCAAATTTTTTGATAACGATCTTTTGGTTAAAATATTTTCTGTGGTCGTAGCGGTAATCGGGTGGTTTTTGGTGGCATTGATTGTAAGCCCGGATGCGGTAGCGACAATTAATAATATTCCGGTGCGTGTGGCGACCGAAAAGTCTACAGCGCAACAGATGGGACTTGATGTTGTCGAAGGCGGGGATCAGGTTATCAGTATTACCGTTAAGGGTAAGCGCTATCAGGTAGGTGCACTCACCGCCGACGATTTTGACGTTGTGGCGTATCCTACCTCGGTTTCAACTGCCGGCGAATATGAGCTGGAAGTTGTCGTTCAAAAAGTGGACACGACAAAGGAATTTGAAATTCTTTCCTGGAACCCGGGAAAAATTACAGTTCGATTCGATCGAATCGCAAGCAAAACGTTTGATCTTTCGGCCGAAGCACCCAATGTAAAGGTAGCGGACGGCTTTATCAAAGGTGACCCGGTGGCGACTGTTTCGCCAAAACAGATTACGATCACTGGACCGGAGCAAAATGTGAATCGCATTGATAAAAACAGGTGTGTTGTTCGCACGGATGTTGACGATGAAATTTCGGGTACCTTAACTGCTAAAGGAACGCTTGAAATATATGATGTTGACGGTCAACTGATGGATCTGGATGCGAATAAGTTTACTTTGTCTGCAAAGGAATTTTCGGTGACGATCCCTGTATTAAAACAAAAAACTTTGCCCCTTACCTTTGATTATTTAAATGCACCGTCCGGATTTTCTGCTACCTCTTTAAAATACAGTATGAGCAGTTCCTTCATTCAGGTGGCTGCGCCTGTTGAAGTAATCGATAATATGACAGAACTGAAAATCGGTTATATTGATTTTAAGCAGCTTGGTTTAAACTATAGTAAGGATTTTGAAATTGAACTGCCGACCGGATTTAAAAATATCACTAATTTAACCAAGGTTACGGTGACATTTGATACATCAGATTTGACAACCAAGACCACTTGGATCAGTAACAGCAACTTAAAGCTTACCAATATTCCTGCAAACTATAATGCAAGAGCGATAACGCGAACCATTAATTCCGTTAAGCTGGTAGGAAGCAAGCAGGAACTTGTCGGCATTTCTTATCAGGACGTTGTAGGCGAAATTGATTTGATGAATACAGACATTAAAGGCAAGGGACAATATACGGTTCCGGTTACGATAAAATTCCCCTCTAAAAACGGAGTATGGGCGGTTGGAGAATATACAGCAGTCGTTTATGTGTGGGAATGATATATGCTGATAAAGCGGTTGTGTAAAACACAGCCGCTTTATGGTTTGTGAAGCCCATGAAAAAAGCAAATGCTGTTTAAAATTTAAATGTGCAAAATTTAAGAATCAATGAGGAGGTTCAATGTGCCTATTCTGATATCCGATATTCGCAGCAAGCTGGATGAACCGCGGGAATGTATTCTTGAAAGGGCGATTTCAAAGCTTAAGATTGGCCGTTCTTTGGTTAAAAAAGCAGAGATCTCTAAAACGTCTATTGACGCCCGAAAAGGAAAAATCTCATTGGTGAGCTCGGTTTTATTGGAATTGAATGTGGATGAAGAAAGCATGGTAAAACTTATAGGAGATCCTCACGTTGTATTTAAGTGTGATGAACCTCTTTTAATAGCCTACGGTACAGAAAAGACAAAGGCTCCCATTGTTGTGGCCGGGTTTGGACCGGCGGGTATGTTCGCAGCACTGCTTTTGTCCGAGCATGGATATCGTGTTGTGGTGTTAGAACGCGGCGAACAGATAGAAGAACGCACGGCATCTGTAAAACGGTTTTGGGCAGAAGGGCTGTTAAATCCGGAGTGTAATGTTCAGTTTGGAGAAGGGGGAGCCGGCACTTTTTCCGATGGAAAATTAACAACGCGAATCGGGGACGCTCGGTGCGGATATGTGTTAAAACGTTTTGTCGAATTTGGCGCGCCGAATGAAATTCTGACGAAAGCCAAGCCGCACATCGGTACAGATTATCTAAAAGACGTTGTGTGTAATATTCGCAAACGAATTATAGAGAATGGCGGACAGATAAGGTTTAACAGTAAGTTGACCGAATTTTGCAAAAAATGCACAAGGTATGCTTACTTTACAGCTGGAAAGCGGAGAAAAACTGGAAGCTGCGGCCTTAATTTTAGCGATTGGACACAGCGCAAGAGATACCTTTGGTTTGCTGGCAGAAAAAGGATTTGCGATGACGCCGAAACCCTTTTCTGTAGGAGTGCGTATCGAACATCTACAATCCGAGGTGGATCGCGCCCTTTATCATGAATTTGCGGGACATCCTTTGTTGCCGAAAGGTGAGTATCAGCTTTCTTATCGGCAGGGGGAACAGGCTGTTTATACATTTTGTATGTGTCCGGGCGGATTTGTCGTTCCATCAGCTTCTGAGCCGGATACGGTGGTGGTTAACGGAATGAGCGAATTTGCCAGGAATCAAAGAAATGCCAATGCGGCGTTGGTTGTTTCGGTTGATTCGCGCGATTACGGCTCCTCGCCTTTAGACGGAATTGCTTTTCAGCGGCATTTGGAGCGCTTGGCTTTTCAAATGGGAGGATCTGATTATCGTGCGCCCGTTATGACGGTAGGACGATATTTATCCGGAAAAACCGGTTATGATTTCGGACGGGTTGAGCCTTCCTATCAAATCGGTGTAGCGCCGGGAAATTTTGATTCTATTTTCCCAAAACGGATGAATCAGATGCTCCGTGAAGGGTTACAGCGTTTTGGTAAAAAGCAGCGTGGATTTGATGCGCCGGACACCGTGCTAACCGGAGTGGAAACTCGCACCTCGTCTCCGGTTCGGATTGAACGGGATGGTGAATGCCGTGCGATTTTTCATTCTGAAGTTTATCCTTGCGGTGAAGGAGCAGGATATGCCGGCGGAATTATGAGTGCGGCGGTTGATGGTATACGGGTTGCACAGGCGATTATGAAGCGCTTTTCGCCACAGAATTAAAAGAAAGAATAATAAAAATAAAAGCCGGCGATTTCATCGCCGGCTTTTATTTTTATTATTTTAAGAAATTTTGTTTGCAACATTTTGAAAAGTAAATGATGCGCTATTGTTTCAGTGACAACAATATTTGATGTAAAAATTTTATTTAATAAGTGCGGTTTCTGCCACGCATGCTTTCTTTTGTGAAAGACAGCTTTGCGGTACAGAAAGAGTAAATGCTGCTGGGAGGATGTTGATTGTAACATCGAAAGAAGAATAGACTTCTCCATCTAACACAAAGCGGAGCTGTTTTTCACTTTTAATTTGCAGCGAATGGCATTTATCATAGTGAACAACGTTTTTAAGCCCTGGCGTTTCAAGATGTTTTCCGTGTTTATAATAGCGTACAAATCCGGCAATTCTGAAACGCGAAATCTTATCGACTCTGCAGAGATCTAAAACACCGTCGTTTAAAAGGGCAAGGGGAGCGGCTTCATATCCGCCTCCGTAAAAGCGACCGTTGGCGGCTGCTGCCAAAAGGCTGTTCACTGTAAAAGCAGGCTGATCATCAATTTGCAAAGTTATTTTTTTTCCAAGCCTTTTTAAAAGATTAAAGACCAGAGAAATATCATACGCTGCCGATCCGCCGATAAAGGGGATTTTTTTGAATTTATCCATGTCATATGCGATATCCGCATCAAAACCGACGTTGCAAAGATTGACAGCGTAACGATCGTTTACCTGTAAAAGGTCACAAGGAAAAGGGGCGCCGTCAATCTGCTTGGCCAAATCGGAAAAATCATCGGGAACAGAAAAACTGCGAACAAAATCGTTTCCGCTTCCACAGGGGATGACTGTTACTTCGGCCTGCCGGAAACCGAGAGCGCCGATTACGACCTCTTGAAAAGTGCCGTCTCCTCCACAAGCATAAAACCGAATTGGATCGGACGAACGGCAGCAAATTTGACGAACATATTCTGTGGCATCTCCCTGCTTTTGCGTTTTATACAGCTCAAATTGAATTCCCAATTCTTTCCCGATTTTAAGAATCTGTTCGGAAAGCCTCTTTTGAGTTAATCCCTTTCCTGCAACGGGATTAATAAGAAAGTAGTGCTTCATGACTGCCCCCTGAATATGTTGTTTTGTTGTCGCCGAAAACATATTTTCCGGCAGTTTGAGATCGGTCTGAACATTACACGTTATTATACGCAAAAACGTTTTAATAGGTTATATGTTAAAATACACCCGATAAAAAGCAATTGGAAACGAACCTTTATCGTTTTCAAATTTTGGTAAGCAAATCATTATAAAAATGCTTAACAACAGTATCATAACATGTCTTGAGAAAAAAAGAAACAAATCTTTTACGATAACGGTTGTTTGGAACACCTGAATTATCAATTATCGGTGAATCAATATAATTGTTTTGTAATCTGCACGATAAAAAGCGCATCGCATAATACGAAAGCCAGTCCCTTGTAAAATGTTTGGACTGGCTTATTTGCAAAATATTATTGATGAATCAGAAAGCGGAGGAAAAACGTTCCATGGCTTCCAGAGTATCCTCGTGTTTTCCAAAGGAGGTCAGGCGAAAAAATCCTTCTCCGTTTGCGCCAAAACCGGCCCCGGGAGTTCCTACAATGCTGCATCGGTTTAAAAGCTCATCGAAAAATTCCCAGGAAGACAAATTTTCCGGACATTGCATCCAGATATAAGGAGAGTTAACTCCACCGAAATAGGTAATTCCCTTTTTTTGAAAGCGTATTTGAAATAACGGTGGCATTTTTCATGTAATAGGCAATCAGCTCTTTGGTTTCTTCCTGCCCTTTGGGGGAGAATACTGCCTGTGCACCGCGTTGAATAATATAAGGAACGCCGTTGAATTTTGTGGTCTGACGGCGGAGCCATAATCGATTGAGGGAAATGCTTTCTCCGCTCTTTGCCTGAAAGACAAGCTCATGGGGAACGATGGTGTAACCGAGTCGTGTTCCCGTAAAGCCGGCTGTTTTAGAAAGAGAACAAAATTCAATAGCACATTTTTTTGCCCCGTCAATTTCGTAAATACTGTGCGGAAGGGAATCGTCTGCAATATAAGCCTCATATGCCGCATCAAATAAGATAACGGCATTGCATTTTAAAGCGTAGCTAACCCAAGCTTTAAGCTGATCTTTAGAATATACTGCTCCCGTCGGGTTGTTGGGAGAACACAGGTAAATGAGATCTGATTTCAGATCGGCGGGAGGCATCGGCAAAAATCCGTTTGACTCATTTGCGGACAGATATACGATTTTACGTCCGTTCATGATATTGGTGTCAACATAAACAGGATAAACAGGATCCGGAATTAACACAGTGTTGTCAGATGCAAAAAGGTCGGTGATGTTTCCAACATCACTCTTGGCGCCGTCACTGATAAATATTTCGTCGGAATTAAGGTCGATGCTGCGACGTTTATAATAACTTGCAATGTCTTCGTGCAGGAAACGATATCCTTGTTCCGGACCGTAGCCATGAAACGTCGCAGCGTTTCCCATTTCGTCAACGGCGTTATGCATCGCTGCGGTGACGGAAGGGGTAAGCGGCAAAGTTACATCGCCGATCCCCAGACGGATAATTCGTTTATCCGGATGAGCCGCCTGATAGGCAGCCACCTTTTTTGAAATATCAGAAAACAGGTAACTCTCTTTCAGTTTGAGAAAATTTTCGTTTATTAAAGCCATAACGTTTCCCCTTTTTATCACAAAGCTAATTCCATGACTCCGTCAAAAACGTGGGTGGCGCTGCCACGCATCAGAACTTTATCATCAGAAGTATAGGTGATGTAAAGTTCACCGCCCAAAAGTTTTACGGCAATCTCTTCACCCTGTTTACAATAGCCGTTTAAAGCAGCAGCAACAACACTTGCGCAAGCACCGGTTCCGCAGGCGAGGGTTTCACCGGAGCCGCGTTCCCATACCCGCATTTGCAGAGTGTGCTCATCGATAATTCGTACAAATTCCGTATTGACCCGTTCCGGGAAAATGGGCAAATGCTCAAAGTCCGGCCCGATATCGGCGAGTGGAAGGCTGTCAACATCATCGCAGAAAATAACGGCGTGCGGATTGCCCATTGAGAGAGCGGTTATCCGATAACAAACATCATTTACCATAACGGGCTGATCAATAAAACGCTCTCCGCTTCCGGTTACCGGAATTTCGGATGGAGTCAATATGGGGTGTCCCATATCAACTGTTACGGAGGTAACGGTGTTGCCATCTTTTTTTAGATAAAGATGCTTGATTCCGCTGAGCGTTTCAAGCGAAAACTCGCTTTTTTTGATAAGACCATGCTCGTAAGCGTATTTTCCAACGCAGCGTGAAGCGTTTCCACACATTTTTCCTTCGGATCCGTCGGCATTGAACATCCGCATGCGCAGATCCGCAATTTTAGAGGGCATAATCAATACCAGGCCGTCGGAACCTACGCCAAAATGACGGTCGCTCATGATAATTGCGGCTTGTTCCGGTTTTGATATCTCTTGAGCAAAACAATCGACATAAATGTAGTCGTTTCCTGCTCCGTGCATTTTTGAAAAAGATAACTTCATTGACAAAATCCCATCCTAAAATTCATAGGTCTTTAAAATATTATCCGCAATGACGCGGGGCTTTACCCGCTGATCCATTGCCTGTTTTTGAATATAGCGATGCGCCTGCTGTTCGTTCATTTTTAAAACACCGACCAGGGTGCATTTGGCGCGGTCTATCACCTTAAAATCCTCCATTTTTTTCTGAAGAGTTTCGTTTTCGGTGTTAAGCCGTGAAATTTGACGGAACGCTCCACATGCTAGCTGTATTCCCTGTAACAATGCACCTTTTCCAATCGGTTTAGCCAAAGGGAAACAGGGGATTCCTTCAAAATATCGTTCGATTTGTTCCATATACTCAGAAGGTGTAAGCAAAATAGAGGGAATGCCAAAAGAATCGTAAAGCTTTTTTGCAAGCTCGTTTCCGAATTCATCAGGGAGCGGGGCGTTGATAATCGCCATATCATAGTCCGGAATATCGCTGTCTGAAGTAAGGTGACATAAAGTATCAGCTGCAGAGTGGAAAGCTGTGGTTGTTGCAGGAGTGATCAGTGCGTTTGCCGAATCCAAAAGTGCGGTTAACATTTCACCGCTGCGGCATACGATTAATATATTTAACATGTTCTGATCTCCTTAAAATTATATTTAATTCTGTACATACAGCTGCCGATAAGGATTGTTGGAATTTGGCAGCAGTTTATAGAATTTGGAGTGCAGAAGTTTTTCGGCATTTTTTCCGAAATTGACGCCGTATTCGCGAACATATGGTTCGATTTGTTTTAAATCCTCGTCCGTACATTCGGTACAGCAGACTTGAGCCGGCAAATTTTTAGGAGGCTCTTTGCTGCGGATAAAGATACTTCCTCCGTGCATTCCGGTGCCGCAATAATGACCTACCGGGTCTTTGTCGACGTCAATTCCCAGCACGATGATAATGCCACCGGCCTGATATTCGCCGAGGAAGTCTCCGGCTTTTCCACCAATTACGATGACCGGAAAATGTTTTTCATAAGCTTTCATATGAATTCCAACACGGTATCCAGCGTTGTCACGAATATAAATTTCGCCGCCGCGCATTGCGTAACCGGTTGTGTCTCCGGAGCTTCCGTGAACAATGATTTTACCGGTATCCATAGTATCTCCGGCAGCATCCTGTGCATTTCCGTATACGGTGATTGTGCTGTTGTTGAGATAAGCTCCCAGAGCATTTCCCGGAGTTCCGTAAAGAGTAAGAGATTTACCGGGTTCCATTCCGGATCCGATGTAGCGCTGTCCCAACAGACCGTGTACTTCAATTTCGTTTTCGTCGCTCTCTTTAATCATCTGGTTGAGCGTTTTGAAATGGAGATTTCCTGCTTCTATTTTCATGGAACATCCTCCTTTATTTCTGGATGCCGCCCAGCTTCTCCAGGCGGTATGGTTTGCCAAATGCCATCAGTGCAGGCTTTTTAAACAGCATATCCCGGTTGACGGAATCAAGAGGCGTTTGCTCTTTGATCATTGAAGTGTAAATGCCTGCGCGATCAACATCTCCAATTAATATATATCCTTTGAGAAGGTTATCTTTGTAAAACAGCTTTTTATAGCTGTTTTCATTTGTTTCGGCATAGCACTCGCCGTCATAGCTGCCGGCTGTAATCATATGTAATCCAAAAAAGCCGATGGCATTCATCGGAATAGCCTTGTCATAAACGACAGAGTTATTTTCGGCCATATTTGCTCCGGCAACCTCACCTTGCATATAAGCATTTGGGAGAAGGGCGAGAATCCGATTACTTCCGTTTGACACGTCGTGGCTTACTGTACAGTCTCCGGCGGCGTAAATATCTTTTAAAGTGGTGAGCTGATGATTATCGGTAATAATTCCACGTTCGACTTTACCGCCTGCCTCGGCAACCAAAGAAGTGTTCGGCCGTACGCCAACCGCAACAATCAGTACATCAAAGCCTAGTTCATCACCGCTTTGAAGAATTGCTTTGTTTTGGCTGAATTCCGCTACCGACTGTCCCAAAATAAAACGGACGCCCTTACTCTCGATGTGTTTTTGCACCATCGCGGAGCCTTCTGCATCGAGAATGCTTGGAAGAATCCGATCTGCAAGGTCTACTACCGTAATTTCGGCGCATTTTCCGGCGATGGCCTCAACGGCCTTTAATCCGATTAAACCTGCGCCGATGATTAAAACATTTGCATTCGGTGAAATCATTTCTTTAACCCGTTTTGCATCATCGTACGACATGAAGGTGCTTTGATTTTTTACGGTTTCCAAACCCTTCATCGGCGGAATGAAAGGGGAGGACCCTGTGGCATTAAGAAGTTTATCATAGGAAATTTTGGATCCGTCATTTAATGTAACTTCTTTTTTATCAGGATCGATGGATGTTGCTTTTTTTCCGAAGATCGTTGTACAGTTGTTTTTTTCATAAAAATCCGGTTCACGGTAATACAACTTGTCGTCTGCAACTTTACCCTGAAGCCAGTAAGAAATTAATGGACGCGAGTAAGTGAAATAAGGCTCGCTTGAAATAATTGTAATGCAACCGGTTTGGTCAACAGAACGAATTCCGGAAACCGCGCCGATAGCTGCGGCAGAATTGCCGATGATCACGTAGTTCATGGTGAAATCCTACCTTTCTTCAAATACAATCGCTTGGTTGGGGCAGCCTTTAACACAGGCGGGTTCGCCGCCGTGTTTTAAACAAAGGTCACATTTCTTAGCCGCTTTTTCGTTCTCGCTTGTGACAATACATCCATACGGACAGGAGAGAACACAGGTATAACACCCCACACAGCGGGTTTCATCAATACTTACAATACCGTCTTCGTTTATCGAAAGTGCGCCGGTGATGCACCCTTTTACACAAAGCGGTGTATCACAGTGCCGGCATTGAACCGCAAAGTTGATTCCATCGCCTTCTTCGACTCGAATACGGGGCAACGGCTTTTTTTCTCCGCGGAACGCTTTGACCATATCATCCATTCCGCTGTTTGAAAGGCCGCAATAGTACTCGCACAGGTGACAGCCAAGGCACCAGTCTTCGTTTACATATACACGTTTCATCCTGTACCCTCCTATTCACCCGCATGTTTAATGCCGAGTATCTCAAGCTCGCGATCGTTTAATCCAACGCCGCGCAGCATCAGTCTGTTTCCACGTAAAGCCTCGATTGAGTTGATTCCCATACCGCCCATCATTTCTTTGATCTCATGATCCCAGGCGTGAACCAAATTAACAAGTCGTTTATACCCAACGTTCGGATTAAGCCGTTTTACCAGATCCGGGCGCTGTGTTGCAATACCCCAGTTGCATCTGCCGGAATGACAGCTCCGGCAAAGGTGACATCCGAGCGCCATAACAGCAGCTGTTCCGATGTATACAGCGTCTGCACCGAGTGCGATTGCTTTTACAACATCCGAGCTGCAGCGAATGCTTCCGCCCACTACAATAGAAACATTCCCACGGATTCCCTCTTCCCGCAATCTTGAGTCGACCGATGCGAGCGCGAGTTCAATCGGAATACCGACATTGTCGCGGATTCGGGTCGGCGCCGCACCGGTTCCGCCACGGAACCCGTCAATAGCGATGATATCAGCACCGGAACGGGCAATACCGGAAGCAATGGCAGCGACATTATGAACCGCTGCAATTTTAACAATAACAGGTTTTTGATAATTGGTAGCTTCTTTTAAGGAAAAAACCAACTGACGCAAATCCTCAATAGAATAAATATCGTGATGAGGAGCAGGGGAGATCGCATCGGTTCCCATAGGAATCATACGGGTTTGAGAAACGTCTTCCCTAATTTTCTCTCCCGGAAGATGCCCGCCGATTCCCGGCTTTGCACCCTGTCCCATTTTGATTTCAACGGCGGCACCAGCATTTAAATATGCGGAGTGAACGCCAAAACGCCCGGAGGCAACCTGAACAATGGTGTTAGGGCCATATTGATAAAAGTCTTTGTGTAGCCCGCCTTCACCGGTATTATAGAGAATACCGAGTTCAGTTGCCGCGCGTGCAAGACTTTCATGTGCGTTTTTGCTGATAGAACCGTAAGACATTGCAGAAAACATGATCGGAGTAGAAAGAGTGATCTGCGGATCGGTTTTTGTGTCAACCGTTCCATCTTCCTTAAACTGAATTTTTTCCGGCTTTTTTCCAAGGATTACTTTGGTTTCCATTGGCTCGCGAAGCGGATCGATGGAAGGATTTGTTACCTGACTTGCGTTGATTAAAATTTTATCCCAGTAAACCGGGTATGGTTTTGGATTTCCCATACTGGAGAGAAGAACGCCGCCCGATTCTGCCTGACGGTAAATATCATAAATCAGGTCCTTATTCCAGTTGGCATTTTCACGAAAATCATGCTCGGTTTTAACGATTTTTAAAGCTCTGGTCGGGCAAAGGGAAACGCAGCGGTGACAGTTGACGCATTTTGACTCGTCTGCAATCATGCAATCGAGTTCTTCGTCGTAATGATGAACCTCGTTTGCACACTGGCGTTCACAAACCCGACAGCGGATACATCTGTTTTCGTTCCGGACCACTTCGTAACCCGGATAAATATAATTAACTGGCATGGCTTATTCCTCCACTGTTACAATGACCGGTTCTCCACCCCGGGGAGACCAGATGTTTTCGGCGTCCGGACAGATTGCACGGATTGCGCATTCCTCGCTGGCGAGGTATACAATGTCATCTTTTTCTGCGGCAACCATGGAACGAAGTTTGAGTCGATCGTTTAACGCCATCAGCCCCCCGTCGAAGCCGAGCAGGATTGAAAACGGTCCTGTGATCAGAAGGCTTGAAAAAACATTTCTAAAATAGGTGAGCTTTTCCCGTTCCGGTTTTGGCATCTGCTCAATTTCGTTCCAAAAAGGAGCGGCGAGGATTGACGCCATATCTTTAAGGCTAAGCCCTTGCTTACGATGGAGATAATCAATCATATAAGTGATAACCTCGGTATCGGTTAGCAGATCGCATTTATACCCGAACATTTCAATAAAACGCCGATTTGCATCGTAAGAAGAAATTTCACCGTTATGTACAATAGAATAATCAAGTAGCGCGAATGGGTGCGCACCACCCCACCAACCCGGCGTATTGGTCGGATAACGTCCGTGTGCGGTCCAACAATATCCTTTGTACTGCTCCAGACAATAGAATTCTCCGACGTCTTCCGGAAAACCGACCGCTTTAAAGACGCCCATGTTTTTACCGCTGGAAAAGACATATGCCCCTTTTATATTGTGGTTAATATTAATAACGCACCGGGCAACAAATTCCCGTTCATCCAGTGCGGATTGTTCCATTTTTGATTTTTTAGGATTGGCAAAATAACGAAAAATCAAAGGCTGATTTGTAATCCGCGGATGTTGCCTGGTGGGCACTCGATTGATGTCGTAAACATCAAAATGGCGCTCCAGAAACTGTTCGGTTTCACTTTTTGCAGCTTCATCGTCAAAAAACAAGTGAAGCGCATACTGATTTTTATACTCTGGATAAATACCATATCCGGCAAAACCGCCGCCTAATCCGTTTGAGCGGTCGTGCATATAGGAAATAGAGGTTACGATTTTATCCCCTGAGATTCGTTCACCTTTTCGGTGAATCATACCGGAAATAGCACATCCCGATGGGTTTCGGAACTGCCCTTCTTTTTGCAACATATACTCACTCCTTTATAAGTACAGCGCAGATACGCCTGCTGCTTCGCGGAAGAATTGTTTATTTCTTTCGATACAGCTTTTTTCGATAATTCATTTATATCATGTATTCTATCAATCTGTCAAGAGATTTTTGCAATTTTTTTAAATTAAACTTGCAAAAATGTTGTCAAAATATCATTTTTAATCCTAAAAACAGTCGAAAGGTTCATTGGAGACAAATTGAAATCTCGATGAAAATCTCCGAATATACATAGGTTTATCAACTTGTTTGCTTGAATTGATAAAAAAACATCGTTTTGCAAGTTCAAATATGTATAACATTCACACTTGAAAGTGTGCAGGAAATGTAGTATAATTCTGTCATGATAAAAAATATAGGTAAAATCAGTGATTGGAAGGTAAAAAAATGGGCGACGTTAAGCTGATTCAGCATCTTTGCAACCTCAGCAAATTAACGCTGACAGAGGAAGAACTTGAGAGTTTTACCTCGGATATGGATGTCATTATCGGAATTATGGATTCTATCAAAGAAGTGACGGTGGATGGGGATATTCATCGTGACGCGGGCGTTTATTTTGCCGATGTACGAAAAGACGAATCCGCTCCGTCGTATCCGACAGAGAAAATTCTTGAAAACGCTAAGAAAAAAGAAGACAATTACTTCGAAGTCCCAAAAGTCTTTTAAAGGAAGGTAACGAAATGGATTTTCAAAATCTGACGGTGAAAGAGTTGCGGGCGAAATTAGACCAGAAAGAAATTTCCGCACCTGAGCTTACAAAAGCTTATTTAAAGAGAATTTCTGAGAAAGATTCCGTAATAAAAAGCTTTATCACCATATGTGAGGATTCTGCGTTGGAACAGGCTGAAGCTGCCCAGCGGAGAATTGATGCCGGTAAAGCAGCTGCGCTTACCGGAATTCCTTTTGGAATTAAAGATAATATTTGCACACAGGGAATAAAAACCACCTGTGCTTCTAAAATGTTGGCGGACTTTGTTCCTCCTTATCAGGCAACAGTCATGGAAAAGCTGCTTGGGCAGAATATTGTAATGCTTGGCAAGCTTAATATGGATGAATTTGCCATGGGTGGTTCTACCGCTACTTCTTATTTTGCCAAAACGGCTAATCCCTACGACCGCGAAAAGGTACCCGGCGGATCTTCCGGCGGCTCTGCGGCCTGCGTTTCAGCTTCGATGGCTCCGGTTGCGTTGGGATCGGATACGGGCGGCTCTATCCGTCAGCCCTCTTCGTTTTGCGGCGTAACAGGATTAAAGCCGACGTACAGCTCCGTTTCCCGTTTCGGTCTGGTGGCTTTTGCAAGTTCGCTTGATCAAATAGGACCGATTGCCAATTCCGCTTATGACTGCGGTACGGTATTTAACAGTATTTGCGGGTTTGATCCACATGACGGTACGACTTCGAGGCGTTCCCATACCGACGCGCTTAGCTTGATCGGTCAGAGCGTTTCCGGAGTTAAAATTGCCGTTCCAAAAGAATTTTTTGAAGCGGGAATCGACGACGAAGTTAAAGAGAGCGTCTATGCTGCGGTTAAGTCCTATGAAGGAATGGGCGCAAAAGCAGTTGAAGTATCCATGCCGAGTCTTAAATATGCGATCCCTGCTTATTATCTGATTTCGTCTGCCGAAGCAAGTTCAAATCTTTCCCGATACGATGGTATTAAATACGGCTACCGTGCAGAGGGTGAAGAGGATTACAATGCTCTGATCCGTAAAACCCGCGACGAGGGATTTGGAACAGAGGTAAAACGTCGTATTTTGCTTGGCACTTATGCGCTTGCAAGCGGTTATTATGATGCATACTATAAAAAGGCTTTGTATTTAAAAGGAAAGATTCGCGAGGAATACGACGAGATCTTTAAAACTTGCGATGTGATGATTACTCCGACAGCTCCGAGCACTGCGTTTAGATTTGACGAGGGGATCAGCGATCCGGCTAAAATGTATCTTGCCGATATCTGTACTGTTACGGTAAATATTGCCGGACTTCCTGCAATTTCTACTCCATGCGGCTATGATAAAGACGGGATGCCGATTGGAATGTCAATTGTCGGCAAAGCTTTTGATGAGGCAAGAATTATCCAGATGGCCGACGCGTTTGAAAATGGTTTTAAGCGCGTAGCGCCTGTATTATAAAAGAATGAGGCGGTGAACGATATGCAGTATATCCCTGTAATAGGGCTTGAAATACACGCGGAACTTTTAACCGATTCCAAAGTGTTCTGCACCTGTTCCGCTGAATTCGGCGGAGATCAGAACTCTCGGTGCTGTCCTGTTTGCAGCGGCTTTCCGGGAACGCTTCCGGTGCTCAATCAGAAAGCAGTGGAATATGCGGTGAAAGCCGGATTTGCCATGAATTGCTCGATCAATAAATATTCGAAATTTGATCGCAAAAACTATTTTTATCCCGACCTTCCCAAAGCTTATCAGATCTCTCAGCTTGATCTTCCGCTTTGTGTTGGGGGCAAGGTAAAGATTGAAACGGATCGGGGCGAAAAATGGATTCGCATTAATCGAATTCATTTGGAAGAAGACGCCGGAAAATTGGTTCATGACGATATCAATGCCACCAGTTTGGCAGACTATAACCGTTGCGGCGTTCCGCTGATTGAAATCGTAACAGAGCCTGATCTTTCCTCGGCGGAAGAGGCGAGAACCTTTGTAGAACAGGTGAGCCTTTTGCTGCAATATGCCGGAGTTTGCGACTGTAAAATGGAGCAGGGTTCTATTCGAGCAGACGTAAATATTTCTATTATGCCGCCGGATGCCAAAGAATTTGGTACCCGTGCAGAGATTAAAAACTTAAATTCCTTAAAATCCATTACCCGGGCAATTGAATATGAAATTAAACGCCAGGCAGAGCTTTTGGATAAAGGAGAAAAAGTTGTACAGGAAACACGTCGTTTTAACGATAACCACGGTACAACCAAACCGATGAGAAGCAAAGAGGACGCACAGGATTATCGATATTTTCCTGAACCGGATATTCAGCCGGTTAATTTCACCGATGAAGATTTGGCTGCTATTCGCACTTCTCTTCCCAAGCTTCCCGATGAGCGATTGATGCAGTATACGAAAGAATATGGGCTTTCCGAAACCGATGCAAAAATCATTGTAAATGATGTAAAGCTTTCCGATTTCTTTAACGATGCCGTTGCGGTTTATCCTAATTATAAAAATATTTGTAATTTTGTTTTGACCGAGTTGCTTCGTCGGCTGAAGGAAACCGAATCTGATGTAATTCCGTTCTCTGCGGAACATTTTGCTACTCTGGTTCAGATGATTGACGAAGGCAAGGTTAGTAGGAACGACGGTAAAACAATTTTGCGTTATATGCTTGAAAGTCCTGCGCATCCGGAAGAAATTGCAAAGGCAAACGGTTTCCTGGTTGCAAACGATATGGGAGCAGTTGACGATGTAATCAATGCCGTTATGGCAGAGCGTCCGGATCTGGTGGAACAGTATCGAGCCGGAGAAAAGAAGGTATTTGGCTTCCTGATGGGACAGTGTACCTCACGCCTAAAAGGCGTTGCAAATCCAAGAGATATTAAAGCAGCATTAGAGAAAAAATTGTCGTAGAAACAATGAGGTGAAAATTTTGATCAAAGTTTGTGGCGATGGGGCCAAAGCCTCCACGACCATTGAAGAGCTTAAAACCAAGATTGGTGAGACTGTTACCATTGAAGCATGTGTTCACCGGGTTCGCGATATGGGTTCAATCCGTTTCTTTGTCCTGCGGACGGGGCGTTACTTGATTCAAACGGTTTATGCCGCTGACGAATGTGATTGTTCGGTAGATGGTATCAAAGTTGGATGTTATGTGAGAATTACCGGCGTTCTTCGTGAAGAGCCCCGTGCTGTTTATGGGCTGGAAGTTTCTATCCGCTTTGCCGAGATTCTTTCCGTTCCGGCAGAAGAATATCCGCTAAAGGTCGGGCAGCGTCGGTTGGGCTGTTCGCTTGATGCGAATCTTGACAATCGTTCCGTTGCACTCCGTAATCCTTATGAACGTGCTGTTTTCAAATTTACCGAGGGTGTTGTTTCTGGTTTCCGTGAGTTTATGTTAAACGAGGGATTCACCGAAATTCATACTCCTAAAATTGTAGCTGCCGGTGCAGAAGGCGGTGCAAATATCTTCAAGCTTGATTACTTTGATCATCCCGCTTTCCTCAATCAAAGCCCGCAGTTTTATAAACAAACCGCAGTCGCATTTTTTGACCGTGTTTTTGAAATTGGGCCGGTTTTCCGTGCAGAGCGTCATAATACTTCGCGTCATTTAAATGAGTATACAGGTCTTGATTTTGAAATGGGCTTTATCAACAGCATGACCGACGTAATGGAAATGGAAACGGCAATGCTCAAACATGTGGTTTCCTATCTGAAAGAAAATTATCAGAATGAGCTGATGATTTTAACACCGGTGCTTCCGGAGATTAAAGAAATTCCTGCTATTACATTTATGGAGGCAGTTGAACTTTTGGGCGGCCGCCAAAGGGCGGATTTAAGTCCGGATGATGAAGTTTTCCTCTGTGATTATGCAAAGAAAAACTTTGGCAGTGATTTTATCTTTGTTACACATTTTCCGGCTGCAAAACGTCCGTTTTACGCAATGAACGATCGGGAAGACAGCCGCTTTGCTCTCAGCTTTGACCTGCTGTTCCGCGGCCTTGAGATTACTACAGGCGGTCAGCGTATTCATGACTATAACGAACAGGTTGCAAAGATGAAAGCGATGAATATGGATCCCGATGATTTGAAGGAGTATTTAAAAATACACAAATACGGGATGCCGCCTCACGGCGGACTTGGCATAGGGCTGGAACGTCTTGTAATGAAATTACTTGATCGCGCGAATATTCGCGAGGCCAGCATGTTCCCGAGAGACATCAATCGGTTAGATCCGTAATTCGAAACAATGGCGTTTCGGTATCTGTCGAACAGCAACGCTCGATTTATACTGATTCGCCTTTTTGTTATTATTGTAGGTTCGCTGGTATATTACCAGCTGCCAATATAGATTTGCCCTTGATATGCACGATGGAGTGCGTTGAAAGGTTTTATGCAAACTTGCGCTTGCGCGCAGAAAGAAGGTTTCATCTATGTCTGAGAAATTCAATGTCATCGAAAATTTTGGCACCATGGTTTTTAATGACTCCGTGATGCGCGAAAGATTGCCGAAGCATATTTATCAGTCCCTAAAGAAAACTATGATCGAGGGAACAGAGCTTGACAAAAATGTTGCTGATGTTGTAGCAAGCGCCATGAAGGATTGGGCTGTCGAAAAGGGTGCGACCCATTATACCCATTGGTTCCAGCCAATGACCGGTGTAACAGCCGAAAAGCACGATTCCTTTATCGCTCCGAGCGGCGACGGAAAGGCTTTGATGGATTTTTCCGGTAAAGAACTTGTAAAGGGTGAACCGGATGCATCTTCATTCCCATCGGGTGGCTTACGTGCAACTTTTGAAGCCAGAGGTTATACCGCTTGGGATCCAACCTCTTACGCATTTGTAAAAGACGGAACCCTTTACATACCGACTGCGTTCTGTTCCTATTCCGGTGAGGTTTTGGATAAGAAAACCCCGCTTCTCCGTTCCATGGAAGCCATTGATAAACAGGCGATGAGAATTCTTCGTTTGTTTGGTAATACTACGGCCACTCGTGTCATGACTACAGTTGGTGCAGAACAGGAGTATTTCCTTGTAGATCGTGATCTTTTTAAACAGCGCCGTGATTTGATGTTGACAGGCCGTACTTTGTTTGGCGCAAAAGCACCGAAGGGTCAGGAAATGGATGACCATTATTTCGGTCATATTAAGCCCCGTGTTGCAGCATATATGGCTGAGCTGGATCAGGAGCTTTGGAAACTGGGAATCTATTCCAAGACAAAACATAACGAGGTTGCTCCGTCTCAGCACGAGATGGCACCTATTTTTGAAACAACAAATATTGCCACGGATCACAATCAGTTGACGATGGAAATCATGCGCAGTGTTGCACAACGTCACAATTTTGCACTTTTGCTTCATGAAAAACCATATGCGGGTGTTAATGGTTCCGGTAAACATAACAACTGGTCTATCTCTACCAACGATGGTCAGAACTTGTTGGATCCGGGAAAATCGCCGCAGGAAAATGCACAGTTCTTACTGTTTTTGTCTGCTGTTATTAAAGCAGTTGATGAATATGCTCCGCTTCTGAGGGTTTCTGTAGCAAGCGCCGGAAACGACCACCGCCTTGGCGCAAACGAGGCACCTCCGGCTATTGTTTCTATGTTTATCGGCGATGAGCTTGAGAACATTCTTAAAGCAATTGAAGTAGATGAAGTTGGCGCAAAGACTGAAAAACAGGTGTTGAAGCTCGGCGTATCTGTTCTGCCGAAATTCTCGAAGGATTCAACAGATCGTAACAGAACTTCTCCGTTCGCTTTTACCGGCAATAAATTTGAATTCAGAATGCTCGGTTCCAGCTTGAATATTGCCGGTCCAAATATTGTTCTCAACACTATTATTGCAGAGAGTTTAAGCCAGTTTGCAGACCGTTTGGAAAAAGCCGAAGACTTCCAGAGCGAGCTCCATAATATTGTAAAAGAAACTTATCATGACCACAAGCGGATCATCTTTAACGGCAACAACTATTCTGCTGAATGGTTGGTTGAGGCTGAGAAACGTGGTTTGCCGAACCTTACTTCAACTGTTGATGCGCTCCCTGCTTTTATTGAGCCTAAGAACGTTGAAGTGTTTATTAAAAATAACGTCTTTACCGAAGCAGAAATTCATTCTCGTTATGAAATTCTGCTCGAGAATTACTCCAAGACGATCAATATTGAAGCGCTTACCATGCTTGATATGGCTAAAAAACAGCTTTTGCCGGCAACGATTGAGTATACGAGGATGATTTGTGATGCATTGGCTGCTAAGAAATGTTTGGATCTTGATTTAGACCTGACCGTCGAGACAGAACTTGCTAAAAAGCTGTCCTGCATGGAGGCACAGTTTGCTTCTGCCGTAAGCAAATTGGAAAGCGATATTATCACTGCAAAGGGAATCAGTGATATTCTGGAAAACGCCCAGTATTATCATGATCCTGTATTTGCTGATATGCAGGCACTTCGTGCTGTTGCTGACGAGATTGAAACCATCGTCGGTGAGGATTACTGGCCGATCCCGACTTATACAGATTTGTTGTTCTAATAAAGCTGTATCGTCGAAAAAAGAAAATCTTAAATTGAAAATAGCTGCAATGATTTTCATTGCAGCTATTTTTGTATTTCTCAAATACGGATAAAAGCATTGTGAAAGTGTAAGGGCCGGACGAAATAAATAATCTGGCAAAGCAAGAATTAATTCGATTGTGAAAAGTCGTAATTTTATTCTTTTATAAAACTTGAATTTTATTCGGAAATCAGATATGATATTGATAATATAACGCGATAATCGCGCGGCAATTTAAAAAAGGTGGGAGCAATCAATGAACTACATTATCTTTATGCCGGATGAAATGCGAGCAGAAAGCGTTGGCTGTTATGGGCATCCCTTTGTTCAAACTCCAAATTTGGATCGCTTGGCGGAGGAGGGGACATTGTTTGAGCAATGTCATGTGCAGAATCCCGTTTGTTCGCCCTGCCGCTGTTCTTTTACAACGGGACAGTATCCGCATACCAACGGACACCGCACCCTTTGGAATCTTGTAAAGCCATATGAACATAATATTTTTCGCTATATGAAAGAAGCGGGGTATGACGTATGGATCTATGGGAAAAACGATTTATTTGCAGCTGAGTCTATCCCGCTTTCTACTGATGAATTTGTAGCAAAGGAGGTCAAAAATCCACCGGTTAATCCACCGAAAAGTGCAACGGGAAATGTTGATGATTTTCTGCTTGAACCAATGGAATGTGGAGATGACGGCGTTTTCGATTATCCGAACGTCATGGCTGGAATTGAAAAAATTAAAAATTGGAAACCCGGTGATAAACCCTTCGTCCTTTTTCTGCCTTTACTATATCCTCATTGTCCATATACCGTTCCGAAAGAGTATTATGATCTTTATATGAATACAGATATTGAGCTTCGCGGTCACGGAGAAAACAAGCCGGAATTTCATAGCTTGATTCGCTCATATCGCAGCCTAAACGATGAGAAAATACTTCGTAAGGTACAGGCTGTTTATCTTTCTATGATTACATACAGCGATAAGTTTTTAGGAAAGCTTATGGATGCCTTGGAGTCGTCCCCGGCAAATGATGATACGGTACTTATTGCTACTTCCGATCACGGTGATTATGCAGGTGATTACGGCTTGGTTGAAAAATGGCCAAATGGTTTTGAAGATGTTTTAACCCGTGTTCCTTTGGTGGTTAAAGGTCCCGGCGTTAAAAAAGGACATCGAGTTGAAGGACAGGTAGAACTTTTGGATCTTATGCCTACTTTGCTTGAGGCAGAAGGAATTGAGCCACAGCACTTATTCTTTGGGGAATCGCTTTGGCCAGCGTTAAAGGGAGGAAACGGAGATCCGGAGCGGGTAGTATATGGCGACGGTGGTTATGACTTGCATGAGCCCTATTGTTTTGAGGGGTGGGGAACCCGTGATGCCGATATTATGTTTCCGGGTGGAGTTTATTATCACAAAGCGCTTCAGCAGCAGGAACACCCGCTTTCTGTTTGTCGTACAACAATGATGCGTACGCTATCCTATAAGTTGATTTATCGCACGAGCGGCGACTGCGAGCTTTATGATTTAGAGAAAGATCCCAAAGAATTACAAAATGTATATTCGAATGAAAAATATACAGATATTGTGCGGGACCTGGAAGCTAAACTGTTAAAATGGTATGTAAAAACCTCGGATACAGTTCCAATGACCAGCGATTCCAGAAAATAGAAATATAGATCAGATGTATTTCGGCTTATTCGAAACATTTCAATCGAAATTTTAGTGCACATAGAAATTTTTGAGGATTTTAAAAAATCTGACACAGTACACTAAATGACAACAAAAAATACTCCATATAACTTAAGTTATACGGAGTATTTTTTTTGTAGAGAATAAATCAAAAAAGTGAATATAAAAATGTGACCTTTCGTAAAAAAAGAAAGGTCACAAAACAATTTTTTTAAATCAGAAATTTTAACGGTGTTTACTTCAACAACGACTCTCCGTCCATCTCAGCAGGTTTGGGAAGATTTAAAATTTCTAACATGGTCGGTGCCAGATCAGCGAGTTTTCCGCCGGATTTCAATTCTTTTCCGTTTAAGCCAACACCGATTAATGGCACAGGATTGGTAGTATGTGCCGTGAAGGGGGAGCCATCCGGTTCATACATCTGATCGGCATTTCCGTGGTCAGCTGTGATCAGCGCTGCACCACCTTGAGAAAGGATTGCATCCACTGTTTTACCAACACAGGTATCTACCGCTTCAACAGCGGCAACAGCGGCTTCGAAAACGCCGGTATGTCCAACCATATCACAGTTTGCATAGTTGAGGATGATAACATCGTATTTACCGGAATTGATACGAGATACCACTTCATCACAGACTTCATATGCACTCATTTCCGGCTTCAAGTCATAGGTTGCAACTTTAGGAGAAGGGATCAGTGCGCGATCTTCTCCGTCAAAAGAAGCCTCTACGCCGCCATTAAAGAAAAAGGTAACATGAGCGTATTTTTCAGTCTCTGCAATTCGGAGCTGAGTAAGTCCTTTTTTGCTGATGTATTCGCCAAAGGTGTTAACCAAAGACTGTGGTTTAAACGCAACGTCTACGTTTGGCATAGTTGCATCATATTGAGTCATACAGACGAAATAAAGCGGGAAAAAGCCGTTTTTACGCTCAAAGCCATTGAATTCCGGATCAACAAAGGTGCGAGTAATCTCACGCGCACGATCAGGACGGAAGTTAAAGAAAATAATGCTGTCGTTCGGGCGAACCTGAGCGTTTTCCGCACAGACGGTTGGAACAACAAATTCGTCGGTAACATCGGCGGCATAGGATTTTTCCATTGTATCAACCGGGCAGCTGTTTTTGTTGCCTTCGCCATATACCATAGCGGCATAAGCTTTTTCAACGCGCTCCCAACGGTTGTCACGATCCATAGCGTAATACCGTCCCATAACAGAGGCGATTTTACCAACACCGATTTCATCAAGTTTCTGCTGAAGTTCGGCAATATACTCTTTTCCGGAGGTCGGCGGTACGTCACGGCCGTCCATAAAGCAGTGAATAAATACTTTTTCAAGTCCGGCTTTTTTTGCAAGCTCAACCAAAGCGTACAAATGACTGTTATGGCTGTGAACACCACCGTCTGACATTAGACCCATCAGGTGAAGTGCAGAACCGTTTTTCTTGCAATTTTCAACCGCAGCATTAAAGGCAGCATTCTCAAAAAAGTCTCCGTCCTTAATTGCCTTTGTAATACGGGTGAGCTCCTGGTAAACAATCCGTCCGGCGCCGATATTGGTATGACCTACTTCGGAATTACCCATTTGACCATCCGGAAGGCCGACATCCATACCGGACGCACCGATTAGCGTGTGCGGACAGGAGGCAAACAGTTTATCAAGATTGGGTGTTTTGGCTGCTGCAATGGCATTGCCATAATCGGAGCTGTTGTAGCCAAAACCGTCTAAAATAATAAGTGCCAGTGGTTTTTTCATTCTCTTATCCTCTTAGTTCAAATTATTTGGAGGCAGCCTTTACAATAATGCTGAAATCTTCCGCTTTGAGGGAAGCACCGCCGATTAATCCGCCATCAACATCCGGCTGGGCCAGAAGCTCTTCGGCGTTTTTGGCGTTCATCGAACCACCATACTGCACAGTAAGAGCATCGGCAGCTGCTTTTCCATAAAGAGAAGCAACGGTTGCACGGATAATAGCGTTAACTTCGTTTGCTTGTTCGGCAGTAGCAGTTTTTCCGGTTCCGATTGCCCACACAGGCTCATATGCGATGATAACATTTTTGAGCATCTCTTCGGAAACGCCATTTAAAGCAATTTTTGTCTGCATGGCAACCAGTTCAGCGGTGATGCCGAGTTCACGATCCTCCAGCATTTCACCAACGCAGAGGATAACTTTTAATCCTGCATTCAACGCAGCAAGCGTGCGTTTGTTAACGGTGATATCGGTTTCGCCGAAATATTGACGACGCTCACTATGACCAATGATAACGTATTCAACACCCATTTCCGTTAACATATCAGCAGAAATTTCTCCGGTAAATGCGCCGGATTTTTCAAAATGGCAGTTTTCGGCACCAACTTTAATATTGCTGCCCTTAGTAGCCTCCAAGGCAGTTTCAAGGTTGGTAAAAGGTACACAGATGATAACGTCGCAATCAGCGTTAGCAACCAAAGGTTTCATTTCTTCAATCAGAGCTTTTGCTTCAGCTCTGTTTTTATTCATTTTCCAGTTTCCGGCAATAACAGCCTTGCGCAGTGCTTTATTCATGATGGTTAACTCCTTATTCTATATCGTTATCGTTGTTATTTTTTAAAAGCCGCCACCCAACCGGGTGACAGCTTTTAAAGCTTTTGGGTTTTATTTATCCATCAAGCATTCGATACCCGGCAACTTTTTACCTTCCATAAATTCAAGGGAAGCACCGCCACCGGTAGAAATGTGACTCATTTTGTCAGCATATCCGAGCTTGGTAACAGCAGCTACTGAGTCGCCGCCGCCGATTACGGAAATTGTACCTTTTTCGCTTTCATCAGCAATAGCCTGTGCAACTGCACGAGTACCCGCTGCAAAGTTTTCCCATTCGGAAACACCCATTGGTCCGTTCCAGATGACAGTACCGGCACCTTTTAAGGTTTTAGCGAAAAGCTCCTGTGTGGTAGGCCCAATGTCGAGACCCATCCAACCGTCCGGGATAGCATCGGAATAAATCCGCATGTAAACGGAGTTTTCGTTGTATTCACGAGCAACAATATTGTCAACCGGAATTAAGAAATTAACGCCTTTAGCACGAGCCTTAGCCATCAAATCATGAGCGAGATCCAGTTTGTCCTCTTCGCAGATAGAAGAACCGGTTGTATTGCCCATAGCACGCATAAACGTGTAAGCCATACCGCCGCCGATAATTAGGGTATCAACTTTATCAATTAAGTTTTCGATAACGCCGATTTTATCGGAAACCTTAGCACCGCCAAGAATGGCAACAAACGGATGCTTCGGATTTTCAATGGCTCCACCGATGAAATCAATTTCTTTCTGCATCAGATAACCGCAAACAGCCGGAAGATAAGCAGCAACACCGGCAGTAGAAGCGTGAGCTCTGTGAGCGGCACCAAAAGCGTCGTTTACATAAATTTCAGCCAGCGAAGCAAGTTCTTTTGCAAAAGCAGGATCGTTTTTCTTTTCTTCTTTATGATAACGAACGTTTTCAAGAAGCATAACGTCGCCCGGTTTTAATGCGGCTGCTTTTGCCTTTGCGTCCTCACCGATAACGTCTTTAGCCATAATAACTTCTTTGCCGAGCAGTTCGGAAAGGCGTTTGGCAACCGGAGCAAGAGAAAATTCAGGCTCCCAGCCCTCTTTCGGTCTTCCAAGATGAGAACAGAGAATTAATTTTGCACCATGCTCAATCAGATATTTAATGGTGGGCAGTGCAGCAACAATACGCTTGTCATTGGTAATAACACCGTCTTTAACGGAACGTTGAAATCGCAGCGAGCTAATACACGCTTGTTCGATACATCGATATCCTCAATCGATTTTTTGTTTAACGAACTCATGCAATACATCCTTTCATCTTTTTATTATGTTAAGTTTGTGAGAGGCTTAACAATCATATTTATCATACCCTATTTTGCCTTTTTTTTTTTCAAGTATTTCATATAAAAAAGCGCCACTTTTTGTATAAAAACAGTGAGCAAAAAAGTTTTTAAAAGGTTTTTAACATATTGTTTTCATAAAAATAAAAAAGTCCTTCCCGAATTGTAAAATCCGGGAAAGATTGATATCGAATTAATTATCATGTTCGTGAGATTTGTAAACTACGCCGACTACATTTGGTCCTGCATTAATGGCAACCACCGGACCCAGCGGATATATGTAAGCAGCTTTTCCAAATTTCTTTTCAAGCTCTGCGGCCAGTTCACCGGTCAGCTGCGGTTGCATTCCATGTACAATGCTGTAGGGCGTTTCCGGGATTATATTTTGTTGCATCATTTCAACAAGCCGTGGAACAACAGCTTTTTCACCGCGCACCTTTTCCAAAATAACCGAGTCACCATTTTCAAAGGTGATAATCGGTTTTAAGCCAAGCAGCTCCCCTACAAATCCTGCGGCAGCAGAAACACGGCCGGATTTTTTTGCAAAGTCGAGCGTCAATGGAACAAAGAGAATTCGGACGTGTTTCACCCAATCTTCAATGCTGGAAATAATTTCTTTTACAGAAAGACCACGGCGAATTTTTTTGGCTGCTTCAATAACTGCCATTCCGTACCCCATGGTGTAACAACCGGAGTCAATCAAATGAAAGCAGAAGGATTTTTTCGTTTCCGGATGGGTATCGTAAAAATTATTTGCAGCTATTTTAGAATTGATATAGGTATTGGATCCCTTGGCGTTAATGGAAACGTAAATAATATCTGTATAGCCTTCGGCGTAAGCTTTTTCGTAAACGTCTTCAAATTCAATAGGGATCAGCTGAGCATGAGTTGGAATTTTCATCGTTTGGGAGAGCATGGTATAAAACTCGTCCGCACTAAAATCGATGCGTTCGCGATATTCTTTGCCATCTACTGTAATCGGGAAGGAAAGTATTTCTATTCCGTACTCTTCAGCCACCTCCGGTGGGATATCGCAGCATGAGTCGGTAATCAGTTTAATTTTCTCGTTCATAAAAACCTCCGTTAAATGAGTTTACCAGCTGTATTTAGTTAAATTCCCGGCAGTTTTTAAGGTGGGGAATCCCCATTGCCGCAGCACTTCATAAGCGGCTACTGCAACAGAATTAGACAGATTGAGACTTCGCGCTTCGGCAATCATCGGAAGCCGCAGACATTGGCCCGGATGGTTGTGTAAAAGATCCTCATTAAGGCCGGCATCCTCCCGCCCAAAGACTAAAAATACCTCTTCCGGATAAGAGACATCTGAGTAGATATGAGTCCCTTTTGTTGTAAAATAATAACAAGCGGAATTTGGATTTTTGGAGAAAAAATCCTCCAAGCCGTCGTAATAATAGATATCCAGAAGATTCCAGTAGTCAAGTCCGGCGCGTTTTAGCTTTTTATCGTCTATCTCAAACCCCAAAGGCCGCACAAGATGTAGCGAGGCTCCGGTTGCGGCACAAGTTCTGGCAATGTTGCCGGTATTCTGTGGAATTTGCGGTTCCACCAAAACCAGGTTCAACTGTTTCATTTATTTTTCATCTCTCCTGACAGAGCTTTCTTATAAATTTTATTAAACAATAAAAAAGGAGTGAAAAGCAAGCGAGTTCATGGAAAATTTATAATTGCTGAAAGCATCAAAAAATGGCTGACTTTGTTTTCGAATAAAAAGCGGCACAGATTTTTCCTGTGCCGCTTTCAACTTTGAAAAAACTATTTTGTGCCGAAAATACGATCGCCGGCATCACCAAGGCCGGGAACTATGTAATAATTCTCATTCAATCTCTGATCCAGTGTTCCGCAATAAATCTGTACATCGGGATGAGCCTTTTCAAGGGCTTCAAGTCCTTCGGGCGCTGCAATAATACACATAAATTTCAAATTCTTAGCGCCGCGTTTTTTCAGCTGATTTAAAGCGTCGACGCCGGACATACCGGTAGCGAGCATCGGATCCAAAACAATGGTATCACGGTGTTCAATGTCTTCCGGCAGCTTACAGTAGTACTCTGTAACATGAACCTCATCGCCCTCTTCGGTGCGATAAAGGCCGATATGACCAACCTTTGCCGCAGGAATCAGGTTGAGCATTCCGTCAACCATACCAAGGCCTGCACGTAAAATCGGTACAATAGCAATTTTGCTCCCGGAAATTACTTTTGTTTTGGCAACAGCGACCGGGGTCTCGATTTCAATTTCTTTTAAAGGGAGATCGCGGGTAGCTTCGTAACACATCAGCATGGCAATTTCGGAAACGAGTTCGCGAAATTCTTTTGTTCCGGTGTTTTTGTCACGCAGAAGGGAAATTTTGTGCTGAATCAGGGGATGATGCATAATGATTGGGGTCATATTTTCGCACTCCTTTTATTCTTCTTCAATGGTGTTCTTATTGCGTTCACGCTCTTCAAGCGCTGCAATTTTTCCAATTCTTACCGCATGCCGACCGCCTTCAAAAGCGGTACTTAAAAAAACGTCAATCAGCTCACATGCTTCTCCAACGCCTACAACTCTGCCGCCGAGGCAAAGAACGTTTGCATCATTGTGCAGACGGGTGTATTTGGCGGAAAAATAATCGGAGCAGGCTGCTGCACGGATCCCATTAATTTTATTGGCCGCCATAGAAATCCCGATTCCTGTTCCACAGAAAAGAAGAGCCTTATCGCACTCGCCGCTTACAACTGCGTCACAAACGACCTCTGCGATATCCGCATAGTCGCAGGATTCGGGCGAATAGGTGCCAAAATCCTTATAGGCAAGGTCTTTTTCATCTAAAAAAGCCTTAATCTGTTCTTTGAGTTCGTAACCACCGTGGTCACTTCCGATAGCAATCATGTTTTTGCACTCCACCGCTGCCGCTGCGGTTCAATTTCTATCCGTCTTCAAGTCGGCACGAATTCCGAAGACGTCGGAAGATTATTATTTTAGTTTTTTTAACCGCTCCCGCTCAGCCTGGGGCAACCGCAAATAAACCGGTATCAGCTCTGCTGCCGAACAGGTTTTTTTGGATTTTGCAAGCTCTAACGCCGCCAATCCCACACTTGCCGCACGTTGCAACTTCAAATGCGGAGCAACGTCTTGCAAAAACGGATAATCTTCCTTCAAAATATTATAACATAAATCAGCGCCGTCTCCAACCAGAAATATTTTTTCGTCAAACTTATCCAAATCAACCCCGAGGTCGTTTATGGAAATTGCACGGTCATCGGAAAGCTGACGTAAGGTAGAACCTTCCCAACGGAATAAGGCGTTATACACCTGATTGCAGCGTGCATCCATTACTGCGCAGAGAATTCCTTCACTTTGCGGAAGGTTGAAGGCGAGGCCTTTAAGTGTTGAAACTGGAATACAGGGCTTGTTGCACGCCATTGCAAGTCCTTTTACTGCGGAAACACCGATTCGAATTCCCGTGAAAGAGCCGGGTCCGACTGATACGGCGAAAGCGTCAATTTGATTAAGGCTGATGTTAGCGCAGTTTAACGCAGATTGTACCATAGACATCATTGTCTGAGAATGAGTCAGCTTTGCGTTGACGTTAAATTCTGAAATAATAGCCGTTTCGTTTAAAATGCAAACGCTTGCCACCTGAGCAGACGTATCAATGGCCAGAATATTCAAAAGCGGGCCCTCCTTCAATAATAATGCGGCGGCTTTTTTCATCGGTCACCTCAAACCGGATGCGAATGGCGTCTTCCGGCAGAGCTTCTTCGATATTTTCGCTCCATTCGATGGCAAGAATGTTATCACCATCCAGATAATCAAAATATCCGGTCGTACAAATCGTCAAGCGATGAAACACGATACATGTCAAAATGAATCAGCGACGGATTTCCCGGATATTCATGAACCAGAGCAAAAGTGGGACTGGAAACTTCGCCGGAAACATTAAGCCCGCGGGCAAGTCCACGTGTAAACGCTGTTTTTCCGGCACCGAGTCCGCCGAAATAAGCGAGAACCGCACCTGCGTGTAAAGTGCTCGCAAATTTGGCGGCAAGCGCTTCGGTTTCGGCGGGAGACTTGGTTTCAAAAGTCATAGAAAAACCTCCGTGTATCAGGAAAGTCCGGTGATGACTCCACGGTTGTCAATATCCATATCCAGAGCGGCTGGATGTTTCGGAAGTCCCGGCATTGTCATGATTTCTCCGGTTAACACAACAATGAAGCCCGCGCCTGCGCTAAGACGCACATCTCGCACGGTAATTTCAAATCCGGACGGTGCGCCCAACAGTTTTGGATCATCCGAGAGGGAATACTGGGTTTTGGCAACACAAATCGGCAGTTTGTCAAATCCCAGAGCGGTGATGTCCCGAATCGCTTTTTCGGCAGCCGAAGTGTAAACAACACCTGAGGCATGATAGATTTTTTCTGCTACGGTTTGAATTTTTGCTTTAATTGGCTCTTTTTCATCGTAGAGGAGCTTGAATACCGAGGGCTTTTCACAAGCTTCTACCACTTTGTGTGCGAGTTCAATCCCGCCGTCTCCGCCTTTTGCAAAAACTTCGGAAAGGGCAAAATCGCAACCAAGCGTTTTGCAGCAATCGCTTATAATATTAAGCTCGGCCTCGCTGTCGGTGCCGAAACGATTGATGGCCACAACGACGGGAACGCCATACTGCTGCATGTTTTTAATGTGCGCTTCCAGGTTTACAATGCCTTTTTTTACGGCCTCGGTGTTTTCGGTGCCAAGATCCGCTTTGGGAATGCCCCCGTTATATTTAAGCGCCCGCACTGTTGCTACGACAACAATGCAGCTTGGGGTAAGGCCTGCATATCGACATTTAATATCCAAAAATTTTTCGGCGCCGAGGTCGGAACCGAATCCCGCTTCAGTGATGGCATAATCCCCTAATTTGAGCGCAAGTTTTGTGGCTCGAACCGAATTGCAGCCGTGGGCAATATTGGCAAACGGCCCTCCGTGCATAATAGCCGGAGTGTTTTCGAGTGTTTGTACCAGATTCGGTTTAATGGCGTGTTTTAATAAAAGCGCCATTGCACCGACACAGCCGAGATCTTTTGCAAAAACCGGCTTATTATCATAGGTATAGGCAACTAAAATTTTGCCAAGCCTTTCCTTGAGGTCGTCGATGTTTTCCGCAAGGCAGAGAATTGCCATAATTTCGCTTGCAACGGTAATAAGGAACGAATCCTCTCTGGGAACACCGTTAATTCTTCCGCCAAGGCCGACGTTGACAAAACGCAGAGCGCGGTCATTCATGTCCATACAGCGTTTAAATAAAATCCGCCGCTGATCGATTCCTAAAACATTTCCCTGCTGTAAGTGGTTGTCGATGACGGCACAGAGAAGATTGTTTGCAGCGGTGATTGCATGCATATCGCCGGTGAAGTGAAGATTGATCTCTTCCATCGGAACGACCTGAGCGTATCCGCCGCCGGCGGCACCTCCTTTGATGCCGAAAACCGGACCGAGCGACGGTTCTCGCAGAGCGATTACAGCTTTTTTGCCGATTTTTTTCATAGCCTGTCCGAGACCGACAGTCGTCGTGGTTTTTCCTTCGCCCGCAGGAGTGGGATTGATGGCAGTTACCAGAATTAGCTTTCCGTCATTACGTTTTTTCAAGTCTTCGTAAAGCTCATCCGAGAGTTTTGCGATATATTTGCCATAGGGTTCGATTTGTTCGCTGTCAATTCCGAGTTCAGCTGCGATTTGAGCAGCGGGAATCATCTTTGCGCTTTGTGCGATTTCAATATCAGTCAGCACGGAAAATCCCTCCATTTTTGTGGCCGTTTGGCCCGAGCCCGGTATAATTCATCTCCAAAACGGAGATGAAACGGGAAGTATACTTTAACAGCATTATACCATACTTTATTTCGGGATGCTAGTTGTTATAAAAACGTTTGAGACAGAATCGTGCAAAAAGCGACAATAGCCCTTGAAATCGTTCGTTTCAAAGGATATAATAAAGAAACTAAAACGGATTCCGGATTAATAGCAGATGGAGGAAAGATGAAACAGTTTTTGCGGGAAGCAGTCGATTTTATCAAGAGAACCGATCGATGGTTGATGTCCCTTTGTATGATATGTGCGGCCTTTAGTATGGTGCTTCTTTATTCTATTTATCGAAACGGATTTCTCAGCTCTTCTAGAGGCGTATGGGTACAGATAGTCGCTACGATTTTGGGAATTGTTGTCGCCATTGTGATTTCTACCATCGATTATGAAGCGATGGCTAAGTTCTGGAAATTTCATTTGGCATTTACCGTTTTTTTTGTCATTTTAACCTTTTTCTTTGGCGTACAGGTAGAGGGCGCGATGATAAGGCATGGCTGAATCTTGGAATTACGACTATTCAGCCTTCTGAATTTTTAAAAATTTCATTTATTGTAACCTTTGCTTATCATCTTTCCAAGGTGCAAAATGATTTAAATAAGGTGAAAAATATCATATTGCTTCTTCTGCATGCGGGGGGAGTTGCCGGCTTGATTGTCATTCAGGGTGACTATGGAACGGCTTTAATTTTCTTCTTTATTGCGGCGATCATGCTGATTGTGGCCGGCCTTTCTTGGAAATATCTGTTGGGTGGTTTGTTAATTCTACCGATCGTTTGTTTCTTGGTTTGGAATTTTCTTTTGGACGAAATGCATCGTGAGCGTTTTCTGGTTTCTTTTTAATCCTGATCTTGATCCGCTCGGCGTCGGATATCAGCAGGTTCGCGGCAGATTAGCTCTTGGATCGGGAGGATTGTTCGGACGAGGATTATTTGCGGATAGCCTGGTCGAGGTCCCGGAAATGCGAAACGATTTTATCTTTTCATATATCGGACAAACACTTGGGTTTGTTGGCTGTCTGGCGGTGGTTATTCTTCTGGTTGCAATCTGTTTGAGAATTCTTTATGTTTCGCGCCTTTCGCAGGATGCGCTGGGAAGTTATATTTGTGTTGGGGTTTTCGGGTGTGTTTTTTTTCAGTCGGTCGTCAATATTGCCATGGTGCTTTGCGTGGCGCCGGTTATCGGTGTAACGCTTCCGCTTTTCAGTTCGGGCGGTTCTTCCATGCTGACAATGTTTATGACTATGGGACTTGTTTTGAGTGTATATCATAAAAACCGCCGCACGACGATGTTTGATTAAAGGAGAAAGTAAATGAGAGTAATTACCGGTTCTGCACGTGGTCATAAATTGAAAACGTTGGAGGGAGATGATGTTCGCCCGACAACCGATCGGGTAAAAGAGGCGATTTTCAGTATTGTTCAATTTGAGGTGCAGGCGGCTAAGTTTTTGGATTTGTTTGCCGGTTCCGGCCAAATGGGGATAGAAGCGCTCAGCCGTGGGGCAAAGCTTGCGGTGTTCGTAGACCAGAGCAAACAATCTCTGGAAGTGGTGCGGGATAATTTAAAATCCACTGGTCTTACAGTCGGCTCCCGTGTGGTGGCAATGGATTATCAAAGCTTTCTTTTAGGGTGTAAAGATCGTTTCGATATCGCTTTTTTGGATCCGCCTTATCACAAAGGAATTTTACAGGAAGCTTTACCGCTGGTGGCTTCCCATATGGAGCCCGACGGGGTTATACTTTGCGAGCATCAAAAAGGCGAGGAATTGCCGGAGACGGTTGTTGATTTCAAGCTGCAGAAGCAGTATAATTATGGTAAAATTACGGTGACCGCTTACCGTGCGGTGCGTGATGAAAGGTAGGGAATCGTTATGAGGATTGCCGTATGTCCGGGTAGTTTCGATCCGATTACCAAAGGACACCTCGACATTATTACCCGCGCCTCTAAGCTGTTTGACCGGGTGATTGTTCTGGTGAGTATTAACCGCGCAAAGAAAACCAGCTTTACCGTTGAAGAACGTGTCAAGTTGATTCAGGCTGCTACAGAGGAAATTGAAAACGTGGTGGTAGACGCAAACGACAGTCTTTTGGCCGATTATGTGGCGCAGTGTGGTGCCTGTGCAATTGTAAAGGGATTAAGAGCTATTTCGGATTTTGATTATGAGTTTCAGATGGCTTTGATGAATAAAAAGATGGTTGAGCAGGCTGAAACGGTTTTTTTAACCACGAACGCTGAGCATCTTTATCTCAGCTCCAGCCTTGTGAAACAAATCGCCTATTTTGGCGGGGATATTTCCGATTTTGTTCCGGCATGTATTTTGGAACCGATTCAAAAACGTTTGTGCAGAAAGGAAGAAGTAAAATGAACATCAGTGAGATTCTTGATACCATTGACGATATGTTGGATAAAGCCTGGGGGCTTCCGCTTTCAGGCGGTAAATGTGTAGTGAATGTAGAGCGGCTGCGTGATTTAATCGGAGATGTTCGCCTCAATATGCCGGTGGAGATTAAACAGGCAAAAATGATCGTGGCCGATCGGAAGCAAATTGTGGAAGACGCCAAACGTGAGGCGGAAATTATTATCCAAAAAGCGGAAGAACGCGCCAAATCGATTGTTGACCACGACGAGCTTGTAAAGAAGGCTCAAATCCGAGCGAACGAAATTAATACGCAGGCACAGGTACAGTCCAGAGAGCTTAAACGTGCAACCAACGATTTTGTCGATCAGAGCCTGCAGGAAATCGAAGCGCTTTTGGCTAAAAACATGCAGGAGATTAAATCGGCACGAATTGCTGTTCGCAAACCGAAACAATAAAAGCCATCGTTTGTTGGTTTTGAAAAAGTAAAAATCCCGGAAGGAGAATTCCTTCCGGGATTTTTTGTTGCTTTCGGAAATCACTGAACGAAGCAAGACAGCATCAGCCTTACAATGAAGAAAAAACTCGTTAAAATGGGGGTTGCTGTTTATATAAGGTGGAACAAATGATACAAATACAAGATGCTTTAGTGCATCTCAAGGCGCTTATCGGTAATAAGTTTTTCAGAATTTAAGCCTTGGTTCCGGGTTTAGCAGGTAATCATAGTTTATCTCCAAAAATTGCCAGTATTAATTTGTAAACAATTGAAAAAAACAATTGAAATTCTTGTATGTATCGTATATAATAAAAACAAAGTGGTGAAAAGTGGTTGATTGTGGTTTAAAAATCCTTAAAATGGAGGTGTCGGAATGTTAATTGGTGAATATTCGCACAACATAGATGCCAAGGGCAGACTCAACTTTCCGGCGAAACTCCGCGAGGATTTGGGACAACGATTTATTGTAACCAAAGGCCTTGACGACTGTCTTTTTGTTTACTCACTTGAAGAATGGGCGAGGCTGGAGCAGAAAATAAAGGAACTGCCTATGTCAAAAGCCCGTACCATCCAGCGCTACCTTTTTTCCGGTGCTTGCGAGGTGGAACCGGATAAACAGGGGAGAATCCTGATTCCGGCTAACCTTCGGGAGTTCGCGGGATTGGAAAAAGATATCTTGGTTATCGGCGCGTCGAACCGGGCAGAGATATGGAACAGGAGCAGGTGGGAAAATGCCTGCAGCGATTTGAATTCCGATGCCATTGCACAGGCGATGGATGAACTCGGTTTCTAAGCGGAGGAGAGAATGGAGTTTTCGCATTATTCTGTTTTGCTTTCCGAATGTCTGGAAGGACTTAATATAGATCCAGACGGTGTTTATGTGGATGCAACGGCGGGTGGCGCAGGTCATTCCGGTGAAATTGCAAAGCGCTTGAAAAACGGAAGACTTTACTCTTTCGATCAGGATCCTGACGCAGTAGCGGTTGCTACGGAAAGATTGGGGATTTATCCGGGTGTCAAGGTGGTCCAAAGCAATTTTTGCAGAATGAAGCAGGCACTCGCGGAATTGGACGTGTTTCAAGTTGACGGAGTGCTGTTCGATTTGGGGGTTTCCTCTTTTCAGCTTGATACCGCCGACCGTGGCTTTTCCTATCGGTATGATGCTCCGCTCGATATGCGGATGAGTCGACAGGGGCTTAGTGCGAAAGATATTGTCAACCAGTATCCCATTGAAGAACTTACGAGAATTTTACGAGAATACGGCGAAGAAAAATTTGCCCACAGTATTGCGCTTCATATTGTAAGGGCAAGAGAACAAAAAAGAATTGAAACGACATTTGAATTAAATGACATTATAAAAGCTTCTATGCCGGCGAAGGCAAAACGGGAGAAAAATCCCAGCAAGCGTACATTTCAGGCGCTGCGCATTGCGGTAAACGGTGAGTTGGACAGCTTGTCTGAGGGACTCGATCAGGCATTTGAGCTGTTATCTTCGGGAGGAAGACTGGTTGTGATCAGCTTTCATTCACTGGAGGATCGTATGGTTAAGCAACGGTTTGCCTCATGGTGTAAGGGGTGTACCTGTCCGCCTGACTTTCCGGTTTGTGTTTGCGGAAATACACCGAGGGCAAAATTGATTAATAAAAAGCCGATCCTTCCGTCGGAGCAGGAGCTTGATGAAAATACCAGAAGTCAGAGCGCAAAGCTCAGAATTTTAGAGAAACTGTAAAGAGAAAAAGGACGTGAAAAACGTGGCCAACACAAATTTAGCTTATGATCTGTCCCGGTTTGAGGTGCAGACTGCAGAAAATAAAGAGCAGGCTAAGGCGATAAAAAAAGTAAAATCAAAAGCGGCCGTAAAACCGCAAACTTATATCAGCCCGCTTAAAGCGGTTGCCTGCATGCTGTTGGTAATCGCAGTTGCTTCCGCTCTCCTTTACAGCAGGGTGTTATTAACCGAGCGCATTTCCGAAGTTACCGAGGCTTCTGCCGAGTATACGAAATTGGAAGCGGAAGATACGCGGATGAATTTGGAGCTTGAAGGAAAGGTTTCGCTGGTAAACGCGGAAGAATATGCCCAGACGCAGCTGGGAATGGTGAAAAAGGAAAATAAAAACGTTGAATACATTCGCTTGACACAGGAGAATAAAATTGAAGTTCCACAGGAAACTGCACCGGGATTTTGGGATTCCGTAAAGGATTTTTTTGCGAACCTGTTGTCATAGCGGCTTGCATGTTATGATATAATAATGTAGAGCGTCTAATCGGGTTAGGATGTGAATCTTAACCCATTTTCGCTATTTTTAGAAAGCCCGATACAGCGAAGTTTTCCTGGGAGGTAATGATACATGGCGGCAAAAGGGCCCACCAGAAAAATGAGAAGACGGATATTTATAATAGTTGTGCCTCTTATAGCGATTGCGTTTATCGCGTTGCTGGCGCGAATTTGTGTGATTTCGGTGGTGGACAGCAGTTTCTATCAAAGCAAAGCTTCCCGTCAGCAGTTAAGAGACATTACCGTTAATCCAAAACGCGGCACGATTTACGACCGAAACATGACTGTTTTGGCTCAGAGTGCAACGGTTTGGACAGTGTTTATTTCTCCGGCCGATATTTCCGATACCGACAACAATGAGCAGCGCGAGACGATTGCAAAAGGGCTTTCTGAAATTTTGGAGCTGGAGTATGACGACGTTTATCAAAAAACACTGAAAAAAAATTACTACGAAGTAATTAAGAAAAAATAGAAGAAGACAAAGCGGAAAAAAATTCGTCAGTTTAAATCTGACAAAAATCTATCTTGTATCTATCTTGTGGAGGACAGTAAACGATATTATCCGTATAATAGTTTTGCGTCCACCGTAATCGGTTTTACCGGCGCTGATAATCAGGGACTTTATGGGATAGAAGCGTATTACGACGATTATCTCAAGGGCGAGGCCGGCAGAATTGTTGCGGCTAAAAATGCGGTCGGAACCGACATGCCGTTTCAATATGAAAAACGCTACGATCCGGTAGATGGATATGGATTGGTGCTTACCATTGACGAGGTCATTCAACATTTTCTTGAGAACGCATTGGAAAGTGCGGTTTCGCTTCATCAGGTTGAAAATCGTGCCGCCGGTATTGTTATGGACGTTAATACCGGAGAAATCTTGGCGATGGCTACAAAGCCGGATTTTGACCTGAACGATCCGTTTACGATTACAGATCAAGCTACTGCGGATGCAATTAATGCCATGACCGGCGATGAAAAAACCAAGGCTCTTGCAGAAGCGCGGGAATTGCAGTGGAAAAATAAGGCGATCACAGAATTGTATGAACCGGGTTCGGTTTTCAAAACAATTACCGGTTCGGCGGCTTTAGAGGAAAAAAACTGTATCTTTAAATTCGACTTTTAATTGCACCGGTTCATTCCAGGTGCCCGGACTTGCGCAACCGATGCACTGCTGGAGACTTTATGGCCATGGGACACAGACTTTTACCCAGGCGATGGTAAATTCATGTAACCCGGCTTTTGTGGCGATCGGAAGCTCGCTTGGTGCAACAAAGTTCTGCGATTATGTAAACGCCTTTGGATTTATGGAAAAAACGGGAATTGATTTACCGGGTGAAGCAGAAAGCATTGTGTATCAGGCAAACCAGATGGGACCGGTAGAGCTTGCAAGCTGTTCGTTTGGCCAGTCGAATAAAATCACTCCGTTGCAAATGATTACCGCCGTAGCAGCGGTTGTCAACGGCGGTTATGTGGTACAGCCGCATGTGGTGAAGCAGGTACTTGACCAGAACAACAACGTTGTGGAAAATATCGGAACCACAGTAAAACGGCAGGCAATATCAAACGAGACATCATTAACAATGCGCCAGGTTCTGGAAGAAGTTGTTACGGCAAACGGTGGGAGTAATGCATATATCAGCGGATACAGAATCGGCGGCAAGTCCGGTACAGCACAAAAACTTGACTCGAACGATAACACGGCATATATTTCGTCTTTTGTAGGGTTTGCACCTGCTGATGATCCGCAGATAGCCGTGTTGGTTATTGTAGATACCCCGCGTGATGGCAATATCTACGGTAGTGTAATCGCTACACCGGCAGTTTCTGAAGTAATGAAACAGACGCTTCCCTATATCGGTGTAGAGGCAAAATACAGCGACAGCGAACTGGAAAATTATGTGGTTACGACTAAAAATGTAGTTGGACTCGATCCGATGACAGCTGAAAGCCGGCTTACAGCAATCGGTTTGAGCAGTAAGCGTATCGGATCCGGAAATAAGGTCGTTAAACAGGTTCCCGCCTGGGGCACGAGTGTTGACAGAGGCAGCACGGTTATTTTATACACCGACGGCGCTGCAGAGGAAACGGCAACAGTGCCGAATTTGGTTGGGCTTACAATGACACAGGCAAATGCCGTATTGACAAATAGAGGGCTTAATATTAAATTTGTCGGAGGAACAACCCAACAGACAGGGACGGTGGTGGCTACGCAAAGCCATCTTGAGGGTACGGTTCTGCCCAAGGGGACGATTATTTCTGTCACTTGTATTAAAAACGACGAAACCGGTTGATGCGGAGCCGGATAAGTTTAAAATCATCAGGAGGGCGAGTAAATGAATCTATCAGAACTGTTACAGGGGATTGCACATGAAACTTCTTTAAAGGATTGCGATGTTACCGATGTTTGTTCCGATTCCAGAAATATTACACCGAATTGTGTTTTTGTATGTATCAAAGGAGAAAAATTTGACGGGCACAGCCATGCAGCAGCTGCTGTGAATGCAGGAGCAAAAGCCGTTGTTTGTGAACACTCTGTGGGCCTTCCCTGTGAAATCGTTGTCGATAATACTCGCCTTGCTTATGCTAAAATGTGTGCCGCTCTTTGCGGACACCCGGAAAAGCGGATGCGTTTTGTCGGAGTAACCGGAACTAACGGGAAAACCACAATTACTAACCTGATTAAGAGCGTTCTTACCAAAGAAGGGCATAAGGTAGGTTTGATCGGTACAATTCAAAATGAAATTGGGGAAGAAATTGTTCGTGCACATCGAACAACACCGGATGCATACGAACTCTATCATTTGTTTGTGAAAATGAAGGATGCGGGTTGCGATATCGTTGTTATGGAGGCTTCGTCCCATGCGCTGCATCAGTATCGTATGGGGGAAATTCCTTTTTGAAATAGGCGTTTTTTCAAATTTAACGCAGGATCATCTGGACTACCATCATACGATGGAGGAATATTATAAAGCAAAGAGAATGCTGTTCCAAATGACAAAAAAAAGCAATCCTGAACGTGGATGATCCTTATGGCGAACGTTTGGTTAAAGAAGCACCGTGTGAAGTGCTTCGTTATTCTGCGAAAAATTCGGATGCGGAATATTTTGCAGCCTCATCGCATTGCTCTCCGAGCAGCGTGCATTATGCGCTGCATCACGCAGAAAAGCAGTATCCGATTGACTTTCATATGCCGGGATCGTTTTCGATTTCAAATTCTCTCGCAGCTGCAGCCGCGTGTATCGAGCTTGGGTTGAGTCCGGATGTGGTTGCCGGCCATTTAAGCGAGGTAAAAGGTGTAAGAGGACGCAGTGAAGTTATCCCAACCGGTCGTGACTTTCATATTATCTGCGATTATGCCCATACACCTGATGGGCTGGATAAAATATTGTCAACGCTAAGAGAAAATGCAAAGGGCAGGCTGGTAACTTTGTTTGGTTGTCCCGGCGAACGTGACCGTACAAAACGCCCCAAAATGGGTTCTTTTGTCTCGCGTTATTCTGATTTTATAATTATTACATCTGATAATCCGCGACATGAAGATCCTATGCAAATTATCGAAGAAGCGTTGCCGGGGATAAAGGAATATCCCACCCCTTATGTTGTAATTCCGGATCGGCGCGAAGCGATTTACTATGCGATTTCTCATGCACAAAAGGATGATTTAATTGTTTTAGCGGGAAAAGGACATGAGGATTATCAGGCAATCGGCGATGTGGACGTTCCTTTCGACGAACGTAAAATTGTAGCAGAAGCATTGGCAACGCTGTAAGGAGGCTTCAAATTGGAAAAGCTTTTATTAAAAGAAATTGCAGCTGCCCTGCAAGCAGGTTGTGACGCAGATGCGGTTATTACCGATATTTGTATCGATACGCGTGAAGTGACAAAAGGGTCTCTCTTTGTTGCAATTAAAGGCGAACGTTTTGACGGACACGATTTTATTCCGAAAGCATTCGAACTGGGTGCCGCCGCGGTTATTTCTCATAAAAACATTTCGGGTGAAGGCCCTGTTTTGCTTGTAAAGGACACGAGAAGAGCTTTACTGGAACTCGGCGGCTGGTATCGGCGTCGGTTTCCGGTAAAAGTTGTATCTGTTACGGGGAGTGTTGGGAAAACTTCAACCAAAGAAATGGTTGATGCGGTCCTTTCGGCACGTTTCAAAACGCTGAAAACCGAGGGAAACCTTAACAACGAAATCGGGCTTCCCAAAACGCTTTTCAGACTGGATCAAAGTTATCAGGCAGCGGTAATTGAAATGGGAATGTCCGGCTTTGGAGAAATATCCCGCTTGTCTAAAGCTGCACAGGGTGACCTTGGGATTATTACAAATATCGGCGTTTCTCATATTGAAAATCTGGGAAGCCGTGAAAATATTTTAAAGGCGAAACTGGAAATACTGGACGGGCTTAAAAAAGAAGCACCGCTTGTTATAAATGCAGACGACGATTTGCTCTGTAAACTTGAACTTGCCGATCGACCTTTGATTCGGTATGGAGTGCTTTCAAGTTCCGCCGATGTCCGTGCGGAACACATTAAAATAGAGGGAAACGAGACAGCTTTTGAAATTCTCTATAACGGTGATAGATACCCTGCTCGGGTGCCTGTACTCGGAAATCATCATGTGCTTAATGCACTTGCGGCATTTGCGGCTGGGCTTTATTTCGGAATGTCACCCGAGGAAATTATAAAGGCTTTGCCCGGATATCGCCCCAGCGGGATGCGACAAAAAACAGTCGATTTTCATGGTATAACAGTGATTGAAGACTGCTATAATGCAAGTCCCGATTCGATGAAGGCTTCGCTTTCTGTTTTATCTTTGATGCGTAAAGGCGGAAAAAGGGTGGCTGTTTTAGGAGATATGCTGGAGCTTGGTGCATATTCCGAAACGGCTCACAGGCAGGTCGGTCGAATTGCTGCGGAAAATCATCTTGACGCTGTTCTTTGCTTCGGTGACGAGTCGAAATATACAGCGGAGGAGGCAGAGAAAAGCGGAGTTCCCTTTGTGCGGCATTTTGAGCAAAAAAAAGATATTGCCGCATGGCTTCGCTTAAATCTGATACCGGGAGATGCAGTTTTATTCAAAGCAAGCCGCGGAATGAAATTTGAGGAGATAATTTCCGCCTTTTACGGGGAAGAATAAAAGAAAAGTATTAAGTCGTCCGTTAAACGGAAAAGCCGTTTTTAATTTTATATAAAAGGTCCGGCCGGCGAATTAGGTAATATGTCGGTGATGGCCTTGCATAGATTGTAAAAAAATACAGGAGCGTAGGACAGAATGATAGGATTAACCAGTGTACTCACAGCGGTAATCGCCTTTGCTGCGGCCGCCGCGCTCGGCTTTTTTCTCATCCCATTTCTCAGAAAGATAAAATACGGCCAAACCATTAATGATATTGGACCCACCTGGCACGCCAAAAAGCAAGGAACGCCCACGATGGGTGGCCTTATGATGGTTGCGGGCGTTGTTCTTGCAGCAATTGTCGGATTTTTATTTCTCTGGTTCCAAAATCCGGAATCTCCCGATCATAGCAGCGTACAGGCCGGACGTTTTTTCGCCGGACTGTTTATGGCGCTGGCTTTTGGATTTGTCGGCTTTGTTGATGATTATATCAAAGTGGTTAAAAAAAGAAATCTAGGCTTAAAAGCACGGCAAAAGCTTGTAATGCAGTTTTTAATTGCCATCGCTTACATCGTAACGCTATATCTGTGCGGGGATCATTCCAGCATTGTTGTTTTCCCGATGTTGGGTCAGGTAGATTTCGGAGTGTTTTATTATCCGCTGATCATTGTGGGAATTGTCGGTTTTGTAAATGCAGTAAATCTGACCGATGGAATTGACGGCTTGGCTTCTTCGGTTACTTTTGTGGCGGCAATCATCTTCATGGTTATTGCGTCAATTATGCGGTTTGACAGTATCACTGTGTTGTCAACGGCACTTGCTGGTGCGACACTCGGCTTTTTAACCTGGAATTTTTACCCTGCCAAAGTGTTTATGGGCGATTTGGGATCCATGTTCTTAGGAGGCATGGTGATTGCTCTGGGGATGGGAATCGGTCTTCCGATTCTTTTGATACCGATTGGCATCGTATATATATGCGAAGAGCTGTCTGTGATTCTTCAGGTGCTTAGCGTTAAATTAACCGGGAAGCGTATTTTTAAAATGAGTCCGATTCATCACCATTTTGAGATGTGCGGTTGGAGCGAGGTAAAAATTGTTCTGGTGTTTTCTCTGGTTGGGCTGATATTCGGAATTCTTGCAATTGTTTTGGCGCTTCAAATTTAGTTTGATCATTTGTTTTGGAGGGATCTGTCTGTGGCAAAAAAGACAAAAACAAAAACGGCGCGGATGCCGCATATGGATGCAACCTTCTTAATCATTGTTTTAATTCTTTTAACATTCGGTTTGATTATGCTTTTTTCCGCAAGTTACGCATATGCGCTTTATCAATATGGAAACAGCTTCCACTTTATACAGCGTCAGGCAATTTTTGCGGCTGTAGGCATAATCGGGATGCTCTTTATCTCCTGCATTGATTATCACGTCCTTAGAAAGTTCGTATTCTGGATTTATGCCGGAGGAATCGGCCTTTTGATTTTGGTGTTTGCATTTCCGCGTGTAAAAGGCGCGCGCCGTTGGATTAATCTGGGCTTTATGACATTTCAGCCCTCGGAAGTTGTTAAATTTGCCCTAATCCTTCTTTTTGCATACCTGATTTCAGTAAACTATGAAAAAATGGGAACCTTCCGATACGGGATTTTGCCCTTTATGATCCCGCTTGGCCTGGTCTGCGGACTGATGTACTTTGAACCGCATATTTCCGGTATTGTTTTAATGATTTCGATTGCGCTTGTTATGATGTTTGTCGGCGGTGTTAAATATCGTTATTACGTTGGGATTTTAGTGATAGCGGTTTTGGGGGTACTGGCGATTATCATGTTCGGCGGTATTGAATATGTCGAGGCAAGGCTTATAAGCTGGCTTGATCCGTTTTCCGACATGCAGGGTGATACGTACCAAACGGCACAATCTCTGCTTGCAATCGGTTCCGGCGGTTTTACCGGGCTCGGACTCGGAAATTCTCGACAGAAATATCTGTATTTGCCGGAACCGCAGAATGATTTTATTTTCTCCATCGTTTGTGAAGAACTCGGGTTTATCGGCGCTATGGCGGTAATTATTCTCTTTGCTTTGTTTGTGGTGCGCGGTTTTATTATCGCTTCGCGCGCACCGGATAAATTCGGCTCAATGCTTGCAGTGGGTTTAACAGCACAAATCGGAATTCAGGCGATCGTTAATATAGCTGTCGTTACGAATACGATTCCAAATACCGGTATCAGTTTGCCGTTTTTCAGCTATGGTGGTACGGCCTTGATGATGCAGCTGTTTCAAATGGGAATTGTGCTAAACATTTCGAGACATTCGGCAATAATAAAACAATAAAAACAGCCGCTGTATAAACTTGTAAACATGAGCGGATTGTGTGAAGTGAAGGTGTAAAAATGAAAGTATTGTTAGCGGGTGGCGGTACAGCCGGGCATATCAACCCGGCGCTTGCCATTGCATCCTGTATTAAACGGCACGAACCGACTGCCGAGATTCTTTTTGCCGGAACGCCGGATGGAATGGAGGCGCGTCTCGTTAAAAAAGCGGGATATGATTTTACCCCCATTCAGATAAAGGGCTTCTGGCGCGGCTTTGCACCGGAGGATATCAAGCACAATATCAAAACCGTTCGCTATATGATTTCGTCCCCGAAAACAGCAAAGAAAATTTTAAAAGATTTTAATCCGGATATTGTTATCGGTACAGGCGGATATGTTAGCGGCCCGATTCTTTTTATGGCGCAGAAAATGGGCTTTAAAACCCTAATCCATGAACAGAACGCCTTTCCGGGCATTACGACCAAAACGCTTGCGAAGAAGGTTGACGTTGTCTGTCTTGCGGTAGAAGAAGCGAAAAAGCTTTTGAAGATAACCGGAAAAACAGTAATTACCGGTAACCCGGTACGGGAAAGCATCATTTATAAGTCAAAGGCGGAGGCTCGCAAAGAGCTTGGCCTTGATGATAAGGTTTGTATCCTTTCGTTCGGCGGCAGCCTTGGCGCACTTACAATCAACCGGATTGCGGCTGACTTAATGGAGTGGCATCAGGATACGAACGCAGTAAATCACATTCATGGCTACGGCCAGCTGGGGGTTGAAGCATTTCCGAAGATGCTTAAGGAGCGTGGAGTGAATTTGCAGTCGCATCCAAGAATTGACGCTCGACAGTATATCGATAATATGGATGCCTGCTTGGCTGCTGCCGATCTTGTCATTTGCCGTTCGGGAGCTATTACGCTCAGTGAATTGGAGGTGGCGGGGAAGGCGTCAATTCTGATTCCCTGCCCGACCGTCAGCGAAAATCATCAATATCATAATGCGATGGTACTGCAAAATCATCATGCGGCAATTGTGATTGAAGAGAAAAACTATAATAAAAAAGAGTTTATTGCGGTTGTTAAAGATCTTTGCATGAATCCGGAAAAAATTTCAGAGCTTTCCAGAAATGCGTCTGCACTTGCGGTATTTGATACGGCGGACCGGATTTATCATGAAATCTGCAATTTGATTAAATCATAAAGTTTTCGTTTCACCAAACCCTCCCTTTCGGCATAGTATAATCCGTAAAGCCTTTAAATAGGCGAGGAGGGTGTGGCTGAATGGGGAAACTAGTGATCACGGGCGGTGTGCCTCTTGTTGGAGAGTTGGCGGTGCAAGGAGCCAAAAACAGTGCTTTGCCGCTTCTGGCTGCCGCTGTACTGGTTAAGGGAAAAACAGTATTACATAACTGCCCCGATCTGACCGATGTGGACGCGGCCTGCAAAATATTAAGCTATCTCGGATGCCGGATTCACAGGGAAGGAAGTTCTGTTGAGGTGGATGCTTCCGGAATCAGCCGATATGATGTGCCGGATGATTTAATGAGAGAAATGCGCTCATCCATCGTGTTTCTCGGCGCGATTTCCGCGCGTATGCATGCTGCTCAAATTTCGTTTCCGGGAGGATGCGAGCTCGGACCGCGACCGATTGATTTACATTTAATGGGCCTTCGTCAACTCGGTCTTCAAATTAAGGAAGAATACGGTTTGCTCGACTGTGAACTTCAGGCCAGCCGTTTTGTCGGCAGCAGAATTTCTTTCTCGTTTCCAAGTGTTGGAGCAACTGAAAATATTATGTTGGCCGCTGCAACTGCCTTGGGGCAAACGATTATTTCAAACGCTGCTCAGGAGCCGGAAATCACTGCTTTGGCAGAATTTTTAAATCAGTGCGGGGCAAAAATTTACGGCGCCGGAAAAAGTACAATTGTTATTGAGGGAGTTCCCACATTAACGGAAACCGAATATCGAGTCATTCCGGATCGAATTGTAGCGGTTACTTATCTGTGCGCCGCTGCGGCAACCGGCGGTGAAATTTTACTTACCGATGTTTTGACCGATCAGCTCGACAGTGTTTTTCCCGTTTTGGATCAGATGGGCTGTAAGCTTAAAATAACGGAAAAATCGGTTTATTTAAAAGCGCCGTTACGATTAAAGGCGACGAAAACAGTTCGCACGATGCCTTACCCCGGCTTTCCCACCGATGCACAGGCACCTGTTATGGCAGTAGCGTCTTTGGCTGCCGGTACGACCATGTTTGTGGAAAATGTTTTTGAAAGCCGATATAAACATGTAGGCGAATTAGCCCGGATGGGTGCCAATATAAAGGTGGAAGGAAAGGTTGCGGTTGTTGAAGGCGTGCGCTCTCTTTATGGGGCAAACGTGGAATCAACCGATTTACGAGGAGGAGCGGCTCTTGTTATTGCAGGGCTTTCGGCCTCCGGTGTTACTACTGTCGGAAATCTGAATCATATTGATCGCGGTTATGAAGCGATAGAAGTAAATCTTGCCGAACTCGGCGGAAGAATTCACAGAGAGACTTGATCCCAAAGGATGTATTTTATGAATGAAATAAAAAGGGCCAGGCAGCAGCTGGATGCCAGAAACGGAATCCAGCCTGCCAGAACTCAAAAGGCCGTTAAAAAGCGGCCGAAAAAGAAAAAAGGCAGACCGGAAAATACATCAGCACATCGCACGTCAAAGCAGAGATCTTCACAAATCTCTGACATAAACACGGAAAGACTGCCCCAAAGTCGTCGGTACTCCGAACATGCCAGACGGTCATCCGCTTTGGACGAGCGGCGTTATGCAAAGCAGACAGTCACTAAAAAGCGCAGAAAAAAGAGAAAAAAGAATTATATTCTTTATTATATAACATTGTTTGTTTTTATTCTGGTCGCCGGCATTATTCTTTCGCTTACAGTATTTTTTAATATCGATTCGATTGAGGTGGAAGGGACCTCCAAGTATTCGGTAGAGGAAATTATAACACGTTCAGGACTGCAAACCGGGGACAACCTTTTCAGAATCAGCACTGGTGCGGCTTCCGAAAAAATAATCACAGGCTTAGAGTATATTGACAAAGTGGAAATCAAAAAATCATTCCCAAATAAATTGATTATTGTCGTTACCGAGGCAAAACCGGTTATGAGCCTTTGGGGCGAAACAGGTTATTATTTGGTCAGTAATGCGGGGAGAATCCTTGAGTCCGGCCTTCAGGAACCCAAAGAGGGTACATTTATCGTGACCGGCATTGATCTGGCAGGTTACAAAAACGGTGATTTCATTGAGGATAGTACGAGTGATGAAATGGAGACACTTCGCACAATTTATTCCGTTTGTAATGAAATGAATCTTACAGGGCTTACCCGAATCGACCTTAACAGCATCGTTGATATTCGAATTTATGTGGATGATCGGATACGGATTGATATCGGGAGTATAACGGATCTAACGTATAAACTAACCTTTGCACATGAGCTGATAGACGGACAGATCGGTAAAGATGAAAAAGGTGTCATTGATGTAAAGCAGGGTGCAACGGCATATTATCGCCCTGCGAAAGATTTATCAGACGCATCTTATGAGTCGCTTTCGGATATTTCTGCGGATGATTCTTCCCAAAATCAGTAAAAGGAGAATCACTTCCTTATTTATCCTTAGAATCCATATCTTGACAATTTATTTTCTTATCCCCCAAGCGATAGTAGAAAAGCTATGACAAAATGGTTAAAAAGTAAGTAAAGGGCTTGAAAAGATATACGATTTTATGATAAGATATTATTCATAAAGTGTGCAATTATATGTTTTAATAGATTGATGGTTTGTTGGAACTGAAAACTTGGAACCAATAGACGAAAGATATATCGTAATTGGGAGGAACGTTAAAGTGAATTTTGTGCTGGATAACGACGTGGAAAAAGCGGTTAATATTAAAGTAATCGGTGTCGGGGGTGGCGGCGGAAACGCTGTAAACCGCATGATTGCCGCAGGAATGGAAAGCGTAGAGTTTGTTACCATTAATACAGATAAGCAAGTTCTTTTTCATTCTAAGGCTGCAAATAAAATTCAAATTGGAGAAAAATTAACCAAAGGCCGCGGAGCGGGCGGAGATCCGGAGCGCGGACAGCGTGCTGCCGAAGAAAGTCGTGAAGAAATTGCGGCTGCATTAAAAGGCACACAGATGGTTTTCATCACTGCCGGTATGGGCGGCGGAACCGGAACGGGTGCTGCGCCGGTTATTGCGGAAATTGCTCGAGAGCTCGGTATTCTTACGGTCGGAATTGTAACAAAGCCGTTTGCATTTGAGGGGCCGCGTCGAATGGCTCAGGCAGAAGCGGGCGTAGACGCGCTTAGCCGCCAGGTGGATTCTCTGGTGGTTATTCCGAATGAACGTTTAAAACTGATTCCCGATACAAAAATCACTTTGGCGAATGCATTCTTGGCGGCTGACGATGTTCTTCGTCAGGGTGTCCAGAGCATTTCTGATTTGATCAATATCCCTGGGCTTGTAAACCTTGATTTTGCCGATGTTACTACAATTATGAAAGACGCCGGTTATGCGCATATGGGCGTTGGCCGTGCGCAGGGTAAGGACAAGGCGGAGGCTGCTGCAACAATGGCGATTTCGAGTCCGCTTCTTGAAACGTCTATTAATGGTGCGCGCGGCGTTATTATCAACATTACCGCTTCAAGTGATATTGGGTTGGATGAGGTTGATCTTGCTTCTTCGATGATTGCAAAAGCTGCGCATCCCGATGCAAACATTATCTGGGGCGCGGCGTTTGATGAAACGTATCAAGACGAGATGAAGATAACGGTAATTGCAACCGGCTTTGAAGATAGTCAGCGCTCTGTTTCTGCTGATTTGGGTTCTTCCGATGCTTCCGATAAAATCGGCGAAGCGAAACCGTCGGGAGATGACGGATATTTTGATGATATCTTAAATCTTTTAAATAAGCGCAAATAACAGCACAGAGGTATAAAATCAGGCGGAGAATTCTGAAAAAGAGTTCTCCGCCTTTTTGATAAAAAAATCCCCCGAGATTTTTGGGGAATTTTTAACAAACGCAACAAAATAAAACCTTATACCGCATTCATAATACAGTTTGACTCTCGATATTATTTCGGTTTAGTTTTTAGGAACTTCCAAAATGGCGCCGCGGTTGCCAGAAGTAACCAGGGATGCATACCGTGCCAGATAGCCGGTTGTAATTTTCGACTGACGTGGCTTCCAGGCAGCTCTGCGTTTTGCAAGTTCTTCGTCGCTTACTCGGAAATTGATGGTGTTGGCATTGATATCAATATCAATGATGTCGCCCTCTTCAATTAACGCAATGTTTCCGCCAACAGCTGCCTCAGGCGAAACATGACCGATTGCAGCACCGCGTGTTGCGCCGGAAAAACGTCCATCGGTAATTAAAGCAACTGTACTGCCTAAACCGCGCCCTACAATAGCTGAGGTTGGATTGAGCATTTCACGCATACCCGGTCCGCCCTTTGGACCCTCGTACCGAATGATAACAACGTCACCTTCTTTGATTTTACCGCTATTGATTGCCTCCATGGCATCCTCTTCACAATCGAACACTCTGGCGGGACCGGAATGCTTTAACATTTCAGGTGCAACAGCGGAACGTTTTACCACACAAGAATCTGGAGCAAGGTTGCCGCGCAGTACGGCGATGCCGCCGGTTTTGCTATATGGATTTTCTATGGGGCGAATAATTTCCGAATTCTTATTGACAGCATTTGCAATATTTTCTGCAACTGTCTTTCCGGTGCAGGTTATTAGGTCTGTTTTTAACAAACCGAGTTTGTCAATCTCTTTCATAACGGCAGGAATACCGCCCGCCTCATTTAATTCTTCTACATAATGACGTCCGGCCGGCGCAAGGTGACAGAGATTCGGTGTCTTTTCACTGATAGCGTTTGCCATATCCACATTTAACTCAATTCCAGCTTCGTGGGCAATTGCAGGCAAATGGAGCATACTGTTGGTTGAGCAACCGAGCGCCATATCCATGGTAAGTGCGTTTTTAAAAGCATCTGCTGTCATGATATCGCGAGGACGGATATTCTTTTTAAGAAGCTCCATAATCTGCATGCCCGCGTGTTTGGCGAGACGCAGGCGGGCGGAATAAACTGCAGGAATTGTGCCGTTTCCAGGAAGGCCCATCCCAAGCACTTCAGTTAAGCAGTTCATACTGTTTGCTGTATACATGCCGGAACATGAGCCGCAAGTCGGACAGGTCTTTTCTTCATATTCGTCTAATTTTTCTTTGGTGATTTTTCCGCCGTTGAAGGCACCAACCGCTTCGGAAATGCTGGAAAAACTTGTTTTGCAGCCGTCGATATGGCCTGCGAGCATCGGGCCCCCGCTAACGAAGATAGTGGGAATATTTAATCTAGCAGCCGCCATTAAAAGCCCCGGTACATTTTTATCACAGTTCGGTACCATGACCAGTGCGTCGAAAGCGTGTGCCATTGCCATCGCTTCGGTTGAGTCGGCAATTAAATCGCGGGTAACGAGAGAATACTTCATTCCCTGATGCCCCATGGCAATTCCATCACAAACTGCAATTGCAGGAAAAACAATCGGAGTACCGCCGGCCATTGAAACACCGGTCTTGACAGCCTCCACAATTTTATCAATATTCATATGACCTGGAACAATTTCGTTATAAGAGCTTACAATTCCTATAAGCGGCTGTTCCATTTCTTCTTTTGTAAATCCGAGAGCGTTAAATAAAGCGCGATGAGTTGCGCTTTTAACGCCTTTTGTTACAGCATCACTGTTCATTTTATCACCTTTCATTTCGTTTTCCTTTTTCACTGTAAAGCGGGAAACTATTTTATTGTAAGACCTTTTTAGAAAGCTGTCAACTTTTTAAAGCCGTGCTTAACCGGTTAAAAAGCAGCTGAAACGACTACAAATCGTTTCAGCTTAGTCTTTTGGCCGAAAAATTTTTAAAAGTCGCAATGGATCATACCATTTTACAGCTCTTTTGCTAGATCGACGTTTCCTGATTTTCCTTCAATACACGTTCAATCAGTAAGTCAAGATCGGATAAAGCAGTTAGCTCTCCGCACAATTTTCGAAACGCAGCCGCACCGTGCAATCCCTTGAGATACCATGCTGCATGATGACGTGCCTGCCTCATGCCTATTTTTTCTCCTTTGTGTGCGCAAAGGGCGGTGATGTGATTTTTCATGATATTCATTCGCTTTTCAAGCGAAGGATCGGGCAGATAGAATCCGGTTTCCAGATAGTCACGAATCTGTCTGAAAATCCAGGGACGCCCATAGGAACCGCGTCCTACCATAATAAGGTCGCAGCCGGTCATATCATACATCCGCTTAGCGTCTTCCGGCGTTTCAACGTCCCCGTTGCCGATAACCGGAACAGAGACTGCATGTTTGACATCGCGAATAATTGTAAGATCAACCGGAGGCGTATACATCTGCTGACGAGTGCGTCCGTGAACCGTGATGGCGGCGGCGCCGTTTTGTTCTAATATCTTCGCCATTTCGACAGCATTGCGTGATTCATTATCCCATCCTGCGCGTATTTTTGCCGTAACGGGAACTGGAACCGTGTTTGCCACTGCCCGTAAAATTTCTCCCGCAAGCTTTGGCGTTTTCATCAGGGCGCTTCCGCTGTTGTTGCTTACTACCTTGGGGACCGGACACCCCATGTTAATATCGATAAAATCCGGTCGGTAAGACATCGCTTTTTCAGCAGCAAGAGCCATAAAACGGGGATCATCGCCGAAAAGCTGAACAGCCATCGGCCGTTCAGCATCGGTAACTTCTAACAGTTCGGCTGTTTTTGATCGGAATACATCATTCCCTTTGCACTTGCCATTTCCCCGGTTACCATAGCTGCGCCGTAGGATCGGCAGAGTGTGCGAAAGGTTCGATCGGCTACAGAGGCCATTGGAGCAAGACTTGCGGTTTGTTCTATATTTACATTGCCGATTTGGATTGTTTTCACGTCGGTTCTTCCTTTACGTTTATTGAAACCATAGTGGCACTATGATATAATAGACTTAACTGTATTATGGCTTGATTTTTTACAGTCAAGCGTTATACGAAGAAGCTGATAGGACCTATTATTATGGGGCTATCACGCTGAATTTTGAGGAATCCGGAGCTTCGCGATTGTCCTGCCCGGACACGGGCGAGATCTGATAAAAGTGTAATATATTGATGTAAATTCGTCAACCTAAAAAGGAAATAGAAATTTTGAAAGAGGTACTTGTATGAAACTCCTCGCAATTGATGGCAACAGTATTCTAAATCGTTCTTTTTACGGCGTTAAACTGTTGACAACCAAAGACGGCTTTTTTACGAATGCGCTGGTTGGATTTATGAATATTTTACTCAAAATGCAGCACGAGTTGTCTCCTGACGGAGTGGTTGTTGCATTTGACGTCCATGCGCCAACCTTTCGCCATAAAATGTATGACGCATATAAAGGTACAAGAAAAGGAACTCCGCCGGAACTTTTGATGCAAATGCCGGTCGCAAAAGAAATTATCCGTGCACTCGGTTTTTCGGTTCTTGAAAAAGAGGGATATGAAGCTGATGATATTGTCGGTACACTTGCACAACTCTGTGTTAAGAGTGGGAACGATTGTGTTATTGCTACAGGAGACCGTGATTGCCTTCAATTGATTACGGAGGAAGTTTATGTTCGTTTGGCAACAACGAGAGAGGCAATTCTTTATACACCGCAGCGGTATTTTGATGAATATGGCGTGGAACCGGAGCAACTCGTTGATGTAAAAGCATTGATGGGCGATTCTTCCGATAATATTCCGGGCGTTAAAGGAATAGGAGAAAAAACGGCGTTTTCTTTGATTCAGAAATATGGCTCAATTGAAGCAATTTATGCAAATGTTGAAGCGATTGACGCAACTCCCCGAATTAAAAAGCTTTTGACAGAGGGGAAAGAAAGCGCGTTTATGAGCAAGGAGCTCGCCACTATCTGTAAAGAAGTGCCGATTGATGCGGAAATGGAGCATTACCGTGCCGGAATCCGGGACGACGAAACACTTGTTTCTATTTTTAATCGCTATGAAATGCTTTCCTATATTCAGAAACTGCATCTGAATACGAATAGTACCACCACTGTGCAGCCACAGCTGATTTTAGAGACCGTCGGGCCTGATAAAATCGTTTCGGAACCTGATTATATGCTGGTGCAAAAAGCACTTGAAAGCGAGAAGACACTTGATTTTCTCGTCTTCTTAAAGGATGATTCCGTTGAAAAAATTCAAATTGCAGCAGGGGATACGGTGTATGAATTTCGCTTTGAGGCCGAAAAGGCTTTTTTTGAGCTGATTGTTGCTTCCAAACTGCCGAAACGGACTTTTGATGTGAAAGCGCTTTATCGCTTTTGCATGGAGCGGGGAGTTAAACTTGACCATGTGGTTTTTGACGGCGCGCTTGCAGCTTATCTTTTGGATGCAGCCGGAAAGAGTTATGATCCCGTCGGCCTTGCGGCACGATATGAAATTCCGCTTCCGCAGATAGAAGAATCCTATTTGGGGGCGGCGGCATTACCGGAACTTTTTCGGGTGTTAAACGAAGAGCTTGCAGCACAGAACATGCTCGGTTTGTTCGATGCGATTGAAATGCCACTCAGCTTGGTTCTGGCTTCTATGGAGTATGACGGTTTTGCTGTCGATAAAAAAGGGATCAATGCTTTTGGTGTAGCCTTGTCAGAGCAGATTGACCTGTTAAAAAAACAGATGTTTGAATTGGCGGGAGAGGAATTCAACCCAAATTCCACCAAAGAGCTCAATGTAATTCTTTTTGAAAAAATGGGGCTTACGCCGAAGAAAAAAACGAAAAGCGGCTATTCTACCAACGTTGATGCTCTTGAAGCAATTCGTGGGGAGCATATGATTATCCCAACCTTGTTAGAGTATCGCAAACTCACAAAGCTTTATTCTACCTATGTTGTCGGCTTGCTCAAGGTGGTGGATTCAAGCAGCCGTGTGCATTCTACTTTTAAGCAGACAGAGACGCGAACCGGACGGATCAGCTCGACAGAACCCAATATGCAGAATATCCCCGCCCGAACGGAGCTGGGACGTCAGATGCGCCGTTTTTTTGTGGCCAAGGACGGATATGTGTTAATCGACGCGGATTATTCACAAATTGAGCTGAGAATCCTTGCACATCTGGCGAACGATAAGCGAATGATTGCCGCTTTTAACGATGGAGCGGATATTCATGCGATTACGGCATCGGAGGTGTTCGGCGTTCCTCTTGAAATGGTTTCGCACGAAATGCGAACCCGTGCCAAGGCGATTAATTTTGGGATCGTATATGGAATCGGCGCTTTTTCGCTTTCGCAGGATATCGGCGTAACTGTGGCACAGGCTTCGGATTATATTAAAAACTATCTTGAAACTTACAGCGGCGTGGATCACTTTATGAAAGAAACAGTAGAAACAGCCAAAAAAAACGGTTATGTGACTACGATGTTCGGCCGCCGCAGATTTTTGGAAGAGCTGAAATCTCATAACAAAAACATTCGTAATTTTGGAGAACGGGCTGCAATGAATGCACCGATACAGGGAACGGCAGCGGATATCATAAAAATTGCAATGGTTCGTGTTTACCGGAGATTAATCAAGGAAAAGGTGGACGGTCAATTGATTTTACAGGTGCATGATGAATTGATTTTGGAGGTTGCCGAAAAAGATGCGGCACGTGCCAAGGAGTACCTCCGGGAAGAGATGGAGCATGCAGCCGATTTAAAGGTAAAGCTATCGGTTGACGTATCTCAGGGGAAGACTTGGTACGATGCCAAAGAATGATAAAAGTGAAATGGGATGAATAAAGTGAACGATCAGTTAAAGGAAAAACTTTTGGTTGTCTGCACCGGCAATACCTGCCGCAGCCCAATGGCGGCCGCAGAGCTGAACCGGATTTTGGCAGAGCAGAATCTTGAAGAAAAATATACGGCGGTCAGCGCCGGGGTTGCCGCATTTGATGGGCAGCCGGCGGCTCGAAATGCGATTGAGGTTGCTAAGGAAAAAGGGCTTGATCTCTCCGGACATCAATCGCGTCGGATTATGTTAGAAGACGTTGTGGAAGCGGAGAGAATTTTTGTGATGTCAGAGGATCAGAAGCGTCTTTTGTCGAGTGCAGTTCCCGGCTCTGAGGAAAAAATCGCAGTGATGCAGGTGCCGGATCCTTATGGAGGCGATCTGTCGGTATACCGTGCCTGTTTTGAGCAGATGAAAAAATGGTTTTTAGGCTATTTAAAGGAGCACCCGCTATGTGCGGAATAACTGTTCGCCAAATACGGGCAGAAGATATTGCTGTCGTTGCGGCATTGGAGCGGAAAAACTTCAGCGAGCCGTGGAGTAACGCTTCTTTTGAGGCGGAGCTTAAAAACAGATACGGAATCACTCTGGTTGCCGAAAACAAGGGAGTGGTTTGCGGGTATATTAACGCTTATCTTGTCTGCGGGAATCTTCATATTAACACATTTTGCGTTGCCGGTGAAAAACGCGGAAACGGAATTGGGACGGCACTTTTAAAAACGTTATTTGAGTGCGCCTCATCCCCTGCGCTCGAGGATGCCACTTTGGAAGTCAGACAGGGAAACGAAGAGGCAAGGGCGTTGTATGATAAATTTGGATTTGTTCAAGTTGGAATCAGAAAACGGTTTTATAAAGATCCGATAGAAGATGCAGTTTTGATGAAAAGGAGTTTTAACAGTTGAGAATACTCGGAATTGAATCCTCCTGTGATGAAACTGCGGCATCAGTTGTAGAAGATGGGCGTATAATCCTGTCTTCGGTAGTGGCGTCGCAGGTGGAGGAACACAAAAAATACGGTGGCGTTGTACCGGAAATTGCTTCACGTCGCCACTGTGAGGATATTGTCGGCGTGGTAAAAGAAGCGCTGGAACAGGCAAATCTTATGCTTGAGGAAGTAGACGCTATTGCCGTTACCTACGCTCCCGGTTTGATCGGTGCTTTGTTAGTAGGAGTGAATTTTGCCAAGGGGCTGAGTATGGCGGCGGGGAAACCGCTTGTCCCGGTGCATCATATACGAGGACATATCGCTGCAAATTATCTTACTCATCCGACGCTTAAACCTCCTTTTCTCTGCCTGGTGGTTTCCGGCGGACATAGCCATATCGTTGAAGTAAAAGATTATACTTCGTTTCACGTGATTGGACGTACACATGACGATGCTGTCGGTGAAGCATATGACAAGGCTGCACGTACTCTGGGATTTTCTTATCCGGGCGGTATTTACATGGATCGTGCGGCGCACGAGGGGAATCCGACGGCCTTTAAACTGCCACGCCCCCATGTGGAGGGATGCCCGTATGATTTCAGCTTCTCCGGCTTAAAGACCGCCGTGATCAATCTGGTACATAATGCGGAACAAAGAGGGGAGACATTACCGATAAACGACGTTGCAGCTTCGTTCCAACAGGCGGTTTGTGATATTCTTGCCCCAAGACTGATGGCGGCTGCCGAAGAATACGGTTATCGTAAGATTGTTTTAGCAGGCGGTGTTTCCGCAAATTCCGGTTTGCGTTCGCGGGTTGAGGAGGAATGTGCCCAGCGCGGATATGAATTTCATGTGCCTGTTTTGTCGCTTTGCGGAGATAATGCGGCGATGATTGCCTGTCAGGGTTATTATGAATATAAGGCGGGCAGAATAGCCGGAATGAGCCTAAATGCGATTGCTTCGCTGCCGGTTGAACAGCAGAATTCTTTTTAAATAATCGTTTTTTATAAAAGTACCGAATCTTTGTTAATAAAGTGAAAATTGATGAAATTTTAACAATTCTATCTTGCAAAAGGACAAGGTTTGAGATATACTTATAAATGTGAAAAATTATTTTTCAAACTTTGGAAAGTTGAAAGGAGACCCCAAATGCTTACAAACAACAAAAACGTACTCAAATGGGTCGATGAAATGGTAGCTCTTTGCAAACCGGATAAAGTTGTCTGGATTGATGGTAGCGAGGAGCAGTTGAATGACCTGCGTGATCAGGCAACCGCGACCGGCGAGATGCTGCGCCTTAATGAAAAAGAACTTCCGGGCTGTTTGCTCCATCGAACCCTGCCGAACGACGTTGCGCGTGTTGAGGACAGAACCTTTATCTGTTCCAGAAATAAAGAAGATGCGGGCCCGACCAACAACTGGTGTGACCCGAAAAGAAATGTACGCTAAATTGACTCCGATGTATGACGGTGTTATGAAAGGCCGTACGATGTATGTCATTCCTTACTCCATGGGTCCGATCGGTTCTCCGCTTGCTAAGGTAGGCGTTGAATTGACCGATTCAATCTATGTAGTTCTCAATATGGATATTATGACCCGTATGGGAAAAGCTGCGTTTGAAAATCTCGGCGATACTTCCGATGACTTTGTACGCGGACTCCATTCCAAAGCGGACATCGATCCGGAAAAACGTTATATCGTTCATTTCCCGGAGGATAATACCATCTGGTCTATTAACTCTGCTTACGGCGGAAATGTTCTTCTCGGCAAGAAATGTTTTGCACTTCGTATTGCTTCTTATCAGGGCAAAAACGAAGGTTGGATGGCTGAGCATATGCTGATTCTCGGTATTGAGAATCCGAAAGGCGAAGTTAAATATATTTCTGCCGCTTTCCCGTCTGCCTGCGGTAAAACTAACCTCGCAATGCTGGTTCCGCCGGAAGTATATGCAAAAGACGGCTACAAAGTATGGACTGTAGGTGATGATATCGCCTGGTTGAAGCAGGGCCCGGATGGTCGTTTGTATGCGATTAACCCGGAGAACGGTTTCTTTGGTGTTGCTCCCGGTACCAATGCGAAATCTAATCCGAACGCGCTTGCTTCCACCAGAAAGAACACCATTTTTACAAACGTTGCTCTTAATAAAGACAATAACACTGTTTGGTGGGAAGGCCTTGATAAAAATCCGCCGGAAAATGCCCTTGACTGGAAAGGCAATCCTTGGAATGGTAAAGAATCCACAGAGAAAGGCGCCCATCCAAACAGCCGTTTCACTGCTCCGGCGAAAAACTGCCCTTGCATCAGCAAAGAGTTCGACAATCCGAATGGTGTGCCGATCTCTGCTATGATCTTTGGCGGCCGTCGTGCTAAAACCGCTCCGTTGGTTTATCAGTCCTTTGACTGGAATCACGGTGTATTTGTAGGCGCTACTATGGCTTCTGAAACTACTGCTGCTGCTGCCGGTGCTGTCGGTGTTGTTCGTCGTGATCCGATGGCTATGCTGCCGTTCTGTGGTTATCATATGGGCGACTATTTCAAACATTGGCTTGAAATGGGCGAAAAGCTTGGCGATAAGGCTCCTAAAATTTTCAATGTCAACTGGTTCCGTCTTGATGATGAAGGTCACTTCATCTGGCCGGGCTTTGGCGATAACATGCGTGTCCTGATGTGGATTCTCGATCGTTGTGAGGGTAAGGTTGACGCTGTTGAAACCCCGATCGGTTATGAGCCGAAACCGGAAGATATCAACCTTGAGGGCCTTGACATCGATGTAAATGTTGTAAAAGATCTTCTTAACGTTGATAAAGATCTTTGGAAAGAGGAAGCAAAAGGAATCCGTGAGTTCTTTGGCAAATTTGGCGATCGTCTCCCGAAAGAGATGATGGATGAGCTGAATGGCCTTGAGAAACGTTTGAATAAATAAACTTGTTTCTTTTAGCTTAATAAAGCGCGTTGGTGTATTGCACCGACGCGCTTTTTCTATATTCTGAATGTTTGGGAGTTTATTTTAATAAAATGAAGAGAATAATAAGAACAAACTGTTTTGTCAGATGGTCTGTAATGATTTTTGATTTAAAGCGTGGCAAAAGAATAACCTTTTTCTTTCATATTGTCAATCACACGTCCTAGGATTTCGGCGTTGTCTTTGGAAACAGCATGAAGGAGGTAAATAGCCCCTTCGTGTTCGGCTTTTGTTACCTTTTGATAGGCGGATTCGAACCCGATTTGTGCGTCGGGATCCCAGTCTTTATAAGCATAGCTCCAAAATACGGATTTATAACCGAGTTGTTGAGTCAGGGCGAGGGTGCGTTCGGAAAATTCGCCCATCGGAGGGCGGAATAAAGACATTTCATAGCCGAAATTCTTTTTTACGTAATCATGTAATTTTAAAATCTCATCCTTGGCAGAATTTAATGCGACGGTTGGCATGGATGGATGGGACCAGCTGTGATTACCAACAACATGTCCCTCAGAAATCATCCGCTTTACAAGGTCGGCATTTCGATTGCAATAGTCATATGTGACGAAGAAAACTGCCGGAACTCTTTTTTCTTTTAAAGTATCTAAAATTTTGGCAGTATAACCGTTTTCATATCCTTCATCAAAAGTTAGATAGATAGTTTTTGTTTTATTTCCGATATAGTAGGCGTCGTATTTTCCATATTTTGTTTGAAATTGCAGGGAACCGGTGGGTCGATTAAATTGATCCACATTAACGCCTTGTCCCCATCCTTGTTTGGTATTATCCAGTTTGTTGAGAGCCTCAATATTAATCTCGGCCGGCTTTGTGCTGGCCGGCCGGGAAGAACTTGAATCGGAACTTCTATCTGGTTTTATATTACTTAGTCCATCGCTGATGTCATCGCTTAAATCGCTCGCGCCTCGACTGATATCATCACTCAGATCGCTTGTACCTCTGCTGATGTTATCACTTAGGTCGCTTGTGCCCTTGCTGATATCACCGGAAAGGGTATTCGAATTTGATTTTGGATTATCACAGCCGCTAAAGCAAAGACAAAGGGTAAGAATCATTCCGACTAATATAATTTTTTTAATATATTTCATATTTGTACCTCCATTCAAAATTATATCGGGGTTTACCCGTATTCCTAGTGTGCACAAAAATCGGGCAGTTATATCAAGTTTCTTTTCCCGGTTTTGGAATTATTTTCTTTTTAAAAACCATACTAGAAAAAAAGGAGGAATGAGTATGAAAAACGATTTTTTAATTAAAACAATTGTTGGCCGTGAAATTTTGGATTCACGCGGTAATCCTACTGTAAGCGCTCGTGTTTATCTGGAAGACGGAACACAGGCGGAGGCAAGCGTACCATCGGGTGCATCTACGGGAATGTTTGAAGCCTGTGAGCTGCGCGACGGAGATCCTGCGAGATATAACGGCAAAGGCGTTATTAAAGCAGTAGAGCACATTAACGGTGCGATTGCCGCAGCACTCACGGGAAAAAATGTTTTAGATCAGGAGAAAAACGACCTGATTATGTTGGAACTGGATGGCACGGAAAACAAGAGAAATCTGGGGGCCAATGCGATTCTCGCTGTTTCACTCGCTATGGCAAAAGCAGCTGCCAAAGAGGTTAAGCTTCCTTTGTATCAGTATCTCGGTGGTGTCGGGGCACATACTCTTCCTGTGCCTATGATGAATATTCTAAACGGAGGCGCACATGCAAAGAATAATATTGATATTCAAGAGTTTATGATAATGCCGGTCGGTGCGCCCAATTTTAAGGAAGGTCTGCGAATCTGTGCTGAAATATTTCATAAGCTCGGGAATAATCTTTCTGCGCAGGGCCTCTCAACATCGGTTGGTGATGAAGGTGGTTATGCTCCGAATCTTGAGACGGATGAACAAGCCGTTATGTTGATTATGGACGCAATTCAGTCGGCCGGTTATCAACCCGAAAAGGATGTAAAAATTGCGTTAGATGCTGCTGCGAGTGAGTGGTATCAGGATGGACACTACAAATTTCCAAAAAAACAACAAAGGATTGCACAGCACGAATTGATTTCTTCTTTTTGCGGCCTTTGTGAAAGATATCCAATCCTTTCGATTGAAGACCCACTGTCGGAGGAGGATTTTACCGGGTTTAAAGAGATTACCAAAAAAATTGGATCCTCGGTTCAGATTGTGGGAGACGATTTATTTGTCACCAATGTGAAACGTCTGCAAAAAGGGATTGATTCCGGCGCTGCTAACGCTATCCTTATTAAGCTTAACCAGATCGGGAGTTTGACAGAAACAATTAACGCCGTACGTTTGGCACAGCAAAATGGCTATCGCGCCGTGATTTCTCATCGAAGCGGAGAAACGGAAGACACAACCATTGCTGATCTTGCGGTGGCGTTAAATGCAGGGCAAATCAAAACCGGTGCTCCGTCCAGGAGCGAACGGGTCGCTAAATACAATCGTCTGCTTCAAATTGAAAACGAATTGGGATCGGCAGCCTGCTATCCGGGAAATCCATTGAAATGATACGTGAGCAAAATGTGATTTGTATGGATAATCATAAACGGCCGTTACGCACTGAAAAAATAAATCTTAACGGTGCTTTATTTGATGCACATAAGATAATTTACAGCAGTTTGATCGGAATAAAATAACAAAAAACGAGTCCTTTGCACGCCGTGTACAAAGGACTCGTTTGATTTATTATTTTTTTGCCTCAAGCGAAGCACGGATAAAATCTGCAAAGAGCGGATGCGGACGGTTCGGACGGGATTTAAATTCCGGATGGAACTGAACGCCAATAAACCAAGGATGATCAGGAAGCTCAACGATTTCGACCAAACGCTCGTCAGGAGAAAGACCCGAAAGGATTAAGCCGGCATCCTGCATGGCTTTGCGGAATTCGTTATTGAATTCATAACGATGACGATGACGCTCATAAATAAGGTTTCCTTTATAAATCCCTTTAGCGCGTGAACCGTCAACCAGCTTACAGGGATAAAGTCCCAATCGCATGGTGCCGCCTTTATCGGTAATTTCCTTTTGCTCAGGCATAATATCAATAACGGAGTGAGCACCGTTTTCATCAAACTCGCTCGAATTTGCATCTGTATATCCCAATACATTACGAGCAAATTCAACCACTGCCATCTGCATTCCGAGACAAATTCCGAAGAAAGGGATTTTATTTTGCCGTGCATAGGAAATTGCTGCAATTTTCCCTTCGACTCCACGATCACCAAAGCCGCCCGGAACCAGAATACCATCGCAATCACTTAACATTTCTGCGGCATTTTCCATCGTAACATCTTCGGAGCTGATCCAACGAATATCTACTTCGGCATCATTAGGAATACCGCCGTGACGAAGGGATTCGGCCACAGAGAGGTATGCATCCGGCAGTTCAACGTATTTTCCAACCAGCCCGATTGTAACCTTTTTTGTTGCTGCTTTTACTTTTTCGACCATGTTAATCCATTCGGTATGATCGGGTTTGCGGTTTTCAAGTCCCAAGTGATAACATATTGCATCGGCGATTCCTTCTTTTTCGAGCATAAGCGGAACTTCGTAAAGACTGGGCGCTGTCAAGTTCTGGATGACGTCCTCGGTTCGTACATTGCAAAACAATCCGATTTTTTTAACCATGTCTTCGGGAAGCTCCATTTCGCTTCGGCAGACGATGAGATTTGGCTGAATTCCGATGGAAAGCAGTTCTTTAACGGAATGCTGCGTCGGCTTGGATTTAAGTTCATTTGAGCCCGAAATATACGGAACAAGAGTAACATGAACAAAGACTGCGTTTTCACGCCCGAGCTCTGTCGAAGCCTGACGAATTGCCTCTAAGAATGGGAGACTTTCGATGTCGCCTACCGTACCGCCGATTTCGGTGATTACAACATCGGTTTCACCACTTTTTCCAACGCGATAAATTCTTTCTTTGATCTCGTTTGTAATGTGGGGGATAACCTGAACCGTACCGCCAAGATAATCGCCGCGGCGCTCTTTGTTTAAAACAGTCCAGTACACTTTACCGGTAGTAATATTTGAGTTAACTGAAAGACTTTCGTCGATAAAGCGCTCATAATGTCCTAAGTCAAGATCGGTTTCGGCACCGTCATCGGTGACAAATACTTCTCCGTGCTGATAAGGACTCATGGTACCCGGATCGACGTTAATGTATGGATCGAATTTCTGCATGGTAACGCGGTACCCTCTGTCTTTGAGCAGACGGCCGATGGAAGCGGCGGTAATTCCTTTTCCCAAACCGGAAACCACACCACCGGTAACGAATATGTACTTCACTGCCATATAAAATGAACCTCCGCAATAAAAATTTGCTTTCCACAAACAATAAGATAGGCTTGTCCAAAAAAGACGAGCCTATGTAATACAATGTTGCGAAAATATGATTAAATTAATTTTACCCTTTTTTGCTCCGTAATTCAACTAAAAATTATATTTTTTTTAAAATATAACGCTTTTTCCAATTTCGACTAAAAAAATCATCTCCATTTATAAGCTTTTCATAGAATATGGCGAAATAGCAGAGAACGGTTTATTTCGAAATTTATTTATTCGATATGGGACGGCGTTGAAGCTTTTGATAATATTATAGTAATGGCCTAAATAAAAGAGAAAATGTGTGGTAAACGACTGCGTTTGGTGAAAAGATACAGGAATCTCGAAAAAAATTCGTAGTTTTGTTAAGTTGCCACTTGAAAAGTAGGGGAATTTTTGATAAAATAATATCAAAACAAATTGGAGGTACTGAAAATGGCTATTAAAGTTGGTATTAATGGTTTCGGAAGAATTGGCCGTCTCGTTTTCCGTGCTGCTGTAAGCCAGCCGGACGTTTACGAGATCGTAGGGATTAACGATCCTTTTATCGATGTGGATTATATGGTCTATATGACCAAGTATGACACAATGCACGGTAAATTCGATGGCACTGCCGAAGCAAAAGACGGCAAATTTGTCGTTAACGGTAAAGCAATCGATGTTTATGCTTGCATGGATCCTAAGGAAATTCCGTGGAAAGACTGCGGTGCTGAGTATGTTGTAGAGTCTACCGGCGTTTTCACAACGATGGACAAGGCTTCTGCTCACTTTGTAGGCGGCGCAAAGAAAGTTGTTATTTCCGCTCCGTCTAAAGATGCTCCGATGTTTGTTATGGGCGTTAACAATGATAAATACACCTCTGACATGAACATTGTTTCCAATGCTTCTTGTACAACAAACTGCTTGGCTCCTCTTGCTAAAGTTATCAACGATAACTTCGGTATTGTTGATGGCTTGATGACCACCGTTCACTCCACTACTGCTACTCAGAAGACCGTTGATGGTCCTTCTAAGAAAGACTGGAGAGGCGGACGTGCTGCTGCCGGTAACATTATTCCTTCTTCCACCGGTGCTGCTAAAGCAGTTGGTAAAGTAATTCCGGAGCTTAACGGTAAACTTACGGGTATGGCTTTCCGTGTTCCTACTTTGGATGTTTCTGTTGTAGACCTTACCGTTAACCTTGCAAAATCTGCAACCTACGATGAGATCTGCGCTGCTGTTAAAGCTGCTTCTGAGGGTCCGATGAAAGGTATTCTGGGTTACACCGAGGATGCTGTTGTTTCTTCTGACTTCTTGACTGATGACAGAACCTCTATCTTCGATGCTACTGCCGGTATTGCTCTGACTGATAAATTTGTTAAACTGGTTTCCTGGTATGACAATGAGTGGGGCTATTCTAACAAAGTTCTTATGTTGATCAAACATATGTACGGTGTTGACCACAAATAAGTCTTGATAGGCTATAATAAAAAGGACGGCTTTTGAGTCGTCCTTTTTATTATATAGCGGGCTGTGTCAAAGGGAATTTTACAATATTCTATTTTAAACATTGGATGGGACCAGCCAAAGTCAGATCGTTAAACTTTGATACAGCTCTGGAATATGGAATATATCAAATCTGCGATGCAGTATAATACCGTCATAAAAATTCTGTTGGATTATCGCTCTGACCGATGAATATAATTGTGATTTTAAAGACTGTTTAAATCGTTTTTAGGTATAATATCTTTAAAGTAAAAAAACAGCCCTCTTGCATTGAATAAGCGGAGAGGGCTGTTTTATTACTTCATCATGTAGGCTACGTTTTCCATAACGTTCCCAATGGTTTTCATGGCTTTGGTTGCGTTCTTTTTTATAATTTTCCCTTTGTTCTTTTTAGTGCTTATCATATAAGCGGCTGTACCGACCACTGCACCAACGGCAACTCCTTTGGAAACGGCGCTCATAAACTGATTCATGCAAATTCCTCCTGTAGCTAAAATTTGATTTTTACGTTTTTATTGTTGCCGTATCTGTTTTTTTGATTCCTAGGATTGTTTGCCAATTTTGCAATTGATCTGTGTAAAAAAACAAAAATTTTGCTAATTTTACTAATCAAATCTTTAGCTTGAAAAGTGATTTTATATAAAATGGCAAAACGAAGATTTTTAAAAATTTTTGACGAAAAATATCATAGGAAAAATTGCTAAAATCGCAAAAAAAATATATAATGGATCTGTTGAATGCGTAAAAACGACTCTCCTTTTTCATAAACTCTCTTTTTTTGCAGATTGATTTTAAGGAGAATATAATAATTTCATACGGAGGAAGTACATGTTACAGAAACAATCTCTTGTAGCTGCGATCCACGATCTTTCAGGCTTTGGCCGGTGTTCTCTTTCGGTTATCCTTCCATGCCTGTCTGCAATGGGCGTTCAGGTCTGTGCCGTTCCGACGGCGGTGCTGTCTTCTCATACAGGAGGGTTGGGTGAGGTTGAATTTAGAGATTTGACCGATTATATCCGGCCTGCGCTGGAGCACTATAAAAGATTAGGATTGGAATTTGACTGTGTTTACAGCGGATTTTTAGGCTCTGAGGAGCAGATTGATCATTGCTTGGCCTTTATGAAAGCCTATCCTAATGCTTTTAAGGTGGTCGATCCGGTGATGGGGGATCACGGAAAGCCTTATCGCACCTGCACCGAGAATATTCGCAGGCGAATGGCTGAACTTGTTTCTGAAGCGGATTTAATTACTCCGAATACAACCGAGGCATCGATGCTTTTGGGCGAACCTTTTCCGTCTCAGCCCATGACGCAGGGAATGGCGAAATCCTGGCTGTTGCGATTGTGCAAACTGGGGCCGAAATTCGTTTTGATAACCGGCGTCGAAATGGCAGACGGCGTGATTGCAAACATCGGTTACGACAGCGAACGCAGCGCTTTTTGGCGAGTAGACTGCGACTATGTTCCGGCGAGTTATCCCGGGACAGGGGATATTTATGCCAGTGTTATTGTCGGCGCTTTGTTAACCGGAGACAGTTTACCGATTGCAATGGAGCGTGCAACCAGATTCCTGGAGCTGGTTATAAAAACCACCTTTAGTTATGGAACCGATACGCGATATGGGGTTATGCTTGAAAGAAATCTTGCCTGGTTAACCCAGCTTCATTCATTGAAGGGGTATCAACTGATGTAGGAGAGAGGTTCTATGGGTAAAAAATTTACTTTGTACGATATTGTAGTGGTTGGCGTAATGGCGGCAATCATTTTCGCGTTGACTTACTTTGTACGGATTGAAATCCCGACGCCTGCCGGTCCGACAAACCTGAAATTGGCTAATGCATTTATTTTGATGGCAGGAATGGCGTTTGGCGGTCTGCGCGGTGGCTTGGCCGGCGGTATCGGATCGGTTATTTTTGATTTGACAAACCCGGCTTATATTTCTTCAGCCCCGTTTACCCTTATTTTCTTCTTTATGATGGGATTCGTTTGCGGTGTCGTTTCCAGTATCGGCAATAAAAAAGGAAATCAGCTCTTGTGGAACATTATCGGAGGAACCGCGGGCGCGTTAACGTATTTTGTTCTTCATATCGGCAAAAGCATCATTGCTTTGGTCTTGGCCGGAAGTGATTTCGGTGCAGCATTCCTTGCATGCTCCACTAAGATGGTTACATCCGGAATTAATGTGATTATCGGTGTGGTTATCGCTGTTATCATTACACCGGCGATTAAGCTTGCTTTGAATAAAACCGGAATCTATCAGAAGATGGCGCGATAAATTTTTAATAATAACAAGAAATTGTAGGTATAGGGTAGTGTCTGTAAAACGAGTACTCCTTCGTATGTGATGAACATATGGGGGAGTATTCGTTTTCATTTTTATAGCTTTTGATTTGTAAATAGATAATCTTTGAAATATGTTGTGCTGTAATGTAAAAAATATGGAATTGCACGAGATGATTAAGGAGTATAAAAGCCGCCTTTGAAAATAAGGACATCGAATAAAATGAAGATCAATTTTTGATATCCGGATAGCCTTATATTTTCATTTTATGAATGATGCCTAAAGTTATAGATTAGAGGAAATCCCGATAGGGCAAGCTGCCATACAGAGTCCGCACGTGCTTTTATTCTCACATAGTCGGAGAGTCTGGCTGCGCATCCGATTGCAAAGCTTGTAGTCAATTAGCTCTGCACGTTTGCGTTCCGGAGACCACGAAACGCCGTGAATGGCATGAACCGGGCAGGCATCTGCGCAGAGCCGGCAGGAATCAGGACAGAGGCTTTTTAGATAAGGTGTCTTATATTCGAAATCCTTGTCGATTAAAACAGCATAAAGACGAACGCGCGGCCCATATCGTTTTGTGATCAAAACGTCGTTTTTTCCAATCCATCCAAGTCCGGCTCGTACGGCTGCGGCTTTAAAGGAAACGGGAGCGATAAGCTCATCTTCACTCGGTTGCGCAGCGGTCGGAATTTGATAGCGAATTTCGGCATCGCTTAATATTTTTCCCAACCTTTTTAATAATATTTCGATCGTTTTTGGGCGCCTTGAATTCCTTCTTCAAAACTCTCTTCTCTATAAGTTTCCAGAGTGAGCTGCGTTGTATACGGGACAGCGAAAATTAATACGGAACGAAATGCTTTTGCATAATCATCGATACAGGGAGCGAATTTGTATAAAACCTGTGGGTATTCTGAAAACAGTTTCCGTATTTGATAATCTGCCATTTTACTCCCCCCTTTTTGTTTTTTAAATCATACAGCAACTTACCGTGTATTACAAGGACTCCAAATAAAAAAGGCCGCCGGATAAGCCGGCGGAAATAGGGAAGTGAAAAAATTTAAGGGAGTACAATACTTATATTACCATAATTTCCAATTAATGTAAATATCAATTTTGACTTTCTTGTAATTTTTTTAAAAATATGTTTTAATGAATTGAAAAGAATCATGTTAGAAGGATTTGAAACGATGATTATTAAAAATGCAAAGCTTCTTACCATGGAAGAAGTTGATTATGAAAACGGTTATATTCAGATAAGAGATGGGTTGATTCAAGCGCTCGGCGATATGAAAGATTGTCCGAATGATCCTGAGACGGTTGACGCTCATGGGGGACTTGTTCTTCCCGGATTTATTGATGCGCACAGTCACCTTGGTATGTGGGAGGACTCTCTGGGATTTGAAGGAGACGACGGAAACGAAGACACTGAGCCTGTAACGCCGCAGCTTCGCGCGATTGATGCGGTGAATCCAATGGACAGATGTTTTAAAGAAGCAGTAGAGGCCGGTGTGACTACGGTGTTAACCGGGCCGGGAAGTGCCAATCCGATCGCAGGCGTTTGGTGTGCGGTGAAAACGGATGGCTATCGGATTGACGATATGGTTTTGGATGACGCAGCCGGAATGAAATTTGCTTTGGGGGAAAATCCAAAAAGCGTTTATCACGGAAAAAATCAGGCTCCGGTTACCCGCATGGCAACTGCAGCTCTGATTCGCGAACAGCTTTCAAAAGCGCTGCGGTATTTAAATGATAAACGCCTTGCCGAACAAAACAGTGAAGACTATGATGAACCGGAGTATGATATGAAATGCGAGGCGCTTCTTCCTGTTTTGAATCGAGAGATGAAAGCGATTTTCCATGCACATCGTGCAGATGATATTTTTACTGCAATTCGGATTGCAAAAGAGTTTAATCTCGATTATATTCTGGTTCATTGTACAGAGGGACACCGAATTGCAAAGCTTCTAAAAGAAGAAAATGCCAAGGTTATTACCGGGCCGCTTCTTTGCGATCGGTCCAAGCCTGAGCTTACCGGGCTCGATCCCAAAAACCCGGCGGTATTGTGGGGAGCAGGAGTGGAGAATGCAATCTGTACCGATCATCCTGTTACTCCGATTCAGTATCTGCCGCTTTGCGCAGCAATCGCAGAGGCTGAAGGCCTTTCTTATCGCCATGCATTGGAGGCAATTACGATTGTTCCGGCCCGCTTGTTTGGATTGGACGATCGAATTGGTTCGCTTAAGCCCGGTAAACAGGCGGATATCCTTTTGTTTGACGTAGATCCGTTGGGTGTTTGTGCCCGTCCGAATCTGGTGCTGATTGATGGAAGGAAGGTTTCAAAATGAGAGAGGTTTCTACAGCGCTTCTTGCAAAGGCAATTAAAGAGCTTTGCATTTCGTCTAATCGGAGGCTTCCCGACAGTCTGGCCTGTCGGATTTCCCAATGCCAAAAATCGGAACGAAATCCTCTTGCGGCAGAAATACTCGGGGATCTCGAACGTAATTTGTCGGCGGCTAAGGAGCTTGATATCCCGATTTGTCAGGATACGGGGATGGCGGTCTGTTTTATTGAAATAGGGCAGGAAGTAATTTTAACCGGAGAACCTTATGAAGACGCGGTTAATCGTGGCGTGAGAGAGGGATATCTGGAGGGGCTGCTTCGTTGTTCTATTGTTAAGGACCCGCTGCGCAGAGTTAATACGGGAGATAATACACCGGCGGTAATTCATACGAGGATTGTTCCGGGGATGCAGGTGAAAATTACCGTTGCTCCCAAAGGATTCGGCAGTGAAAACATGAGTAAATCAAAAATGTTTACGCCTTCTGCAACACCGGAAGAGATTGTAGATTTTGTTGTCGACTGCGCTCGTGTGGCGGGGAGCAATCCCTGTCCGCCGATGGTTGTCGGTGTTGGGATCGGCGGCGACTTTGAATATTGCGCATACCTTTCGAAAAAGGCGCTGTGCCGCGATACGGCTTTGCGCAACCCGGATCCGTTTTATGCGGAACTTGAAGAAAAAATGCTTGCCGGGATCAACGCTTTGAATGTCGGACCGCAGGGATTCGGAGGGGATACCACCGCCCTTGCCGTCAATATCGAGCAGTTTCCGACTCATATTGCGGGACTCCCGGTCGCGGTTAATATCGGCTGCCATGTAACGCGTCACGCTACAGCAGTCCTGTAACAGAAAAGAAAGAAGATCATTTATGAATTTTACACTGATTTGTCCCTGCCATTTCGGCTTGGAAAGCGTTCTTGCCGGAGAGATTCGACGGATGGGCGGAGAAAATGTCGTTGTGAACGACGGTAAAGTGGCTTTTGAAGGCGGAAAAGAAATGATTGCGCGCGCCAATCTCTGCCTGCGAACGGCGGAGCGGGTTCTGATAAAGCTGGGGGAATTTCCTGCGCGTACTTTTGACGAGCTCTTTGAAGGAGTTAAAGCGCTCGATTTTGAAAGCTTTATCGGCTCTTCTGATGCCTTTCCTGTTAAAGGATACTCCCTTAATTCTGTCTTGAAAAGTGTGCCGGATTGCCAGAAGATTATAAAAAAGGCGGCGGTTGAATCTTTGAAAAGGGCGTATCATGTCGCTTGGTTTGAAGAGATCGGGCCGGTTCACCAAATACAGTTTTCCATTTTTAAAGATGTTGCGACCATTATGTTGGATACATCCGGTGCCGGATTGCACAAACGCGGATATCGTCAAATTGCAAACGAAGCACCGATTAAGGAAACATTGGCGGCCGGGATGCTGGACCTTGCCAGAATTTATCCGGATAGCTGTTTCTGCGATCCGTTTTGCGGCTCGGGTACTTTTGTAATCGAGGCTGTAACAAAGGCTTTGAATATTGCACCGGGACTTAAACGCAGCTTTGCGGTGGAAAAATGGGGATTCTTGTCTCCGAGTGTTTTTAGCGAGGAGCGCGCCAGAGCTTTTGAACAGATTCGCAGAGACGCATCTTTCGAGGCATATGGGATGGATGTAAACGCTGCGGCAGTTGAGCTTACACGTGCCAATGCCAAAAAAGCCGGAATATCAGCTCGTGTGAGGTTAAAAACAGCGGATATCAATTCGTTTGAACTGCCTAAAAACGATGCTGTTATTGTGACAAATCCTCCTTACGGCGAACGCATGTTGGAACTTAAGCAGGCAAGGGAAATCTATAAAACAATGGGCGAAAAATTTACGCCGCCCGGCCGGTATTATGTTATTTCTCCGGATGAGGAGTTTGAGGAATTCTTTGGTAAAAAAGCAAAAAAACGCAGAAAATTGTATAACGGAATGCTTCGCTGTCAATACTATATGTTTTATTAGATTCAAAGCATTTTATTGACAAATGATGTCGGATGTGTTAAAATAGAAACGAAATCGGGGGCGCTGCATGAAATTGCGGCTGAGAATAAGCGTGTTTTCGCTTGAGTCCCTTTGACCTGATATGGATAATGCCATCGTAGGAAAGATTGGACGTTAGACTGTAGATTTTATAGCTTTTTCGTTCTGTACCGCATGGCGTAGCCGTGCGGTTTTTTTCGTTGGTGTATCCCGACTTTTCAGAAAGAAAGGAAAATCACTATGAATCCAAAAACCCGTAGACTCACTGAAAGTGCATTGTTGATTGCACTTGGAACCGTGTTGGCTCTTTTGACCAACTACATCCCGTTTTTAAACCTGCCTTACGGCGGTTCTATTACTATCTTTTCGATGGTGCCGCTCATCATTCTTTCGTATCGTTACGGAATCGGTTGGGGCTTTTTCTCCGGCCTTGTTTTCGGCGTCCTTCAGATGGCAATCGGTGCGACAACCGGTGTTTTTGCCGGCGCTGAACTCTATGTCGTTGTCTTTTCCATTCTTCTCGATTATCTGTTAGCATATGCGGTGATCGGGCTTGCCGGTATGTTTAAAAATAAGATTAAAAATCCCTTTGTTTCGATCGGCGTTGGTTCTCTGGTCGTTTGTGTTCTGCGCTATGTGGTACATGTTCTTTCCGGTGCATTGCTTTTTGGCTCTTATGCAGAATGGTATTTCACAGAGGGCGGTTTCCCGGTTGACGCCGGCGCTTCAATTTTGAACAGCTTTTCCGGAACGGCACTTGCCTGGATTTATTCTTTGATCTATAACGCAATGTATATGGTGCCGGAAACGCTGATTACAGTTGTCGGTGCGGTTCTTATCATGGCAGTTCCCGCAATTCGTAACAAAGCTATGACAGATAAGGCATAAATATTGAAAATCAATAGGATATGGTTGTTAAATCGATGATTAAGGCCGTGGAATCTAACAATTCCGCGGCTTTAAATTTTTTAGACTTATCAGTTATGAAAATGTGAGCTAAGATGGATATTTTAACGTCTTGTATCCTGATGCCGCTGTCAATGCCTTATTTGAAGATAGTGTATACACTTGAAATTGCAATAATTGGTTTTATTTTGACCGGAAAATTCTGAAAAAGCTGTAGCGTGTAAAGAATTTTACTTGACAGAGATACACGTTTATAGTATAATATCGACTGTAAAGCAAAACGCTTCACATAATAGCTGTGGGATGGTGAAAAGGTGAAAGGCAAAGATTTAAATATTGCGCTGCTTTTTGACTTCTATGGCGAAATGTTGACAGAAAAGCAAAAAGATGTCATTGATCTTTATTACAACGAGGATCTTTCATTGGCTGAGATTGCAGAGCACGAGGGGATTTCCCGCCAGGGTGTAAGGGATAATATCAAACGCGGGGAAGCTTATTTGCTTGAGCTGGAGGATAAACTGAGATTTGCTCGCAATTATCAAAGTTTGCAGGAAACGCTTCGCTCGATTGACGAACTGGCCGAGGCAATTTACACTGTCAATCAAAAATATGTTTACGATAACAGAATTAAGCAACTAGCGCTTGAAATTCGTAAGATGATTGAAAATTACGATAACAGCGAAGGGACGGAGGAATGAAATGGCATTTGAGGGGCTTTCAGATAAACTGGGTGCAGCCTTTAAAAAACTGCGTTCCAAGGGAAAACTCAATGAGAGTGATGTAAAAGAAGCAATGCGTGAAGTCCGTCTGGCCTTGCTGGAAGCGGACGTTAACTATAAAGTTGTCAAGGATTTTGTCGCCAAAGTAAGTGAGCGTGCAGTAGGCGAAGAGGTTTTAAAAAGTCTCACACCGGCTCAACAGGTGATTAAAATTGTAAATGAAGAGCTTTGCTCTTTGATGGGCGGCGCTGAAAATAAGATTCATTTGCCTTCAAAGGGACCCGGCGTTATCATGATGACCGGCCTTCAGGGCGCCGGTAAAACAACCCATGCGGCAAAGCTGGCACTCTATTTTAAAGGACAAGGACACCGTCCTTTGTTGGTCGCATGCGATGTTTATCGTCCGGCGGCAATTGAACAGTTAAAAGTTGTAGGAGAAAAGGCGGGTGTACCTGTTTTTGAAGAAGGGCAGGGGAATCCGGTTAAGATAGCCAAACATGCGCTTGCCCACGCCAAAGATTATGGGCATGATATTGTGATTATCGATACGGCAGGTCGGCTTCACGTTGACGAGGCGCTCATGAAAGAGCTGTCCGATATTAAAGCTGAGGTTAAGCCTGACGAAATTCTTTTGGTTGTTGATGCCATGACCGGTCAGGATGCGGTTAACGTGGCAAAATCGTTTAATGAACAGCTTGAAATTGACGGTGTTATCCTGACAAAGCTTGATGGCGATACAAGAGGCGGTGCAGCGTTATCGGTTCTGGCGGTTACCGGAAAATCCGTTAAATTTGTGGGTACCGGTGAAAAGCTGGGAGATCTCGAGGTCTTCTATCCGGAGCGAATGGCATCTCGTATCCTTGGAATGGGCGATGTGCTGACCTTGATTGAAAAGGCGCAGAATACCATTGATGAGGAACAGGCCAAACAGATGGCCCAGAAGATGAAAGAGAACAGTTTCGATCTTAATGATCTTTTGAATCAGCTCAAACAGATTCAAAAAATGGGACCGTTAAAGCAGGTTCTCGGTATGATTCCCGGTGTGGGTAATCAGATTAAGGACGCTGATATTGACGATAGACAGCTTGATAAAACGCAGGCAATTATTTATTCAATGACGCCGAAAGAACGGGAAAAACCTTCTATTATTAATCCAAACCGGAAGCGGAGAATCGCAGCTGGATGCGGAATGAAAGTGGAAGATGTTAACCGGTTGCTTCGTCAGTTTGAGCAGATGCAAAAAATGATGAAGCAGTTCAGCGGAAAGGGAAAAAAAGGTCGTCGGCGGATGCCAATGCCGCCAATGGGATTTTAATCCTTTAAATTTTGTTTATTAAGACCCAGTCTTGATAGAAATAAAGATATCATTGCAGGAGGTGACAGTTGTGGCTGTTAAAATTAGACTTCGTCGCATGGGTGCGAAAAAGGCTCCGTTCTACCGTATCGTAGTTGCGGATTCGAGATATCCGCGTGATGGCCGGTTTATTGAGGAAATCGGATATTATGATCCGACTAAAGAGCCGTCCGTTGTAAAGGTTGATGCTGAAAAAGCAAAAGCTTGGATTGCAAATGGAGCTCAGCCGACCGATACGGTCAAAAAAATTCTCAAAGACAATGGCGCTATCTAATCTGAGGAGAAGCATATGAAAGATTTACTTGTTGCAATCGCTACCGGTTTGGTTGAAAACAAAGATGCCGTTGAGGTTGTTGTTGATGAGCCAAACGAGGAAGGCGTGGTGGTTTACCACCTGCATGTTGCTCCGGACGACATGGGAAGGGTTATCGGAAAGCAAGGTCGTATCGCAAAGGCTCTTCGCATTGTCATGCGTGCCGGCGCTAACCGCATTAACCAGAAAATCATGGTCGAGATTGATTAAGGCCGCATCAGCCCCTCTTGAGAAAGACGGGGCTGATGTTTTATCTTTTTTATGGTAAAATAAAGAATAAAGTGGAAATACTTTTAAATAGAAAATGATTCAGTATAAGAAGCGGAGGGCTTCCATGAAAAAGCAATACCTTGAAATCGGGCAGATTGTCACAACCCACGGGATCGCCGGTGAAGTGCGGGTAAAACCCTGGTGCGATACTCCCGATTTGCTCTGTGAGTTTGAACGCCTTTTTTTTGACAGCGGAAAAAAAGAAGTGATAATTGAGCGGGCCAGGGTTCACAAAAATGTCGTTGTGATGAAGCTTGAGGGCGTAAATACGATGGACGATGCAGTCAAGCTGAGGAACAGAATTTTATATGCGGCCAGAGATGACTTTGAACTTGATGAGGATACTTACTTTGTTCAGGATTTATTGGGGCTTCAGGTCTTTGACGTTGATTCCGGGAAATGTTACGGAGAAATCTGTGATGTTACGCAAACCGGCGCTAACGATGTTTATCATATCAAGGATAAGGATGGGAAAATAGTTTTAATTCCGGCTATTGCCGACGTGGTGCAGGAAACCGATATTGACGGCGGTCGGATGACGATCCGGCCTTTAAAGGGATTGCTTGATGATGAGAATTGATATTTTGACACTGTTTCCTCAAATGTGCGAAGCAGTGATGGGAGAGAGCATTCTTGGGCGCGCTCGTAAAAACGGTCTTTGTGAAGTTTACTGCCATAATATTCGTGATTATACGCTGGATAAGCACAATCGGGTTGATGATACGCCATATGGCGGAGGAATGGGAATGGTGATGCAGGCGGAGCCGATCTATCGTTGCTACAATGCTGTGACAGAGCATTGTGAAGTTAAGCCGCTTACAATCTATCTTTCTCCGCAGGGGGCTGTCTTCAATCAGCAGATGGCGATTGATTTTTCAAAGCGTGAGCACTTGGTTTTACTTTGCGGACATTATGAAGGGGCAGATGAACGTGTTTTGGAGGAAATTGTCGATTTAGAGGTTTCCATTGGCGATTATGTGCTGACCGGCGGAGAACTTCCGGCATTGGTTTTGGCGGATGCAGTAATCAGGCTTTGCGACGGCGTTCTTTCCGATCAATCTTGCTTTGAAGAGGAAAGCCACTTTAATGGGCTTTTGGAATATCCGCAGTATACGAGGCCGGAAATATGGAATAATAAAAGTGTCCCATCGGTTCTTTTGTCGGGACATCATGCGAATATTGCCAAGTGGCGGGAAGAACAGAGTATAGAGCGTACCAGACTTAAGCGTCCCGATCTTTATAAGGCATTTCTTCAAAAAAATAATTCATAGAGCGTTGTCTGAAAAAATTTATAGCCAATCAAATGTAAACATATGTAGTGAAATTACACAAAGCTGAAGCTTTAAAATGACGTTTTATGAGCTAAAAGCAGAAAAAAGCAAAATTTTCCCGGTTTTCTTCAAAGACAAGTTGACGGAGTTTAAACGTTTGCCTATAATAATTATAGTTTTATGTTAGTTTTTTAAGATAAATCGTTTGGAGGTTTATATAATGTACGTAAAAGAAGTACAGGTTCAGAATCAGGTCGGTTTACACGCACGTCCGGCAACATTTTTTATTCAGAAGGCTAACGAATACAAATCTTCAGTCTGGGTTGAAAAAGAAGAACGCAGAGTTAATGCAAAAAGCTTATTGGGTGTTCTTTCACTTGGTATTGTCGGCGGGACAGGCATTAAGATTATTGCTGACGGTCCGGATGAAAAAGAAGCGGTTGATGGCCTTGTGAAATTGGTAGAGTCCGGTTTTGCAGAATAATTTGCAGATAGGTGTAAATTTTCCCTTTCCGTTTTTCGGGAGGGGAATTTTTTTGTATTCGTAACAGGGCTTACAATCGGTTTTGATGACTGAATAGAGTGTTTACAGACTTTTATACAAACACGAGTTGAGAATTAGTAATGATATGGTTTATAATAAATAAAGCGGCAGATTGTACATGAAAAGGGGGGATTCTGTGATTCAAAATTCACGACTTCCATATATTAAGCAAAAGGTGCACAATTTAACTTTGGATCCCGGCGTTTATTTGATGAAGGATAAAACCGGCCAGATTATTTATGTCGGCAAGGCGAAATCGCTGAAAAAGCGGGTGAGCAGTTACTTTAGAGAGAATGCCAATCATGACGAAAAAGTTCGTAAAATGGTTTCGCATGTTTTCGACTTTGATTACATTGTTACTGACAGTGAATTTGAAGCATTAGTGCTTGAGTGTAGCTTAATTAAACAACATACACCGAAATATAATATTCTTTTAAAAGATGATAAAGGTTATCACTATGTTATGATTTCTGCCGGAGATTATCCTAAAATTTCGGCCGAAAAACAAAAACTGGAGGAAGGGGAATATCTCGGTCCATATACAAGCTCTTTTGCGGTCAAACAATCGGTTGACGAGGCTAACAAGGTGTTTATGCTGCCAACCTGTAATCGTAAATTCCCGCAGGAATTTAAAAAATCACGTCCTTGTTTAAATTATTATATCAAACAATGTATGGGTGTTTGCCGCGGCAGAATTTCTCCTGCTGAATATCGTGATACGGTTAATCAGGCGATTGATTATATTCGGGGAGGGAGTATAAATTCGGTAAAAAAACTGACAGCTCAGATGGAAGAAGCAGCTGAGGCGCTTGATTTTGAACGGGCGGCGAAACTCAGAGATCGCATTCAGGCGATCCAAAAGATTGCCGAGTCTCAAAAAATGATTCGTTCTGAAGAGATCGAACAGGACCTTATAGCATTTGCCGGAGGCAACGGCTTGATTTGCGGCGTTGTTCTAAAATTTCGCGGGGGGCGGCTGGTAGATAAGGATACGCATCTGTTTTCCGATATGGGTGAAGTTTCTGCTGTACGACAGGAGTTTTTATCCCGCTATTACTTAAATCAAACTGAAATTCCCAAAGTAATTGCGGTAGATGAATTACCCGAAGATGCCGATTTGATTCGAGATTTACTCGAAAAAACCGCAGGGAAAAAAATTAAACTGTTCGTACCGCAGCGTGGGCAACAGCGTCAATTGTTGGAGATGGCTTATCATAATGCTGCTGAGCAGCTTTCACAGAAAATCAGCTATTCAGCAAAAGAGGTAGCAGCGCTGGATGAACTTGGTAAACTTTTGGGATTGCCGGAGCCACCTGTTTATATTGAATCGTACGACATTTCGAACCTCGGCGACAGCGGCGTTGTTGCCGGTATGGTGGTTTTTGAAAACGCACAGCCGTTAAAAAGCGCTTATAAACGCTTTTCCATGAAAGAAGTTGTCGGCCAAAACGATTATGCCTGTATGCAGGAGGTTTTACGCCGACGTTTTCTCCGCTATTTTGAGCAGAAAGAAACGGGAAAGGGATTCGGACGAATGCCGGATTTGATTCTGTTGGACGGCGGTAAAGGTCATGTGTCCGCTGTTCAGGAAGTTTTGGATGAGCTTAAAATTTCCGTGCCTCTCTTCGGTATGGTGAAAGACGATAAACACCGTACCCGTGCCATTGCGAAAAACGGCGGTGAAATTTCAATTACGACTTTTAAAGCGGCCTTTCGATTGGTTTCTTCGATCCAGGATGAGGTACACCGTTTTGCAATTTCCTATCAGCGAAACGTTCGAAAGAAAAATACTTTCTCAATGCGATTGACCGAGTTTGAGGGAATTGGCCCTAAAAAGGCGGAACGGCTGCTAAAGTCTTTTAAAACAAAGACGGTTTTGAAACAGGCAACTGCAGCCGAACTTGCCGAAGTTGCCGGCATATCTTCCGAAAAGGCGAAAAAACTTCAGGAATTTATTCAGACAATTTAATGTAACCTATTAGGAAGGAGCTTTTTATGGTAACCTGCAAACAGGTTAAAAACAACCCTGAAATCAGAACTTATATTCAAAAAGCAGATGACTCTCTACGGACGATCGGGTATACCGAACACAGCTTTGCCCATGTGGAGTACGCAGCCTCACAGGCGTATAATATTCTAACTGCACTTGGCTTTCCGAAACGCGAGGCAGAGCTTGCTTGGATTGCCGGTTATATGCATGATATCGGCAATGTAGTCAATCGATGTAATCACGCTCTCAGCGGCGCTGTTATGTGCTTTCGGCTTCTTGACAAAATGGGAATGCCTGCCGATGAGGTTGCCACGGTTACAAGCGCTGTGGGAAATCACGATGAAGGAACTGCTTTTCCGGTCAGTCCAGTTGCGGCGGCACTGATTCTTGCTGATAAATGCGATGTTCGTCGTACCAGAGTTCGGAACACCGATATTCCGAGTTTTGATATTCATGACCGGGTAAACTATGCGGTTGAACGTTCTACGCTTTCTCTTGTAGAAGGGAAAATTGTTCGATTGGATTTGAAAATTGATACAACAATTTCTCCTGTTATTAATTATTTTGAAATCTTCATGGAACGAATGCTTCTTTGTACCAAGGCTGCCGATGCATTAAACACCAAATTTGAGCTGATTATTAACGGCCAAAAAGTTTTATAAGCCTTAATTGATCCGCCATAAATTTTTAAAAGAATAAAAAATATGATAGTTGGATTATTTTTTTAAAAAATCACTTGACAAATTATACTAATATGGTATAATTTAAATATGATCTAAAACAACTTTGTTTTGATGTTTTTGGGGAAATAAAAATGAAAAAATTTGTTTGTTCTATCTGTGGTTATGTGCACGAAGGTGATACCGCTCCGGAATTTTGCCCGATCTGTAAAGCTCCTGCTTCTAAATTTGTTGAGCAGAAAGAAGATTTTGCGTGGGCTGATGAGCATCGTGTAGGCGTTGCAAAAGACGTGGATGCCGATATCGTAGCGGGACTGAGAATGAATTTTGAGGGCGAATGCACAGAAGTTGGTATGTATCTTGCTATGGCCAGAGTTGCACATCGTGAAGGCTATCCCGAAATTGGACTTTACTGGGAAAAAGCTGCTTATGAAGAGGCAGAGCACGCAGCCAAATTCGCGGAACTGCTCGGTGAAGTTGTTACCGATTCTACCAAGAAAAATCTTGAACTTCGCGTTGCTGCTGAAAATGGAGCTTGCGCTGGTAAAAAAGATCTTGCCGCAAAAGCGAAAGAACTTGGTTTGGATGCAATTCATGACACTGTACATGAGATGGCAAAAGACGAGGCTCGGCATGGCAGAGCGTTTAAAGGCTTGCTTGAGAGATATTTCGGCTAAATTAATTTCTGTGGTTAGTTCAAAAAGGGAGCAGAGAAATCTGCTCTCTTTTTGTATCCTCCCAAAATTAATAGAATTTTATTGGAGTGCGAATGAAAAGCAGAAAGTATGTCGTTTCACGCGGTGGATAAAACGGTGTATGGCATGTGCAAAACAGAGAGTTTTTATGCATACAATAAGTGTCGAATATTTGCTTTTATTACGTAAATAAGACTGATGAACTAAACAAATTACCATAAAGTGCAGTAAATATTTGTAAAAATTATGTCGATTTTAAAAGGCATTGATAAAAGTTCCAAATTTTTAAACATCTGTAATGTGTATTTTAACAAATTGTAAAATTTCCTCTTGACGTGTTTTAAAAGTGATAGTATAATAAGTGCAATTGTTTAAGATGTACGGAGTGATACTATGCAGGGTCCTCAGATGGCGGGCAATTTGTCTGCCGAGAGCGATGATCATCTCGTCTCTCTCAGCATCAGCGGCAATGAAGAGGCTACGGCGATTTTAATTGTCCGCTATCTTAGCGTAATTAATAAGATTGCGGCACGTTTTACGGTGGTTGGAATCGAGCACGAAGACTTCGTGCAGGAGGGAATGATCGGTTTTTTAAGTGCGATCAGAACCTACAGCGAAGATCGTGGCTGCAGTTTTAATACGTATGCGCGTGTTTGTGTTTTAAATCGGATTAAAAAGGCTGCTCAATTTGCATCAACAAATAAATACTCCATTTTATCCGCAGCGGTAGAGCTGGATAAAGCGGGACAAAAACCGGCTGATATCTCGGCAAATCCCGAAATGCTTGTGTTGGAACAGGAAGCCATGGATTGGTTTTCAAAAGAGATGGGCGAGTTGTTGTCACAAAAAGAGCGAAAGGTTTTTTTGCTTTATTTAGAAGGATATGAACCGTCTCAGGTGGCGGAGGCTCTTGATCTCCCCGTAAAGTCGGTCTATAATTCTCTGGGACGGGTGAGAAAGAAACTCAAGACCGCATTTCATCTAAATCAAAACGGGTAACCGTTTTGAAATATATGGCCTGTTAGCTTAAACAGAGCGTTGGAAACAAAGGTGCCGGTGAAAATCCGGAACGGGCTAAAAATTTTTTCCATTAGGAGAGTTCAAAATGTATCAAGACAAAACCCTTACCTGCAAAGATTGTGGCGCTGAATTTGTTTTTACTGCTGGTGAGCAGGAATTCTACGCCGAAAAAGGCTTCGTGAACGAGCCGCAGAGATGCAAAGCTTGCCGCGATGCACGTAAAAATGCTTCCAGACAGGACAGAGAGATGTTCACCGCTACCTGCGCTTCCTGTGGTGGCGAGGCGAAAGTTCCGTTCCAGCCGCGTGAAGATCGCCCGGTTTACTGCAGCGAATGCTATGCTAAAATGAGACAGGAATAATCTCAAGCATAGAAAAAATTTGTCAAGCCGGTTGTTAGAGGCAAGGATTTTGTTTTGGTTGTGTGATACACAGTCCCACAAAGTGATTCAAGCATTTAATTTCCTGGCAAATAAATTGAGGCAGATAAACAGTCGAGAATACTCGGCTGTTTATTTTTTATAGATCAATTTTCTTTTGCTTGATGGGAATTTTAATGTGTTTTGACAAATAAAAACCCTGAAAAACCTATTGCATAAACGATGTAAAGCAGATATAATACAAGTAGAAATCGGAAAGAAAGGATGTTTGAAAATGAAAGTTACAAAGGACTCCATTATTGGAGAAGTTTTAGATTACGATCGTACCACTGCAGAGTTTTTTCTTGAGATTGGGATGCATTGTCTGGGTTGCCCGTCTTCTCGCGGAGAGACCATTGAACAGGCTTGCATGGTTCACGGAAATAATTGCGAAGAACTCGTGGAAAAACTAAATCAACATTTGTCTGCAAAATAAGGAAGTACCTTGAAGCGGTGTGCGGATTTTTCGCACACCGCTTTGCCAAGAAAAAGTCTTAGCATACAATCTGATATATTAATAGGACGGTCTGCAACATGAAACATTTTTTGCAGAGGATCGGCGCTTTTTTTCAAGTTGTTTTGGGACTGAAGTTGTTAAGTACCGATTTTAAAAAATTTGCATCGATGCACTGCACGTACAGCATTTTTCAGGCAATGGTCAGCTTCTACATAACGACTTTGTTAATGCGGGTTACCGGTAACGGCGATATCGTAATCTGGTTTAACCTTGCAACGTATTTTTTTCAAGGATTTGGCGTAATATTTTGCGTTGTAGTGATGCGCAAAAGCAGTGTAAACCTAGCTATGCGAATAGGTATACTCGGCTTAATTGTAATGTATGCAATATTGCTCTTCTTTATGGACAGTGCAGATAAGCTGATGCCTGTATTAGGTTTTTTCAACGGCGTGGCAAATGGTTTTTACTGGTTGGCATATGCCTCTTATTTTTCAGCTTTTACGGTTGACAGTAAACGAGATGCCGCACTGGGATTTATGGGGTTTATGAACGGTATTACATTTTTGATTATGCCTACATTATCCGGATTTGTTATTGAAAAAATCGGTGGATTTGCAGGATATACTGTTGTGTTCGGCTTGGCTTTTTTGATCGCTTTGATAACGATATTTTTGTCATTACGTTTGCCAAAGCAGGTTTGCCAGGCAGAAGAGAATAAAACGTATTTTTTACAGGCTCTCAAAATAATTGCACATGACGCGTGCTGGCGTTGTGGAATGGCTTGTGAAACTCTTCGCGGAATACGCGATGGCACTTTCAACTTTCTCTTAAATTTATTGCTTTTTGAAATTATTCAGAGTGAAACCTTAATCGGTATTAACAGTCTGCTTGCTTCAATCGGAACCATTGTTTCATTTTGGGCGGCGGGCAGAATTATTAAACCTGGCAATCGGGTGAAATCCATGTTGATTGGCAGTACGGTTTTATTGGTTGCGTGCAGTCTCCCTGCGTTTAGTATGAGCCCTGCTGCTATCATGGTTTTTGCAATTGTCAATGCATTTTTCAGTACGTTTATCATCAATCCATCTAACAGCATCATGTTTCTTATTGTTCAAAAAAAGGCAGACCCCAAGATGACAAACGAGTACTTTTCAATCAGAGATGTTTTTTTGGTCGGCGGTCGGATCATAGGTGTTTCGATACTTTTTGCTTTTCCGCGAGTACAATATGGCTATGTAATTGCGATTGTTTTGTTGACCTTGTCTCAGTTTATCATTGTGGGGTTAAGTAAGCGATCTACCAATTTGTTAAAACAGCTTGACGCTGTCGAAAGGAATGTAGAAAAAGCCTGATACCGCTGGGGAAGCGCTGCGATGTTGAGCTTGAATAATCATGTGATAGGCGGTCTGCGTTATGAAATATTTTTTTCAAAGACTCGGAGCTTTTTTTGAAGTTAGCCTTGGGCTGAATCAGCTTAGTGTGAATTTTAAAAAATTTGCATCGATGCACTGCACATTCAATTTATTCCAAGGTTTGGTCAGTGTGTATATTACCACACTGTTAATGCGGGTTACCGGAGACGGAGATATTGTAAAGTGGTACAATTTGCTCAACTATCTTTTCAGCGGTTTGATGATGCCGGTAGCTGTGGGCGTAATGCGTAAAAAAAATACAAATCTGGTAACGCGAATCGGTATTTTAGGGTTTATTGTTCTTTATACCACGCTGTTGTTCAGCATGAACAGTGCCGATAAGATGATGCCGATTTTAGGGTTTTTCAGCGGGGTTTCCGGCGCTTTTTACTGGTTGACTTATTCTACTTATGTTTCTGCATTTACGGAAGATAATAAAAGAGATGTGGCGCTTGCCTTTTTGGGATTTGTCAATGGGATTATCACGTTGATCATGCCGGCTCTTTCCGGATTTATCATCGAGCGGATTCCGGATTTTTGGGGATATATGGTTGTATTTGGCCTTGCGTTTCTGGTGGCGGTTGTTACAATTCTGCTGTCGTTTCGCCTGCCAAAGCATGTTAATCCTGCAGGTACCAAAAATACCAATACTTATTTCAAACGTTCGCTTCACCAAATTGTGCACAGCGCCTGTTGGAGATATGGTATGTTGGCTGAGGCTATGCGCGGTGTGAGAGAGGGTACTTTTAACTTTTTACTCAATATTCTCTTGTTTGAAGCGATTAGCAGTGAAACTTTGATGGGATTTAACACACTGCTAACAGGAATTGGAACTATTGTGTCCTTTTGGATGATCGGGAAGATTGTAAAACCTGACAATCGAATCAGGGTAATGTTTACCGCTACCGTTATTCTGCTTGCCGCTTCGGCTCTTCCTGCGGTCAGCCTGAATCCTGTTACCATCATGTTATTTGCATTGATTAATGCATTTTTCACTCAGTTTATCCTCAATTCCTCCAGCAGTATTTTCTTTTTGCTGGTTCAGAAAAAGGCTGAAGCCAATGCGCGTGAGGAATATTTTTCCATTCGTGAGCTGATGCTGGATTTTGGAAGAATTGTAGGAATTCTGGTGTTGTTTCTTTTCCCAAAAGATCCGTTTGGATATGTGATAGCAATCATTGTATTAACATTGACGCAATTTATCACAGTGGGTTTGAGCAAATATACTCTTAAATTATTAAAACAGGAAGAAGAGGAAGGTAATTGATGGCGGAAAACCGGCTGAAGTTAAGTCCGCGTTTAATGGCAATAGCAAAGCAGGTACGCGAAGGAACAATAGCTGCCGATATCGGGGCGGATCATGGCTATCTGGCGTGTTATCTGGCTCAAAAAAACTGCTGCAAAAAAGTTTATGCTTCGGACTTGAATCCCGGGCCGCTAAAACAGGCTCAGTTGACTGTCCAAGCATGCGGACTGGAAAATAGAATAATTACGATGCTTTCGGATGGGGTATCTAAACTTCCGCTTGAGGAAATTTCCGATGTTGTTGTTGCCGGGATGGGCGGGGATTTAATTCTGTCTATTATTACTGATAAACGCTTGTGCAACCCGGAAAAAAGATTAATTCTTCAGCCGATGACAAAAGCGGAAATATTGCGCCGCGGTCTTTTTCGGTTAGGATTTGAACTGATTCAGGAAACGGCCGTCGCAGACGGCCGTTTTGTGTATACCATACTGGTTGTCCAATATACGGGAATTATACGTGAAATTGACGACTTTTTTGCGTTGACAGGGCTTTTATCGGGAAAAACGGCGGAGGAAAGCGTTTACTTAAACCGTCTGCTTATGCAAACCGAAAAGAAACTTGCCGGAATACGGCGTTCGGGCGGAGAAACGTATAAATTGGAAGAATTGGTTTTAAAAATAAGGGAGCGAGTACTTCATGGCGAAAGTGAAAGAAATTTTTGAATGGATGGATGATCGATATCCTTTTGCATTGGCAGAGAATTATGATAACTGTGGTTTGTTAATCGGAGATACGGAACGAGTTGTTTCGCGCTGCATGTTGGCGCTTGATGTGACAGGTGAAGTGCTGGCGGACGCCATATGCTGGCAGGTGGATCTGATTATTACGCATCACCCTGTTATTTTTAACGCCTTAAAACGTCTTAGTGTAGGAGATATCCCTTATGAATGTATCCGACACGGAATTGCCGTTCTTTCCAGTCACACCTGTTTAGACAGGGCGATCGGCGGCGTAAATGATGCTCTGTCCGAATGCCTTTCGCTCCAAAATGTGACGATTTTGGATGAGACGGATGGATTCCTTAGAACAGGAATATTGCCCAAGGTGATGGAACCTGTAGAATTTGCCGCTTATTGCAAAAAAACACTTTCTTCCGGCGGTATCCGAGCCGTGCTGGGAGAGCGATCGATCGGCAAAGTTGGGCTTTGCTCCGGTGCGGGAGGATCTTTTGTCGGAGAAGCAATCAAGGCTGGATGTGACGCTTATCTCACGGGAGAAGTGAAGCATCATGAGGCGATTATCGCTAAAAATGCGGGGATTACCTTGATAGATGCAGGGCATTTTGAAACCGAAACGGTGGTTTTGCCTCAATTGGAAAAAAAGCTTAAATCCGCTTTCCCTGAAATCGAATTTTCAATATCTGCGGCAAATCAGCCTGTGATGGAGTGGCTGTAAAGCCGCTTTTGAAAATAATGCCCGAGAATGGTAGCTTTTAGCGGGTATTGAAAAGCGAATCCATTTAAAATGAATGATTATAGTAGGTGAATCAAAATTGGCTTTGGATGGCATTTTTTTATCCTGTATTAAACGTGAATTAGAGGTGGCAGTTGGCGCGCGGATTGATAAAATCCATCAGCCTTCCCGCGAAGAGGTGATTATTACTCTTCGCCATCGGAGTGGAAATGAAAAGCTTTTGATTAGTGTCGGAGCGGGAAGCCCGCGGCTCCATTTTACAAATATAGCGCTTGAAAATCCTAAGGCGCCGCCGATGTTCTGCATGCTGCTGCGTAAATATCTTGGTTCCGGAAAACTTACAGCTGTCCGGCAGCTCGGGCTTGATCGGGTGCTTTATCTGGATTTTGAGACGATTGATGAATTGGGCGATATGGTAACCGTCACTCTGGCTGTTGAGATTATGGGGCGACACAGTAATTTGATTGTCATCGGGCAGAACGGAAAAATTATTGACGCGATTAAGCGGGTTGATCCTGAAATGTCAAGTGTGCGTCCAGTGTTACCTAAAATGAATTATATCTTGCCGCCTATGCAGAATAAACTTGATCTTTTTGAAGCGACAAATGAAGAAATTTTTGCAGCCGTTGCCAATTACCCGAAAAATCAGGAGCTTTCTAAGGTTTTGTTGGAGTATTGCAGGGCGTTTCTCCAATTTTTGCCCGCGAAGCGGTTTATTATGCCTGCCGTGGGGCGGAAGTTATTAAAAGCGATTTTTCTAAGGAACAAAAAGAAAGAATGGCTTTTTATTTTAA
>VOFB01000696.1_pt1 | contig 117594 bp, 118 predicted proteins | sample 5384141 | NCBI WGS metagenome assembly VOFB01 (sample SAMN12384721, study PRJNA508395) | human gut metagenome | isolation source: healthy gut A | host: Homo sapiens
CCCCCGCATACATGCTTTCGTTCAAAAAGATGCGCTTCAAAATAATTTTTCCGCAACCGTGATATCGGCGGGGCAAAGCTCGAAGTCTGCAAGTTCCGACGGGTAAACAAAACGAATTTCTTTATGTTCAATGCAGCGCGGGTCGCTGCCGATGATCTCCGTGCGGAACACTGTGAGCTGAATTTCAATATCCGGATATGAATGCAAAACGCGCATAAATTCGCCCTTTACGCAAAGATCGACGTCCAATTCTTCGCGGCATTCACGCAGCACGGCTTGTTCCGGAGTTTCCCCGGGTTCGATTTTTCCGCCCGGAAATTCCCATTTCAGCGCACGGGTTTTGTTTTCCGCACGCCGACAGATAAGAATTTTACCATCCTTTTCAATGATTGCAGCAACAACTTCAATCCGCTTTGATTCGTTGCTGTCGCTTTTTGAAGTTGAAACGGGTTCGTGCTTCGCACCCTTGCGGCGCAAATTCAGCCGCAGCGTTTTAAGATGCGCCTTCTGTTCCGCCGTTATGCGAAAACTCTCAACCGCCTTCTGAATCGTTTTGTTGTGCACCCACGGGGAAAGCCTGTGTTCTTCAACAAAGGGAACGGTCGAATCGTATTGCTTTGCAAGCGCAGTTGCAAAATACCATGCCTGCATCATATTCACATAGTATTCTTCCGAACATACGGAGGCGGCAAGGGCATTGATTTCGGAAGCAAACTCTTTTTCAAGGTAAAAACACATCAGCATCCGCAGCCCGAAACGCACCGTGTAAGGATGTGCCGATTGCAGCCATTTTTTGATTATCGGCAAAAGCTCCCCGGTATGCTTTGCAAAAATGCGCGGAGTCATGCTGTCGCAAACAGCCCAGTTTGTTACATACGGGAGGAACGCTTCAATCGTTTTTACGGCGAAATCAAAATCACCGATGCTCTCCGCAATGTATGCATGAACAAGGTTCTGTTCGTGATATTCATGCGGCAGTGCGGAAAGAAATTCGTTAATTCCCGCATTTTTCCCGAACCGTTTTGCAATACTGCGGAGCTGCGGCGTGCGCACGCCGATAATGCTTTCCCGCGGAACGTTCGGAATCAGCTTTGCCGTAAAATCCGCATATTCTTCATCGCGCGCGGCAAATATCGCATTCAGCATTTCTTTTTCAACTTCAACAGACATTTCAGGCTCCTTTGTTATTCATCGTTTCATCAATTTTTTATAAACATTGATGTTCTCATCAATATGTTTTATTTAAAAGAATTCGACGCACCCGAACCGAGTGCGCCGAACACAGTTTCAAAGCCGTGAATCTCAGCTGCCGATTAATTCAGCTGCCGAACTCAGCCGTTAAGTATTGCGCGGCGAAGAATTGCAAGCGCATCAACCGTGTCAACAACACCGTTGCCGTCCATATCCGCACGCTCTGCCTGTTCGGGTGTGAGTGCGGCAATACCCATTGCCCCGCGCAGTGCAAGCAGTGCATCCGCAGTTTCGACAACGCCGTTGCCGTCAACATCGCCTGCCGTACCGGGCTGGGTGTTGTAATCGGTGATCTCAACATCGACCGCACCGAGTTCGCCGTAACGATAAACCGTGAACACATAGCTCTTGCCTGCTTCAAAAACATAGTCGTCATTTCTGCCGTGCGCCGTGCCTATATCGCTGACAAGGCCGATCTGAGGGCCGTCATCATGCCAATAACGCGGGTTTGCAATGCACCAGTCGTATGTGCCTGCCGGAATGCTTACGGTGACGCTTTCGCCGTTGAAAACGATATCCGTTTCGGTCATGAAGTTGCCGTCCGCATTCTCGGGGAGCTTATACTCAAAGCGTGAATAAAGCTCTTCCGCGCCTTCTGCGCCGTAAGCCAGGACATCACCCGTTTCGGGAATGCCGACGCCGTATTCCACAGCATCCGCATCAAGCAGCATCTGGAAGCCGGAACCGTCAAGATACACTTCGTCAATAACGCGGAGCGTTACGGAAGCTTTGGTGATATCGAAATAATTTGCAGTCACAATGATGTTTGCGTTGACTGCCGCACCGTTGTAATCCCAACCCGTGAAGGCATAGCCCTCGTGTGCGGGAACGGTGGGGAAGTCAGCCGCAGTGAGTACGCTGCCCTTGTCAACGGTTGCCGTCGAAATCGTTTCATCCGACAATCCGTCAACAAAAGTTACGGTGCATTCATCGCCGATAACGGAACCGACGGGAAGGTTATTTGCAATATAAAGACCGCAAACGAGCACCGCCGAACCGTTTATCATGCCGAGGTCCGTTGCCGCGCCGGTTGCCGTGTCAATAACGGCAAGGCCGCCGTTACCGTAATCGGAGAACCTTGCCCAGAAGAGCTGGTTCGTGTTGTGATCATATGCCATGGACTGGAAGCGTTTGTGACCGAAACCCGTGCTGCCGATAAGCGTGCCGACACCTGTTTGCAGGTCGATGCTGTACAGTTTGCTTGCATTTGAGTAGCTTTCGGTAAGAACATATGCCGTGCCGTCGGTTGCAATCGCAAGCGTCATGGGTGTTTCACTTCCGCACACGATTTGTGCAATTTCCGTGACCGCACCGGTTGAAATATCAACGGTGTAAAGGAATTTGCCGGAAGCGGCACCCGTGCCGATTGCGTACATTTTCTGTGCGCTGTGGTCATATGCCATATCGCGAATCGTAACATCGCCCGTGTTCATCGCAGGGTAGGTAACTTCACCCGTTTCGGGGTTAAGGATGAAATAATCCTTTGTCATATAGCCGTAAACATAGCCGCCCGCAAACTCGGCAGCGGTGACATTTGCAGTCATTGTATAGGGCAGCTCGGAAGCGGCAGCGGGATCCGCATCGATGAAGCTGTACCATTTTGAGGAGAAGAAGCCGTTCAGCGTTACAGCCGCAGGACCCTGTTCAACGGTGACCGCACACTCGGCGGTGATTCCGCCGTCAACGGTGGCTGCGGTTATAACGGTCTGTCCGACGGAAACGCCGGTCACGAGTCCGTTTGCATCAACGACCGCAATGCTTTCATCCGCGGAAGCAAAGGTAACTTCCTTGTTGTACGCATTCTCGGGAAGAACCGTCCAGTTGAGCTGCGCGCGGCGCTGAGTCTGCACCGTCAGACTCGGTGTCAGTTCAAGGCTTTCGGGCGCAACGGGAGCACCGACATAAACATTGTCAAGGTAGGCGGTGTCGTCATGGCTGTTGGAACTGCTGTCCTTCTGATAACTCCAGCTGAGAACATGCTCGCCGGCGGTGAGTGCATAGCTTACATTCGTCCAGTCAATTTCGCCGGAGAAGAAAGTCCAGGGGCTTGAAGCAACAGGGTTGCCGTCGATAGAGAAAACGAGTTTGTCATAGCGTGCTTCGCTGCTGACTTTGTAGTCAAAGGAAACGACATCGCCCTCTTCCGCCGTGACTGTTGCCGTGACGTTGGATTCGGAACTGCTGACTTGGAAGTTGGTGCTTTTTGCCCAACCGTTCGCACCGTCAACAGTCCAAGGATACTCGCCCTCCGTAACGAACTGAATGTTTCCGTCGGGAACGTTCAGTGCTGCGTCCAATGCTGCGTCGCGAACGCTCAGTGCAAGCGCAGGTGTGCAGGCAAGTGCCAGCAGCATGATAACCGCCGTCATTGCCGCAATAAATCTTTTCATATGGTTCTCCTTTCGTGCCGAGGAAAGTCTTTGCGGAATCCTGTTGTGTTTTGATGTATTCCGCAAGTGATATTATACATATATCATGAAGGGTTTTCAAGTTTTCTTTAAATGTTTTTTATCGGTTTAATCCGCTGTTCGGCCGTGCATTCGAGTGTTTTGCCCGAATTTATCGGTATGATGCATTTTTTTCTTGTTCGGGTATTGAATATTTTCTTCAAAAATGTTACCATATTGCTTGAAAACAGAGGCATCCCCGCCGCCTTTGCCCGTTGACGGGAACGGGCGGCGCAAAGTTGCTCTCGGGTGAACGGTGATTAAACCGCGCTTTGTGCAAAATGTTCCGAATGTTTTGCGCAAAGCCCTTAAACCGGCGTTTACCCAATCAAAAAACGGAGGATAAATTGTTTCTATGGAAAGAAAGAATGCTTGGAAAACCTATTCCGAAGAAGATATTTCAAAGCTCAACGCAATCTCCGCCGAATACGTCAAGTTCCTTGACAACGGCAAAACCGAGCGCGAATGCGTTGCACAGACTGTTGAAATGGCAAAAGCAAAGGGTTATCGCGACCTTAACACCGTAATTGCAAGCGGCGAAAAGCTCAACCCCGGCGACTGCGTCTATTCCGACTTCATGGGCAAAGCGCTCATGCTTTTTAAAATCGGCAAACAGCCCATTTTCAAGGGTCTGAACATCGTCGGTGCTCATATTGACTCCCCCCGCATTGACCTTAAGCAGAATCCCCTCTATGAGGACACCGATTTTGCATATCTCGACACGCATTACTACGGCGGTATCAAAAAGTATCAGTGGGTTGCAATGCCCCTTGCAATGCACGGCGTTGTTGCAAAGAAGGACGGCACGCTTGTTAACATCGTTATCGGTGAAGATCCCTCCGATCCCGTCATCGGCATTTCCGACCTGCTTCCTCACCTCAGCCGCGATCAGATGAGCAAAAAGGGTTCCGTTGTTATCGAAGGCGAAGAGCTGAACATCATCATCGGCAGCAAACCCCTCAACGATGAAGAAAAAGAGCCCGTCAAAGCTGCTGTTCTTGCTCTGCTCAAAGAAAAATACGATATCGAAGAAGAGGACTTCCTCTCCGCCGAACTGGAAGTTGTTCCCGCCGGTGCAGCACGCGATTTCGGTCTTGACCGCAGCATGATCATAGGTTACGGCCACGATGACCGCGTTTGCGCATATGCTTCCGTCAATGCGATCCTCAGCATTGACGAAACGCCTGAATACACCTGCTGCTGCCTGCTTGCCGACAAGGAAGAAATCGGCTCCGTCGGCGCAACCGGTATGCACGGCAAATATTTCGAAAACGCTGTTGCAGAGCTTGTAAACGCAACAGGCGAGTATTCCGACCTGCTCGTTCGCCGCGCACTCACCGCCTGCCGTATGCTCAGCTGCGATGTCAGCGCGGGCTATGACCCCAATTTTGCAGGCGTATTTGAACGCAAGAATGCGGCATACCTCGGCAGGGGCGTTTGCTTCAATAAGTACACCGGTTCCGGCGGCAAGGGCGGTTCCAACGATGCCAACGCCGAATACATGGGCAAGCTTCGCAGGCTGATGGATGACGCAAACGTCAACTTCCAGACTGCCGAACTCGGCAAAGTCGATCAGGGCGGCGGCGGCACCATCGCTTACATCTGCGCCAATTACGGCATGGAAGTCATCGACAGCGGCGTTGCAGTGCTGTCCATGCATGCTCCGTGGGAAATCATCTCCAAGGCCGACCTGTACGAAGCAGTTAAGGCTTACCATGCCTTTATGCTTAAAGCATAAAGGGATTTATCACGAAGAGTTAAATCTTTATGCTGAAGGCATAAAACGGATTTTTTCTGAAAGAATAAAGTTTTATGCTGAAGGCATAAAGTTTTATACTGAAAGCATAAAACGGATTTTTTCTGAAAGAACAAATCTTTATAGCGAACAAAAACAGGGCTTAGCTGCGAATGAAACGGCAAAGCCCTGTTTTTTGTTGAAATTATTTATGTCTTAATCGGAATTTTCGCCTTTGTTCTCTTCAAAAACAACGGTAATCTTTGTTCCCTTTCCCAATTCACTCGAAATTGAGATTTGAGCTCCGTGACGCAGTGCAATATGTTTGACGATTGCAAGACCGAGTCCCGTTCCGCCCGTGCGCTTGCTGCGCCCCTTATCAACGCGGAAAAAGCGTTCAAAAACGCGGTCAAGCTTATCCTCCGGTATGCCTATGCCCGTGTCCTCAACGGAAATTGCGGGCCGTCCCTCGCTGCCGAAAACAGTTACCGAAACCTTTCCGTTCCGTTTATTGTACCGAATTGCATTATCGCACAAGTTATAAATTAATTCCTCAAGCTGGCTGCGGCATCCGAACGTTTGAAAATGCTCACCCTCAACGGAAATCACAATTCCGTATTTTTCCGCTCCGGGAGCAAGGCTGTTTTCGGTCGCATGTGCCAAGTCAAGCAAATCAACGTTTTCAAAATCATCACGTCCCTCAATGTAATCCAGTTCGCTGAGCTGAATTATGTCCGCAATCAACGACAGCAGACGGGAGGATTCCGAATGAATACGCCGCGCAAAATTCTGAACATCCTCTTCCTTTGCAATGCCGGTGGCAATCATTTCGGCATAGCCGGAAATGCTTGTGAGCGGGGTTTTCAGCTCATGCGAAACATTTGCCGTGAATTCCTGCCGCATCTGTTCCATATTGTTTTTTGCTGCCTGACGCTGCTTCAGGGTTTCAACAAAAGGGCTTCAGCTCGTCAAACGGAACCGCAAACTCGCTGCCGTCCGCATGTTCCGCAATGCCCTGAAGCGGAGTGATAAGCGTTTTTGTAACGCGTTTTGAAAGATTTATTGCAAACAACGCTGCGCATACGGCGAGCGCAAGCAGCGAAGCACCCGCGCAAAGGAAGTGTTTTGCTGCGGAATCGCCGCCGTGTACGGACAAAAGCAAATAGTCACCGTTGTTAAGCCTTGTTATCGTGCAGAAATTCAAATTTAAAAAAGAGCCGTTCCGTTTGCAAAGCAGGGTTGCTGTCTGACCCTTTTTCTCATCAAGCTTCATCCTCAAACGTTCGATGTTTTTGCCTGTGAAACAGCAAAGCGCAGAATTGCTGCCGCTTTTTAAATCGTCAATCGAAACGCTCTCCGCATTTCCCGCCGCATTCACCGCTTTAACCCGCTGCATGTCTTCCGAAACAAGCGCAATGCAGCCCTTTTGAGCAAATGCCCTTAACCGATGAATTTCTCCGGTTGAATCATAGATTTCCTTTGCGGAACATGCAAGCGTTTCCGCGCCTGCTTCCCGCTCCGATAATGCGGATGCAGCACCGAAAATGCTTCCGGCTGCAAACGCCGACAAAAGCACAATAAGAATAAACAGTATACATTGATTGTAGATTTTCTTTGTCATTGCATTTCTATTTTGTATCCGACATTTCGAACCGTTTTTATCAGATCCCCGCATGAGCCGAGCTTTTGCCGAAGTGTTTTGACGTGAACGTCCACTGTTCGGCTTTCACCCGCAAAATCGGTTCCCCAAACAAGAACCATCAGCTTTTCGCGGCTCAGTACCATTCCGCAGTTGGAAACCAGAGCTTTAAGCAGCTCATATTCGGTATATGTCAGTGCGCATTGCCGTCCCTCGGCGCACACAAGCCTTCGCCCGTCATCCAACGAAATGCCGCCGACACTGTAATTATTCGGAGCCGCTCCGTCTGTTCTGCGTAAAACGGCTTTGACCCTTGAAATCAATTCCGAAACGCCGAAAGGTTTTGTTATGTAATCATCGGCTCCGCTGTCCAGCCCGCGTACCGCATCTGCTTCGCCTGACTTTGCACTCACAATTATTATCGGAATCTTTCTTGTTTCGGCGGAATCCCTCAGTCGGCGCAAAATTGTCAATCCGTCCTCGCCCGGCAGCATGAGATCCAATATCACAAGCGTGGGAAGACGCCTTGCAACAGCTGAAAAAAAGCTTTCGGAATCCTCAAAAAGCTCCGTACCGAAACCGCTGTTTTTCAAGGCATAGCATTCCATTTGCCCTATATTCTCATCATCTTCAACGATATATATCATTCATTCCTCTTTCCGTCCGACTTTGCGGAAACACTGTTTCACGTTAAATTATAGCCTTTTAACAGCAGTTTTGCAAGGCGTCCGAAGCAAGCTTCCCTGTAAACGCAAACACGCCCGCAGAGTTTTCGCTGCAGGCGGTGTTGTCAAATGCTAATCCCCGGAATCCGTTTCCCGTTTCCTTCAAGGCGTATTTTTCAAAGCATATTTTTCTCTGTATTCGTTATAGCTTTTCACAAACTCTTCATTGTTTGTGTTTTTGAGATTATGCAGATACGCATGTGCATCCATCATGCCCTCAACAAGCTCCAGTTTGCAAACGGCAATATTCGAACAGTGATCGCTTATTCGCTCGAAATTTGCAAGAATATCATTCAAAACAAATCCCAGCTCAATGGTGCATTCGCCGTCCTTAAGCCGTTTGATATGCGCGGCGCGAATGTTTGTGTTGAGCTCGTCAACAACCTCTTCAAGCGGCTCAACACGCCTTGCGGCATCCGCGGAATCGGAAACGAACCCCCCGATTGCTATGCCGACGATCTCATCGATCGCACCCGTCATAACCTTAAGCTCCGCCTGCGCCGCGGGCGAAAAATTCAATTTCTTTTCCGCCATTTCGCGTGCACTCTGAGCAATGTTCAGCGCATGGTCGCTTATGCGTTCAAAATCCGTTATTGAATGCAGAATTTTTGTAACATCGCGGCTGTCCGCATCCGAAAGCTCCTGCATAGAAACTTTTACAAGGTATGTGCCGATTTCATCTTCGTAATTATCGGCCTCTTTTTCAAGCTTTGCAACCTCATTATAGCCCTTTTCGCTGTAGTTCCCGAGCAGCGCAATTGCAGCCTGAACGCTTTTCCGCACAAGCTTCGCCATATCCGCCGCAAGTACACGCGTTTGTTCAACCGCAATTGCGGGTGTTGCAAGCAGCCTTTCGTCAAGCATGACCGGCTGCGGATCATCCTTTGAATCGGGAATGGACAGCACCGCAAGCCTTTCAAGCTGTTTTCCGAACGGCAGCAGCATCAGCGTGTAAATCACGCTGAACAGCGTGTGCACAATCGCAATCTGAAACGTGTCGATTGTTTTATCCATAAAATCGAACTTCAGGACTGCGTTCAGCGTGTAGAAAACAATCGTGCAGATAATTGTTCCGATTACATTAAAGTACAGATGAATAAACGATGCTCTTCTTGCGTTTTTGGTTGTTCCGATCGCGGCAATCATTGCGGTTATGCATGTGCCGATATGCTGACCCATGATTATCGGTATCGCACTGCCGAATGTGACCGCACCGGTTGCGGAAAGAGCCTGCAAAATGCCTACCGAGGCGGAAGAGCTTTGAATTATTGCCGTCAAAATGCAGCCGACAATTATCGAAAGAATCGGATTTTTTCCGAAAATTACGAATAGGTTTGTGAATTCGGGCACATTTTTGAGCGGTTCAACGCTTTCGCTCATTATATTCATGCCGAACATCAGCACGGCAAAGCCGATCATGACCGAACCGATGTTGCGTCTGCGTTCGCGCTTTGAAAACATTTGAAGTGCAACGCCTATGATGGCAAGAATCGGCGTGAAGCTCATCGGATTCAGAAGCTGAATAAAAAAGCTGCTGCCGCTTATGCCGTTAAGGCTGAGAATCCATGCCGTGACGGTCGTTCCGATGTTTGCACCCATAATAACGCCGACAGCCTGCCCAAGCTGCATAAGTCCCGAGTTTACAAAGCCGACAACCATTACCGTTGTTGCCGCAGATGATTGGATGACTGCCGTGACGGCAACGCCGAGCAGCAGTCCCTTTATTGTGCTGTTGGTAAGTTTTGACAGTATGCTTTTGAGCTGGCTTCCCGCTGCTTTTTCAAGGGATTTGCCCAAAACATCCATTCCGTAAAGGAACAGAGCAATGCCGCCAACCAAAGACAGAACGTCAAAAAATGTCATACATTCCTCCGAATCAGCACGCCGTGCCGTTTCCCCGCGGCATCGGCGGCAATATTTGCGTCGTTATATCCTGCCCCGCGCTTTTGCGCAAAATGGGACAAATAACATGTTACAACCGCATTTGCGCCGAGTCAACGGGGTAAATGTAAAGAATTTGTAAAATTATTTTGATATTGTTTAATATTTTTGCTGTTTGAATGTTTATTTTTGCTGCACTTCAGGCATAAGCATTGCCAAGTCTGTGAATTTTTTTGTTTGACCAAATCCGACACAGCTCATTTACCGCACCGTTTGGAACAATGCGAGCGATTTTTATATTAATTTCAAATCCGCTTTTTCGACTGTCCCGACCTTCCCGCTGCGCTCTTCCCTTTTTGATTTCGCATTGCTTTTTATTGAATCGACACAAAAACCCCATATATACTCGGCTTTTTTGCAGCGCAGAGTCGTTTTTTATACATTTTGGATTTCAAAACGGTTGAAACAATTAAAAAAAGTGCGCAATTTCAATTTCTTTTGCAGAACGGATACAAAATTGCACAAGTCATATTCTTTTTTAACGCAAAAGAATACAAACTTTTTGGTGGAAATGTGCGTTTTTCTGCGGTATAATTCAACCATAACAAAAAACACCGAGGAGGACATGACAATGTCAGAATACAGGGTTATCATCGCGGACGGGAACGCTCAGTTCCGTCACACAACCGCAGAATTCTTCCGAACGGACAAAGAAATTATCCGCGTTGAAGAAGCGACGGACGGGCAGGCCGCTCTTGAAAAGATGCGTGAAGAACATTTTGACGTTCTTATCACGGAATTGGTAATGCCGAAACTGGACGGGCTGGATCTTTTGGATCAGCTTCGTATTGAGTCGGCGCACCGACCATCGGTAATCATCGTTGTTTCGTACATGCGGAATGACAACCTGCTTCAGCGTTCATTCGCAAAAGGTGCCGGCTATGTCATGCTTAAGCCGGTGGAACCTGAATTTCTGTATCGCAGGATGCGCGATTTGCTTGAAACCTGTGTCAACGAACGCGACATCGGTTTTGCACCGCCTTCCGCAGTCAAAAGCCTTGATGAAAAAATCACCTCCGTTTTCCTCTCCGTCGGCATTCCCGCTCATATTAAGGGATACCATTTTCTCCGCGAAGCAATTCGCATGGTCTATTATAAACCCGAGCTTATCAGCAAAATCACCAAGGAGCTTTACCCCGGCATTGCAAAACGGTTCAACACGACCCCGAGCAAAGTTGAACGCGCAATTCGTCACGCAATTGAGGTAAGCTGGACACGCGGCAAAATCGAAAACATCAACAAACTCTTCGGATTTAACGTATACGGAAAAAACGATAAGCCCACCAACGGAGAATTTGTTGCACTTGTTGCGGACAAGCTGATAATTGAGGACGGACGCGACACGGTGCTTGCCCACGCTGCCGCCGAATGACTCCCGCTGCAAAAATAACCAAAGTCCGCTGAAGCAGCGGCGCAGGGAATCGCACCCGACAGGGCAGACTTTTCCGATGTTTATTAACCTGTTCCCCCCACTCCTTGCGGCGACCGTGTTAACCTCCGACCGCGGTTCGCCGCATTTTTGCTGCTCCGGTTTGTCTGCTGTTTGATATATGTTCTATTCGCGTTTATATATGTTGAAATTAATTTACAGCATATACGCCTCTTGACAAATGTCAAGTGCGTTTCACAATATAATTTGTTCATATTTCAAATTGAGTCACACCTGTTATCAACATAAAAAACCGCCTGTTCAGCCCCAAAAGCGGATAACCTTGTGGATAATGTGGATAACTTCCCGTTTTTTTGCATGGATAACCTACAAGTATTTCATATAGGCATGTGTAAATTCTTTCCGCGTCTGTCTCGACCGCATCCAATCCATAAAAAGTACGCATTATGTCGAACGAGTGTTTTCCCCTCCCGTTTGCAAAGCAGGCCGCACTCTCGTTTCGACTTTCTTTCCCAATCACGTCATATCTGCGTAAAACAGCGAGTATTCTTTTTATAAAAGCAGCAACAAAACACATGAAAGGTGAACGACATGGAATTGTTATGGAATGATCTCAGTGTGCTTCGACTGATTCACAGGAGCACGGAACAGGTTGAAGTTGCCGGCAGCATCCCGCCGCCCGGCGGATGCCGCGCAGCGGAATTGCTTGACTGTTCCGCCGAAGTTGAAATTTCAAACTGCAAAACGGAAACCGGGAAGCTGAATTTTGAAGGTCGGCTCTGCATCACAATTGCCGCAGCGGACGAAACAGGCGACACATTTGCCTTTGTCGGCGAAATACCGTTTTCCCACTGCACGGAGAATGCGGATTTTGCCGCCGGAATGCTTTCAAATGCACTCCCCGCCGTGGCTGTGCTGGATATGCGGCTTGCAGCGGACGGTGCGGCAGCTTTCAGCGCAAATGTGAACATTGACTTCATAGTTACATCGGCGGCACCCGTTCGCGTTTTATCCGGAGTTTCGGGAGTGGCCGATATGGAAATCAAATCAATGCAGTGCAGAACAGCGCGTCGTGTTGAAATCGGAAGCGAAACAATACGTTTTTCGGAAGAGTTGAGCAGCGAAGGTGCGGACAGCGTGCTTTCATTCTCGGCGCAAATCTCCGTGCGCGACACGGCCATTGAAAACGGCGGCACATCCGTCAGCGGCATAATAACACTGAATGCGCTGCTGAAAACTTCCGACGGAGAATTGATGCAGCTGACTCGCGGCGTTCCGTTCCGCGAAAGCCTTTCGGCCGCAGTCGGTGCGGATGAGATTTATACCGTTGCGGAGCTTAAAAACGTCAGCCTGCGCGCACTCGGCACGGAGTTTTCCCTTCTGGCATTCGATGTGGATATTGACTTCCGCATTTTCGGCATTCGCCGCTCCGTTATTGACATTCCGACGGACGCTTATTCGCCGTCACTGAATTTCAACTGCATGTACGAAAAAATGACCGTTGCAAACGCCTGCGGCGGCTCGTTTGCACAGCATTCGCTGCGCGAAAATCTGTCCGTTCCGGACGGAATGGCCGATATTTTTGCCGCATTGAACGCGGCGGCGCGCCCGATCGCAACAAATGTTTCAATTGAAGATTCAACCATGACCGTTGAGGGACTGCTGTTCACGCGTATCATATATCGCAGCAGCAGCAACAGGATCTACAGTTTCAGCGATGATGTTCCCTTCGTGCTTCGCATGGCCGCACCTTCGGAAGCAAACTTTGCTCAGCTTCGACTGAACGCCTCGGCAAGCATATCCGGCGGCAGCGGGCGCACGGCACAGGTTTCCTACAATCTCGATGTTTCGGCAGAATATTTCAGCGAATCCGCCGTTTCAGCCGTTGCAGGCGTTGCGGAAACCGATAATTCCAACGACGCCGGCGGAAAAAGCACGGGCATTATTCTTTGCAATGCATGTGCGGGTGAGGACGCTTTTGACATCGGAAAACGTTTCGGTGTTCCGTCGCAGCGTGTACGCGAACTGAACCCGGACTCCGCAGAACCTTTTAAGGACGGCGACAAGCTGCTTCTGTTCGTTTAGAAGCGGTCCCGACAACACAATATATTCATTCTGTCCGTGCAGAAAACAAAAAACGGCAGGACGTTCCGCAATCATGCGATTCATCCTGCCGTTCGTCAATAAGCCTGTAAGCCGATAGATGATCCGTGCTTATTTATTCAGTTTTTTGGAAAGCCGTTCAAATTCGTCAACATTGTGCCTGTAGGAAAGCATGCTGTTTTCCCAGAATTTCTTATCCGTAAGGTCAATTCCGGCAACTTTTGCGGTATCCTCAACGGTGCATACCGGGGTTGCATAGAGCAGCTTGCGGTAAACGGGAACAAATGCCGCGCCCTCCTGCATGTACTTTTCATAAAGTCCCCTTGCAAACAGTCCGCCGAAAGCATACGGGAAATTATAGAACGAGAGGGTACTGTAATAATGCCCTTTGCAAAGCCACATGTACGGATGCAGCGTTTCGGGGTCAAGTCCGTTGCCGTATGCCCTGCGCTGGGCATCAAGCATCAGTTCGCAAAGCCTGTCCGCGGGCATGAAATCATTTTCACGGTTTTCGAAAACGGAAGTTTCGAACAGATAGCGTGAGTAAATATCGCACATTATCTGAGCGGCGTCCTGAAGCTGGCTTTCGATAAGGAAGAGTTTCTCCTCATCGGTTTCCGCTGCTTCAATGGCGGCGTTCATGATAACGTTCTCGTTGAACGTGGATGCCGTTTCCGCGACGGGCATTGAATAATCGTTGTTCAGCGGACGGTGCCCGGCGATGTTGAGATTATGGAACGCATGACCGAGTTCATGTGCCAGCGTTACGATGTCGGAGAACGAGCCGTCAAAATTCGTCAGCACGCGGCTCTGGTTGTGTCCGTCCAGATTTGCGCAGAATGCACCGCCGACCTTTCCCTCGCGGGGATAGAAATCGATCCATGCCTCATCAAACGCACGCTCAACCATATTTGCAAGGTCATTATCAAAGCCGCGGAAGATTTTCAGCAGATATGCCTTTGCCTCCTCAACGGTATATTTTTTGGTGTTTGTACCCATGGGCGCAAACATATCGTACCACGGAATCCCGTTTTTATGACCCAGGACTTCGCCCTTGAGCCTCAGGTAGCGGCGGAAAATATCCAAATGTTCGTCCATTGCCGCCATAAGCGCATCAAGGGTTTTGCGCGTCATGCGGGAATTATACAAAGTTTGTGCCAAAGGCGACTCAAACCCGCGCAGACGTGCGTTGTTGATAACTTCAAGTTTGATGCTGTTGAGCGAAAATGCAACAGAATCCCGAATTTTCTCATAGCAGGCAAGTTCCGCCTCGTATGCTTCCTTTCGAACCGCCGGGTCAGCGGAATACGCAAGGTTGCGCACGGAAGAAAGGGTCAGCTTTTCGCCGCGGAAATCCGCAGTCACGGATGACGTCAGATAGCTGTGCAGATCGCTCCATGCGCTTGCCCCGCTGATGTTGTAAAGCGCGGCGACTTCTTCGCATTCATCGCTCATGGTATGTTTTTGATCCGCACGGATGTTTTTAAGCAGGAATTCGTATTCCTTCAGCACGGGATCGGACTCGATAAGCTCATCAAGGTTCGGAATTTCGGAAATGAACTTTTTGATTATCGTTTCCGCCTTTGTTGTTGCACTCATCTTTGCCATGAGCCTGCCGCTGATGCTTGCCGCCTCGGTGTCCTTTGTGTTCACGGAGGAACGCAGCATGGCATATGAATACATGTCCGTTAAAAGCTGCATTGAGCTTTCGCTGCCGGCAATATAGGTTTTCAGAGCGTCGAGCGGCTGCATGTCGAAAATTTTGGTTGCAAACTCGTTTATTTTTGCAATCATTTCGTCGTATTTTGCAAGATCCGCAGCGAACTTCGGGTCGTCAAAGCCTTTATAGAGTTCATCCAATGACCATTCTGAATTCATTTTTTTCTCCTTGTTTTCTTCTGTTTTTTAATGGGGCGCGGTGTCCGCATTTATATCGAACACCGCGTGTGCTGTTTGAATTTGCGGGTTTGTTTACGATTTATTCCGACAACTCCGAAAGCACCGACTGTTTTATTCCTCGCAGGCAAGCGCGATTATTGCATCCGCTATCATATGAGCGTTGAACATCAGCTCGTCAATGCCGATGAACTCATTGGGCATATGCACGGGGCCCGAAATTCCGGGCTGTTCGCTGCCGAACGCAACCGCATTGGGGAATGCGCGCGCATAAGTTCCGCCGCCGATCGAAAGGGGTTCCTTATATTCGCCCGTCCTGTCGGCATAGACCTTCAAAAGTTTGCTCACAAGCTCGCTGTCGGCAGGGATATAATGGCCGTCCTGCTGCTTTTCATGCGTGCAGACGGGGTTGAACTCCGCAAGTGCCGCCTTGAGTTTTGAACGGACTTCGTTCACGTCAAGGGAGATGGGGTAGCGGAAATCGATTGAAATTTCAAATCCGTCATCGTCCCAAGCGATAACGCCCGGATTCATGCTCAGCCTGCCGCTTGCGTCGGAAACATCCAGGCCGATGCTTTCGCCGTGCATGTCAAATCCGAACCTGTTGTGAAGAATGTCGATAACGCGTTTGTCCTCGCCCGTGAGCGGGAGTTCCGCAAGCATTGCAAAAGCTGCCTGCATTGCATTTTTGCCGAGTTCGGGCATTGAACCGTGTGCATCAAGGCCGATAACGGTGATTTCCGTTCCGTTTGCAAGTGCTTCAAGCTCAACGCCGAAGCCCTTTGCAAGAATGCCGCTGACGTGCTTTTCAACCTCCGTAATATCAACCGGAACAAACGCCTTCACCTTGCCGCAGACAACGTTTGCGCGCGTGCCGCCGTTAATGCGGATATTTGTTTTTGCATTGCAGCGCATCGTGGCATGATAAATGCCTTTTTCGGAATTAACAACGGGATAATCCGCATCGGGTGAGAAAGTCAGCGTCGGAATCTCCGCAACCTTGCGATAGTGATCCATGCAGCCCCAGCCCGTTTCTTCATTCGTGCCGAGAATGATTCGGACACGGCGGCGCATGGGAATGCCGGCTGCCTTGATTGCGGCAAGTGCATAAATCGCACACACGGCGGGACCTTTGTCGTCCATTGTGCCTCGGCCGTAAATCCTGCCGTCCGCAATTTCCGCAGCATAGGGCGGATGAATCCAGCCTTCGCCCTCGGGAACAACGTCAACATGCGCAACAACGCCGAGCATCTCTTCTCCGCAGCCGTAGTCTATGCAGCCCGCGTAGCCGTCAAGATTCGTGGTTTCAAAGCCGAATGATTTACCGAGATTCAATGCATTTTCAAGCGCGCCGCGAACCGCCTCTCCGAAGGGTGCTCCGGGACCTGCCGCAGGGGCTTCAACACTCGGAAAACGGACGATTTCCTGAACGGAGCGAACAAGCGCATCCTTATTGTTATCGATAAACTGCTCCACCGCGGGGTAACGAACCTTTGTATTGCTCATTTATTTTCTCCTTTTCAGCAGGAAGCTCACCGTCGTTTTCGGCTGTGCCGCCGCACCGGGCACCGTGTTTCATTTCCCGCAAGGGTTGCAGATTCCGAAAAGCAGAGCCGCGCGGGTGATTCTTCCTTATTTTCTCAAATAATATTATACATCCCCGAAAAGATACTTGCAAGCTTTTCGAATATATGTTATGCTTTTATCACAGCAGATTCCGCTTTTTGCGGTATGCTGCCGGAAGCACCGGAAATAAAAGTGTTAAATTAATAAATTAAGCAGAAAGGTCTTTTACCATGAATTATAACATTATCGGCGAACCCTTCCCTGCAGTTGTCTGCACGCTCAACGCAGATGAAAGCATGATAACCGAACGCGGCAGCATGTGCTGGATGAGCCCGAATATGAAAATGGAAACCACTTCCAACGGGGGCATCGGCAAAGTTTTCGGCAGGATGTTTTCCGGCGAGTCTATGTTCCAAAATCGCTACACGGCCGTCGGCGGCACGGGCACCATCGCATTCGCGTCAAGCTTCCCCGGCTCGGTGCGCTGCTTTGACATCACACCCAACAACCCGCTCATCGTTCAAAAGAGCGGCTTCCTTGCAAGCGAAAGCACGGTTGAGCTCTCCGTCCATTTTCAAAAGCGTTTCGGCGCAGGGCTGTTCGGCGGTGAGGGCTTCATAATGCAGAAACTCAGCGGTTTCGGCAAAGCTTTCATAGAAATTGACGGCCATGCGGTTGAATACGACCTCCGACCCGGGCAGTCCATCGTTGTAGACACCGGCTATCTTGCCGCAATGAGTGCGACCTGCACAATGGATATTCAAACCGTCCGCGGAGTCAAAAATGTGCTCTTCGGCGGAGAAGGCTTTTTCAACACCGTTGTGACGGGACCGGGCAAGGTTCTGCTTCAAACCATGCCCATTAATGCCGTTGCGGGCTCCATTGCGCCGTATATTCCTTCCGGCGGCAAAAACTGACGGGCAGCGTCGGACAGCTCCGTTTGTTTTTGCGAAAGGGCAGGAACCTGCCCGAACTTTTGACCGCAAAAGCAAATTGTTCGCCGTTCCGATTCAAAAATTGAATTTGTATTTTAAAATTCGGAATCGGATATTTCGCAATGCGTTTTCGCATTTTCTTTCCGCTTGGAATAATGCTCCGCATTTTCGGCAAGAATATGATTCGGCAGGCAGTGCATTGCTGCCCGCTCATCTTGCCGTAAAACGGCATTTTCGGAGGAAAGAATGAATCATTCACGAAAATTTCGAAAGCTTATTGCAGCAGTCCTTTCAGTGCTTTGCATAGTTCTCTGCTGCACCGCATGCGGCGGCAACAGCGATAAGCCCACGCCGCGTCCGCAGAACACCGCAACCGCGCCCGGCACGACGGAGCTGAACACAACTCCCGCCGCAACGGATGCCCGCACGACCGACGGCATGAACACGGCCGAACCCGGCACTGATTCACCCGCAGGAACCGATGCACCCGACAGTGAAAAGCCCACCGAGGACGGCAGCGGGCAGATTGCCGATTTTCGGGAAGGCAAAGTTGTCAAACCCGAGGACGTTCCGGAAATTCGTTCCGCAGTCGAAAAAGAATATCCCGGTTATACGATTCAGTCCGTGACCCATGCACTGCTGTCCGACAGGCAGGCCTATAAAGTCACTCTTCAGGGCAGCGGCGACATTGCGAAGGTTATATACATGCTTGCCGACGGCACGATAGTTGTTCCCAAAATGCAGGATTGAACGGCACTGCTGATTCCCGATTGAGCAACGCCCCCCGCTTGCTGCGGGATTCGGCAGGCTGCGGCGGAAATACACCGGGCGCAGCGAAAAAAATGTTTTCGGGCAGTTTTGATTGAACAAACTCCGGCTAAAGAATATTTAAACGTAATATTCAAAAAACTCCGAATGCGTTTGCCGATGCATGTTTTCGGCCTTGCGCGTTCGGAGTTCTTTTGTTTTGATTCAGTCACTGTTCACTTGTAATTTCGCTTGCCGCTTCAGTCGGTGTTCGATGACGCGATTCGTCATTTTCGGCGGCATCGCAAACTATACCCGTCAAAGATTCATCGAAACATCTTTTATATCGCAATCGAGAAGCAGGGTACACAGTCGGCTTATGAATGTAACCACATTGGCTCTGTTCATTGTGAAATAGACCTTGTTGCCGTCAAGGGTGCTGTCCACGAGGCCGGCAACAATGAGCTTATTCATATGATGATACACAGTCGTTGACGATACGGAAAATTTGTTTGAAAGTTCCTGCCCGTATGTGGGTTTATCCTTTATGCTGCAAAGCATCTCAAGCCGTGATTGATCCCCGAGGGACTTTATCTGACGAATGAGGCTGCCCATGTCTATCGATACGTTCTCCTGCCGCAGGTTCTTCATCAGTATTCCAAGGTAAATTATAAGCGGCTCCGGTACACTTCTCACTATGCGGGCCTTAACGTGTCAGCCGCTTTATTCTTTCGGGAACTCCCTGATTTCCGTCAAGAGCTGTCTGAGCTGATGCTGCTTTCTGCTGCAAGACAGCAAATCGGAGCTGAATCTTCGTATTCTGAGGTCAAAACAAAAATGCGCGGCCCTTGCGAGCCGCGCACGATATTCGTTTCATGAATAATGTTTATGCCGCCAAACGGATAAACTTATGCATTCAGAGCCTTGTTTGCAACCTGAACGAGCTGATTGAATGCGTTCATGTCGCTGATTGCGAGGTCGGCGAGAACCTTGCGGTTCACATCAACACCGGCAACCTTGAGGCCGTGGATGAGGTTGGAATAGTTGGTTCCGCAGATCCTTGCACCCGCATTGATACGAGCGATCCAAAGCTTGCGGTACTCCCTCTTTTTGAGCTTACGGCCGACATAGGCATAAGCCATGGACTTCATGACCTGCTGGCTTGCCGCACGATAGAGTTTGCTCTTTGCTCCGTAGTAGCCCTTGGAGAGTTTAAAAACTTTACGACGCTTTTTAACTGCGTTTACTGCTCTTTTAATCCTTGCCATTGTGAATAATCCTCCTTATCTCTTGTAGGGGATCAGCTTGCTAATCTTGGAAACTTCTTCCTCAGCGATGTAGCCGATCTTGCGAAGGTTGCGGGTGCGCTTCGTAGTTTTCTTGGTAAGGATATGGCTCTTATAAGCCTTGCCCCTTTTGATTTTGCCGCTCTTGGTGAAGCTGAAACGCTTTGCGGCGCCCCTATGGGTCTTAATTTTCGGCATGGGAATTCCTCCTAAAAAATAATCAGTTCTTTGCTGCGGGTTTGGGAGCCAAAATCATTGCCATGTTGCGCCCTTCCTGCTTTGCCGGGCGTTCTATCACGGCATAATCCCGAACCATCTCATAGAATGCGTTCATAACATCGAGACCGACGCTGCCGTGGCTTATCTGTCTGCCGCGGAAGCGGATGGAAGCCTTGACCTTATTTCCGCTCTTCAGGAACTTGACACACGCCTTGGCCTTGACCTCCATGTCGTGCGTATCGATAGTTGAAGAGAGACGGATCTCCTTTGTTTCGACAACGGTTTGATTTCTGCGCTGTTCCTTTTCGCGCTTGATCTGCTCAAAACGAGCCTTGCCGTAATCCATGATTTTGCAGACGGGCGGGTTTGCGTTGGGAACTATCTTAACAAGATCGAGTTCCTTTTCGTCTGCGATTCTCAACGCATGTTCAATCTTGACAATACCAAGCTGTTCGCCTTTTTCGTCGATGAGTCGAACCTCTTTGTCACGGATCTCCTCATTGATCAACAATTCCTGAGTTGCTATGGGTTTCACCACCTTGAAAGAATTATTCAAACAAAAAACGCGCTGCCTAAGCACCGCGCACGCACAAATAGAATGTATTTGTTGCCGTTACTCTGCCTGCATAAATACCTGCGGCAAGTGAGAAGCGGGCGGCTTCTGCTTGAACATTAATATTATACGCAATTTTCAGCCGATGTCAACACTTTTTTTCGATTTCGGTTCAATATATTTCACACGGTTCAAGCAGCAGTCGATGTCGGCTCTGCATCGCCGCAAGCCGAAATCGGGAGCACGGAGTCCGAATTCGGAATTTGAATGAAGGCAAGCTGAATCGTTTCATCAACAACATAAACCGTCAGCACCTGTTCATCACCAAGATTGGCAAGCAGAACGTAAACATCCCCTGTTTTGTCAATGTCGGCATCAAATCCGCATTCGCGGGAAACATCCGCAGCGCGTGTCATATCCGTGTCACCGACAATTGCGCGAATTGAGGTGTTTTTGGCGAAATTGTGTTTATAAAGCTCATCCGCCTCGATATTGCAGCCGTGTTGGGCAAGGCTGCGCACAATGCCGCCCGAAAAACTGTTTTTTTCGAGAAAAAACCGCCAGGCAAGTGCAATGATAAGCAGTGCGGCAGCAATAACAAGCAGCGTCCGCGCCGTTTTAGGATCGATTTTTTGGTGACCGTCCGGTACATTTCCGGGACTTTTTCTTAAATGGTTCTTCATCCCCGCAAATATCTCCAATCAGTTAAGTTAAATCAGAAGAGTTTTACAGCGGGCAAAAATCTTTGTGCAAGCGCAACGGCTGCGATAAATGCCGCAAAGATAATGACCGCAGCAAGATCTCCCATATGAAATTTGAGCACGCGCATCCGCGTCCGCCCTTCGCCTCCGTGATAACAACGGCTTTCCATTGCCATTGCAAGTTCATCGGCACGGCGAAATGAGTTGACAAACAGCGGTATCAAAATCGGCAGCATCGACTTTGCACGTTTAAAAACATTGCCGCTTTCAAAATCCGCGCCGCGTGCAAGCTGCGCCTTTGTGATTTTATCCGCTTCCTCAATAAGCGTCGGAATAAAACGCAGCGCAACCGTCATCATCATTGCAAGTTCATGTGCGGGAAACTTGATAATTTTGAGCGGCGAAAGCAGTTTTTCAAGCCCGTCCGTAAGTGCGATGGGCGTTGTTGTAAGCGTCAGAAGACTCGTGCCGCAAACAAGCGTTGCAAGACGCAGAACGACAAAAACAGCATTTGTCAGACCGTCCGCATATATACGAATGATCCACCAATCAACAATCGTCTTCCCTGTTTTGATAAGAAACAGGTTCATAACAAACATCAGCGGCAGCAGCAGCCGCATGGGCTTAAGAGCTTTCAGCATATAGTTCGCAGGAACTTTTGCAAGCACCGTTATAAGCACCGTGAACAGAATCAAAGGCATAAACATTTCGATTCGTTTAACGATAAACACCGCAACGATATATGCAATCATCAGCAAAATCTTTGTTCGCGGATCAAGCCTGTGAACGACGGAATTGCCGGGAATGTATTGCCCCAAAGTAATATCTTTAAGCATTATGCAATACCTCTTTCAGCCACTTTTCGAACTTTTCGTTTGTGTACAGTCCATCCGGAATTTTACAGCCCATACCGCGGAGTTTTTCAACAAGCTGCGCGGTTGCCGGCGTGTCAAGGCCGATTGAAGCAAGCTCCGCCGTGCGGGAGAAAATCTCCGTCGGCGTGCCGACTGCGTATACTTTGCCGTTATTCAACACCGCAATACGCTCAGCGGAGCGGGCAACATCCTCCATTGAGTGACTGACCATTATCACGGAGCAGCCCAATTCTGCGCGCAAACCCTCGATAGTTTTCATAACTTCCCTGCGGCCGCTGGGATCAAGCCCCGCCATAGGTTCATCCATAACCAAGTATTTTGGGCGCATCGCAATAATGCCCGCCAGTGCGGCACGGCGTTTTTTCCCGCCCGAAAGCTCAAAGGGCGATTTTTCCGCATCCTGCTTTGTATCAAGCCCCACAAGCTCCATTGCCTCATATGCACGAGTGCGTATTTCCTCTTCCGGAAGTTTTAAGTTTTTTAAGCCGAAGCAAATATCATCATAAACCGTGCTGTCAAAAAGCTGATAGTCCGGATACTGAAAAACCATGCCGACAAGTTTTCTTCCTGCGGCCCGCTGTTTTTTTTCGTTCATGTCAAAGCCGTCAACAATAACTCTTCCGCTTGTGGGCTGAATCAGACCGTTCAGCTGCTGAATAAGCGTTGATTTGCCGCTGCCGGTGTGCCCGATGATGCCGAAAAACTCGCCGTCTTCAACGGTAAGGTTAATATCGTACAGCGCGGTGAACTGAGTTACGCTGCCGGGCATATATGTATGGGTCAGATTTTCAATAATAATGGGCATAATTCGTTTGCCATCTCCTCAACGGTCATTGCATTGCAGGGCTTAATGATGCCGCTTGCCGCAAGGTCATCGCGCAGCTCAACCATCGGCGGAACGTCCAGATTTATTTTTCGTAATTCCGTACCGCGCCTGAACACCTCCGCAGGTGTTCCTTCAAACGCAACAAGTCCCTCATTCATCACAATCACACGGTCCGCAATCACTGCCTCCTCCATGTATTGTGTTATCATAATCACCGTAATACCCTTTTTGCGGTTTAAGTCTTTAACAATTCGAAGGATATCCTTCCGTCCGAGCGGGTCAAGCATCGCCGTTGCTTCATCAAGAACGAGTACCTGCGGCTCAATTGCAAGCATTCCCGCAATTGCAATGCGCTGTTTCTGCCCGCCCGAAAGCATATGCGGCGCGGATTTTGCGTAATCAAGCATGTCCACAGCCTCAAGTGCATCGTGAACGCGGCGGAGGATTTCTTCCGTGGGTACGCCAAGATTTTCCGGGCCGAATCCGACGTCCTCCTCAACCACTGTCGTCACGATTTGATTATCGGGATTTTGAAAAACCATGCCGACTTTTTTGCGTATATCAAGCGTTTTCGACTCATCCGCCGTGTCCATTCCGAACACAGTCACGCTGCCGGACGACGGAAGCTGCAATGCATTGAGCATTTTTGCAAGGGTGGATTTACCGCTGCCGTTATGCCCGACAATTGCAACAAATTCACCGTCCGCAATGCTTATGCTGACCCCGCGGAGAGCCTCCGTTTCGGAGTTCTCGTATGAATATTTAACGTCATTTATTTTAATCATCAGTTATTCCGTATCAACGCCGCCGAACTGCGGCTGTTCTTAACGATTCATTATACTATGCACCGCATTTCATAGCAAGTATATAAGAATTTGAAGTTTTTACCCATTATTTTTGAGAATTTTCGCACTCTGCCCCTCCGCAGCGCACGAACCCCGCAGGGCTTACGCTCTGCGGGGTCCGCCGCCCGACAAAGTCGGGGTGAATCAATTCAGTTTGCTGCAATGACGGCCTTTCGGCCGCACTGCACCGAGGTTAGGCTCAGTCTTCTTCCTTCTTGCGGAAGATAACAACGCCTGCGCTCGCAACGATCGCTGCAATACCAACGCCGATGAGGCTCATTGCGCCGGTTATAGGCGGATTGGGAGCATCGGTGGGAACTGCGGTGGGTTCATCGGTGACGCCGGGCTCATCGGTGACGATGGGCTCGCTGCCGACTATGATTGAACCGTTCTCTGCGAAGAACGCGATGGGCGTGTTCTCGCCGCCTACGGGCATGTTGAAGAATTCCTTAACGAGGATCTCGATGGGCATTTCCGTGCCGTCCTCAAGGCCTTCCGCAACGGTGAAGTTCATGGTGAAGATCTTGCCGCTGCCGCTTACCGGGTCGGTGGGAAGCATGGAGCCGAGGCGTACGCTGCCGGGGATGCTCTGGAAGTCGAGGATGTTCATGCCGCCAAGATCCTTGATGGCCTTCATAATCTCGCCTTCGTCAACGCTGTTGAGCGTGAGCTTCTCTGCGTCGTACTGTACCCAGATGTTCATGCCGTTTGCCTCATATTCACCGTCGATGGTGAGATCGACGCTGACCTGGCTGCCTGCTGCAACATAGTGTACGCCGCCGACGCTGAAGATAACGTCACCGGGTGCGGGAGTTACGGGCGCCTCAGTGATGGGCGCCTCGGTGATGGGTGCCTCAGTGATGGGTGCCTCGGTGATGGGTGCCTCGGTGATGGGTGCCTCGGTGATGGGTGCCTCAGTGATGGGTGCATCAGTGGGAGGTACGGGAGTGTTGGGGATGCTGCCGCCTGCATCAGCTTCAACGAGGTCGAGGTTGAGCCTGAACATGTCGGTGATGTCATAGTGACGGAACGCAACCTGAACGGTCTGACCTGCGAAATCGCTGATGTCTACGCTGCCCTGCTGATAGGTGTTGGAAGCGGTGAAGTAAGCGAGTTCGTCGCTGGTGGTGCCGTTTGCGATTACATATACGCCGAAGGTTTCAGCCGCATAGTTGGGATCCTGACCTGCGTACCAGAAGGTAACGGTGCTGCCTGCGGTGAATGCCGGGCTGATGAGCCAGTTGTCGGGATTCAGTGCAGTGCCGCCGCCGAATGGGTTGTTCTGGAAGGAAGCGGATGCCATGCAGTGGGTGCCTTCGTATACGTTGTAGCCGGAAGCGCTTGCATCCATCCATTCCCAGTTGTAGCCGTCGCCGTCGTCATCGCGGATGGTCCAGCCTTCAGCGAAGGGATCGGTTTCGAAGCCCCAACCGGTTGCTGTGCCGGGTTCGGGAGTGTTGGGGTTCTCGGTGGGAGGTACGGGGTGTTGGGAGTGCCGCCGCCGCCGGAAACTTCAACGAGGTCGAGGTTGAGCCTGAACATGTCGGTGATGCCATAATGACGGAACGCAACCTGAACGGTCTGGCCTGCGAAATCGCTGATGTCTACGCTGCCCTGCTGATAGGTGTTGGAAGCGGTGAAGTGACCGAGTTCGTCACTGGTGGTTCCGTTTGCGATTACATATACACCGAAGGGTTCAGCCGCATAGTTGGGATCCTGACCTGCATACCAGAAGGTAACGGTGCTGCCTGCGGTGAATGCCGGGCTGATGAGCCAGTTGTCGGGATTCAGTGCAGTGCCGCCGCCGAATGCGCTGTTCTGATAGGAAGCGGATGCCATGCAGTGGGTGCCTTCGTATACGTTGTAGTCGGAACCGCTTCCTTCCATCCATTCCCAGTTGTAGCCGTCGCCGTCTTCATCGCGGATGGTCCAGCCTTCAGCGAAGGGATCGGTTTCGAAGCCCCAACCGGTTGTTGTGCCGGGTTCGGGAGTGTTGGGGTTCTCGGTGGGAGGTACGGGGTGTTGGGAGTGCTGCCGCCGCCTTCGATGATTTCAACATCGGTTGCGTCATTCTGGCCGAGGAGGTATACGGTGAAGTTGTAGGTGTTGCCTGCAACGAATTCGTAATCGTCTGCACGGCCGCCTACATTACCCTGGTTGGAAGCGATCCAGATACGGTCGCCGGGAGTCGGGTTCGTAATGCACCAGTCGTAGACGCCGCCGGGTACCTCGATGGTAACGGTGTTGTTGATAACGATGTTGCCGGTGTTGGTGCTGCCGTCTGCATTTACGGGAATCTTGTACTCGAATGCATCGTACAGGCCTGCGGGTGCATCGCCGCCCTGGGTGAGAGGACCCTGTGCAGGGATTTCATTGCCGAATGCGGTTGCATCTGCATCGAGGAGCATCTGGTAACCGGAACCGTCGCTGAATACATCACCTGCGGTGAGGCTGATGGTAGCGGTGGTTGCGTTGGGATCACGATACCTTGCTTTTACAGTGATATCGGAGTAAACGGGTGCGCCGTTGTAGTCCCAACCGGTGAACTCGTAGCCCTCATGTGCGGGAGCTGCGGGGAAGTCGGCTTCGTCAAGGACGGTGCCTGCTTCAACGGTGTAGCCGCCGGGGATGGTCTCGTTGGTGAGGCCGTCAACGAAGGTTACATTATATTCGGGAACTTCGATGGGAGCAACGGGCATGTTGTTCTTTGTATAAAGAACGGTTACTTCTGCGCCGGTGCCGATGGTGCCGCAAAGGGTTGCTGCGCCGGTTGCGGGATCGATAACGAAGAGCTGACCCTTGTCGTTTTCAACCTTGGAGTACTGTGCCCAGAAGAGCTGGTTGGTGTTGTGATCCCAAACAGTGGACTGAACGTACTCAAGACCATGGCCTGTTCCGCCGATCGCGGTGCAGTTGCCGTTGGTGAGGTTGATAGAGTAGAGAACAGCATTGGTTGCTGCGTAGCTGAGACCGTATGCATTGCCGCTGCCGTCGATTGCAAGGGTCATGATGGTTTCAGCACCTGCATTGAGAGCAGCAACTTCGGTAAGCGTACCGGTTGCAAGGTTTACGGTGTAGAGGGAACGACCGTCTGCATCGTTTGCTGCGATAGCGTACATTTCGCCTTCTGCATGGTTGTATGCCATAGCAACAACAACGCGGCCTGCGCTGGTGCCGGGGTATGCAACCTGGTGGGTGTCAGCGTTCATGATGTAGAAGCGGGTGTCGTTGGTGTCGCTGTCATACATGAAGCCGTATACATTGCCGCCTGCGAATGCGCCGCCGAAGGTGGAGCCCATTGTGCCGAAGTTTTCGATAACGCTGGGATCATAGTCGGCAAAACCGCCCCAGATGCCGGAAGTGCCTTCGGGATCGAATGCGATGTAGCCTTCAAGGTTTACAGTGGGCAGAGCCTCGGTTACGGTAACGGTTGCGGAACCGGAAACGGTGGGATCTGCAACGGAGGTTACGGTAACGGTGGTGGTGCCTTCCGCAACGCCGACAACAACGCCGTTTTCGTTAACGGTTGCGATTGCGGTGTTTGCGGTGCTGAAGGTAACGTTCTTGTTGAATGCCTCTGCGGGGAGAACCGTGTAGGAAACAGTTGCCCTGCGGCCTGCGGGAACGGAAACTGCTTCAACATTGATTGCGTTGGGGGTTACGGGTGCGCCGACGTATACATTGTCAACGGTTGCGTAGTCGCCTTCCCTATCAACGGAGCCGTCCTTCTGATAGGACCAAGCAACGGTGTGCTCACCTGCGGTGAGTTCGACTGCATAGGTGGTCCAGGTTTCAACGCGGCTCCACTTCATGACTTCGGTGCCGTCAACGGTGAGATGGAGACCATCCCAAACGTAGTTGCCCGAACCTTCGCCGAAAGACATAAAGTCGAACTGGAGGATGTCACCTGCTGCCGCGGTAACCGTGGTGGAAACCGTGGAGGTGGAGTTTGCGACGTTGACGTTGGTGCTCTTTGCAGCATCGCCGTCTACGATCCAAGGATGGTCGCCTTCAGAAGTGAAGGTGAGGGTTCCGCCTGCAACGTTGAGAGCCTCATTGAGGTTCGCAGCGTCTGCGGGTGCTGCAGCGGTACCGGTCTTGGGCGCGGTGCTAAGACGCGGATCGTTCGCCGCAGGGGTCTCTGCCATGACAGGAACGGTAACCAGAGAGAGTACCATCATGACTGCCATAAGCATCGCGAGGAATTTCTTCATGCGTGAATCTCCTTCCAAAGAATTATAAGTCTAATATCCTCTGCGGAGTTCCGCTTCGGATAATAGCTTTGAAGCAAATGACCGATTCGAGTGCGCTGCAAACGCCGAATTGTGCCGTTGTTCCGCACATACTCTATGGTCGATTAATATTATATCAAATCTTTTCGCAAACATGCAAACAATTTTTTGCATTATTTTGATTTATTTTTGACACAATCTATTGCCGCATATTCCTTTTAATTCAAAGTGTTTTCTATATTACTTGTGTTAATTTTTCTCATTATCGCGAAAAAGAACGGAGAATTTTAAAAAATATTTAAATTTTACGCAGACTGTTTGGGCGTTCTTTTTCGTTTGAGAGTGCGGTAATACTGTTCGATTTAAATTCTTAGCAGAGCTGATTGCAAGCGCTCCGCATCACATGCTCCGCCGGATTCACACGCTCCGCAGCACCGAAAACACACCGATATACGGCTTATACGGTTGACATTTGCCGCCCTCAATTGTAAAATTAACATGCGTTCGGCGGCAATGCCCGCTTTACCGCCATGCATCCGAAAAGCCGAATCAAATGCGGTTCAACTTTGCAGATTTGCTCAACTTTTCGGTTCAGAAACTTTTTGGAGACAAAACTATGCGCTTTATTCCGCTGTTCAGCGGTTCATCGGGAAATTGTTCCGTTATTCAAACGGAGAAGGCGACCCTGCTTGTTGATGCGGGGCTGACCGGCAAAGCTGTTTGCGGAGCGTTGGCTTCCGCGGGCATCAATCCCGCCTGTATTGACGGCATTCTTGTTACACACGACCATATTGACCACACCCGCGCCGTCGGAATACTTTCACGCAAGTACGATATGCCCGTTTATGCCAATGCCGGCACATGGGAGGCAATGAATCCCATCGTGAAGCAGGTGGATTTCAGGAACGTGCGTGTTTTTCGCACAGATGAAGATTTCTATATCGGAGACATCAATATTCTTCCTTTCAAAACGCCGCATGACGCAAAGGAGTCCGTCGGCTTCATATTCATCAGCCGCGGAAGCAAGCTTGCGTACATGACCGCTATCGGCTGCGTTCACGAATCCATGCTGAATCAGGCCGCGGGAGCACAGCTTGTTTTCATTGAATCGAACCACGATGTTCAAATGCTGAAAACCGGCCCTTACCCTTATGTGCTTAAGAAACGCATTCTGTCCGATAACGGGCATCTCTCCAATGCGGACTGCGGTGCAGCACTTGTCCGCCTGTATTCAACCGGGGTTCGTCGAGCCGTACTCGGGCATTTGAGTCAGGAAAACAACACCGAAGAGACGGCATTCTCAACCGTTACGCAAGCGCTTGAAGCGGCGGGAATATCCGATATGCAGCTTGTTGTTGCAAAGCGCGACGGAGTCACCGGAGTTTTTGAAGTTTGATTTATACACGCCGCCGAACCGTCGGAGCCGAACGGAGGCTGCCGAATCCGGCGTATCGGTTCAAAAGGTTTTATTATGAAAATCAGAATTATCTGCGTTGGCAGACTGAAAGAAAAATTTTATACGGATGCCGTGAACGAGTTTCGCAAACGCCTCGGAAGGTTTGCGGAAGTTGAGATTACCGAACTTGCGGACGAACGCGCACCGGAGGGATTAAGCCCGGCGGAACTTGAGCAGGTCAAGGCAGCGGAATGCAGCCGCATCCTTGAAAAAATCTCACGAGAGGACACGGTTATTGCGCTTGATATTGCGGGAAAACAGCTTTCATCACCTGAGCTTGCGGATAAACTTTCCTATTATATGTTGAACGGCAGAAGCCGGCTTGTTTTCGTAATCGGCGGCTCAAACGGGCTGAATGACAGTGTGCTGCATCGTGCCGACTTCAGGCTCAGCTTTTCAAAGCTGACGTTTTCGCACCAGATTTTTCGGATCATGCTGCTTGAGCAAATCTACCGTGCCTTCAAAATCATGAACAACGAACCGTACCATAAATAAAACAACCCGTTCCGCATGGGCGGCAAAACAATAAAAAGAAGGAAATGACAGAAAATGATGAACGAAAAAGAGCTGCCCGTTTACGCCGCATTGGACAGAATGGGTATTGAATATACCCGCATTGAACATCCCGCTGCCGCAACCATGGAAGCATGTGCCGCGATCGGCGAAGGCACCGGTGCAAGCCACTGCAAAAATCTGTTTCTCACAAACAGGCAGGGCACGGCATTTTTTCTTGTTATGCTCGGCAGCAGCAAAAAATTCCGAACCGCATCGGTCAGCAAACAGCTCGGCGTTGCAAGGCTGAGTTTCACAACAGCGGAACAGCTCGAAAACATACTCGGACTCACCCAAGGTTCCGTGACGGTCACGGGACTTCTTAACGACACAACGCACTGCGTTCGCGTTGCACCTGCTCGGATATGAATTCACACCGATTGCGGTTGAAGATGCGGATGCTGCCGTTCAGAGCGGTTCACTTTGCACGGATAAACCGCCGAACGTTTTCTGTTGCAAAAAACCGCCGTGCAGAGTATAATAGAATATGCCGAATTCTGCGGGATACAAGTCGCTTTTGTCAAAGCCCCTTGTATGCGAATACGCAAAAAGGTCGAACGCGTTCCGAATCCGGCTTTCGGAGCTGCAAAAAATTAAACAGATTGAAAAGGATTTTTTAATGGATAATAACGGCAGCAACGCCGCAATTCGCGGCAAGGTTCATTTCATCGGCATCGGCGGCTGTTCGATGAACGGGCTTGCACAGATTCTGCGCGGGCGCGGATTCGAAGTTCAGGGGTCGGACAGCACAACATCGCCCTTCACAAAGCGGCTTGAGGAACTCGGCATTCCCGTTTTCATCGGACATGATCCGAAAAACGTTGAAGGCTGCGGCACTGTTATATATTCAGCCGCAATAAAACCCGACAACCCGGAACGCGTCCGCGCACGCGAACTCGGCATTCCCGAAATCGAGCGTTCCGTTGCTCTCGGAATTATCAGCCGAAGCTATCGCGAAGTCATCGGAATTGCCGGCTGCCACGGCAAAACCACAATTACCTCCATGCTTGCACTCATTGCCGAAAACGGCGGACTTGATGCGACCGTTCATGTCGGCGGCATGGTTGATTTTCTGCACGGCGGCATTCGCTTGGGTTCCCACGACCTTTTTGTTACCGAAGCATGTGAATACGTTGAAAGCTTTTTGACGCTGCATCCAACGGTTGTGCTTATCAACAATATCGACAACGATCATCTTGACTATTTCAAGACAATGGATAACATTGTCAATGCATTCCGAAAATTTGTTGCAAGAATGCCCGCCGACGGTTTGTTTGTCGGCTGCACCGACGATTCGCATGTGCGGCAATTGCTCGGCGAATTCGGCGGCAGAAAAACAACATACGGACTTGACCTCACCAATTCGCCGGATTATTACCCTGCGGATGTGCATTATGACGGACTCGGCTGCGCTTCCTTCGACCTTATGCACCGCGGGGAAAGACTCGGAAGAGTCACGCTTCATGTTCCCGGACAGCACAATATGCTCGATGCAATTGCAGCATCCGCCGTTGCACTTGAACACGGCACGGATATTCAAACGGTCATAACCGCACTTGCCCGATTCCGTTCGGTGCAGCGCCGCTTCGAATACTACGGCGAACGAAACGGCGTTCGTGTTTTCCATGATTATGCGCATCATCCCGCCGAAATTCGCGCCGCAATGGACTGCGCACTGCGCACTCCGCACAAAAAGCTTTTTGTTGTTTTCCAGTGCAACAGCTTCACCCGCGCAAGAACGCTCTTCACCGAAAACGTTGACTGTTTCAGGGGCGCGGACAAAGTGCTTGTGCCCGATATTTACCCCGGCAGGGAGAAGGACGACGGCTCTGTTCATGCACGCGACATGGTTGCGGGCATCAACGCCGAAACGAGCAACGCCGAATACATACCGACTTTTGAGCAGATTAACGATTACCTGCTGCACAATGCTGCCGCCGGAGACATCGTTCTGACGCTCGGAAGCGGCGATGTTTATAAACAAACCAAACTTTTTTTGCAGTAAAGCGATTAATTAATCAAAACACTTACCTTATATGAAAAAACTTATTTGCGGAATACTTTTTGTTTATCTCGGCTCTCATCTGGGGCATAACTTTTGTTGCGCAAAGTGATGCCTCGGCGCATATTGAGCCGTTCACCTTTAATTTTGTTCGTTTTTAATCGGTTCGGCGGTGCTTCTGCCGTTCATTCCGATATTCGGCCGATTTGAAGCAAAAAAAGCAGCGAACAGCTCTGCGATTGATTCAGCCCCGGCAGCTCATGAAAAAAGCAGTTCAAAAAAGCTGCTTATCGGCGGCATTCTTTTGGGCATCATGCTTTGCATTGCCTCAAATTTGCAGCAATTGGGCATTACAAACGGCGACTCCGTCGGCAAGGCCGGATTCATAACCTCCGTTTATATAATGCTCGTTCCTGTTGTGGGATTGTTTTTCAGAAAAAGACACATCCGCTCATTTGGCTCTGCACCGTCGTATCAGCTGTCGGATTGTATTTTTTGAGTGTTGACCCCGCACGCGGAGCGTTCAATATTGAGTTTTCCGATCTTGCGTACCTTGGATGCGCGGTTTTTTTCGCTGTGCAGATAATCCTTGTTTCGATTTACTCCCCGCAGGTGAACTGTATCGCTCTGAGCTGCATTCAATTTGCTGTTTCGGCTGTGTTCAGCGGTATCGGTATGTTGTTTTTTGAAACTCCCTCATTTGCTGCAATACTGAACGCCGCAGGGCCGCTGCTCTATGCAGGCATTCTGAGCTGCGGAATAGCTTATACCCTGCAAGTTATCGGGCAGCGCGGCATAGACCCCGCGATCGCTTCCATGATCATGTGCCTTGAATCCGTTTTCTCGGTAATTGCAGGCTTTTTATTGCTCAACCAGCGTATGACCCCGCGCGAAATTCTCGGCTGCGGAATCATGTTTGCCGCCACGGTCGCCGCACAGCTGATTCCTTCAACACAAAAGAAAAACAGCCGCAATTAACTTACGACTGCATATAAGCGCCGCTGAACATTTCGGCATTAAACCCCTGCGAATCGATTGACCCGCAGGGGTTTGAGTTTTGATTTGCGCGTATCGCTCTCAACACTCCTCCGCTTTCATAAGCAGCTCAAACTCCTCGCAAACAACGGGAATGTCCTGAGAAAATTCAAGTCCGCAGGCAGCATATTCGTCCCGGTAGAACTCCTCGTGAACCTTGCGCCAGTAGGCAAGGCTTCTATCGCCCTCGCCCTCGCAGAAAGCATGATGCGCACTTACGTCACAAAACGGAACAATGTAGACCTTTGTTGTTCTGATAACGCAGACCGCCTCATCTCGGGAGTTCAGTATAACGCTGTATTCTCCCTCCGTCGGAATCGGCTCATTATCGATTTTGTAAAGCTCCTCGGCGGAAGCCGTGCCCGTTTTTATGCCGCGCAGCACAAGTTCGGCAAGCTTGTCCGGTGCGCCGCCGAATTGCCACGCCTCGTATTCATTATGTTTGATGCCGTTTTTCTCGGCAAATTTGCTCCAAAGCTGCTCTGCTGTCATATTTTCACCTTCTTTTTAATGCAGTAAATACGTTGATGCCCCGTTCCCGCCCTCGCTTTCGGTCAATGCACGGTGGTAAAAATGCTCAATGAGTTTTGCAAGCGTAACAATCGGGGCCGAACGATAATAAAAACCTGCCCGACGGTTCAACTTGTTGCAGCTTATAACTCAGCTGCGGAGTTTTGCATTCGCCCCGAAAGCTACATACACCTATTTTTTATTCAATTTCCGTAAGCCAATTAAGCTGCTGAATCATATTGTCGGTACAGCGCAGCTCACGGGACATTGCATCGATCTGCTTTTGAAGCGCGCGAACGTCCACGGTGCTCAAAATCACAATTTCGGAGCGGGTCACGCGGTCGCACAAGCTGCTTGCATTGCCCGCAAGATCGCGATAGGCATCGATTTTTATTTTCAGGCAATCACGCTTTGCAATAAGCTTGGTAATGCTTTTCCCATCGGGAGTTTTTGTGTTACAATTGCATATATTTATCTTTGCGATCAGGTACTCCAGCCGCGCAATGCAGCCGTCCAGCTCCGAAATCAGCTCTGCGGGATCCTCTTCGGGGTTTCTTCCCTGCTGAACCTTTGAATTTCTGTACAGCCGTGCATTCAATTGTTCAATGCGGCGATTTAAATCCGCTCTTTCCTGCAATGCTTCTGCAAGTTTCATTTTTATGACCGTACCTTCCGCCGCAGCGAAAGCTTCCTTTCTTTAATTTTTATATCAGCTTTTGCGGAATGATATCGCTGCCGTGAAACGGCTAAAACCGCAAAGCACATATGTCCGCCGCTCAAACGCACATCAAGCGGTTCAATACGCACTTATTCGGTCCGTTTAATCCTCCGCAAATTGTCCGAATATGCCGCGGTATTTATGATAGAACTCCTCAAATTCCCCGTTTTCAATGCTGCTCCTCATGTTTGCTGTCATCTCGTTGTAGAACCACAAATTGTGCAGCACGCAGAGCCGCATACCGAGCCGTTCGTCAGCCTTCAGCAAGTGGCGTATATATGCGCGGGAGTAACTTCTGCATGCGGGACAACCGCAGCTCTCCGCTATCGGCCGGGAATCAAGTTTGTATTTTTCGGCGAGCAGCCGCATTTTGCCGCTCCAAGTGAAAACATTTCCGTGCTGTGCATTGCGCAGCGGCAGCACACAGTCAAAAAAATCCACCCCGCGATAAACAGCCTCAAGGATGTTCAGCGGCGTGCCGACGCCCATTAAATAGCGCGGCTTGTCTTTTGGCATGTAGGGTTCAACTGCCTCAATTATATCATACATTTCATCGGCAGTTTCGCCGACGGCAAGTCCGCCTATCGCATAACCCGCAGCGGGAACCTGCGCGATCTGCCGCATGTGACGAATGCGAAGATCCGAATACGTTCCGCCTTGATTGATTGCAAACAGCAGTTGATTCGGGTTGAGCGTGTCCTCAAGCGCGTTGAGCCTGTCCAATTCGGCACGGCAGCGATGGAGCCAGCGCGTGGTGCGTTCAATTGAATTTTCAACGTATCCCCGCGGTGCAGGATTCTGAATGCATTCGTCAAATGCCATTGCGATCGTTGACGCAAGATTGACTGGATACGCATGGATTCCTCCGGACCCGTGAAAATCTTCTTCCCATCGATATATGAAACAAAGCTCACGCCTTCCTCACGGATTTTTCGTCTGTGTGCAAGCGAAAAAACCTGAAAACCGCCGCTGTCCGTCAAAATCGGTGCATCCCAATTCATGAATTTGTGCAGACCGCCGAGCCTGCGTATAAGCTCATCACCCGGACGAATATGCAGGTGATATGTGTTGGAAAGCTCCACCTGACAGCCGATTCGGCGCAGATCATCCGTTCCCGCTCCGCCGCGAATTGCAGCCGCAGTGCCGACGTTCATGAAAACGGGAGTTTCAATTTCGCCGTGAACCGTGTGCATCCTGCCCCTTCGCGCATTGCCGCAGGTCGTTATCAATTCAAATTTTCCGTTCTGCATTTTTCCGTTCTGCATCAATCCCGCTCGCTGTCCGTGTATTTATAAATAAAAATCGGAATCGGAGGTTCCTTTTTCCAATTGTGAAAAAAAGTTGAAATAACCTGAAACCTGTCGCTGTCGATTTCGCGAAGCAGTTCAAGCAGCGTGTCCCGCTCCTCGAATCCCGTTGCCCCTCCGTGGTAGATGGTTACACACATCAATCCGCCCTTTTTCAGCAGTTCAAGCCCCGCCGAAATTGCGGCAAAGCTCGTGTCCGCATGGGTAAAAATTCTGTGGTCGCCCCCGGGCAGCCAGCCAAGGTTGAAAACAATGCAGTCCACCGTCTCCGGTTCGGCATAATTCGCCATATTCGAATGGGAATCAAGGTGAACCTCCGCTCGCAATCCGCGTGCGGCAAGCAGAGCGTTTGTGCTGTCCACCGCTTCCTGCTGAATATCAAAGGCAATGACGCGCCCGCAGGGACCGACAAGTTCGCATAAATATGCCGTGTCACGTCCGCGGCCCGCCGTTGCATCGATGCAGAACGCGCCTGCCCCGATGCGGCCGTTTATAATGCTGTGTACAAGTTCTGTTGCGTTCATGTTACTAATTATATCAGCCGAGTTTTAATCATGCAACCGCACGAATACGAATAGTTTCAATATTTCCCGGGAAATGCCGCCGAAAAGCCGCCTTTTGCCGAAAGCCTTTCCCGAAACAATTTATTTCCCGAGAAATAACGCTTATCGAACGACGCGGCATGTTCCGACGCCGTAGTATTTGAAGCACTCCAAAACCTCGCGCGTTATAACCTCGCCCGGCATGACCGGAGGAATTGCGGGAGGGCAGCCGACGGTGGAAATTGAGCAGATTCTGCCGAGGCAATCCTCCGCAGGCAGCAGCTCGGACGGGCTCAGCAGAGCTTCGCGCGGGGAAACTGCGGCGGGCGGAAACGGAATTTTCGGCGGTTCCGATACAATTTTCAGCTTTTTCGGAATATTCAAAAGTGCGTTGCTCAACCTTTCGAAATGTGCGGCGGGAAGCAGCGGCGACAGCATAAATACTATAAAATCATCGTCAAAAAACTCCGAAAATACGCCGTCATTTTCCAGCATATGAGCCAAATCCGCACCGGTATAGCCAAACGGTTTCGGGCGAAGCGTGAGTTTCAGCGGTTCGGATTCAAACACATTGAAACCGTGTAAAGTCAGTTTCGCTTTAAGCTCCGCAGCCTGTTGAAGAAAACCCGCAAGCTCGGCGCAAAATTTCTCCGCCGATGCGTTAAATGCGTCAAGGGACTGCAAAATCAAATATGATGGGCTGCTTGACCCAAACACCGAAAAGGCCGCTTTTGCTTTTTCCGTCATGCCTTTCGGCGCATTTCGGGAAATATGCAGGTATGCGCCGCCCGTCAGCACGGGCAAAGTTTTATGCGCCGAATCGCAGCAAATATCCGCACCGGCTTCCGTCGGATGCAGCGGAAATGCCGAAAAATCGCGCTGCTCGGCTCCGCCTTTCGGCAAAAATCGAAGGTATGCGCCGTGCGCATTATCCACCGCAAGCGGAACACCGGCAGTATGGCATTCGCGGGCAATACCTGCAATATCAAGAACATTGCCGAGATAATCCGGGCTTGTGACATAGACCGCCGCAGGACGGCGCGGGCAGGCCGCAAGCGCAGCGCGAACATCGAGCGGAGTGATGGGGCAGCTGTGATATGTCCCTCCTGCCGCAGGGCGGAGCCATACGGGCTGAATGCCGAGCAGCGCAGCGGCATTCACAAACGCCTTGTGCGCATTTCTTCCTGCAAGGATGAGCGGCGAAGCATTCGGTTCATCGGGTAACCGACACGTTTCGCCGTTCCGCCGTTCGCAAAAATCGGCCGCAAGCAGATACAGCATTACCTGTATGCAAAGCGTTGACCCTCCCGCCGAATAGAATGTATCGGCTCCGAACAGGCGGCTTGCATTTCTTTCGCTCTCCGCAATTATGCCGTCAGGTGCAAAAAGCTCGTCCGCACCCGTAATTTCGGTTATATCAAGACTTTCGCAGCCAAGAACAGAAACACCCTTATGTCCGGGCATATGCAGCCGTGCGGCATCGCTCTTTGCGTAACTATTTACAAAATCGCATATCGGTGTTTTCATTGATAAAGCGTTTTAAGCAGGCGCCGCGCGGACAAAATCACGCGGGTGCGTTTGCTTCATCGGATTCCGCTGCCTTGATCTCGCGTGCAACGGCAACCATCAGCGCGCATTCCATCCTTTTGCGGAACAGATCGCAGCCGTATTCATAAATGCCGCGAACGGAACCCGTGGAATGATACGCATTTGCGGCACAGCCGCCGGAGCAATAGAGCCTTGCCCAGCAGTCGCGGCACTCCTTGCGCGCATAAACATTGCAGGCGGCGAATTCATCGCGCACGGCGGTGTTTGTAACGCCCGTCCAAATGTTTCCGAGCAGAAATTTATCATCCCCGACAAATTGATGACAGGGGTACAGATCGCCCCACGGAGTGACCGCCATGTATTCCGTGCCGGAACCGCAGCCCGATATTCGCTTATATATGCACGGGCCGCCCGCAAGGTCGATCATATAGTGATAGAACGTGAACGGTTTGCCCTCGTCATCGCGCTTGAGCATAAGTTCGGCAAGCTGTTCGTATTGTTCGAACACTGTCGGCTTATCCTGTTCCGTAAGCGCGGCGGGGTCGCCCGCGCTTGTCACAACGGGTTCCATGCTCAATTCGGAAAAGCCGAGATCGAGCATCACCTTTATGTCCTCCAGAAAATCGGGGTTTGCGTGAGTAAACGTGCCGCGCATGTAATACCCCTTGCCCTTGCGCGCTTCAACAAGCTTTTGGAACTTCGGAACGATTTTTTCCCAGCTGCCCTTGCCCGCATAGTCCACGCGATACCTGTCGTGAACTTCCTTCCGTCCGTCAAGGCTCAGAACAACGTTGCTCATCTCCCGATTTGCAAAATCGATAACATCATCGTCAATAAGCATTCCGTTGGTCGTGAGCGTAAAACGAAAGTTCTTGCCCGCCTGCTTTTCAATGCTGCGTGCGTATTCAACAAGCTGCTTTACGACATCAAAATTCATCAGCGGCTCACCGCCGAAAAAATCAACCTCAAGGTTGCGGCGCGAACCGGAGTTTTCAACCAAAAAATCCAGCGCGCGTTTACCGACATCAAAGCTCATCAATGCGCGTTCGCCGTGGTATTTCCCTTGGCTTGCAAAGCAATAGGAGCAATTGAGATTGCAGGTATGCGCAATATGCAGGCACAAAGCCTTAACAACGCCGGATGTTGCGGCTTTCAGCGCACCCGCCATCGGTTCAAACGTATCCTCAACGAAGAGCTTGCCCGAATTTTTAAGTTCGGTTATTTGGTCATAGCATTCATAAATATCGGAAATCGTCACGGCATCGGCCGTGCTTCCGCATTCGGTGCCGCAGTATTTTTCGGCAATTTCCGAAATAAGTTCGCCGCGGGTTTTTGATTCGTATCCCGCGATAAGGTCATAGGCGATATCGTCAACGACATGGACCGCGCCTGAGCAAACGTCCAAAACAATGTTGTAACCGCCGAGTTTATATTGATGAATCATAGGAGACTTACCTTCAGTGCTGCATTTATGCAAGCTTATTGTAATGTCAAAAATGCCGCCCCGAAAGGGCGGCACCTCGGTTTAAGAAACTTTGAACAAAGCAACGCTCCCGATAAATCGGGCATCATCGCTTTTTAACCCGTAAAGCTTATTTGTCTTTGTTTTCGCAAGCCTGGTTTGCAATGCCGCAGCTGGTCTTGCAGGCAGACTGACAGGAAGTCTGGCATTCGCCGCAGCCGCCGTTCTTGGCACTCTCGCAAAGATCGCGGGTCTTAATGGTGTTGATGTGCTTCATATCGCAAATCCTCCGAATTTTATGTCGCTGACTGTAATTATAGCACGTCCGCAAAGGACTGTCAACGAGTTGACCGAAGAAAATTCACCGAAGCGATAAAATCGGGTTCTTCGCTCAGTGTTTTCCGTATGTCGGCACGGGCGCAAGCTGCGGCGGGGTGTGCCGCTCGTTCGGCGGAATAAGCTCGTAAAGATAATACACCCGAACCTTTCCTTCAAGGTAGAACTTTTCCTTGCTTATAAGCCGATAGTTATATGTGGAAAGTGTCTTATCCCTTGTAACAACAAAATCGACTTTGCCCATCCGCACCGCCTCGCGCTGTTCGCGGTTCATCTCCGTGAGCGGGATATTCAGCGTGCAGAAAAATTTGCAGTTCGGCAGGATTCCGCTTGCGGTGTAAAAACCGCCGTCCAAAAAGCCGTAGTTCAGCAAGGTCGGATCTTCAACCCCGGATTGCTTTATTTTTTCGGCAAATTTATACTGCGGGAGCTCTTCTTTTTTATATGACATCAGATATCTGTTAGAGTTGCAAGCAGTGCAAAAGCCGTGCAGAGCACAAGGAAGAACCCAACGGCGCAGCGGAACCCCCGCTTTGTTTTTGCAAAATCGGAAAGAGCCGCCTTTTTTTCACGCTGTGCGGATAAACCGCGTTTTTGCGGACTTTGCGCATTTTTTTCAAAACATCGGGCAGCATCGCAAAGCCGTATATTGAAAAGACCGTCAGAATAAATGCATAATACGGATAGGCGCGCCCGCCTATATAAACGAAAAAGGCCGTGAACAGAAAACAGGAAAGCATATATGCGTTTTCGGGGCTGCGCCTGTCCCAAATCATGCCGAGCGGAGCAAAATCAAAACCTGCGGATTCGTCACAAAAGCTTTGCCGATGTTAAAAAGCAGCTTCCAAAGAGTTTTAAAAATCCCTGTCTTTGAAAAAAACCTTCCGTTGAATAAACAAATATGTTGTTGTAGAAATATGCCAGCCAACAATCCCGAAGTGCACCGTTGAACGCAAAATACGCAAACACCGGCAGACTGACCGCGGCAACGCCGAGAAATGCGGTCAAAAAGCTTCCCGCCACGCGCAAAATCCCGTGACCGTGCAGCCTGTGCCGCCGTGCCGCATCTATGAAAAACATCAGCGCAAGCCCGATATAGAAGCCGAGCATTGTGAACTTTATCCAAAGGACGCAGCCTCCTGCGCAGCCGAGCGCAAATTTTTGTGCGGCAGTGAGCGGCACATCCGCTTTGACCGCCCGAACGGTAAGAAAAAGGCTGTGCATCAAAAGCGGCAGGCAAAGTTCCTCCGCACTGTCGCCGTATTTGAACGCCGTGCAGGAATAAATAAGCGCAGCGGCGGCGGGAAGAAGAAAATAAACCTGTTTTTCCCCGACCCAAAGCCGCATGAACCTTGCCGCAAAGTACAGGAAAAAACCCGCACATATTATTTCAACCAGATAAACACCGATAAAATTCGTTTCCGAAACAAGCCCCGCAAGCCCGTGAACAAAATAAAGCAGCGGACCTTTTTGCTCATAAATATCGCGATAAAGCACCGAACCGTTGAACATTGCGCGCCCTGTCGTGAAAAAGCACTGGGAATCCACCCAATCGTTGATGGGATAGAGGAAGGAAGAGCGGCTGCAAACGGTTATGACAAGAAAAGCCACGGCAAAGCTGAACAAAAACAGCCTCCGCAGTTCGCGTCCCTCATCGGTTTTGCCGAAAAAAACGAAATTCAAGCCCGCTACCTCACAATACAACCCGTGTATTATATCACGATTTTTCCGCAACTGCAATTATGCCGCAAAAAAGTCAAAAACTGTTCCGGCTTCAATGGTTGGTTACACTCAGCACACAAAATCACGTTGATGAGAATGAGCGTCTAATGTTTTGGGAATTATAACCATATCACACGGTTTCTCTTCTTCATGCTTTTTGCTGCCTCTCTGTTTTATAATAATAACATAACATAACGTACTGATTGTGAGTGTATGATAAAGCTTGACACGAGCGGAAAACGCATTTATTATTCTCTTAACTACGATCGCACAGAGTCTTTTGTTGAAAAGCTTCAGCAACTGCCTTCACGCAAAAAATAACCGCGCGGAGCAAACTCTGCACAGGAACGGAGAATTAAATGAACAAAACGAATATTTTTTTCAGCAGAATCATTGTTTTTATCGCTGCGGTATGCAGCCTTGTCTGCGGATGCACGAGCGGCGGTGCGCAGGAAACTCCCCTGCCGAAAAATACTCCGCAAATCACGCCGGCACCCGTCCCGACGGAGGCGGTTTCCGAATTCCCGACGTGTACCGCTCCCGCAATTACGGATGCGCCGAATCATGATAACGACAGTGAAACCGTTCTGACAGCGGAGCAGATTTCCGCAATGAACGCTGCATTTTTGCAGTTCCCGGGCGAATCGGCAGGGTTGTTTGACCTTGCTTCGTTTAAAAACGGAATTTCAGCCGAACGGCTGAAGGCTCTTATCGCACGGGGAAATCTGCCCTCCGCAAACGGCTATGTCGGGCAAACGCCGCTTTCCGCTCAGCAGCGGAATGAAATTCTGAACAACCGTGCATTGGATGCCGTTCGGAATAATTCAAATGTACGCTTCGGTTTCTGTGTGCAGCGCAGCGACCTTCGCTCCGTTCCGTTTGCGCAGCGCGTAACTTCAAAGCCCAACGACCGCTTCGGTGACACTCTTCAGGAATCCGTTGTTCTGCAAAACGAGCCTCTCGCCGTGCTGCATGAAAGTGCCAACGGTAAATTTCTTTTTGTCGCAGCATATTTTTATGTCGGCTGGATAAACTCCGACAGCGTTGCGCTGTGCAGCAGCTTTGAACAATGGCAAGCTCTGCTTGCGCCCGAAAACGATTTTCTTGTTGTAACGGGCAGCAGTTTCCGTCTTTGCCGCGATCCGTACGAACCGTTGGTTTCGGAGCTTGAATTAACGATGGGAATGCGGCTTTCGCTTGCGGAAAAGCCCGGAACGGTCAAATCCGTTCGCGGAAGAATGTCATATGATAACTATATTGTGAACGTTCCCTCCCGCGCGGCGGACGGAAGTCTGAAATTCATTGAAGCTCTTGTTCCGATTTCAAGGGATGTTCATATCGGATATATGCCGTTTACATACAGCAATGTGATTCGGCTTGCGGACAAAACGCGCGGGGAAATCTACGGTTGGGGCGGCATGCTCGACGCACGGGACTGTTCCGCGCTTGTTATGGAAATCTACCGCTGTTTCGGCATAATGCTGCCGCGCAACACATCCGAACTTGCCAAGCTTCCGGAGCAATACGCAGCGGATGTTTCTTCCCTTTCGGCGGAAGCGAAGCGTGAGACAATCCTGAGTCAGCCTGCGGGTGTCATTCTTTTCTTTCCCGGACACGTTATGATTTATTACGGCTCCGACGGCAATGACCTGCTCTGCCTGAGCGCGGCGGGCAAATTCGCTCCCGTGCAGTCCTCCACAACACAAAATGTCTATACCGTTGAAGTGTGTTCGCTTGATGTCCGCCTTTCAAACGGAAAAACATGGCTCGAAGCCGTCGAAAAGATTATTCGAATAGGCTGAGGTTTTCGCGGACAAATTATAAAATGAGCTACCCGCGGGAAATTTTTTTATCGCCGGCAGCCTGCCGAACGAAAGCCGTCAACAAACATTTAGGGTTCAAACACAAACCTCAACCGGCATCATTTCTGTATTTTTCCCATTTCAATCCGAATTTCGTGCCGCTCCGGATCGGTGTTCGAGCAGGAATACAAATCGAATCCGATAACCTCGAATCCGTTTTTTCGATAGAATGCAATTGCATTTTCATTGCAGGACTGTGTTTCAAGAACGCTCATTCGTGCGCCGGAAGCTTTTGCCGCATCGGAAATTGCATTCATCAGCAGCGTTCCGACGCCTTTGCTGCGCACATTTCCCGAAGCAGCGGTTCAAGCCGGCATTGACATATCCGATTTCGGTCACAGCTTTGTCCCCATTTGAATACACTGGTGCTGTAAGTGAATTATTCAGCGCAATTTCAAGGCCGCTCCGATTCAGGGTTGTTCGGAGTGCCGCTGACTGTATTAATGATTCCGGAGGGGTATTATGAACAGCATTATCGCACAGCTTGACGATGTGCATTTAATATATCACGAGCCGCGCGGCGAAACCGAGGCGGTGGGGGGTATAAGTTTATCCGTTCACAAGGGGGAGTTTGTTTCGATAGTCGGGCCTTCCGGCTGCGGCAAAACGAGCCTTCTGTCCATTTTTGCGGGCATATTGCAGCCGAGCTCCGGCAAGGCGGAGGTTCTCGGCGCACCGCCCGATCCGCGTGCAAACAGCACGGGCTACATGCTTCAGCGCGATCATCTTTTTGATTGGCGCACAATCGAACAGAATGCCCTGCTTGGGTTGGAAGTCAAAAAAAGACTGAATGCCGAAACACATGCATACGCCGCGGAGCTGCTGGACCGTTACGGATTGGGAGCGTTTAAGGATTATTATCCGCGTCAGCTTTCGGGAGGGATGAAGCAGAAAGCCGCGCTTATACGCACGCTTGCTTTTTCGCCGGAGCTGCTGCTTCTGGACGAACCTTTTTCCGCATTGGATTATCAGCAAAGGCTTCTGCTTGCGGATGAAGTTCATTCGATCATCAAGCGCGGAGGGTACACCGCCGTGCTTGTAACTCACGACATTTCGGAAGCCATCTGCATGAGCGACAGGGTAATAATCCTGAGCGAACGCCCCGCACGAATCCGCAAACAGGTGGAAATCAACATGGGCAGCGACACGCCGCTTGAACGGCGGTCAAACCCGCTTTTCAGAGAATACTATGACGCTGTCTGGTCGGAATTCCGCCTTGCGGGAGAGCAGCAGCAGCTGATGCCGACGGAAAATGCGAATGCGCAGAAAGGAGTTTGAACCGTGAAAAGAACGAGGAAAGATATAAAGAGTTCGAAATTAAAACCTCATGCAGCGGAAAAACCTTCGGCGCCGCTGCCCGCAGTGTCCGACGAACATGTGGCTTATCTTCGACGGCTGAAGCGGCACAACCGCTTTATCATTGCAATGCAGCTGGCAATTTTAGTTGCATTCATCGGACTTTGGCAGCTTTTCGGGGATCTCGGCATCGTGAACACTTTCATTGTGTCTGCACCGCTGCGTGTTTTAAAAACGCTCGCCCGCCTGAATGCAAGCGGGGAGCTGTTTGTTCATATCGGCGTCACAATGCTTGAAACAATCGCCGGGTTCACTGTGGGAACACTGGTCGGAACACTTATTGCAGTGCTGATGTGGTGGAGCAAAACTCTCTCCCGCATTCTTGACCCGTATATGGTGGTGTTGAACGCATTGCCGAAAATTGCGCTCGGTCCGATAATAATCGTTTGGGTCGGCGCAGGCATGGAAGCGATAATCGTGATGGCACTGCTGATTTCAACAATCGTAACAATAATGACGGTGCTGGCAGGTTTCAATGAAATATCTGCCGAAAAACAGCTCCTTATGCGCACCCTCGGTGCAAACAAAATGCAGACCTTTTTGAAAGTGATTCTGCCCGCTTCCGTGCCGACAATTATCGGTGCGCTGAAACTGAGCGTCGGAATGAGCTGGGTCGGCGTCATCGTCGGCGAATACCTCGTGTCCAAATCCGGTCTCGGCTATCTTATCGTTTACGGCGGTCAGGTGTTTCAATTGGATCTTGTTATGACGTCAATAGTGATCCTCTGCATACTTGCCGCTTTGATGTATTATTGCATCGCCTTCCTTGAAAAAAGGATCCTTCAGGCGAGGGGGGAAGGGTAGACTGCCGCGTGATTGGTAATGCGCGGTTAAAAAGCGAACCGCGCCAAAGCTTTCATTTGCCGAAGGCCTTGACTCGGTTCACTGCCGTTTATATTTTTCTTCGTTGGTATCCAACATTCGTATTCAACGGCGCTTATATTGCGGTTTAATTTCCGCACGAAATGCTGTAGCTCTCATTTCCGACAGTAAAAACCGCCCTGTCGTTCACTCTGTCTATTTCAACGGTGACGGGCATTGAAGTGACATGTTCGCGCAGCACGGCAAAACGGGTATCGGAGGGAACAACCCCATCGAGAAGCTCCTCGGGAGAAACGGACAGCGAACGCATATCCTCGGCTTTTATCCCGCCGGAATCCGTTATGCGTTCATCGGTTGTCATTCCGAAGTAATTGAAAGTTCCGCCCACATCCCAAGTTGCATCGCAATAATAGTATTCACCGTCCAGTTTTATCAAGTTCCACTGATGTGCAATTGAATCGTTGATGCAGTTGACTTCAATGCAGTCAATATCCGCCTGCGCGCAAAGGAAGGTCATTGCCTCCGCAAACGAATAGCATATGCCCATTCCGTCACACATAACGGAATAAGCGGATGTTCGATAGATGTATTCGTCCTCGGTAAGGTTCTGCGGGTTTTCATATGCTTCATAGTCGTATTGCGCATATGCGGTCAGCCTTGAATACAGCAAAAGCGCACGCTCGGTTTCGTTATCGCCCTCGCGAAGCACGGACATGAAGTCGATTGCGGTTGTTTCAAATTTTTGCAGTTTTTCGTCAAGTTCGTTTGGCTCAACGTTGATTATTTTCCATTTCAACACACCCGTTGAAGCATCAAAATCCCGATAATCATTGCAAAGTGCAAATGCGGTGAACGGCGGGCACATCCTGTTGACGGCAAAAACCGTATTCATTGCAAACGTTGGTTCATAGCTGTCGAACCCGAATTTCACGCTTGTTTCTCCTTTCAGGAACGCATCTATGACCATTCGGGCGGCTTTAATCGCCTGTTCGCCGACAAGTTTTGTCATCAGCGGCGTTGTCTTATGATAATCCGGGCTGTAAACAAGCGGTGCACGCGTCGGCATCGGCGTTTCCGTCGGCACGGCAGCAGCCGTCGGCCGAATCGTTTGCGCAGGGGTAGGCGCGTCCGTGGGATTATTTTCTCCGCTCCCTCCGCAGCCGCCGAACAAGCCGAACACCGTTGCGGCACAGACAATCATTATAAGCAGCTTTAATAAAACCTGCCGCCCCGCTTTTCTTCCGTTCTCAGCGCATTCAATCGGCAAATGCTGTTTTTTCATGCCGTGCCTCCTCGGGATGCTTTCGAATCAATCAGCGAATGTTCCGCTTTTTTTAACAATAATGCCGCCGGTTTTGAAAATCGAATTTTCCGGCACAACCCCGCGAACGCAGGAAACGGGGTAGACATTGCTGTGCCGACCGATGACCGTTCCCGGATTCAGCACGCTGTTGCAGCCCACTTCAACAAAATCTCCGAGCATTGCTCCGACTTTTTTTCGCCCGGTTTCAATGCTTTTTTCGGCGGATTTAATCACAACGTGAGTCTTGTCGCTCTTGACATTGGATGTTATCGAGCCTGCGCCCATATGCGCTTTATATCCAAGAATCGAGTCCCCGACATAGTTATAATGCGGAGTCTGAACATTGTCGAAAAGAATAACATTTTTCAGCTCCACCGAATTGCCGACAACGCAGTTTTTTCCGACAAGCGCATTGCCGCGGATAAAAGCACCGTGCCGCACTTCCGCACCGCTGTCAATTATGCACGGGCCGTTTATCCATGCCGTGGGGTAAACGACTGCATCCTTCGCAATCCAAACGTCTTCCTTAGGGTGAGAGAATTCCTCCGACGAAAGAGCCGCACCGATTTTGAGAATTGTTCCGCCGATTTTGTCCAACGCCTGCCACGGATATTCGCATTCGCGCAAAAGATCCGCCGCACGAGTTTTGGACAGATCAAAAAGTTCATTTGTTTTATACATTTTTTGCCTTCCAAATTCAAAGTATCAAACCGTTTTAAAGCATTGCCCCGCCGAACGGCAAGGCCGCTCATTTTTGCTGTGCAAGGCCCTCACGCTTTATTGCGTCGACTATGCCGTCAACAACCTTGCGGCATTCTTCCGTTGTCTGTGCCTCCGCCATGACGCGAATAACGGGCTCCGTTCCGCTCTTGCGCAAAAGCACCCTGCCGTTGTCGCCCAGAGCCTCCTCCGCTTCACGCACACTGCCTTTGACGACATCGTTGTTAAGCACCGCCTCCTTATCCGAAACGCGCACATTCACAAGCAGCTGCGGATAAATCTTCACCGGAGCAGCAAGCACGGAAAGCGGCTGTTTGTTTGCAAGCATCGCCTGCATAAAGCTTTATCGCCGTCAAAAGTCCGTCACCCGTTGCGGCATATTTGCTGAAAATGATATGCCCCGATTGTTCGCCGCCGAGCAAATGCCCGTTTTTCCTCATGCATTCGTAAACATATTTGTCGCCCACATCCGTTTTTTCGTAGTTGATGCCGGCACGGTCAAATGCGCGATAAAGTCCGAAGTTGGACATCACGGTTGTTACAACGGTGTTGTTGGCAAGTTTTTTCTCTGTCCTTCATATACTTTCCGTAAATATAAAGGATAAGATCGCCGTCAATCACTCTGCCTGTTTCATCGACCGCAATGCACCTGTCCGCATCGCCGTCAAACGCAAAGCCCACATCGAGCTTGTTTTCGGTCACAAGCCTGCGCAGCCCCTCGATATGAGTCGAGCCGCAGTCGTTGTTGATGTTCAGCCCGTTCGGTTGATTGCCGATAACGACCGTTTCCGCACCGAGAGTTTCAAAAATGCTCTTTGCCATCATCCATGTGCTTCCGTTTGCGCAGTCAAGGCCGATGCGAATACCCTTATAAGAGTGGGTTGCAAGGCTGATAAGATAACCGATATAGCGGTTGCGTCCCGCCGCATAGTCAACGGCTTTTCCGATATCACTTCCGGTCGCAAACGGAATCTCCGCACCTTTGCCGTCGAGATAACGCTCAATTTCATCGATAACGTATTGCTCCATCTTTTCGCCGTCCCCGTTCAGCAGCTTAATACCGTTGTCGAAATAGGGATTATGGCTTGCGCTTATCATGATGCCGCAATCAAAATCATCGGTGCGCGTGATGTACGAAACACTCGGCGTTGTTGTAACATGCATAAGGTACGCATCTGCGCCGCTCGCCGTCAGTCCCGCCGTCAATGCGCACTCGAACATATAACCCGAACGCCTTGTGTCCTTGCCGATAACAACGGAACATTTATGCTCCCGTCCGTAGTATGCACCCAAAAAACGGCCGATTTTGTAGGCATGTTCAACATTGAGCGCTTTGTTTGCTTCGCCTCTGAATCCGTCCGTGCCGAAATATTTTGACATAGTTTTTACCCTCCGCAGAAAATGAGTGAGCGCCTGTCAATACTGTTTATCGGGCTCTCCTCAATTGTTTATAAATTTGATTTTCACCCGCACGCCGTTTAAGCATCGGGCGGAATTCTTCCTGTATTAAAATTTATCAAGGTTTGAATATATGCCGCAATGGCTGCGGCTGTTATTGCGTCGGCACCGGTATTCAGCGTTTCGCCCCGGTTCCGCACAACTCATTTCGCTCCGTCTCCGGCACAAGTCCGCCGCCCGTTGCCCAAAGAATATGCGCAGCTCTGCTCATTTTTTCGTCAAGTCCGTGTTTTTTCAGGTAGTCCGTGCAGCTTTCGCCCATCATGCCCATGTATGCGGCGGCGGATATTGCAGCGGAAGGTTCAACAAAAATGCCTTCCGAACCGTTCAGCAGCCGCAGCAGCGGCAAAAGTCTGCCGTCCGAAACGGTGAACTCGCCGTCCAAGGTTTTGCGCATCGCTTCGAAAACAAGCTTTGAGGCGCAGCCCACGGCAAGCCCGTCCGCCTGAGTTTTGCCGCTCAGCCCAAACTCCGCAACCGGAACGCATTCGCCCTTTGCAAATGCCGCAAGCATGCATGGTGCGTTCACGGGTTCGACAAAGAAGCAATGCACGGCATCACCGAACAGTTTTTTAAGTCCGAACGTGATCCCGCCGGGCGCGCCGCCGACTCCGCAGGGCAAATACACAAACAGCGGGTGTTCGGCATCAACGCTCACTCCGTGCGCCGAAAGCTGAGTTCGCAGCCGCAATGCGGCAACTGCATAGCCCATGAAAAGATCGACCGAATTCTCGTCATCAATAAAGTAGCTCGTCGGGTCCGCATCGGAAAGTTTCCTGCCCTGCCGCACAGCCTCGGAATAGTCCGTTTGATATTCAATAACGTCAACACCCTTTTTGCGCAGCAGATCTTTTTTCCACTGTTTTGCATCCGCGCTCATATGAACGGTAACATCATAGCCGAGTGCAGCGCTTGCAATGCCTATGCTCAGCCCGAGGTTCCCCGTTGAGCCGACCTGAATTTTGTATTTCGAAAAGAACTCACGCTTTTCAAGCAGTGTCGAATAGTCCGAGTCGGTTGTTATAAGTCCGTGTTCAAGCGCAAGCTTTTCGGTATGCTTCAGCACTTCGTAAATACCGCCGCGCGCTTTCACCGAACCTGCGACCGGCAGTTCCGAATCCGCTTTTATAAACAGGCTGCCCGCCGGAACGGTTTCCGAACAGCCGCCGCGCTTCAAAAGCTGCTTTTGGAAATTCCGAACCGCTTCAAGCCGTGATTCGATTATACCGTGCCGCGGCGCCGTTTCGGGGAATGCTTTCTCAATAAGCGGCGCAAAACGCACAAGCCGCGCTTCTGCATCCTTAATTTGTTCAATGCCGAAAGGATAATCCGGCGCATTAACGGCATTCGGGTCCATGTCCGTGTTTTCAAAGAACACTTCCTCACACTTTGAAAATGCGGAAAGCTCCCTCTGCGGAACATAACGGAATTTTGAAGGCTTAGTGTCTCGTTCCGCCTTTTGTTTTTGGGCGGCTTATAGTTGAATCTTGTTTGCGCTTCTTCGGGCTTTCCGGCAATGATAAGCTCTGCCGCCTCCGCCGCCTGCATCATTGCACCGTCAATAAGCTTTGCTTCTTCGTCGTTCGGAACACCGAGAACATGGTCGATAAGGCCGTGTGCGGGCTTTCCGATTCCGACCCTGATTCGCGGAAAGTCTTCAAACCCAATCAGGCTTTCAATGCTTCGCATTCCGTTATGCGTTCCCGCCGAACCGTTCATGCGGATTCTGAGCGCGCCGCAGGGCGATCTATGTCATCATATATTACAATAAGCTCATCATGCTGCGGTTTGTACCATTTCAAAAGATCGCCCACTGCCCATCCGGAATTGTTCATAAATGTTTCCGGTTTTGCAAGCACAACGCGCGTGCCGCCGAGCCGCCCCTCGCCGTACACGGAACGGAACCCCTTTTGTTTACGGAAATATTCAGCCTTTCTGCTATTTTATCGATCGTCATAAACCCGACATTGTGACGCGTTTTGGCGTATTCCCTGCCCGGGTTGCCCAGCCCGACTATAACAAACATCGTTTTCTCCCTGTCGCTCGTAAGCTCTTATCACGCAACACCTATTGCAATTCGTGCAATCAGCAGCGCGTCGGCAATTGTTATTCTTCCGTCGTTATCCATATCTCCGTACTGCGCAACGCCGTCGTGTTCAATAAGTTCGAGCGCAACGCGCGCCGTCACCAGTGCATCGGCGATCGAAACAATTCCGTCCATATCGACATCTCCCGGGCGTGTGATCGGCTCAACTGCCTCATATCGCGCATAGACATTCCCCGAATGTTGAACATTCTGATATATCCCTTCCCACATAAGGAACTCGTAACCCTCGTGTTCGGGCGGAATCGGAGGAACAGCCGAACCGCCGACGGGAATGTTTGCCTGCGAAATTATTTCGTCCGTCAGTCCGTCGATAAACGTTATGGTACAGTTTTGTTCGGAATAACCGAGCCAATGTTCGATTCTTTGTTCAAGTTGCCCGTAATTTTCAAATTCGCCGACAAAATGTTCTACCACAACTCCCTGATTATTTACAATAAATGTTTGCGGAATCATGTTATATTCCGAAACAAGTGCACCCAGCACCGAATCGAGCCGAATGCAATCGTAAAGTGTACCCCGCGCTTTCCATAAGCTCGGCGCATGCCTCCGGAGTGCTTGTTGCATCCTCATAAAGCAAGCCGTAGACCCCGATGTCATCGGAGAAGCCGTCCGCCGCCGTCTGCATGTATTCCATCTCGTTTATGCATACGGCACTCCAAGTTGAAAAATAGTGCAGAACCGTTATCTTTTTTTGAGCAAAAACTGCTCCGTTAATGTTTTCTCCGTGAATCGTTTCGGAAACAAAGTCCGAAATGTTTTCTCCGATTTTGGACGATGAACTGCCGTTTCTTTCTGCATTGGCATAAAATCCCGAACAGAGTATGAGCAAAGCTGTAAAGACCGCAAAAATTCTTTTCATATGATTTCTTCTGCCTTTCATTTTGTGATAAAAATAAGTGTTAGATTTTGCCGCCGTTTTCGGCGTTTTGCTTTTTACTGTGTACGAACGGCTGAACAATTTCCGCCGGGAATGTTCCTTGTGCAAATCAGTTGGGAGGTCGGAATTGCTCCGACGCTCCCGTTTTGTCTGTCTGTTTGCCGGCAGCTGCCGCACAAACACCGGTCAAGGCATTTATTCAGCCCGATTTAAGGCTTAAACCGTTCAGTTGTCTTCGTTGTTCTTTTTCTTTTTAGAGAGAGCGACTGCAACTCCTGCCGCTGCACCGAGAACAACTACGCCGCCCGCGGCAATGAACGGCCAAACTTTGACGGGTGTTTTTTCTCCGCCGCTGTTTGAAGGCGTCTTAGTGTTGTCATTGGGTTTTGTGTCGGGAGCTTTGGTGCTGTCCGCACCGGGTTCGGGCGTGGTGCTGCCGGTCGGGTCGCCGCTTTCGGCGGGCTGTTTTGTTTCGGTGGGCTGATAGTTCGGCGCCGATGTCTTGTTGTCGCCGACAGCCTCTTCTCCGCGGTTAAATCCGCCCTCGGGGTCCTTCGCTCCGCTGATCGTGATTATCGCGTTATGAGTCGTGAACGCCTGCGGGGTGGATTCGCCGCCGACGGGTGCATTCACAAATTCGTTTACGATCATAACGATTTGCTGATTCACCGAAACGCCGTCTTTGACCTTAAAGGTCATTTTGAAGATATCGCCTTTCGCGTTCATCGCATCGGTCGGCATACCGATTCCGAGCTTGATTTTGCCCTGATAGGCAAGCGTCTCGTAATCAAGGATAACAAGGTTGTTCCCGGAACGAAGGTTTTTCATAACATCCAGTTCTTCAAGCCCGACAAGTTCGAGAGAATTGGGATCATATTCAACGGAAAGGTGAGCAGCGTGGATTGCATATTCTCCGCTTACGCTCAGCGTAACATCAAAGGTGCCTCCGGCAGGAACGTTGTCCGTGCCGTTCATCGTGAACACCGCGCCCTGATCCGCAAGCATTGCCTGCGGCAGCAGCATTGCGGCAGCAAGAAGGATTGCCGTAAAGACAGTTGCAATTTTTTCATTTGTTATTGTTTAACTCCTTTTTCTTTTTGTTCTCATTCGGAACACGGTTCGGCTGTTCCTCATTTTGAAGCGCAAGCCGACTCTATTCCTGTCCAGTCTGCATTGTAGCATAACAGAACTTCTTTTTCAACAATTGAATTTGGGCAATTCTTTGAACATTGTTTGCAGCACCGCTTTCCGATGCTGCATGAAGTGCAGCTTTTTATTGCTGCTGTACATAAAAAAGTACATATAACATTAATATATGTTCTTTTTGTGTCGCCTGTGTCCGTTTTGTGACAAAAAAATGCAATTCGGGCGCAGATTCGGCAAAATAAATTTTATTCTGTTAATATATGTTCACAGGCAGCACATTGCCGCAGATATCTCGCCCCGCGATGTATCGCAAAGGGCACGGATACATCGCACCTAACAGTCCGCACACCGCTGTCATGTCACGGTTCATTTCTTTCACCTCTATGCTGCATCAGCAGCAGTGCGCGGACACCACTTCCTCCGAGCCTTCCGTTCGGGAAGCTGCTGCTGCAAAAGCCCCTCCTCATACATCCGCTTCCCCTGCGGCTGTATGCAGTTATCGCTATTATTCTTTTGCGGCAGCAGCCCTTTCTTCAACGCATTTGCAGCATCATTTCTGCATTTCCAAAATCACTTATTATGCGGGTCTCCGCCGTTTTGAACTGCACATAACAAATGGGGGAAGCCCCCCTTGCGGGGAGCTTCCTTTTTCATCTATCTTATTATTTTTAACGCATTCAGTCTTTTTATAATCCGAGCGCAGGCACAAGCAGGTACATTGCACAAAATGAAACAACCGAAACCGCCGAACCGATTATGACTTGAAGCACAGTGTGCCGTCCGAGTCGAACCGATGATATGCCGATCGGCACCAAAAGCAAAGCAGCAGGCAGGAACGCAGCACCGAGATACGCCGTCAGCATTGCGACAGGCCCCGCAACACCGCAGGCATGACCGCTTGCGCGATATTTGAATATGAAGGAAAGTATCGCCAGCAGCAGCCCGGAACAGAGATATGTTGCAAACATAACCTTTTCAACCTGCACTCCTCCGCCGAAAAAAGCAAATGCCGCACCCATAAAGTAACCCGTCACCGAGAAAATGAGCGCAACCGTCCTTTCAAACTTCCTTCCGCGCTTTTTCAATGCAGGAATCACCGCGCACAGCGCATACGGAACAACAGGCAGAAGGCTGAGCGAAAAAACAGCCTCCGCATAGTGAAACCTGTTTGCAAACGCTGCATCACCCATCGCAATATAAAGAATCGTTGCAAGCAGAGCCGCAAAAACCGGCGGCACGGTTACAACCCGTATAATTTTGGCAGCGCACAGCTTTCCCTTGCCGACCGACCTTCCGGATTTTGCGGACAAGTTAAATTCGTTTTTATTGAGTCCGCTGTCCCGACTTTCAAAATGATTCGCTCTGAGATTCTCCATGTTTCTGATGATTCCTTTCGCTTTTCTTTTTCCGTACCGGCCTCCTCTGTTTATGTCGGCCTAAGGCAGGTGTCCCTGCTTTGTCTTTGCGGTTTATTTTGTATCATATTCCCCGCCGAAATGCACCCTATTGCGCGCATATGAAATTCTACGCTGCCGATTCCCGCCGGTAGAGTTCAAAAACCCGCATTCTACCGTGAGTAGAGTGTGTTTTTTTGTTTATTTCTGTTAACAAATTTATATATCGCATTATAATTGATTTTCTGTTGCTTTTTTTCGCTTGTTGTTGTAAAATAGTCTCATGATAGTTAGAGATGATGAAAAAGTGAAAAAAACCATTGCCGAAAACATTGTGCGCTACCGGCGTGAATGCAACCTTACCCAAGCGGAGCTTGCCGAAAAATCCACTATTCGGATAAATCCGTCTCCAAATGGGAGAGAGCGGACGGTGTTCCCGATATTTTTGTTCTCGTCATGCTTGCGGAACTGTTCGGCGTAACGGTTAACGACCTTTTGACTGAAAAGCATCGAAAGAGCCACCGTGCCGCACCTAAGCTGAAGCGCAGTATCATAACGCTGATGTCCGCCGGACTGGTGTGGCTTGTTGCGGCCGTTGTTTTTTTCGCATTCAAAGTCGCCTTTCCCGACCTTCCGCGAATTTGGCTTGCATTCATTTATGCAATCCCCGCGATGTTCATCGTGACGCTCGTGCTGTCCGCGCTTTGGCACCCGCCGATTTTCAGTTATCTTTCCGTTTGCGGAATCGTTTGGGGTGTTGCACTTTCGGTTGATATCTCGCTTAACGTTCCGAACGTTTCTCTCATTTATATCATTGCAGCGGTTCTCCAGGTGCTCATTGCACTTTGGTGGCTGATGAAAAACACCTCGCTGCTTGCAAAAGTTCGCTTTCCGAACAAAGCAGAAAGCACAGAAACCGCTGCGAACAAAGCGGAAAGTGCTGCCGAAAAATAAATCCGCCCGATTTGTTCCGAAGCAGGCTCATGCAAATTTACACTTAATTCCGTTAAAGCCTAAAAGCCCGCTGCCGCAGTGACCGTCGGCAGCGAGCTTTTGCAGCTTATCTTTAGTTTTGTTTTATGAAGTCCGTTCTCGGGCCGCCTGCTCCAATGCCCGCACAGCAAAGCTTTTACGCACAGCAAAGCTTTTAAATGAACATTAATGCGGCGAATGCAATTTCACATGCAAACCCCAAAACGCCGACGATCACCCGCACGGCGCGGCTCTTTGCAATTGCCGAAACAAACAGCGGCAAAAACGGAAACGCCGCCGTCAAAGCCAATATATATTTTGCGTCAACGTTGGGCAAGGCGATTGCCATCCATGCAAAGCAAAACAGCGAATAACTCAATCTGATCCTTCTCCCGCCCGCAAAGAGCAGAAGAATAAGTACGATGCAGGAAACAGCACTCACCCATATTTCAGGCGCATTAAGACTTAGCAGCCCGAACGCAGATTCAAACATAAACCCGAACCCCTGCCGCAGTCCGATCGCACCTTTCAAAAAGCAGTCGTTAAGCATACCGCAGTACAGCAAGCCGCCGATTATTCCGGCTGAAGCCGCAGCCGGAAGCAATGCTCCCGCCACACAGCGAGCGCAGCTGCCCGCAAACTTTTCTCCGTTCCGTTTTTTTAAACGGCAGGCACGTATTCCCTCCGTTATCGGCAGCAGCGCAAGCAGCAGGCCGAACACATTGAATGCCGATGCAGCCGCCGCAAAAAGTCCGCTCCGAACATAATATCCGCGCCTTGCACAATATGCAGCCGCAAGCGAAAACAGGAGAAATACAGATAAGCCCGATGTGGGCTGCAAAAGCAAAACGAACATCGGTGAAAACAGCAGAACCCTGACAGAAAACACCGCCGTACGCTTTTCGAAGCCGAGCAGCATCAGCTCATACAGCATTACAGCGGCTGCACACACTGAAATCGTGTTCAGTGCGAAAACAAGCCCCGCCGTCGGAATGCCGAGCAGCGCAGCATCTCTGTAAACCCCGATGCCCGCAGCAATTGCGCGCGGAAATACATATTCCCCAAGCGCGGAAGCAACCCGAGCCCGCTCAGCGCATCGGGCGCACAAACAGGGCTGCCTTTCCCCGTTACGAACAGGCGCGCATAAGTTTGAAGGACGGTTCCGGAATAACCGTTCAGGTTCATATCCGCCGCATATATTGCAGCAATTGTAATAAATTGAATAATGAACGCGGAAAGAACGATTTGAAGCCACGGGTGCAGCCTTCTTCGGCTTCGCGCACCCAAGTCCGCACACGGAGATTTCGTTTCATCCTCCGTAAAAAATCAAAAAAAACGGGCAGCAGCCGAAAAATCAGCAGCAGAAAAACCAAAGCCGCAGCACCGCCGAACAAAATGCCCGCCCTGTCCGCTCTTTTCGAAAATGCCGCAAACACAGCAAATCCAACACTCACCAAACCCGGCAGTGCATAAATCAATGCCGTTCGAACGCTTTTCTTTTGCATTTCGCTCCCCTTTCATATCGATTATAGCACATTAAACCGACCTGAGCAATAAAGGTTACGAATATCGATAATATATCATCTACATTGCAAAAAAAGCTTGCTTTTTTTCACCCGATGCTGTATTATATGCAAGTGCCGTATGATGCTTTGCACATACAGTTGGAGAGATGGCTGAGCTGGTCTAAGGCGCACGATTGGAAATCGTGTATACGGGGAACCGTATCAAGGGTTCGAATCCCTTTCTCTCCGCCAGAAGTCCGCCGTAATTTTGATGGAATTGCGGCGGTTTTTACATAGTGCCATGAATTGAACAAATTAATTTTACGGGAGTGACAAGAAATGAACCTTGCACAGATGGAAGCTGCAAAAAAGAATATGGTAATATGGTTGTCTGATCCGCATGAACTCGGGAGAGAACCGAGGAAGATCGAATACGCCGGAAACTTTGAACTCCATGATATGAGATACTATTTTTTCAAGTTTAAAACCGGCTTACTCGGTCCATGGCTTATCGGCGTAAGCGGCGGTTATGAGAGCGATACTACGCTTGAACCTTGCGGGCATACGTTTAGCAACATGAAAAAATATCATGCTTCCACCGCTGAAAGCGACTGTATTAAAATGATAGAAATGATTCGGGCTTATTGGATGGAACAGGCGAAACGGTTGACTGAGCAGGACGGGTAAATGTCGGGTTGCCGCAATATTTCTGTCGGAAAATTCTGCTGCAAAAAAGACGCTGCAATCACTTCAGGCTGTATCTCGCTGCTGCGGCATTGATTTTTGCGCCGAGTCACATTGCTGTTTCTTACAACAATGCGCTTGCGCTCGAACTGAAATTTCGAAACCAAACTTTTTTTCAGCGGGGCTGAAGCTTCCTTCGGCTGATTCAACATTTATTTCGAAGGAATACGGCCTGCCTTGGTTCAGCCTGTACGAAAAGCTGTTGTAAAGCTGCCTTTCGGGTTGACTTTTCATCGAATCCCCGATAAAATATTCTGCGGCAGCACAACGCCCGATGTACCCGAAAGGAGCAAGCCGATGATGTTTTTCAAGGCAGCGGAACGCAGTGGAAAATTGCAGCATTTATCCCGTATTTTTCTTACATCTGTTCTGATTATTGCAGCTGTCGCCGCAGTGTTTGCCCTGTGCGCCTGTGTTTCAGACATCGGCACTGCCCCGATTTCACCTGCACCGACAGGAAATATCGGCGTTGAAACTCCCGATGTTGAGCCGACAGATATTCCGTATGAGATTTCCGCAACATATGAACTGTATTACTTTGAAAACCGCCGTTTGGAGCAGTGCGTCCGCGAGCAGCTCTTTTGGGAAGGCAAAATCTTCCTCGGAGATATTCTTTCTGTCACAAAACTTGATTTAAGTCACTGCGGCATCAACGATATTTCGGAACTTGCCGCATTTAAGAACCTTGTTGAGCTTGATTTGTCGTTCAACACCGTGCAGAGCTTAGAGCCGCTCACTCAGCTGAAAAAACTGAAGCGATTGACGCTCAACAATGTTTCGGCATCCGATTTTAACTTTTTGTCACAGCTTTCGCAATTATGCGAACTGAGCGTTCGTCAGTGTGCAATCACGGATTTGACACCGTTTTCATCCGCTGTTTCCCTGCAAACTCTCGATATCAGCGGCAACGCTGTTTCGGACTTATCCCCGATTTCCGCCCTTTCCCAACTTATCAACCTGTATGCGGACAACAATACAATTTCGGATCTTTCTCCGATTTCAAATCTGTCTGCGCTGGAAACACTCTCGCTTCACGGCAACGATATAGCAGCTGTCGAGACGCTTTCTTCGCTTACCGATTTGCACTATCTTGATTTAAGCGGCAACGACATCGGCGATATAAACCCGATTTGTCCGCTGAAAAATCTTCACACGCTGGATCTTTCGTTCAATGCTATAGAAAGCTGCGAAACACCGCTCAACAGCACCGGATTGCTGATTCTGAATTTATCCTCAAACAAGCTGACTGATATTTCCGTTTTGCTGTCTAAGACACGCAGCCTTCAGAGAGTAATATTGACCTACAACCCGATTGACGATTTTTCGTTATTTTTCAGTATGAAGGAATTGCAGTTCATTTCCGCCGTTGAAGGCACGGGGATGGATGCCGAAACGCTCATGAAGCTTCAGCGTGCTTTTCCGGACACGATTTTTGAGTGATTGTTTCATTTTTGTTTAAATTTTTTATATTTTACTCTTGAACCAAAAGACGCTTTATGTTAAAATAAATATATCGGGTATGGAAATTTCAGTTCATGCTCCGATATTATGACATGAGGGGATTGTATTCATTATGCTGTCAAACAACATCACCATAACGGCAAAAGGCAACAGGCGCATTAAACTGAGCATCTATTCCGGACACTTTGCAACGGGACATGCCCATGTTGACAGGTATATCAGCATGACAGAGATTCGGTCAAATGCAGCAATGGCAGCCGAAGCGGCGGACGAAATATCAAAATTTTTCCGCTGCACACCCATCGACACGATAATCTGCCTTGAAAACACGCAGGTCATCGGCGCATTTATCGCGCAGGATCTCATCGATTCAAGTCACAGCGTTAACAGCGGTGCAGTCGTTAACATCATCACTCCGGGCATAAATTCAAACAACCAATTGGTCTTCAGCAGCGATATGCAGCAGTATGTTACGAATCGCAATATTCTTCTGCTCATGTCCACAGTTTCCACAGGGCGCAGTCTTGCCCGTGCTGCCGAATGCATCCGCTATTACGGCGGCAAGCCCGTGGGCATAGGTTCGATATTTTCCGCTGTTGAAGAAGCTGCCGGCTTACCCGTTCACAGCATTTTCATGCGCAGCGATTTAAACGAATACAATGTCTATCGCAGCGACGAATGTCCGCTTTGCAAAAACGGGAGGAAGCTTGACGGTTTCGTGACCGTCGGCGGCTGCACGGAAATTTGATCCCGTCCGGCTTATTCGCCGATTTTTAACGAATATTCAAATGCCGCACGGACGATATCTGCACTCCGCGCGGCATTTTTTTCTGCTCTGCACCGAACAGGTTTCGTGAGTGTTCGGCTGTTTCCGAAAGGATTTATTCCGTCTGCATTTCAAGTTCCGCTTCGTCGTTTTCCGCTTCGACAGGAATGCTTTTTTCGCTCTTTTTAACGTATTTTTTCCAATCGGCCGTGCCGTAAAAAATGAGCGACAGCGCGGTTGCAATCGTCCAGCCGATGGGCCATGCAAGCCAAATTCCCGTTGTTCCGAGTGCGGTTTTCGACAATACCGCCGCAAGCGCAACGCGCAGAGTCAAATCGCTGAAGGTCGTCACCATAAACTTTTTCATCATGCCCGCCCCGCGCAAAACGCCGTCCGCAACAAGCTTTGCGGCAACAATAAGATAGAACGGCGAAATTATCCGCAAAAAGCGCATTCCGATATCCGCTGCCGTGCCTGTCGGGCTTTCCAAAAAAACATAAACAAGCTGCCTGCCCGCAAAGAAATACAAAAGCACAAGCGGAACGCAGATTGCAAACACAAGCCGCAGTCCGGCCGCAAATCCTGCTTTAATTCTTTCCGGCTTGGCGGCACCGAGGTTCTGTGCAGTAAAGCTTGAAATGCCGTTTCCGAGAGTTGTGAGCGACGTTGTGACCATATTGTTCAGCTTGACGGCGGAAGAGTATCCCGCCATGACAGCCGCTCCGAAGTTATTTATAACGCTTTGAATTATTATATTGCCGACGGAAATAAAACTCTGCTGAAGAATACTCGGCACGGCAATCTCCGCAAAACGCCCAAACAGATGCCATGAAAAAACAGGAACCCTGTCACCACGGTTTTCGCACTCGAGCGCGTGAAGTCTTTTCAAAACGAAAGCAACCGCAAGAATGCAGCTCACACCCTGACAAATGAAGGTTGCCCACGCAACACCCGCAACACCCATGCTGAAACTGTGTACAAACAGAATATCCATGCCGATATTTGCCGTTGATGAACACGCCAAAAAGATGAAAGGCGTTTTTGAATCGCCCATTGCGGAAAAGATTCCGGTTGCGACGTTGTAGTAGAACATGAACGGCAGCCCGGCAATATAGATATCAAGATAAAGCTTTGAATCCGCAAGCAGTTCGGTCGGAGTTCGAATGAGTTTCAGCAGCGCGCCGCCGAACAGGAAGCCGCAAGTCATCAGCACAACGCAAAGCACGCCGCTTGAAATCAGAACGGTGTAAACCAGCGTTTTAAGGTCGGAAAACTTTTTGCGCCGAAGAGCTGCGCCGCAATAACGGAGCAGCCGATATTGCAGCCAAACGCGAACGCAATGAAAATCAATGTTATTTCATAGCTGTTGCCGACCGCCGCAAGCGCATCGTTGCCGATAAATTTTCCCGCAACGAAACTGTCAGCAATATTATAAAGTTGTTGAAATATTATGCTTGCAAACAACGGCAGGCAGAACCGCAAAAGCACCTTTCCCGGTTTGCCGACGGTCAAATCTCTGTTTAAGCTCATTTTTTTTCTCCCCGATAAAGCCTGTTCGTATTACAGGAGTCGGGAATTTACCTTCTTTCCGCAAATTTTACCCGCAGCGCAGCCCGCTTTAACGCAAGCAGAACAACGCCCGCTCCCGCAAGCACCGCAATGCAGGCGACGCTGCCGTCCGTCCCCGCAATGCAGAGCCCCTGCGGCGTCAAAAGCGCCAGTTTTGCAAACAATCCGCCACGAGCAGCGGTATCCGCAAAGCATCCGCCCAAAAGGCTTGTTGCAAACGCAATGAACGGTGCCGCAAGGTTCATCCGCCCCGAAATATCCGCCCCGCCGACAACAAGCGCAAGCGCACTTGCGCAAAAGAGGTAACAGCCCGCCGCAAGCAATTCATGCCCGTTCGGGGAGTTTCTCCCCGCCGCAGCAGCAGCAATATACATAACGGCATACATCGCAATTCCGCATATGAACAATGCCAAAAAATTGCTCCAAAACGAAATGCTCACTCCGCCTTTTTCCGCTGCAAGCCGTTTTTCCGCCGCCCGCGCCGCATTCGAGCCCGTCCACGACCCCAAAGTCAGCAGCAGCGTCAGAACCGCAAACGCACCTATGCCCGAAAACCGTGCTCGGAGCGCGCCGAAAACCGATGAATCCGCTTTTTTCAACACTTCCGCCGATGCGTTCGAACCGCACAGCCCCAACCTGCTCATTATAATACTCTTTCGCGGTGACTTCAAGCTCGGAAAGCTCTTTTTCCGTCAAGCCCCTGTTCAGCAGCTTTTTCGCATAATCTGCGGAGCGCAGCCTGCTCCGGAGCGCAACTGCACGCCCGCCGATAATTTCCTCCGCCGCCTGTGCCGATGAGGCATCGGCGGAAGCCCTGTATTCAAGAAACGCCTCTTCTCCGGATTCGAGCCCCGCGCCGAAACCTTTCAGAATTATCAAAGCACCTTCCGCTTTTCCGCTGCGAACAGCCTCCTCCGATTCCTCCCGCGTTCCGAACCTCACCGAAACGAACCGCGTTTTGCCGCCGGTAAATTCACCGTCAGAATCATTCAGCAGTTCGGCAAATTCATGTGAAAGCGGGGAATCGTCCTCATCCGTCAGGGCAATCCTCAGAAGCTGTGTCCGCGTCGTTCCGAGAGTGGCCGCAATGATGAAAAAGAGCGCAAACGCCGCAGCAAGCACCGCTGCAAAAAAGCCGTATCCACCCGCCATTGCGCGAATTTTTTGCAATGCAAGCCGAAGTATCATCATGCTCCCCCCTTTGCCGAACCGTGCCGGCGCGCAGCACTTCCGCCCAAGGCAGCAGCCGCTGCACCGCACAGCAGAGCCAAAATCCCGGCCGCCGCAGCAAGCGGACCCAAGCCGCAGCCGCCGCCCGCCGCCTCCGGGACAATGCCTGCAAACATATGCCGTGCCACGGACAAAATGCTCAGCTTTTGAACCGCTTCCGGCATCAGATTCAGCGGGTAAATCACCCCGCCTGCGAAAAGTGCCGCAAGCATCACGATTCCGCCCGCAAGCATGAATCTTTCGGTTCGTTTGAAAGCAAGGCTCAAAAGGAACATCAGCTCCGCACAGACTGTCGAGCCGAGCAAAAGAGTCAGCAATAAACGTGCGCTGAACGGTGTTTTAAAAACAAGCACAAGCGGAACGGCACCCACCGTGCAAATGACCGCTGCCGCCGCAAATTTTGAAGCCGAAAATGCTGTCCGCGACCCTCCCGAACAGATGAACCGCTTTGCGGTTCCCATTTGCAGTTCATCGGGAACTGTTTTCATTATTCCGAGCGATACGCTGAAAAACAACATGCACACAGCGCAAACAAAATATTTTTCGCGAATCACATCGACGGAACGCACCCCGAAAGCACCCGCTGAATCCTTAAAAACGGCTCTTCGCCCCAACGCACTGTCCAAAACCGCATTTGCACATGCATCACGGAAACGCTGCACCGCCTCCGCCGAAGGTTCATCACCCTCCGCAATGCGGAAAGCAGCAAGCATTGCCGCGCGTTCACCCGCCATTATTTCCGCAACCGATTCGATTATATCGGCCGTCAGCTCACTTTCAAGCGGCATTTCTCCGTTCAGCCATGCATCAACCTTGCCCTCGTCCATATAATAAACCGAATAGAAATAATCCTTTGGAATCGTGACCGCCGCCGCACACCCCGCAAGCATATCCTCTTCAAAATCAACTGTCGGCGCCGCATCCTCGGCCGTTCGGAATGCGGAATCAAATTCCGAACCGGAAACGCAGCGAATTTCCGAAAAAAGCTCAATGCGCCGCAGCTGCCCGATAAGCATGCGGGACATTACTGTTTCATCCCTGTCAATTACTGCAATAGGGAAGGGCTCAATCACATTTTTCCGCCGCAAGCGCATCATTCAGCCCGAAAGCAAGCAGGCAAGCGGCAATAAACGGCAGCAGCAGGCAGGCAATGCCCGCCGCAGACGAAAAAAGGCAGATATCCTTCCGAACACATGCGGCAAACGAACGGAGCCGAAACCACTTTCGCCCCAAACCTGCTTTGTTCGTTTTTTACCGACTGCCATCTTCAACAACCCCGTCTTTCAGTTTCACTGCCCTGTCGCAGACACGTGCAATATCCTCCGCACGGTGCGAAACGAGCAGCACCGCGCAGCCGCCGTTTTTCAGAGCGGTGATCGTATTCAGTATTATTTCTGTTGAGTTTTCATCCGCTCCGACCGTCGGTTCGTCAAGCAGGAGCAGTTTCACGTCCCCAACCAATGCGCAGGCAAGATTCAGCCGCCGCTGCATCCCGCCCGAATATGTTGAAACGGGCTTGTCCGCCTTGTCCGCAAGGTTCACTTTTTCCAAAAGGTACCTGCACCGAATTGTGCGCCTCCGCCCGTAAAGCCCGGCTGCCGACGCAAAGAATCTCAGGTTCTGCATTCCTGTCAATGCGGGATAAAGTGCGATTTCCTGCGGAACGTATCCCAACTGTCCGCGTCCGAGCGGCGCAAGTTCGATTTTTCCCGCATCCTGTCTTTCAACGCCCGCCGCAACGGAAAGCAGAGTGCTTTTGCCCGCACCGTTTTCTCCCGTGATTCCGACAGCTTCGCCCTTTCGAACGCAGAGCGAAACAGGGCCGAGAACCCGCTTTTTTTCTTTCGAAAACCTTGTTCCGTATGCTTTTGTTATGTTTTCAAGCACTAAAACCTGTTCTTTTTTTCCATAGTCATTAAATGCACCGACTGCCGCCGCAGGTTCACGCAACGCGTTCCCTCGCAGCGGCAGTCAAATTTTATCGCAATACTTTGTTGCGGATATTCAACCTCACATCATTTCCGAAAACATAAACTGCAAGATGACATTCGCAAGTTCCTCGGTCATTTCATTCAACGCCTCCTCAATCTCTTCTTTGGAAGAAAGGTTCGTTGAATCGGCATCGGGAGCCTTTGCGGTTGAAGCCTTGTCGGAGCTGTAAATCTTCATCGTCATCTCGCTGAGCGTGCCGGAAAGACCGAGAGACTCAAGGGAGGGCGCGAGCGATTCGGGCAATTCCACCGTCATTAAATGTTCGGTTCCGCCGTTTTCCGCCGCACTCGTGCTGAGAGTGTATGTCATTTCCTCGCCATTAAGAAGATCCTCATCGGCAACCGCAACCGTCACAGTTCCGTAAGGGATACCGAGAGCCGATTTCTTTTCGCTTGAAATATCCTTCAGTTCAATGCTCATAACTCTGCTGCTTTCATCGGAATCGATATTATTGACATCAATTTTTCCGTTCAGCATTCCGTCTTTGCGGGTCAGTTCGGCAACAAAGCTTGTGCCGTTCTGACCGTCATCGTCTATTACTTTCCACGCAAACAGAAGCTCTTCCCTGTCGGAAATTATCTCGAAACATACGGTGGACTCGCTGTACTTGACGGTCTGCATAACGGGCTTTCCCTTATGCACGGCAGTTTTTATTTCGAACCCGCTGTCAACAAGATGCTGTGCAAATTCATCGGCATGTTCCGCGATGTAATCGGCAAGTGCCGCCTGTCTTTCCTTCCATGTTTCCGCCTCCGTAACGCCGGTTTCGGAAACGATTGTGCTTTCTTCAGCATAAGCGCCGAGCATTACGAGCGCATCGCTGCCGTAATAGAACTCTGTCAGTGAACATACATAGTTAAAAAGCTCCTCATCTTCACGCATTTCCCCGCTGAGGGCTTTCAGCGCGGCCGCAATGCGCTCCTTATCGGGAGTGTATGTATAAACCTTGCAGCCCTTGAACTCCTTTTCAAGCAGCTCAAGCTTCACGGTCACGTTCTTTTCGACTTTAACATCATCATCGTCAATGCCGCCGAGAAGGATTTTGCCGTATCTCTTAACAATGCTGTTGTACGCTTTTTCAATGTCGTCAAGCTTGGTGTACTCGATGGGGTCGTATTCGCCTGCATCTTCGTTCGTGAATACCTTTTCCGCAATTCCCTTTTCGATGACGTAATATTCGTTTGACAGCTCCGGTACATAAAGACCCACGGTGTTCTCGTCCGCCGTCAAAACGCACGAAAGCAGGGGAGAGCCGTTATAATTCAGCTCACCGTTCAAAAGGTACACGCTGCCTTCGGATTTGATTTTCCAGTCCAGCGAAAGCTTGTTCAGAATATCGTTGAAATTCTGATTGTCGGTGTCCATAGAAACCGAAATGTCGGACGAAAAATCCCTTTTGACGGGTTGGCCTTTGCCCTTGAGAACATCCGCAACCGTTGTTTTGCCCGACCACTCGGTTTTGAACATTTTTGCCTGCGCCATAAGGAACTGCTTTGACGGGGTGTTCAAAACGAGCATGTAAACAAGAGCCGCGCCGACGCCGAGCACAACGATGACTGCCGCGATAATTGCGGCAATAAGACCCTTTTTGCCCTTTTTTTCTTCTTTCCGTCGTCAACAAACTGCATCTGCGGACCGGCCTGCACGTTCTCCGCCGTCTGTTCACCGCATTCGCGGTTTTCTTCGCCGCAGCTGCAATTCTCCCCGCAATTGCAGGCTGTTTCACCTTCGGCAAGGCTGCCGGATTCACATTCGACCGTTGCTCCGCCGCATTTGGGGCAGAAAGCATCACTGTCCTGCAAAATAAGGTTGCAGTTCTCGCATTTTTTCATAGTATTCCTCCCGATTTTTTCAAAGATACGGATTCAATGCTGCAATTTCAGCCGCATGTGTCGATTCCGTAATATTATATTACAGCAAAAAATACCGCATGTCAAGACATTTTTCCGTCCGCTGCGTTTTTACCCGTTTTTGTGCGCATTCACCACGGCACGGTTTCTGCCTGTATTGTTCGCACGAATGCACAAATAAAAACCGACAGTTTCTGCCGCCCCGGAAGAAACTGCCGACAAAATTTCGTCAAAACGCTGCCGACATTGCTTGTTGCATTTAATTATGTTCGGTACCGCCGCATTCCGGAAATTCTACGGTATTTTCCAAATTATACCAATGTCGCCGCTAACCTTTGAAGGCAGCTTCCGCGAACTAATGTTCAGCCGTCAATGCGGTCGAACAACCTGTCGATTTCAACAAGCTGTTTGATATTCCCGGTTTGAATCGCATCAATTGCGGCGGCAAGCTTTTCATCCCGCCAATCCCACCAGCGGAGTTTTTCCAGCGTTTCAATCGTTGAATCGTCGAACCTTCTGCGAATCGGCTTTGCGGGAACACCCGCAGCAACGGTGTACGGCGGCACATCCTTCGTGACCACGGCACGCGTACCGATGATCGCGCCGCTGCCGATTTTGACACCGGACATTATCACGGCTTCATAGCCTACCCAAACATCATTGCCAAGTTCAATATCGCCTTTGTTGTCCCATGCTTCGCATATTCTGCTCTTATCAAGGTTCCATTCGTCAAAGAAAATCGGGAAGGTATAAGTCGAAAGCGAACGCAGCGTGTGATTTCCGCTTGTAAAAAGGAATTTCGCACCGCAGGCGATCGAGCAGAACCTGCCTATCTTCAGCCTGTCCCCGTTGATCGGATAACGGTAAAGGACGTTGTTCTTTTCAAAATCGCGCGGATCGTTCACAAAATCGTTATAAATCGTGAAGTCGCCGACCTCGATATTCGAATCGGAAACAACATTTTTGAGATAGACCGTCTGCCTGTCGCCGCTGCGCGGATAAATCAAATTCGGATTCACGGTTTCACCTCCATATATTGCCTGTATGTTTCAAATCCTGCGGCTTCACAGAACCGAACGGCGTCCCTGTTAAAACTCCATACATCCGGTTCAAGCCTTTCACTTTCAAGCTTGCGTTTTTTTGCCTCCGTGCGGCAAAAATCAATCATTGCGGATGCAGCCCCGCGCCTTCTCAGAGCTGCATCAACGCCGAATTCGGAAATCCTGCAAAACTTTTCGGCGCGCCGACAGCATGATTCCTGCCGTTCGATGTACTCCGGTATTGCAAATCCGCATATGTCTCCGTCCATGCAGGCAACAACAACATCCGAACGCCGTATTTTTGTTTTGTTTTCGTTTTTCATTTTACTCACTTCTTCTCTTTGTTTACTTCAATTATGCTGCGGCGTTCGGAAACGCCTGCCTTTACGGTTTACTGTCCGACTTTGGTTTGATGTTTCGTGTTCAGCCTTTCCGCAAACCGAACGATATGCTCATCCAATGCAAGAACCGTACTTTTTCTTTCATCATCGGTCTTTGCTCCGTCATACATGCTGTAAAGCAGGAACATCGGCCCGTAGAATTCAAGCGCAAGCTGCATCGCCTCCGCATCGGTTGACGCCGCACGGCGGAATATCCTTGCCATGTATTCCGCGGGACCCGCCGCAAGGTAGTTCTGATACAAATCCGCCATGGTCGAATCGTTGTACTGCTCAATGGTTAGCATCTTTCGGAACCGGGAAGAGAATCCGTCCTCCGTCCAGTGGCGGAACTGCGCAATGCTGTATCGGCGTATGCTGTCGAGCGCCGTGTTCATATATGCTTCGGCATATTCGTCGTCCTCCGCTCCCGGCATATCGTATTCCGCCGCACGTTCCGCGTCCAACGCACTCATTCTGTCCAAAATCTTTTGAAAAATCTCGCGCTTGCCCGAATAGTGCTTATACAGTGCGGCTTTTGTGATTTTGAGCCGTTCCGCAATGTCGCTCATGGATGTTCCCGCATAGCCCTTTTCCGAAAAAAGCCTCAATGCTTCCTCGATTATCCTTTCCTTTGTATCACATGCCATCTTTTACCTCCGCACACGGCCGCATTATGCATACCGTCAGCTTCCTTCCGCCTTTGAATTTCGCCGCATCAAGTAACCGACCGATAACCATTATAGGTTTCGGTCGGGCTGAAGTCAATATGGGAATTGTTATTCCTTTTCGGCAATTGTGACAGTTTCTTGCCTGTCAAATCTGTTTTCAGTCGTTTTTATTGCAGTCCGCATTATTTCGGCAGTTTTCCGTCCTCCTTCCCAGCTGCCAAAACGCAACCGCGCTTGCAGCTGCAACATTCAATGAATCCACCCCGTGATGCATCGGAATCATCACGGTATAATCGCAAGCATCTATCGCAGATTGTTCAAGCCCCGTTCCTTCCGTGCCCATTACAACGGCAAGGCGGGGTTCCGCCGCAAGGCGCGGATCGTCAATGCTTACAGAGTCATTTTTAAGCGCCGTTGCAGCAAGCCTGAACCCGAGTGCTTTCAACCGCCCGAATCGGTTCCCTTCCTCGTCCGGCTGCAATCTTGCCCACGGAATCTGAAACACCGTGCCCATGCTGACCCTTATTGCACGCCTGCAAAGCGGATCGCAGCAGGTGGGGGAGAGCAGCACCGCATCCATGCCGAGCGCGGCGGCGGAGCGAAAGATTGCTCCGATATTTGTTGAATCAACAATTCCGTCCAAAACGGCAATGCGGCTTGCACCGGCGCAAACGCTTTCAGCCGAAAGGGGCGGCTTCCTTCGCATTGCGCAGAACACCCCCCGTGTGAGCGGATAACCGGTAAGCTTTGAAAGCAGCTGCGTTTCGGCCGTGTAAACAGGGATTCCCGCCGTACGTTCAATTATATCCGCCGCCTGTCCCGCAACATTCTTTTTTTCAACAAGCAGCGAAAGCGGTTCATACCCTGCATCAAGCGCGATTCTGATAACAGTCGGGCTTTCCGCAATGAATATGCCCTTCTCCGGCTCCAGTTTGCTGCGGAGCTGTGTTTCCGTCATCCTTGCAAAAACATCAAGCTCCGGTGCCGATATATCGCTTATTTCAATAACATTAATGTTTTTTTTTCGATTGTATTCATGCCGTTCCGCATTTCCCTTATTCTTTTATCTTTCACTGCATAGATACAGCATTGCGCTGCTGCCGCATTAAACTTCATTTTACCACGATTGCAGTCGTTTTTCCATATGGGCATCGGAATTTTTGCGGGCGTCATGCGCATATTGTGACAATATATTGTTTCATGCTATTGCATTTTCGGCAGCGCGGCTTTATAATTGAGAATGAAAATCGAACACATCCGCTGGGTGCGTACACGGGTCATTCCCGATGTACTGAGAAAGAACCTTTGAACCTGTTAGGGTAATACCTGCGTAGGGAAGCGGTGCGAAAATTTGTGCTTACACGCCTCCGCACCGTTTGCGGGGGCGTTTATTTTCAGAAAGGAAACTTTTTATGTTGTTCGATGATAAAAAAATCGAATTTGTGCTGCTTGAAAAGCTCAAAGGCGTTGACACAAAGGGTTGGATCTTCTTTGCAGCCGCAGCCGTGCTTGCCGCCGCGCTCATCATCTTCCTTGTTCAGCGCAGGAAAAAATGCACTGAGCCCGCCGCTTCTACCGGCAATCCCACTCCGACGGTCATCCTTGTTCACGGTGCGCTCTGCATCGCAATAAGCTTTGTTTTGAGTTATTTCAAACTCTTTTCAATGCCCAACGGCGGCTCTATAACCCTTGCAAGCATGCTGCCGCTGATGGTTTATTCCAATCGCTACGGCGCAAAATACGGCGTTATGGCGGGCGTTGTTTACGGCTTCCTTCAGTATATCCAGAATCCCGAAATGACGCATTGGATTCAGATGCTCGTTGACTACCCCGTTGCTTTCGGCGTTATCGGACTCGGCGGCCTTGTAAAGGCGAGCGCAACCTCGTCTTCTCCGTTCTTATCGGCGGCACTCTGCGCTTCCTCTGCCACCTGTTCACCGGTGCGGTTTTCTTCGGCGAATATGCCGCAGCAGGACAGTCCGCGTTCATGTATTCCCTTCTGTACAACGCTCCCTACATGTTTGCGGACATCGCAGTTTGCGTCATCATCGCAATGCTTCCGCCTTTCCGCAAGGCGATCCGCTCCGCGCTCAAGTACTGAAACACCGAACAAAGCCCGGCTGATTTCAGCAGAACGGGCCGAACGGTTTAAGTTTTTGCATCAACACACAAATCCGACTTCAAATGAATCAAAACTTGCCTGATTCCTTTTCGGATTTGAAGTGCCCGGGTCGGAAAGCGCAGTTTGCCGCGTTTTCCGGCCCTTCCCTTATCCAATCATCCTGTTGTAAATCTTTTTACGAACCATGAGCAGAATTCAAGCTCCCGCCGCTGTCGAAACGCACAGCATTCCGCCTTTTTTCGGCGACGATTCTCAAATACTCATACTCGGCAGTTTCCCCTCGGTCAAATCCCGCGAAAGCGGCTTTTATTACGGGCATCCGCAAAACCGCTTTTGGCGCGTGCTCTCCTCCGTGTTCAACGCGCCGCTGCCGCAAACGATCGAGCAAAAGCAGGAGTTTTTGCGCACTCGCCACATCGCACTTTGGGATGTCGCCGCCGAATGCAGCATACGCGGTTCGGCGGACAGCAGTATTTCGGCCGTTACCGCAAACGATATTGCTCCGCTCCTCCGTTCGACGCAAATCAAAGCCGTTTTTTTAAACGGTCAAACGGCACAAAAGCTTTTTCGCAAATATCTTTCCGAAGAAACCGCAAAATTCGGCTGCACCGTCACGACACTGCCTTCAACAAGCCCCGCAAACGCATCGTATTCACTCGAAAAGCTTGCTGCCGAATGGGGCAGCGCAATCCGCACCGTCCTTGTGATTTAAGAATCGGAGTTAACGTTCGGAATTTTGCCTGCATCGGTGTTTTGCCTGCATCTTTAATGTTTATCCGAAACTTCCTGTCGGATTGCGGATTTCAACGGTTATAACTTATGATTTCTTAATTTCACCGTTGCATTTCATCTGTAAATGTGTTATACTGAAACCGACCGCGGAAAGGAGACTGTGATTAATGATCAAACGCGAACTGTATATGAGCCGTATCCGTCCGTTTATCGGAACGGAGCTTATCAAGGTAATGACGGGTATCCGCCGCTGTGGGAAGTCTGTCATGTTGGAGCTAATCAAACAGGAACTTACGGGGTCCGGTGTAAGTCCGACACAGTTTGTCTCTGTCAACTTTGAAGATATGAGCTGTTCCCATCTGCAAACCGCTCAGGCTCTGCATGACGAGATCACCAAGAGAGCCGCAGAAATAGAGGGCAAAGTCTATCTGTTCTTTGATGAAATACAGGAAGTCAAAGACTGGGAGAAGTGCATCAACTCTTTCCGCGTTTCGCTGGATTGCGACATCTACATCACCGGCTCGAATGCAAAGCTGCTATCCGGTGAGCTCGCGACATACTTGGGCGGGCGGTATGTAGAGTTTGTGATCTACCCGTTTTCCTTCGGGGAGTTCATTGAACTGTACCGTTCTATTGCTCCCGATACGTCCGTCCGGCAGTGTTTCCAAAAGTACCTGCTTGCCGGTGGTATGCCCTACCTCGCAAACCTCCGCTATGCGGATGCTCCGTCCAAGCAATATCTTCATGATCTGTTCAACTCGGTCCAGCTCAAGGACATCGTGAAGCGGAATAAAATCCGGGATGTTGACCTGCTGGAACGGATCATTGCCTATGTGATTGCCAATGTGGGAACGACCTTCTCGGCGACCTCGCTTGCGAAGTTTCTGAAAAACGAGCAGCGTACCGTTGCACCGGAAACGATCCTAAACTATATCAAATATTGCTGCGAGTCTTACCTGTTCTATCGGGTAAAACGGGAGGATTTGCAGGGCAAGCAAATCCTTGCCTCCAATGAAAAGTACTATATTGCCGATCACGGCATCCGTGAAGCCGTTTTCGGCGGCAATATGCGGGACATCAATCTCATTTTGGAGAATATAGTGTATCTGGAATTGCTGCGCCGCGGCTATGCGGTAACCGTCGGCAAAACAGGCAATAAGGAAATTGATTTTGTATGTGACAAGCGCGGCGAAAAGCTGTATGTTCAGGTCACCTATCTGCTGGCATCGGAAGAAACAATCAACCGTGAGTTCGGTGCGTATGACAGCATTCGCGACAACTTTCCGAAATATGTTGTTTCCCTCGATGGCGGGGCGAAGTTCCCCACCGGCGGTCACAGTCCGCAAGCGGCTTTTGCCGCACGATCCGGTGAAATTCCGGTACCGACGGTCACAGTCCGGATGAGAGAAGCTGTGCTGCGCACCTTTTCGCGTAATTTCAACGCTCTTTTGTGTCATGCACCCCGGAAGACTTGTTCTTTCAGGGACAAATGATAAAAGGAGTGTTTTTTTATGTCAACACAAACCCGTGCACGCAAACTCACCGTAACCGCTATGCTTTCAACGATAGCTTTTATTCTCATGTACATTGAGTTTCCGATTCCCGCGCTGATTCCTTCATTCGTCAAGCTTGATATTTCGGATCTGCCCGAGCTTTTGGCTGCATTCTCGTTGGGACCCGTTTACGGCGTTGTTGTTTCGCTGCTCAAGAACGTGCTTTTTTCCCTGCTGCACGGCACTTCGTCGGCATCTGTGGGCGAGACGTTCAATTTCATCATGGGAGCGGTATTCTCGTTTTCTGCCGGATTCATCTATAAAAAATACAAATCCCGCAAGGGTGCGCTGACAGGCGCACTTGTCGGCGCGGTGCTGATGTCCGTATTGTCCGTGCCGCTGAATTATTTCATTGTCTATCCCGCATATGTGAAACTCTATGAGCTGCCGCTTGAAGCGATCATCGGCATGTATCAATCCATTCGCCCTTCAACCGACGGACTTTTGGAATGCCTGCTGGTTTTCAACATGCCGTTCACTTTCTTCAAAGGGCTGCTGGATGTTGCACTGTGCTTCCTCGTTTACAAGCCGCTTTCGCCTTTGCTGCATAAATAAGGGCGGCAAAAAGGCAGGGGGAAGGGCAAATCCGTAGTTCGGCATTGCATCCGAATCATCCCGCAGTCAGCAGCCCCGCTGTGAAATAAATGAATATGCCGCATAATCGTGCAGCACCTGAATAAGCTTATGTGAATAAGCGAAAGGGGCTGCACTCTTTATGAATGAACGGAGAATCATACAAACAGGAATTGATGTTTCACGCTATCAGGGGAAAATCGACTGGGCGCGTGTGAAAGCCGGCGGCACAGGCTTTGCAATTATCAAATGTACACAGGGTGTAAACACCGTTGACCCGGAGTTTCACCGCAACATGCGCAATTGCGCCGCCGTCGGGCTGCCCGTCGGCGCATATGTCTACAGCAAGGCACGCACTGCTTTTGCTGCCGCCGAAGAGGCGGAGCGTGCCGCAGAGGAGTGCGCACCGTATCACCTTGATTATCCGATTGCAATGGATTTCGAGGCGGCTCAGTTCCTTGCAATGCCGAAAAAAACACGCGGCGCGATAATCGATGCATTCTGTACGCGAATCGAAGCACGCGGCTATAAGCCCATGCTTTACAGCAGCAAATACTGGCTTTCGGCTCTTATTCCTTCCGAAACGACCCGCCGCTGGGACGTTTGGCTTGCTCAATACGCACCAAGGCCGACTTATTCCGGAGATTTCACCATGTGGCAGCGCGGCACCGGAAATGTGGACGGCATTGCGGGCAGAGTGGACATCGATATCTGTTACCGCGATTATGTTGACGAAAGCCCGGATCGCATTGTTTTTGCACTCACAAGCCCCATGATGCAGGGCAAACCCGTGTCCGCACTTCAGGCCATGCTCAACGCTGCGGGCTATACGGCTTCCGACGGGCAGCGGCTCAACGTTGACGGAAAACTCGGAAAGCGCAGCTTTTCGGCATTCGTCGAATTTTTAAACGCGCATAAAAAATATATTGAGTGATGTTTCCGCAGTCTCCGCCTAACCGGCTTTGATTCGGTGCTTTCGGAATTATCAGGCAAAATGCACACGGCGCAACAGTCGGGAGCGGGAAGCGGAAAGCTGCGGCCCGTCCCCGATGTTTTCTTTTTTCCGGACACCCGCGGAAATTGAAATTTTTATCACGATTATTAGAAAAACGGCCGCTTTCCGACTTTTTCGGGTTGACCGAAAGGCGGATATGAGTTATAATTGTGGAATAAATTCGACGGCGAAAAGAGTTGATTTGCCGTTAAATTCGGAGAGAAACACTATGGCATATCGCTATTTTGCAGTTGACGTCGGCGACAAGCGCGTCGGGCTTGCCGTCAGCGATGCGCTCGGAATCACCGCGCAGGGCATCGAAACCTATAACCGTACCGGAGACGATGAAAAGGACGGGGAATACATTCGCAAATGTGCGGAACGCTATGCCCCCTGCCGCATTGTGTTCGGAATGCCGCGCAATATGGATGGAAGCTACGGCTTTGCTTCCGAAAAGGTTCGTGCCTTTGCCGCCGTTGTATTGAACGGCTGGGAAGGTGAGCACGATTTTTTTGACGAAAGGCTTTCCACCGTTGCTGCGGAACGCGCTTTGTTTGAAGCGGAACTAAACTGGAAAAAACGCCGCAAAGTTATCGACAGACTTGCCGCACAGGTCATTCTCGAAGGCTATATGACGCTCCATCCGCTGAGATAACGTCCGTTCTGTAATAATTATTTACACTTTGAAAGGCAATGTTATGATTGATGAAAACATAAAAATTAACCCGCAGCCCGAGGAGTTCGATGATTCCGCCGAGCTTGAACCCGTGACTTTTGTGACCGAAGACGGCGGTGAAGAAAACTTTTGGCATATCATGACCTTCCCCTATGAAGGTGCGAAATATGCTGCACTCGTTCCGGAGGATCAGATTGACGAAGAAGAACCCGAAGTGATTTTTGTGAAAATCGCAAAGGACGAGCAGGGCGATGCTTACATTCCCGTCGAAAACGAAGTTCTGCTTGAAGAACTTTTCGAAGTCTTTGCCGAGCTTCTTGATGACGAACCCGAGGAACCCGAGAATGACGCTTGGGTTTGACTCCGGGCGCATTTCAAACGATTTTTTGCGGCGGTTTAATCGGGGCTGAGTGACTTCAAGCTGCTTTATCCCCCCCGCAATTCAAACCGTCAAAATCTGTTGTGATGAGTATTTGGGAATTGTTTTTGACAGCCGTTGCACTGAGCATGGATGCAATGGCGGTTGCTGTTTCCGCCGGTCTTTCCAATGCGGGCGGCAAAGGAGTCAAATTTCGCGAAGCGGGCCTGATGGGGCTGTTTTTCGGAGTTTTTCAGGCGGTAATGCCTCTTTTTGGGGTATTATATCATACCGCTGCTTGCAATGATATTCGGCAGCGGCGTTACGCGCTTTGTTGAAGGAACCGACCACTGGATCGCATTTGTGTTGCTTGTTTTTCTCGGCGGCAAAATGATAATCGAAGCCGTTCGCGCCGAAGAGGAGGCCGAACCGTCAAACCCGTTCGCACTCGGCACACTGTTTGTAATGGCAATTGCCACCAGCATTGATGCGCTTGCAACAGGCATCGTTTTCCGCAGTTTCAGCGTTTCAACCGGCAAGCTGCTGCTTGCTGTCGGCTTCATCGGCAGCGTCACGTTCATTCTGACACTGCTCGGCGCACTCGGCGGCAAAAAACTCGGAGAAAAGTTCCGCAAACATGCGGAGATAATCGGCGGGATCGTCCTTGTTTGCATCGGCGCAAAAATTCTTATTGAGCACCTGTTCTTTTTAATTGTGGGCATATCCGCGTTTTGACTCTTTTTAAAACAGCAGGGGCACCGAAATTTTTTCAGGAGGTATGCATGATCTGCCCTGTCGTTTCAAAGGAACATTTTCGCAGCATGCGTATAACGCTTGCGTTTTCCGTAATTGCGCTTTCGTTTTGCATTGCTTTTGCCGTGCTGACCTTTGCAGGCATACTCGCACAGTATACCGCACTGTGTGCAGCCTTCTTTGCGCTTGTTTCAAGCGGACTTTTCCTGCTCTACCGTTTCAGCCGCGATATTTCCCTGCGCAAGCTCGAACTTACGGAATCTGAAATTCGGGTGTTCGGCAAAACAGGAAAGCTTCTTAAAACCTTCCCGTATTCCGCCGTGCGCGAATTGCGCGTTGTGACGCTGATGGTGGGCAATTTCGGCGGTATGTACGGCAAACTTAAACCCGAAAACTTCATTTGCCTCAGTCTGGACGGTCAAATCCCCGCTCCCGAAACGCGCCTTACCGAACTTTACGGCAGCTTGGATTGCCTTACCTTCGCCTACACAAAAGAGGCGATGGATTTCATCAACCAAAAAATTCCGCCGGCAGTTTGATTCAAATTATCGCTGCAAAGTCCGGTTCGTAAAAAACGAACGGCAGCGATTCTTTTTGAAAAATCCGAGCGTTCGGATAGCTATAATAAAAAACGGTTCCCGCCCGAACACGCGGTATTCATAAGACAGTTAGCAGCCACAGCAGTATGAACGACTGTAGCTGTTCCTGTGTCTTATTCTGTTATCTAATAAGATAGAATCAAGCGAATCTGCAACTCGAAATATGGAGATGGGAGTGATAAGCATGTGCGAATGGTGTGATTATAAAGAATCTGAATGGCTGCTGTATAAATCATTATATTGGTCTGTTTATTTAGCAGACGTACAGGACTATGTCGGCAGATGTATTTTGGTATCGAACAGACATTGCGGAAGTCTTTCTGAATTGGATATCGCTGAATGGATTGAATTGAAAACGATCATAGATAGATTAGAATATATCTACAAGGACATCTTAGGAGCTGAATTAAGTAATTGGAGTTGTTTATTGAACAACTTTTACAAAGAAGTAACACCGAATCCTCATTTGCATTTGCATGTGAGACCACGATATAAAAATGCAATATCAATTAACAATCACTCATATATAGACACCGAATTTGCGCATCACTATGCTCTAAACAAAGAGGTTATATTGCTTGATGATGATAAACAGACTTTGTATATACGAATGAAGGAACAGTTTGTTTTATAAATTCCGAACAAATAAAAGCGCACTTCTATACATCGTCTGGTATAGTGTGTTACGAGCGAAACTTGGCTCTCCCTTTGGGAGAGCCAAGGGGAATGCCTGCAACTGCGCCATACGGTCATAATAGTGTAAGAAATGGAGCGTATCTGCACCGATACGCTCCATGAACTGTCTTACGAACATCCCGAGAAGGCGCGGAACCGTTTTTGTGTTTTTCCGCCTGCTTTCCGCGGGAGTATGTTTGTTATTGTGCGTTATCTTCCGGAAACGGGAACATTGCTTTTCAGGATAACGTCATGCGAACCGCCTTCAACTATGCTTGTTGAAGAAACGAGCGTCAGCTTTGCATTTTTGCGCAGGTCTGCAAGGTTCAGCACGCCGCAGTTGCACATTGTTGAACGAACTTTGCCGAGGGTGACTGCAAGATTATCCTTAAGACTGCCCGCATAGGGAACATATGCATCAACGCCTTCTTCAAAGCTGAGCTTTGCCGCGCCGCCCATGTCGTAACGCTGCCAGTTGCGTGCGCGGTTCGAGCCTTCGCCCCAATATTCCTTATAGTAGTTGCCGTTAATGCGGATTTTCGGAGTGGGGCTTTCGTCGAAGCGGGAGAAATACCTTCCGAGCATCACGAAATCCGCACCCATTGCAAGCGCAAGGGTGATGTGGTAATCGTGAACAATGCCGCCGTCGGAGCAGATGGGAACATAAATGCCCGTTTCCTCATAATACTCATCGCGTGCGCGCGCAACATCGAGCATTGCGGTCGCCTGTCCTCTGCCGATGCCCTTCTGTTCGCGGGTAATGCAAATCGAACCGCCGCCGATACCGACCTTTACAAAGTCCGCTCCGCATTCCGCAAGATAGCGGAAACCGTCGCCGTCAACAACGTTGCCCGCACCGACTTTGACGCTGTCACCGTATTTTTCGCGGATGAAGTCAATGGTCAGCTTCTGCCACTCGGTGTATCCCTCGGAGGAGTCTATGCAAAGTGCATCAACGCCTGCTTCAACAAGCGCGGGAACGCGCTCCGCATAGTCGCGGGTGTTGATGCCCGCGCCGACAAGGTAACGCTTGCTGCTGTCGATCGATTCGAGCGGATTAGCCTTGTGGTTGGAATAGTCTTTGCGGAAAACGAAAAACTTAAGATGCCCCCTGTCGTCCACAATGGGAAGGGAGTTGATTTTGTGATCCCAAATTATATCGTTTGCAATCTTAAGGGTAATATCCTCGGTTGCATAAACAAGGCGGCTGAGCGGAGTCATGAACTCGGAAACCTTCATGTCAAGAGGCATTCGGCTGACGCGGTAGTCCTTATCGGTAACAATGCCGACGAGCTTGCCCGTGCCCGTTCCGTCCGCCGTGATTGCAACGGTGGAATGCCCGGTGAGTTCGTGAAGCTCAAGAACGTCTTTAAGCGTTGCATCGGGACGAAGGTTGGAATCGCTCTTCACAAAGCCCGCCTTATGTCCCTTTACGTTGCGCACCATCTGAGCCTGATCCTCAATGGATTGGGAGCCGTAGATGAAAGAAATTCCGCCCTCCTGGGCAAGCGCAATCGCCATCGTATCGTTTGATACGGACTGCATAATTGCGGATACCATGGGAGTGTTGATCGAGACGGCAGGTTCCTCACCTCTGCGGAATTTAACAAGAGGGGTGCGCAGGCTGACGTTTGCGGGAATGCATTCCTTGGAGGAATATCCTGGAACAAGCAGATATTCGCCGAAGGTGCGTGAAGGTTCGCTGTAGATGAATGCCATAACAGTTTTTTCCTTTCTGTTTATAAGTTTCCGGTTTTGTTCGGCAGTCCTTCCGGGCTTTTTGCGGTCCTTCCGGGCTTGGTATTTTCAGCCCTTTCGGGCTTTTGCTTCAGGAATTTGATTATTCGTTCGATCGACTGCAATGCGGTCGGTAATTTCAGCAGTTCGTTAACCTTGCATTTCGTGCATTCAGCTCGTGTTCCGCGCAGTCCACAAGGTTCGTCATGAGCATTGCAACGGTCATCGGACCCACACCGCCGACAGCTTTTGTGATATAGCTTGCTTTTTTTGAAACATTTTCAAAGTCAACATCGCCGTAGAGCTTGCCGTCTATATTTGTCTGTCCGATGTCGATAACAACCGCACCGTCCTTGACCATATCCGCCTTGATAAGCCCCGCCGAACCCGCAGCAACGATAAGAATATCGGCATTTTTGGTTATGTCGCCGAGATTCTGGGTCTTTGTGTGGCAAACCGAAACCGTTGCGTTGCGGTTCAGCAGACAGATTGCAATCGGTCTGCCCACCAATACGGATTTGCCGACGACGACCGTGTGTTTGGACATTATGTCTATGCCCGTTTCATCCAGAATACGGATAACAGCGCGCGGGGTGCAGGCAATGACGGCAGGCTCGCCGTTCAAAAGCTTGCCCGCGTTGCAGAAATGCAGACCGTCAATATCCTTTTCGGGGTCAATGGCATCAAGAACGGTTTTTGTGTCCATGCTGTCCGGCAGAGGCATCTGAACCAGGATGCCGTGAACCGATTCATCCGCATTAAGCTTTTGAACAAGCTCTATCACCCGCTGCTGCGAAACATCTTCCACAAGATGATAGGTCACGCATTCCATGCCGAGTCTTATCGCGGCATTTTCTTTCAGTGTGACATAGCGTTTGGTCATTTCCTCCGTGCCCACATGAATGATGGCAACACGCGGAATAACACCCTTCGCCTTAAGCACCGCCACCCGCGTTGTAAGTTCCGAATAGACCTGCGCTGCAATTGCGCGGCCGTCGATTATCTGTGCGCTCATATTTTCCCCTTTCCGTCTGCATTTTCCAATCCGACCGCATTATTCGCGGTTTTGTGCGGATTGAAATTGACTCATTATACACCAAACAGCCGAATAATTAAAGCCCGATTTTTCGGTCTGGTGCATATATTTCCGCAAACCGCGCCTCATTTATGCGAAACGGCGCGATTTGCCCGGCTTGCCGTGTTTTCGGAATGTCCCGAACATTTCGGGTTCTTTGCGGGAAGAGGCTTGTGTTTGCCGCGCTTTTCCCGCAAAGTCCGTCTTCGGTCGAAGCGTTTTAAGTTACAGTCTGAAGTAATCCACTGCACCGCGGAAGATCGCCGATTCGTCCTTTCCGGGTACGTTTTTGTAAAGATTCTTTCCGTATCTTTCGCTGTGTGCCATCTTTCCGAACACTCTTCCGTCCGCAGAAGTGATGCCCTCAACGGCAAGCACGGAGCCGTTCGGATTTATCTCGGTGCGCATGGAGGCTCTGCCGGATGCATCGCAGTAAACCGTTGCGATCTGTCCGTTTTCAACAAGCCTGTTCAGCAGCTCATCGGGGCAAACGAACCTTCCCTCGCCGTGGGACACGGGAACGAGTGAAACTTCGCCCGGCTCACGGTACATAAGCCACGGGGACAGGTTGGAAACCGTGCGGGTATGCACAAGGCGCGAACGATGCAGTCCGATCGTGTTATATGTCAGAGTGGGGCAGTTTTCATCCGTGTGAATGATTTTTCCGAAAGGCACAAGTCCGAGTTTTATCAACGCCTGGAACCCGTTGCAAATGCCGAGAATCAAGCCGTCACGACGGTTGAGCAGCCGTTCGATCGCCTCCGCCGCACGGGCATTGCGCATGAAGGATTCAATGAGCTTTGCGCTGCCCTCGGGTTCGTCTCCGCCGGAGAAACCGCCGGGAATGAACAAAATTTGTGAATCCTCCAACCTGTTCGCAAATGCGTTGACGGACTCCTCAATGCCCTTTGCGGTGATGTTGTTGATAACAAGCACTTCCGCTTCCGCTCCCGCAAGGCGCATTGCCCGTGCGGAATCCATTTCGCAGTTCGTACCGGGGAAGACCGGAATCAGCACACGCGGGCGTGCATATCTGCCGTTCGGCTTTATCATCGGTGCATTCCTTCGGAAAGAACCGATTTCAACAGGCGTTTCGTCCGTTGTTTTATGTCTGTAAACCGGTTCAAGCTTTTTGTCGTAAATTTCGAACAGCGGAGCAAGTGCAACGTTTTCGTCCCTGTATTCGAACGCAAATTCCGACATTGTTGAGCCGAGTTCGAGCCCGTTCGGGATTTGCTCCGTGCAGCCTTCCGCAATTTCAAGTATCAGCGCGCCGTAATTGCGGCAGAACAGTTCTTCCTGCGGGAATTCGGGATTCAGGCGAACGCCGACTCCGTTGCCGAGAGCAGCTTTGAACAGGCCTTCCGCCGCGCCGCCCTTATCGACTGCCCATGCGGAAAGCACGCTGCCGCCGCGTATCAGGCGCGTTGCAAGCGCAAAATTCGTGCGAAGAGAGTCCGCTGCGGGAAGACCGTTTTCGTCCGGTTTCGCCGGCAGGAAAACAAGCCTTGAGCCGGGCTTTTTAAATTCCGGAGAGATGATATTCCCTGCCTTATCCGCTGCAATTGCAAACGAAACAAGAGTCGGCGGAACCGTTATGTTTTCGAAAGTTCCGCTCATTGAGTCCTTGCCGCCGATTGCCGCAAGCCTAAGCCCGAGCTGTGCGCGCAGCGCTCCCAACAGCGCGGCAAGGGGTTTGCCCCAGCGCACGGGATCACTGCCGAGCTTTTCAAAATATTCCTGGAATGTCAGCCAGCAGTTTTCTGTTGATGCACCCGCCGCAACAAGCTTGGCAACGGAAGTCACGACCGCGCAGTACGCCGCGCCGAACGGATCTTCCGCCGAATAATGCGGGTCAAAGCCGTATGCCATGACGGAGCATGTATCCGTTTCGCTTCCGCGAACGGGCAGCTTTGCGGCCATTGCCTGAGTCGGCGTCAGCATATTCTTTCCGCCGAAAGGCATAAGCACCGTTGCCGCGCCGATGGTTGAATCAAACCGCTCCGCAAGCCCCTGCCGAGAGCAGATGTTAATATCCGAAACACATTCCGAGAGCCTTTCCGCAAAGGAGGTTTCGGCTTTTTTTCCCGTTTCGGGACAGTTTTTTCGAGCGAAGCAATCCGAAAGGCCGCACTTTTGAACCTTGGCGCGCATTTGCTTCACCGCACCGTTCGTGTTCAGGAATTCGCGGGAAAGATCGACGATTTTTTCCCCGTTCCAATGCATGACCATGCGCCCGGTATCCGTAACGCGGGCAACAACGGTTGCTTCAAGGTTTTCGCCGTTTGCAAGTGCAAGGAATTTTTCGCAGTCCGCCGCCGCAACAACAACCGCCATGCGTTCCTGAGATTCGCTTATCGCAAGCTCCGTGCCGTCAAGCCCGGCATATTTTTTCGGAACCCTGTCAAGCTCGATATCCAGTCCGTCCGCAAGCTCGCCGATTGCAACGGAAACGCCGCCCGCACCGAAATCGTTGCAGCATTTTATCAATGTTGAAGCTTCCGGGTTCAGGAACAGCCTTTGCAGTTTGCGTTCCTCGGGCGCATTGCCCTTTTGAACCTCCGCTCCGCATGTTTCAAGCGATGATATGTTGTGTGACTTGCTTGAGCCCGTTGCACCGCCGCAGCCGTCGCGTCCCGTTCTTCCGCCGAGAAGGATAACGGCATCGCCCGCAGCAGGTTTTTCGCGGCGGACATTCCGTTCGGGCGCCGCACCGACAACAGCACCGATTTCCATATGCTTTGCAAGATAGCCGTCATGATAAACTTCATCCACAAGGCCCGTTGCAATGCCGATCTGATTGCCGTAGGAGCTGTAGCCCTGCGCCGCCGTTGCAGCAAGTTTTCTTTGGGGAAGCTTGCCGCGGATGGTGCTTTCAATCGGGGCAAGCGGGTTTGCGCCGCCCGTCACGCGCATTGCATGATAGACATAGCTCCGCCCCGAAAGGGGATCTCGTATCGCGCCGCCGATGCAGGTTGCCGCACCGCCGAAGGGTTCGATCTCCGTCGGGTGGTTGTGCGTTTCGTTTTTAAACAGCAGCAGCCACGGCTCCTCAACGCCGTCGGCATCGACCTTTATCTTCACGGTGCAGGCATTGATTTCGTCCGACTCGTCAAGATTGCGCAATTCGCCGCTTTTTTTAAGTGCCTTTGCCGCAACGCAGGCAATATCCATGAGGCATACGGGCTTTTTGTCCCCGATGCTTTCGCGAAGAGCAAGGTAATTTTCGAATTCGCGCCGAACGCGTTCATCCTCGAATTCAACATCCGTCAAATGCGTGTTGAAGGTTGTATGGCGGCAATGATCCGACCAATATGTGTCGATAACGCGGAGTTCGGTCAGCGTCGGCTCACGATTTTCTGTTTTAAAATAGACTTTAAGGCACTCCGCATCCGCCTCATCCATTGCAAGCCCGTAAAGCGCGATAAGCTCCTTTGCGGGGGTGTCAAACAGCTTTACGCGCGGCGGCTGAGCAGGCTCGTCGCAGCGCATTGCAAGCGTGTCACAGCATTCAAGCGCGGCTTCGCGCGAATCCACGGGGTTGATAATGTATGCCTTTATCCTGTTCAGTTCTTCGGATGTAAGACTGCCCGAAAGCATGTATACGGCTGCCGAACGCACTGCCGGCCTTTCGCACTGCGCAACAAGGCTTATGCACTGCGCTGCGGAATCCGCCCGCTGGTCAAACTGCCCCGGCAGATATTCAACCGCAAAAACTTTTGCACCCGCCGCATTGCCGCAGATTTCCGCACGAAATTCAGCTTCCGTATAGGTTCTGTCAACCTGCGGTTCGGAAAAAACGGTTTCGATGCAGGCGTTGAACGTCGCTTCGTCCACACCCTCCGTGTCATACCTGTTTATGATGCGAACCCCTTCAAGCGTGCGGATCCCGAGAAATTCGCGAATATCCTTCGCAAGCCCTTCCGCCGCTTCCGAAAATTCGGGGCGTTTTTCGCTGTAAATTCTGTAAACCATTCTGTTGTCTCCCGTTAAATTTCCCGTATTCCGTAATGTTCGTTCTTTCGGCAAATGCCGGCGGTGCCGGCGTTTACCCGTTTTTTAAACGGCTTTCGCGCAATGCGGAAAGTCCGATGTCGCTTCTTGAATATTTTCCGTCGAAATGCACTCGTTCGGCTGCCGCATATGCCGCCCGAACCGCCTCTTCAAGCGTATCGCGAACGGCCGTGATGCCGAGCACGCGCCCGCCGCTTGTAACGAATTCGCTGCTGTCGGGTGTTCCGAGTTTTGTTCCCGCATGGAAGATGCATACCCCGCAATCTGCTTCAACATCGCCGTCAAAGGTGATGAGTTTGCCCTTTTCGTATTTTTCCGGGTAGCCCCCGCTTGCAAGCACAAGGCAGCAGGAGGATTTGTCGGAAAGCTTGATTTCGCATTTGTCAAGCGTCCCCGCCTGCGTCGCAATCATTATTTCAAGCAGGTCGCCTTCAACAAGGGGCAGCACCGCCTGCGTTTCCGGATTGCCGAAACGGCAGTTATATTCAATAACACGCGGGCCGTTCGGTGTGAGCATAAGCCCGAAATACAGGCACCCGCGGAAAGTCCGTCCCTCGGCATTCATTGCGTTCAGCGTGGGAAGGATGATGCTTTGCATAACCTGCTCCTCCGCCGCTTTTGTGTAAAAAGGATTCGGTGCAATAACGCCCATGCCGCCGGTGTTCAGTCCCGTGTCGCCGTCGCCCGCACGTTTGTGGTCCATTGAAGAGGGCAGGGGAACAACTGTTTTTCCGTCCGTAAACGCAAGCACGGAAACCTCGGGTCCGGTCAGGAACTCTTCAACAACGACGGTTGCGCCGCTCCTGCCGAATTTGCCGCCCCGCATCATGTCGTTCACGGCTTCAACCGCTTCCTCGTGAGTTTTTGCGATTATAACGCCCTTGCCGAGAGCAAGCCCATCCGCTTTGACAACGACGGAAGGCTGTGGTGCGCTGCGTATTCGGCCGCAGCATCGGCATCCGAAAAGACCTTGTATTCGGCTGTCGGAATGCCGTATTTCTTCATGAGTTCCTTTGAAAAAGCCTTGCTGCCCTCGATTATTGCCGCAGCCTTGCTCGGGCCGAAGCAAGGAATGCCCTTTTCGCGCAGCATGTCGCAGAGCCCCATAACGAGAGGGTCGTCCGGAATCACGGCAGCAAAGTCAATTTCGTTGTTCAGCACAAAATCCACAATTTTTTCCAAATCCGTTGCGGCAATGCCCGTGCAGGTCACCGGGCATGAATCGCCGCCCGCATGTTCGCGGGAAATTCCGCCGTTTCCGGGAAGCGCATATATCTTTCCCGCTCTGCGGCTTTGAGCAAGCCGCCTGATTATCGCATGTTCGCGTCCGCCGCCGCCTATGACGGCAATATTGAGTTTATCCTTTGTTATCTGCATTTTTTACTCTAAATTCCGTTCCTTGTTCCGTCCCTTCCGCATGTTCCGCACCTGCGTCGGGAAATCCTTTTCGTCTATGTTCGCTTAATTGTTATGTCCGCTTAATTGACCGTTCGTTTCCGTTCGCCCGGCACACTGCCGAGTGCCGAACAGATCCGAATATCCGAATAAACCGCTCCGTTAAAAATCAATGGTGGAAAAGGCGCAGTCCGGTAAAAGCCATGACCATGCCGTGTTTGTTGCATGCCTCAATAACGGCATCATCGCGCACCGAACCGCCGGGCTGAGCAATATAGGCAACGCCGCTGCGGAAAGCACGCTCGATATTATCGCCGAACGGGAAGAACGCATCGCTTGCAAGTGCGGTTTCGCCGAACCTGCTCAGCCATTCCCGCTTCTGTTCCTTTGTCATCGGCTCGGGGCGGCGGGTAAAGAAATTCTGCCAATTTCCGTCATCAAGCACGTCTCCGCACTCATCCTCGTTTAAATACAAATCAATTGCATTATCGCGGTTGGGGCGCGGAATATCCGCACGGAACGGCAGGTTCAGCACGGAAGGATGCGAGCGCAGGTGCCAAAGGTCGGCTTTATTGCCCGCAAGGCGTGTGCAGTGAATGCGGGATTGCTGCCCCGCGCCCACTCCGATCGTTTGTCCGTTTTCAACATAGCAAACGGAGTTGGACTGGGTGTATTTAAGCGTGATAAGCGCAATAACAAGGTCGCGTTTCGCACTTTCGGGCAGGTTTTTGTTTTCGGTCACGATATTTGAAAGCAGGCTTTCGTCAATCGTTGAATCGTTGCGTCCCTGTTCGAATGTTATGCCGAACACCGTGCGCGTTTCAATGGGAGCGGGAACATAGTTTTCGTCGATTTTAATAACCGTGTACGCGCCCTTTTTCTTTGCGGAAAGGATCTCGAACGCATCCTCATCGTAATCCGGAGCAATAATGCCGTCCGAAACTTCATGCTTCAAAACTTTTGCAAGCGAAACATCGACCCTGTCGCTGACGGCGATAAAATCTCCGAAGGAGCTCATTCTGTCCGCACCTCTTGCGCGAATATAGGCGCAGGCAAGGGGAGAAAGCTCTGTTGTTTCGTCAACAAAATACATTTTGCGAAGCGTCTCGTTCAGCGGAAGGCCGACGGCCGCACCTGCCGGGCTGACGTGTTTGAACGATGCCGCCGCAGGAAGTCCCGTTGCGGTGCGAAGTTCTCTGACGAGCTGCCACCCGTTAAGTGCGTCAAGAAGGTTGATATAGCCCGCCCTGCCGTTCAAAACGGCAATCGGCAGTTCGCCGTCAATTGAAATTGCAGCGGGTTTCTGATTGGGATTGCAGCCGTATTTAAGTTCGTATCGCATGTTTGCCTCCGTTAGTATGTTCGGTTTTATTCGGTTATTGTTTGTTTCAGTTCTTACAGTCGGTCAGGGTAACTTAATTTGACGTTGACCGGCTCCGTTTTTTGGCAAAGCCGCACAAAGCTCAGCGGGTGTGCCTGTTGATGGTGAATGTGTCCTCCGCGCCGTCCGCGCAGCCGATAAAGCGCACAAAGAGCGAAACACGGTTGTTTTCATCAAGACCTGCCCAAATTTCTTCGGCAAAAGTCTCTGCATCGGGCGCGTTCAGCGCAATGCGCACCGGTTCACCGCAGAACGAGGGCAGCGGCGAGCCGTCATGCTCATATGTGTGGATAAGATGTGCCGTACCCGCTTCGGGTTCGTAATTGTAAAAATTTCTGCGGCAGCGTGCGCCGTCGGGTGTTTCCGCCTTCAGTATGCTGAGGGTGTATTCGCCTGTTTCGGGGTAAAGAATGCCGCTGATGCGCGGGGTAAAATTCGGAGCATCAGGTTCAAAGCTCCTTTTGCGCAGTGCGGATTCAAAGCTTCCGCCCTCCGCAATTTCGCAGGCAACGGTGTCCGTCTGGTCGCCGTTGGTAACGACGGTGCAGCCGTTGACCTTCCGCACGGGGGAATAGATGATAAGCGAAGGGTCTGTCAGCTTTTTTTCGTCGAACGCCCGCGTTCTGATGCCGTCCTCGGTCGGTTCAAATATGCGGTTGCGGCTGTTCTCGCTTCTGCCCATGATGAAGTATGCGGCCACATAATGTGCGTTGTCCGCACTTTTTCCGATAAGCACGCCGCGTCCGGGATAGGTATTGCCATTCAGGTATTCGTTGATAGTTTTCATTTATTCCGCCTTTCGCATTTCGGTTCCGACTCGTTTGTTCACTGTTTGTTTCACTGTTCTGTTGATTTTATTGATAAAAACACCTGCTCAAGCGCAAGGGGCAGCAATTCCCATTCCGCCTGTTCCATAACGCGCCGCTGCAGGGTTTCCGAGTGTCGCCCGGAAGCACATCAACGGCTTTCTGCATAATTATCTCGCCGCCGTCGGCAACCGCATTTACATAGTGTACCGTTGCACCCGTGACCTTCACGCCGTATGCAAGCGCAGCCTCGTGCACGCGCAGACCGTAGTACCCCTTTCCGCAGAAGGACGGAATGAGCGACGGATGAACGTTGATGATGCGCCTGTCGTAACTTTCGGTAAAATCCGCACTCAGTATTGCAAGAAAGCCCGCAAGCACGACAACATCGATTTTGCGCTCTTTAAGCAGTTTCCGCGCCGCCGTTTCGAACAGTGCGGGGTCCTGCCTGTTTTGAGGAAGATAAACCGCTTCAATGCCCGCATTTTTTGCCCGTTGAAGTGCGAATGCATCCGGCTTGTTAGAAACAACAAGCGCAATATCGCCGCTTTTTATAACCGAACCGCGCTTGTCGAGCAAAGCCTGAAGGTTCGTTCCCCCTCCGGAAACGAACACGGCAGCGCGCGGACGGCGGGGAGCTTCGGCCCCGCCGCAGCTGCCGCTTTTGCCGATCGCGGCGGAAAGTTCTCCGCCCGTCAGCATATCTCAATACCTTCGCCGAGCACGGTGTCGCCGCAGATGTAAGCCTCCTCGCCGTTTGCGCGGAGAATTTCAAGCGCACGATCCGCATCCTCGCGTGAAACGATAAGGCACATGCCGACGCCCATGTTGAAGGTGTTGAACATGTCCCTTTCGGGGATATCTCCCGTTGACGCGATAAGGTCAAAAAGCGGATGAATGCGCAGTGCGTTTTTGTTTATTCTTGCCGCAATGCCCTTTTTGAGGCAGCGCGGAATATTCTCATAAAAGCCGCCGCCGGTGATATGTGCACAGCCCTTTATGCGGACTTCCTTTGCAAGCTCCAGCACGGGTTTAACGTAAATCCTTGTGGGCTCAAGCAGAGCTTCGCCAAGAGTTTTGCCGAGGGATTCAACATGGGTTCCGAGCACGGCATTGTTTGAATTGAGATTGAAAACCTTGCGCACAAGGGAAAAGCCGTTGGAATGAACCCCGCTTGACGGCAGCGCAATGATAACATCTCCGGGACGCTGCGTTTCAACGTCGAACACCTTGCTCCTGTCCACGATGCCGACGGCAAACCCTGCAAGGTCATATTCGTCCGCAGGGTAGAAACCCGGCATTTCGGCTGTTTCGCCGCCGATAAGTGCGCAGCCGGACTGCACGCAGCCCTCCGCAACGCCCTCAACAACGGAGGCGACTTTTTCGGGAATGTTTTTGCCGAGTGCGATATAGTCAAGGAAAAACAGAGGCTTTGCACCGCAGCAGATGATGTCGTTCACACACATTGCAACGCAGTCGATGCCGACGGTGTTATGTTTGTCGCTCAAAAAGGCGAGTTTAAGTTTCGTTCCCACGCCGTCCGTACCGCTGACAAGGATGGGTTCGCTCATGCCTGCAAGATCCGGTGCAAACAGGCCGCCGAAATTGCCGATGGAGGGCATTGCACCGGGCGTGATCGTGCGCGAAATGTGTTTTTTCATCAGTTCAACGGCGCGATAGCCCGCAGTAATATCAACGCCCGCTTTTTCGTAGCTTTCGCTCCTGCTGTTGTTGTTTGCCATTTATGTTCTTCCTTTCGATCTGATAAATCCGTTTGGTTTATTTTGTTCGGTGATTTCGATTGCGTTCGCGGCCCGTCAGAGCCGCGGCCTTTCTGTTCGGTTACTCTTTCGGCTGCGGCGTATCGGATTTTTCGCTGAGCTTGCGCGCATATTTGTTGACATAGCGGCGTTTGGGCGGCTCGCAGGGATATTCGCCCGTGAAGCAGCCGACGCAATAATCCGTTTTGCCGTTGCCGGCAAGCAGCTTTGCGTTCTCAACGCTCAGGAAGCCGAGGGAATCGAGCCCGAGTTCGCGAACAAGTTCCTCATCGTTGTATTTGTTTGCAATCAGCTCCTCCCGCGAGGGAACATCCGTGCCGAAATAGCAGGGGAACAGGAATTTCGGCGCGGCGGAACGCACATGCACCTCCGTTGCGCCCGCTTCACGCAGAAGGCGGACGATACGCTTGATTGTTGTTCCGCGAACGATGGAATCATCGATAAGCACAACGCGCTTGCCGCTGACCGTTGCGGATACGGGGTTGAGCTTGATTCGAACGAGCTTTTCGCGCTCGTTCTGTTTCGGCTGAATGAAGGTTCTGCCGATATATTTGTTTTTGATAAAACCTATGCCGTAGGGAATGCCGGACTGTCTTGAAAAGCCGATCGCGGCATCAAGCCCGGAATCGGGAACGCCGATAACAACATCCGCCTGCACGGGATGTTCAAGCGCAAGGAACGAACCTGCGCGCTGACGCGCAAGATGCACCGAACAGCCGTCAATAACGCTGTCGGGACGCGCAAAATAGATGTATTCAAACACGCAGAGCGCAGGCTTGACTTTTCCGCAGTGGCTGCGCAGGCTGCGCAGCTCGTCGTTTTCAACAACAACTATCTCGCCCGGTTCAACATCACGCAGGAATTTCGCTCCCATTGCATCAAGCGCACATGTTTCGGAAGCAAAGCAGTAACCGCCTTCGGACAGTTCTCCGATGCAGAGCGGACGGAACCCGTGCGGATCGCGTGCGGCAATAAGCTTTTTGGGCGACATGATAACAAGTGAATAGGCACCCTTTATCCTGTCCATTGCGCGCGATACCGACTCCTCAATGGAATCAGCCGTCAGCCGTTCTTTGGTAATTGTGTATGCAATGACTTCCGTGTCGGTCGTTGTGTGGAAAATAGAACCCGCAAGCTCCAGTTCCTCACGCAGTTCGGCATCGTTGACAAGGTTGCCGTTGTGTGCTATCGCCATCGTGCCCTTTATGTGGTTCACCACAAGGGGCTGGCAGTTGATGCGCTTTTCGTAGCCGGTTGTGGAATAGCGGACATGCCCGACCGCCATGCTTCCCGTTCCGAGTTTTGCAAGCGAATTTCCGTCAAATACCTCGTTGACAAGCCCCTCATCGCAGTGCGCGGTTATAACGCCGTCGTCGTTGACGGCAATGCCTGCGCTCTGCTGCCCGCGGTGCTGCAAAGCATAGAGTGCATAATATGCAAGCGCGGCAACGTTTTCGCGTTTTGAAGCGGCAATGCCCACAACGCCGCATTCCTCGCCGAGGTGCTCAAAGGTTGTTTCGTGTTCGGTTATGCTTTCCAAAATATCCATTTTGCTGTTCTCAATCCAGATAAATCATTCTGTTAATTCTCCCGAGTTTCGCACAAAAGCTTACTCGCCCATCAGGCGGTGCAGGATCTCGTGATATGCGCCTTCAACATTGCCGAGGTCGCGGCGGAAACGATCCTTATCCAGTTTTTCGTGGGTTTTGCTGTCCCAGAAACGGCAGGTATCCGGCGAAATCTCGTCCGCAAGCACAATTGTGCCGTCGCTCAGTCTTCCGAACTCAAGTTTGAAATCGATAAGCTCGATGTTGACTTCCGCAAAGAATGCGGTCAAAATTTCGTTGATTTTCAGAGCGTATTTTTTTATCGTTTCAAGCTCCTCCGGCGTGCAGAGACCCATTGCAAAAACATGGCTGTCGTTAATCATGGGATCGCCCAATGCATCGTCCTTGTAGCAAAGTTCGAGAACGGTGCTTTTGAGTTTCGTGCCTTCGGGGAAACCTATGCGTTTTGCAAGCGAACCCGCCGCAACGTTGCGGACAATGACCTCAAGAGGAACGATGCGGACGGCTTTGACCGCCGTTTCCCTGTCGGAAAGCTGTTCGACAAAATGAGTCGGAATGCCTTTTTCTTCAAGCATTTTCATGAGATAGTTCGTAACGCGGTTGTTGATAACGCCCTTGCCCGCGATTGTACCCTTCTTTTCGCCGTTAAATGCGGTTGCATCGTCCTTATAGTCAACGATATAAATACCTTCGACATCGGTTGCGTAAACCTTCTTTGCCTTGCCTTCGTAGAGCTGCTGAGTCTTTTTCATTTTTGTTCCTCCTTTTCGGTATCCGTTTGCTTTGTTTGTTATTTTTGTTGTTTGCGTTTCGCCGTTCGGTTCCGCGGTCGGAGCGGCACCGTTTTTTGAAAGTGCCGTTCGCACCGCAGTCCCCGAAAAAAAGTTTGATAGCCGCATCATTACGGGCTGCGGCTATCTTTGTTTATTGTTAATCTCTGTGCTGCAATGCAGCATCCTTTTTGCGGACATCCTCCGCCATTTTTATTCTCATTGCGTCAAGCTTTTCGTGAAGTGCGGGTTCCGCAAGCGAAAGCATTTGAGCCGCAAGTATCGCGGCGTTGGCCGCACCGTCGACGGCAACCGTTGCCACGGGCACGCCCGAGGGCATCTGCACCGTTGCAAGCAGGGCATCCAGCCCGTCAAACGTTGAAGCTTTGATGGGTATGCCGATAACGGGCAGAGTTGTGTTTGCGGCAATAAAGCCCGCAAGATGCGCCGCCTTGCCCGCTGCGGCGATAATAACGCCGAAATCACGTTTATAGGCGTTTTGTGCGAATTCCGCAACATCCGCCGGGGTTCTGTGCGCGGACATAACGCGCATTTCATAGTTTATTCCGAGTTCATCGAGCTTTGCCGCACAGCCGGACACAACCGGCAGGTCGCTGTCGCTCCCCATGATGACCGCAACACGTTTCATGCTGCCCACCTCCGTTGTTTCATGGGTTCATGGTAACAGATTTTTACCTGCAATTTCAAGGCTTTTTGCAGATATATCAAATATGTTGCCTGATATACTTTTATCCGTTCGTTTTTGCTTTATTTGCATGGTTTTTTGCATTCCGATAAAACCGCGCCCCCGCATTCGCGCTTGCAATAAACGGAATATAATGTTATTATTGTACGGGTAAAGCAAAACTCCGCTGCGGCAGTCTTTTCGAAAAAAACCTCTGCGGAGGGAATCTTCTCAATCTCATTCTCAATCTCAACGGAGAGGCTCTGAAAGCGAGGGGTTCAAAAGCGCGGTCAGCCGGCACTTTCGGCGCGATTTTTACCCGAATCGACCGCAAAACAAAATGCTGCGCCCGCAATGCAGCATTCGATTCCGCTTACGAAACCGGAGCAAAGCTTCGGCTTTACAAAAAGCTCCGGCTTTATACAAAAAGGAGAGTACAGATTATGAAAACATGCGCCATCGTGGGCATCAACTGGGGCGATGAGGGCAAGGGCCGAATGGTTGACCTCGTTGCGGAAGAATATGACATTGTTGTTCGTTACCAGGGCGGCAACAATGCAGGACACACCATCAAAAACGACTACGGCACATTTGCGCTGAATCTTTTGCCTTCCGGCATTTTCCGCCGTGAAAAGATGAATATTCTCGGCAACGGCACCGTTGTCGACATCCGCCACCTCTGCGGCGAAATCGAACGGCTGCACGATGCAGGCGTCTATATCTCCCCCGAAAACCTTATGATAAGCTCCCGTGCCATCATTGTTATGCCCTATCATGTTGCATTGGACGGGCTTGAAGAAGCACGCCTTTCCGACAAACCCTACGGTTCGACAAAGCGCGGCATTGCCCCCGTTTACGGCGACAAATACATGAAAAAGGGCATTATGCTCGGTGAATTGTTCGACAGGGAATACCTTGTCAGTCACCTTTCCGATGTTCTTGAATTCAAAAACCTTCAGATAACCCGCGTATACGGCGGCGAACCTTTCTCCCTTGAAAGCATGGTTGAATACCTCGATACCTACGGCGAGATTCTCAAGCCCTATATCGGCGACACGAGCGCATACCTGCGCAAAGCGGCTCACGAGGGCAAAAAGATCCTTTACGAAGCTCAGCTCGGCGTTCTGCGCGACATTGATTTCGGCATCTATCCCTACACCTCCTCAAGTTCTCCCCTTGCGGCATACGCTCCCATCGGCTCCGGTGCGCCGGACATTCCCGTGAACCGCGTCATCGGCGTTGTGAAAGCATATTCCACCTGCGTCGGCGAAGGTCCTTTCACCGCCGAATGGTTCGGAGAAGAGGCCGAAAGGCTGCGTAAAGAGGGCGGTGAATACGGCGCCGCAACGGGACGCCCCCGCAGAGTCGGCCCCATCGACCTTGTTGCAACGCGGTACGGCGTTCAGATGCAGGGTGCAACGGAAGTCGCGCTCACAAAGCTCGACATCCTTTCCTACATGGATTCCATCCCCGTTTGCGCCGCATACGAATGCGACGGTGAAGTGACCCGCACGTTCCCCTTCCCTTCGAAACTCGGCAGGGCAAAGCCCATTTATGTTAAACTTCCCGGTTGGGGCTGCGACATTTCAAAGATCCGCACCTATGACGAGCTTCCCGAAAATGCCCGCAAATACGTTGAATACGTCGAACGCGAAATCGGCTGCCGCATAAGCTATGTTTCCGTCGGCCCGGGCAGGGAAGAGATAATTCTCCGATAAGAGGACTGCCCGAAAACTGTTGAAGGACGACTAATTTATGAAAGAATTTTACGAAAGCCCCCTTTCGAGCCGATATGCCTCGGAATACATGCTGCGCCTCTTCTCGCCGGACAAACGCTACGGCACATGGCGCAGGCTTTGGGTTGCGCTTGCCCGCGCGGAGCATCGTCTCGGTCTTCCGGTAACGGATGAACAGGTGGCGCAGCTTGAAGCGCATGTTGATGACGAAATAGACTATGCCGCCGTTGCGGAATGGGAAAAAAAGCTTCGCCACGACGTCATGGCGCATATCCATGTTTACGGCGAAAGCTGCCCCGATGCCGCCGGAATTATCCATCTCGGCGCAACGAGCTGCTATGTTACGGATAATGCGGATATCATGATTTACCGCGATGCTCTGCTGCACATCCGCAGCGAGCTTGTTTCCGTCATTGCCGCACTCTGCGATTTTGCATACAAATACCGTGCAATGCCGACTTTGGGCTACACGCATTTTCAGCCCGCTCAGCTTGTGACCGTCGGCAAACGCGCCTGCCTCTGGGCGCAGGATTTTCTGCTTGACCTTAACGAGCTGAATTTTGTTATCGACAACCTGCTGTTTCACGGCTGCCGCGGAACAACGGGCACGGACGCAAGTTTCCTCTCACTTTTTGACGGCGACGTTCAAAAGGTTCGCGAACTGAATGCAATGATCGCGGAGGAATGCGGTTTTTCAACGCTTTTCCCCGTTGCGGGGCAAACCTACCCCCGCAAATACGACAGCCGCATTCTGAATGTGCTTTCCGCAATTGCACAAAGTGCATATCGGTTTGCAAACGACATGCGGCTGCTTCAGCACCTGCGGCAGGTTGAAGAACCGTTCGAAAAAAATCAGGTCGGTTCCTCCGCAATGGCATACAAGCGCAACCCCATGCGCTGCGAGCGAATCTGTTCGCTTTCGCGCTATATCATGGCAGATGCACTGAACGCGCCGATGACGGCCTCAACACAATGGTTCGAACGCACTTTGGACGACTCAGCGAACCGCCGCATATCACTTCCGGAGGGTTTCCTCGCCTGTGACGCAGTGCTCAGGCTTATGCGCAACGTCACCGCCGGCATCCACGTCAACGAAAAAATCGTCGAACGAACCGTGCTTGAATATCTTCCCTTCATTGCCACGGAAAACCTGCTCATGAGTGCGGTCCGCAAGGGCGGCGACAGGCAGGAGCTTCACGAGGTCATCCGCACCCGTTCCATGGAAGCGACAGCACGCATGAAGGAGGGGCTGAACTGCGACCTTCTCGACAGGCTTGCGCTTGATCCCGCCTTCCCGCTGGACAGGGAAGAGATAACCGCCGTGCTCGATCCCGCCGCATTCATCGGAATCTGCCCCGAACAGGTGGAAGAATTCGTTGCCGAAGCGCGCGCACGGATTGCCGATTGCGCCGCCGAAACAGGCGACGTAAGCATCAACGTATAATTTTTAAGCAACAATGACCGATGTCGCGGGGAGCCGCCTTTTTTGCAGTCTCCCCGCAAACCCGCGCCGTTCGTCAACGCCGGAATACCCATGAACAACAAATACAAAATCTTGCTCGTTGAGGATGAGCCGAGCATACGCAAATATGTGAATGCACTGCTCAACGCCTCCGGCTATATCGTAATTGAAGCTGCAAACTGTGCCGAAGCCAAGCCCTGTTTTCTTTCACACACGCCCGACCTTGTTCTTCTTGACCTCGGGCTGCCCGACGGGGACGGAATGCAGCTGCTTGAGTTCATACGCAGCCGTTCTGCCGTGCCCGTAATAGTGCTTTCCGCACGCAGCGACGAAACGGACAAGGTTGTTGCGCTTGACGGCGGTGCAAATGATTATGTTACAAAGCCTTTCGGTTCGGCCGAACTGCTTGCGCGAATGCGTTCCGCTCTCCGCACCGGGCGACAGCACGGAACAGGTGAAACGGACGGCAGGCTCTGCATCGGCGCACTCACGATCGATTGCGATGCCCGCCGCGTTTTTGCAGGCGGATCCGAAGTTCGGCTCACTCAAACGGAATACAATCTGCTGCTCCTGCTTGCGGAAAACAGCGGCCGAATGATGACGTATCAAAAGGTGATAAAGGCCGTGTGGGGCGAAGGGGTGAATGAGGCTAACATCAAAAAGCTTCAAGTGAACATAGCAAATATTAGAAAAAAATTTGCCGGTGTTTCCGTTCCTCTTCCCGGCATTCGCAACGAACTCGGCGTCGGCTACAGGCTTGACGGCTGAAACCCGATATGATTGAAACTTTTTGATGTCCATCAAAAAGCTTCAAGTGAACATAGCAAATATTAGAAAAAATTTGCCGGTGTTTCCGTTCCTCTTCCCGGCATTCGCAACGAACTCGGCGTCGGCTACAGGCTTGATGGCTGAACCCGATGTGATTGAAACTTTTGATGTCCATCAAAAAGCTTCAAGTGAACATAGCAAATATAAGAAAAAATTTGCCGGTGTTTCCGTTCCTCTTCCCGGCATTCGCAACGAACTCGGCGTCGGCTACAGGCTTGACGGCTGAAACCGAGTTTTCTTCCGGTTTTTCGCGTTTTTCGAAATATATCTGTTTGGAACGCTCTTTTCCTATTGACAAAAAGGGTGAAAAAAAGATATACTGAACTATGAAGATAGAGGCGCAGAAGTCGAGGTAAGCTTTCGCAAAACGGGCGGTTCCGGCGAAAGGCTGAATGCGGCTCTTGCCGAAAGTGCGGCGGGGAATCCGCTTCCCCCGTGCTTGGGCGCAGCAGCTCAGTGCGCTGCGACTGTCATCGCGGGTCGTTTTCGGCTTGGGTACTGATGATGCGCTATTCACGCGGGGTTTTCTGCGTTGATGGTGCTTTTTTTGTTTTTTGCCCGAAAAGCCCGTTTTTTGCAAAAATTATACCACGGAGGAACATAAAATGGAACAAAAAATCACATCCACCATTCGCCTTCGCATGAGCTCTCAGGATGCTCATTACGGCGGAAATCTTGTTGACGGCGCACACATGCTTGCCCTTTTCGGCGACGTTGCAACCGAACTTCTCATCAAGTGCGACGGCGATGAAGGCCTGTTCAAAGCATATGACATGGTCGAATTCATAGCACCCGTCTATGCCGGCGACTATATCGAAGCATACGGCGAAATCACCCATATCGGCAACAGCTCCCGCAAGATGAGCTTTGAAGCACGCAAGGTTATTGTTCCGCGCACCGATATTAACGACTCCGCATGCGATTTCCTTGAGGAACCCATCGTTGTTTGCAGAGCAACGGGAACCTGCGTGGTGCCCATAGACAAACAGCGCAAATAAACTGCACTGTTTGTCATTGGCAGAAAGTCTTTGCCTTTCTGCAATGCGGTAAAACAGACAAACACCGCAAACAAACTGCACTGTTTGTCATTGGCAGAAAGTCTTTGCCTTTCTGCAATGCGGTAAAACAGACAAACACCGCAAATAAATTGCACTGTTTGTCATTGTCGCGGGAATGCCGTTTTAAGTAAAAAGCAAACGCCGAAAGGAAACGGCCGATTTTCGATTCCCGTTTTCCTCAAGGTACGTTTGCCGCAGAATAAAATAATTTGAAAGGAACTATCGGAATCCATGGAAAAACTCATCATCACCGCCTGCATCTGCGGCGCGGAAGTCACCAAGGAACACAATCCCGCCGTGCCTTACACGGTTGAAGAGATTGCGAACGAAGCCTATTCCGCATACAAAGCGGGCGCAAGCATCATTCACCTGCATGTCCGCTATGATGACGGCACACCCACCCAGGATAAGGCACGCTTCAAAGAATGCATGGATGCCATCTATGCAAAATGTCCCGATGTTATCATTCAGCCCTCCACCGGCGGTGCAGTCGGCATGAGCGATGACGAAAGACTCCAGCCCATCGAGCTTATGCCCGAAATGGCAACCCTCGACTGCGGCACCTGCAATTTCGGCGGGGACGACATCTTTGTTAACACCGAAAACACCATCAAGTATTTCGGCGAACGCATGATCGAGCGCAATATCAAACCCGAAGTCGAAGTTTTCGACAAGGGCATGATCGATATGGCGATTCGCCTCAACAAAAAAGGCTTTATCAAGAGCCCCATGCATTTCGACTTTGTTATGGGCGTCAACGGCGGCATCAGCGGCACGCCGCGCGACCTTGTATTCATGGCAGGCAGCATTCCCCAGGGTTCAACCTTCACGGTTGCGGGCGTCGGCAGAACCGAATTCCCGATGATCACCCTCGGCATTCTTCTCGGCGGCCACGTCCGCGTCGGCTTTGAAGACAACGTCTACCTTGAAAAGGGCGTTCTTGCAAAGAGCAACGGCGAGCTTGTTGAAAAAGCAGTCCGCATTGCAAAGGAACTCGGCAGGGAGATCGCAACCCCCGCCGAAGCACGCGAGATCCTCGGCCTTGCGCCCCGCGCATGACCGATAATCCGCCATAAACCTAAATTTTATTCGGAGGAAACCAAAATGGAACTTAAAGGCAACAAATACGGCACTCACAGAGTTATCGAACCCAAGGGCGTTCTCACTCAGGCAGCATGGAAAATCGACAACGACATGACCAAGCACTACTCCAACGAGATCATCTGCGATGTTATCTCCCTTAACATCGACTCCGCTTCATTCACTCAGATTGAAGAAGCATGCGGCGGCGACGAGCAGAAGATCGGCGAAATGATCATGGGCATCGTTGCAGAGCGCGGCAAGCAGCAGAACCCCGTTACCGGTTCCGGCGGCATGTTCATCGGCAAAGTTGCATACATCGGCGAAGATCTTAAGGATCGCGACCTTAAAGTCGGCGACAAGATCGCTTCCCTCGTTTCCCTCTCCCTCACTCCGCTCAAAATCGAAAAGATCCTTGCTATCCACAAGGATATCGACCGCGTTGACATTATCGGTCAGGCTGTTCTTTTCGAAAGCGGCATCTACGCAAAGCTGCCCGATGACATGAGCGAACCTCTCGCCCTTGCAGCACTCGACGTTGCTGGCGCTCCCGCGCAGGCCCGCAAGCTCCCCAAGGAAGGCGACAGCGTTCTCATCCTTGGCGCAAACGGCAAGTCCGGCGTGCTCTGCGGCTACGAAGCAATGAAGAAGGTAGGCCCCAAGGGCAATGTCGTCGGCGTTGTCCGCAACCCCGCTCAGGTTCCCGCCCTTATGGAACTCGGCGTTTACAACAAGGTTATCGTTGCAAGCGCAACCGAACCCATTGCAGTGCTTGATGCCGCACTGGCTGCAAACGACGGCAAGGAATACGACATCTCCATCTGCTGCGTCAACATCGAAAGCTGCGAAATGAGCGCGATCCTCCCCGTTCGCGACGACGGTATCGTTTACTTCTTCTCCATGGCGACCAGCTTCACAAAGGCTGCACTCGGCGCAGAGGGCGTCGGCAAGGATGTCACCATGATCATCGGCAACGGCTACACCAAGGATCATGCCGAAATCACCCTCAACGTTCTCCGCGAGAACGAGAAGCTCCGCAAGCTCTTTGACGAGAAGTACTGCTGATAACCGTCTGTTTATCGACACGTCAACTGAATAAGGGCTTATAAATTCGTTTTTTTGCGAATAAGCCTTTTCCGGGCTGCTCTCCGCGCTGCGCAGATTTGCGGCAGGGGACAGCCCGTATAAAACAATGTTTATCGATATTATTTTTATCGATAACTTTCGGGCAGATTGCTTTTTATCGCCCGAAATCCGGTTCACACCCCGGAATACCCGCAACGACAGCCGAAAGGCAAGGAGGCAAAAATGAATAAAAGCAGGCAATACGGTCTGTTCACCGATGTTCCCGATGAGCTTTGGAACGATTGGCATTGGCAGGTTGCAAATCGCATCGAAACTCTTGAAGATCTCAAAAAATACATCTCCCTGACTCCCGAGGAAGAAGAGGGCGTTGCGAAATGCCTCGGCACGCTCCGCATGGCGATCACTCCCTATTATCTCTCCCTCATCAACCCGAACGATCCCTATGATCCCGTTCGTCGTCAGTGCATTCCTTCCGCGGCAGAGCTTTATCAGGCTCCCGAGGACCAGCTTGACCCCCTTCATGAGGACACGGATTCCCCCGTGCCCGGTTTGACTCATCGTTATCCGGACAGGGTCCTGTTCCTTATCACCGACCAGTGCTCCATGTACTGCCGTCACTGCACCCGCCGCAGGTTTGCGGGGCAGCATGATACCGCCGTTCCCGATTGCCAAATCGAGAAATGTCTCGACTATATCCGCAATCATACCGAAGTTCGCGATGTTCTTCTTTCCGGCGGCGACGCACTCATGCAGAGCGACGAAAAGCTTGAATACATCATCAGCGAGCTGCGCAAGATGCCCCATGTCGAAATCGTCCGTCTCGGCAGCAGAACCCCTGTTGTCATGCCGCAGAGGATCACCCCGGAGCTTTGCGCAATGCTCAAAAAGTACCATCCCGTTTGGCTGAACACGCATTTCAACCATCCCAATGAAATCACCGAAGAGAGCAAGCGCGCATGTGAGATGCTTGCAGACGCAGGCATTCCCCTCGGCAACCAGAGTGTTCTGCTTGCAGGCGTCAACGACTGCGTACATGTGATGAAAAAGCTTGTTCAGGATCTCGTTCGCATCCGCGTTCGTCCTTACTACATCTATGTTTGCGATCTTTCCATGGGTCTGACCCATTTCCGCACCCCCGTAAGCAAGGGTATCGAAATCATCGAGGGTCTGCGCGGCCACACCAGCGGCTATTGCATTCCCACCTTTGTTGTTGACGCACCCGGCGGCGGCGGCAAAACCCCCGTCATGCCCAACTACGTCATCAGTCAGACTCCCAGAAAGACGATCCTCAGGAATTTCGAGGGCGTTATCACGACCTATACCGAGCCGGAGCATTACGAAAACGTATGTCATTGTGAAGTTTGCCGCAAGGCACGCGGCGAACAGCCCGACCTTATCGGCGTTGCAGGCCTTGAACAGGGCAGGCGCGACGGCAAAATCTCCCTTGAACCCTCCGATCTTGAAAGGCTCAAGAGGGGGCATCACGAATAATCGGCATTTAATTGCTCCGCAGAAAGCTGCTTAAGCAATTGCAGGTTAACCACTCGGTGTGTTCTGTTCCGCATGAACGCGCCGCACACCGCCCGCCGGGCGCAGGGATTATGTCCCGGCGGGTGACTTTAAAAGGATTATGGAAAAGTGTCAGGAGGATAAGCACTCAATGGAATCAAAACTTAACCTCAATCGAAATCTTGTTGATAAAGCCCGCGAATCTGCCCGCCGCATTGCGGAGGATACTCAGAACTTTATCGACCTTCACACGACGGTAACGGTGGAGCGCGCCGTTTGCCGCCTTCTCGGCATCGACGGTGTAAACGCACTTGAAGTTCCGCTGCCCAACGTTGTTGTCGATCACCTTTTCGACAAGGGTCTGCTCCCGGGCGGCGCAGCCTACTATATCGGCAGCGCAATGGTCGAAACCGGCATGAATCCGCAGCAAATTGCGGAGAGCATCGACCGCGGCGAGCTTGATCTTTCCGCCGTTGCACCCCACGGCATTGAAGAGATTCGCGCCGCCGTCATGCCCGTTGCGGAAGCCACGGCGGAACGCATTCGCACAAACGTTGCAAAGCGCAATGATTATCTCAACAGCTTCGGCGACAAAACCGACCCGTACCTCTATGTTATCGTTGCAACCGGCAACATCTATGAGGATATCGTGCAGGCAAAGGCTGCCGCAAAACAGGGTGCGGACATTATCGCCGTTATCCGCACCACCGGGCAGAGTCTGCTTGACTATGTTCCCTACGGCGCAACCACCGAGGGTTTCGGCGGAACCTACGCAACTCAGGAAAACTTCCGCCTTATGCGTGCTGCGCTTGACGAAGTCGGCGAACAGGAACATCGCTACATCCGTCTGTGCAACTACTGCTCCGGTCTCTGTATGCCCGAAATCGCCGCCATGGGCGCGTTGGAACGCCTTGACGTAATGCTTAACGATGCTCTTTACGGTATCCTCTTCCGCGATATCAACATGCAGCGCACGATCGTTGACCAGTATTTCAGCCGCGTTATCAACAGCTTTGCCGGCGTTATCATCAACACTGGCGAGGACAACTACCTTACCACAGCCGATGCCGTAGAAGAGGCGCACACCGTGCTGGCTTCCCAGTTCTTGAACGAGCAATTCGCACTCAAAGCCGGGCTTCCCGAAGAGCAGATGGGTCTCGGGCACGCATTCGAAATATCTCCCGATGTTGAAAACGGCTTCCTTTACGAGCTTGCGCAGGCGCAGATGGCAAGGGAGATCTTCCCCAATGCACCGCTTAAATACATGCCCCCCACCAAGTTCATGACGGGCAATATTTTCCGCGGGCATGTTCAGGACGCACTCTTCAACATGGTCACGATCCTAACAGGACAGAAGCTCCACCTTCTCGGTATGCTCACCGAAGCTATCCACACTCCGTTCATGAGCGACCGTGCACTCTCCATAGAGAACGCACAGTACATCTTCCGCACCATGCACGAGCTCGGCAGTGAACTGACCTATAAAGAAGGCGGCATCATGCAGACCCGTGCAAACGAAGTTCTTCGGAAAGCAACCGATCTTCTCGGTGAAATTGAGCAGACAGGCTTGTTTGCAACGCTTGAAAAGGGCGTGTTTGCGGACATTAAGCGTCCTCGCGACGGCGGCAAGGGTCTTGCCGGCGTTGTTACCAAGGATGATTGCTATTTCAACCCCTTTGTTGAGCTGATGCATAAAAAAGGAGGCAACGAATAATGAGCGGCGGACTTTATAACACCCACAAGGCTGATTTTGACACAACTCTCGACCTTACACGGCTCAAGGCATACGGCGATACCATGAACGACGGCAAGGTTCAGTTCAGCTTCACCCTTCCCGTTAAGAACGATGAAAAGGGCATGGAAGCTGCACGCCAGCTCGTCCGCAAAATGGGCGTTGAAGAACCCAACGTTGCGCTTGCAAAGTCTTTGGACAAGGAGTTCACATTCTATGTTGTTTACGGCAGCGTTGTGCATACCGTTGACTATGAAAACATCCATGTGCAGACCGTTGAAGCGGAAACCATGAGCATGGAAGAAACCGATGAATATATTCGCGAGCATTTCGGCAGGAAGATCGTCATGATCGGCGCTTCCACCGGCACCGATGCGCACACCGTCGGAATCGATGCAATCATGAACCGCAAGGGCTTTGCAGGCCATTACGGACTTGAACGCTATGACATGATCGAAGCTATCAACATGGGTGCACAGGTTCCCAACGAGGAATTCATCAAAAAGGCGGTTGAAGTCAACGCCGATGTTCTTCTTGTTTCCCAAACCGTTACCCAGAAGGATATACACATTCAAAACCTTACCGAGCTTATCGAGCTGCTTGAAGCGGAAGGCCTGCGCGACAGGTTCATCGTCTGCTGCGGCGGCGCACGCATCACCCACGAGCTTGCAAAGGAACTCGGTTTTGATGCAGGGTTCGGCGCAAGCAAATATGCCGACGATGTTGCAACTTTTGCCGTCACCGAAATGGTTAAGCGCGGAATGAAGTAATCTGTTTTTCGATTTCGTTTTAACACGCTTTCGTTTTAAACAACACACGGGACTGCTCCGAAAGGGGCGGTTCCGTTTTTGTTTTTCTTTCCTTTATGCAGTTGCCGGCGGGCAGCGGTTGGATCCGATATAAAAAATATACTTGCATTTTTGCGCAAAAGTCTTAAAATTTACTTCACCGAAACATTTTGAAAAAAGCTGCGGTATACCGAATCCGCTGCCGACTAAAGAAAGGATGCACCGAAACCATGGACGAACTGCTTGAACAACTCATTGACCAATGCCGCCCCTACGCTTCCGAGGGCAGATTGGCAAGCTATATTCCGGAGCTTACAAAAGCCGACCCGAACGCACTGGGGGTGTACCTTATCGGCAGCGACGGCAAACATTACTGTGCGGGTGATTACACCAAAAGATTTACGATTCAAAGCGTTGTGAAGCCGATTCTGCTTTTGCTTGCGTTAATGGACAACGGCATTGAACAGGTTCGCTCACGCATCGGTGTTGAAGCAACGGGCAAGCCCTTCGATGCAATAAATGTTTCGGCGCAGTCCCTTTTGAGCGAGCATCTGAATCCAATGGTCAACATGGGTGCGATCGCCCTCTGTCCGATGATACGCGGAAATGACTACAACGAGCGTTTCGAGCGTCTTCTTGACCTGACGCGCCGCCTTGCGGACAATCCCAATATCGCACTTAACGAAAGCGTCTATCTTTCCGAAAAGCGGACGGGCAACAAAAACCGTGCGCTTGCATACATGCTCAAATCCCAAGGCATGATAGCCGATGACGTTGAAGATGTGCTTGATTGTTATTTCAAGGCCTGCTCAATCTCTGTCGACTGCCGCGACCTTGCAAAAATCGGCTGGGTGCTTGCCTCCCACGGAAAACCCCTCAAGCGGCTGTTTCCGTATGAATATGCACGCTATGTGAATGCGGTGCTCATGACCTGCGGCATGTATGACGGTTCCGGCGAGTTTGCCGTGCGCGTCGGCGTTCCTGCCAAAAGCGGCGTCGGCGGCGGAATAATGGCGGTTGTGCCGACAAGAATGGGCATCGGGATTTTTTCTCCCGCACTGGACGAAAAGGGCAACGGTTATGCCGGAATAATGCTGCTTCAAAAGCTTTCGGAGCAATTGTTCCTGAGCATCTTCTGATTTTCCCCCGTTTTTTGACACGACTCCAAAACAAATCTTTGATTTGATTTTCAAATCGGGCAATGTCCTGCATTTGCCGAAAAAGCGGAACACGGAGTTTTCTCCCCTGTTCCGCTTTTGTTTTTAAGCGCATATTATTCAAAAATTCGCTTCACCTTCGGAAACAGTGGTTCAAACACAAAGAACCTGTCAAGAACTTTTCCGAAAAGCCCGATAAGCGCGCCGTTGACGGCCGTCATGATTATCGTTCCGACGCCTATGCCGCGAAATCTGCCGAAAAAAGCAAGCGTCAGCACGCACGCGGCTGCAAGGCAGCAAAAATCAAAACATGTTTTGAATTTCGGCAGCGCAATGTTGAACCTGCGGCTCAGCATTTTAACAAAAAATCATACACCTGCGGATAAAGGTAGACTTTGTAGAACGAAGCGATCGAAAACGAACAGAGCAGCACGCCGCCCGCAAACAGAAGCAGGCGCACAGGCAGAGCAAAACTTCCCGGTGCTGTCACTGCGGGATTGAATGCCGGCACAACGCTGCGCCATGCGTCAAGCACAAAGCCGTAGATTATGCACGTCACGAACGAAAACAGGTACACCGGCTTTACGCGGCGCATCAAAATGCAGAAAACCGCAAACAGCAGTGCCTGAATAATGTATTCCGCCCTTCCGAAAGTCAGGAACGGAAATTTAAGGCTGAGGATATACGCCGGAGCAACTATCATCGAAACGCCGAAATCCGCCGCCGCCGTCATTGCAACGGCAAGTGAAAGCATCACAAGTGCGGCAAGGTAGACCGGCTCCTCATAAAGCCGTATTCTCCCCGCCGCCGGTTCAGCACTTTTTTCAGTTGAATTTTTCAAAACAATACCTCTGCATCCGCCTGCATGTGCAAACGCCGCGCCCGTCGGCATTTGCCGAAAGGTATTATAAGAATATCGGCGGAAATTGTCAATCGGAAAACGGAATAAACGAATTAAACCGCCTGTGCGCTGCCGTCAGCTCTCCAAGCTCCGCATAAGCCCGGGCAATGCCTTCTCGAATTTGACCCCGTATCTGTGCCCGCTGTCCCCGACGGTTGCTTTTATTGATGCAACCGTGAAATCAACCGCAAGCTTCATTGCCGCCGCAATATCTTTGCCGAGAACGAGTGCACCGAACAGAACGGCCGCAAAAACATCGCCCGTTCCGTGGAACGAATCAGGAATGTTCTCCGAATAATATGAGCGGAATTCGCCGTCAACACTGTCATATGCCATGACGCCCTGATGCGCGCTGTCCAAAGAAACGCCCGTGATCAGCGCACGGCGCGGCCCGAGAGCGCAGAGTCCGCGCAGCATTCCGCGAATGTATTCCTCATCGTATCCGCTCTGTTTGTATTCCGCGTTTAGCAGCATCGATGCTTCCGTTATGTTCGGCACAACTATATCAGCCTCACGGCAAAGCTCACGCATCGAGTCAACAAATGCGCTGTCGAATCCGCTGTAAAGCACGCCGTTATCCGCCATTGCGGGATCTATAAAGACCAATGCCCCTTCACGACGGTTTTGCGCGATAAAGTCCGAAACAACATCAACCTGATGACAGCTGCCCAGATAGCCCGTGTAGATTCCGTCAAAGGTGATTCCGCAGGTTTTCCAATGGTCGGAGATTTTCTGAATGTCCTCCGTGAGATCGCGGAAAGTGTAGCCTGTAAACCCGCCGGTATGTGTTGACAATACCGCCGTCGGAATGATTGAGCAGCTTATCCCCATTGCCGAAATGACCGGCAAAGCGACCGTAAGCGAACATTTGCCGAAACATGAAATATCTTGCAGAGTAACAACTTTTTTATCCATAATGCATACCTCCTGAGTATGCACCAATCGTACTCCCGCGGCCGCATTCTGTCAATCGTCAAAATGTTGTCACATTGTGTTTAGATTTATTTCATGTTATTTTTCTTTACATATCGAAAGGGATTCTTGCTCCGCGCCCTGCCCGAAAAAGCGCCGTTTGAAGCGTGTTCTTCGCAAAAACCGCACAAGCTTCGGTTCATGTTTTGTAAAGATAAATTACTCGGAGAAATTCTTAAAGTTTTCCCGCTTCCGACAGCGCCGTTGCCATGATTCCGACATTATCGTTATAAATCCTTCCGAATTGGCTGAGCGGCAGGGGATTCGTGCCGCGTCCGGCTTCAACAGTGTATCCCGGGCGATTATAAAACAGGATGAACCAATCCTTGTACCCGGCAAAGCCGCTCTCCGTCGGCACTTCGTCCAGTTTATAGCCGCTGACGGCAGCAAGCGCACGCCCGATATCATAGCCGTTCGGCGGTTCAATATCAAGGTATTTCCAATAAATCACCTCGCCCTGCGTATGATAGGCAAGGATAAGCCGAAACTCATGATCGGCGGTGAAATCAAACACGGCGCGGCTCTCCGGCGCGGAAAGAGGCTCAGCGCCGACAAAATCGCGCGGTGCGGGCGAAACCCAGCCTTGAGCATATTTCGTTTCCTTTGCCGTATCCCAGCCCGCCGGGTAGTTAAGGTTCAGATCCGTACCTTCAATATTCGCCTTCCACCCGCTCGGGAAAGGCACCGCAGGGTATTGCCGCGCAATGCGCTTCACGGACTGCCAAAGCGGCGTTGTTTCATCCAATGCACCGTTAACAAGATCCACGCCGTCCGGATTGACAAGCGGGGCGATGAAAAGCCGCGTTTTTGCAAAAAGTTCACGCGCATCCCTTCCGAAAATGCTGCTCCCGTTGATATATGCTTTCAGATAGTTTTCTGCAAATTTCAGCACAAGCGGAGTTGTTATCCACTCGTTCGCATGATGTGACGCATTGAAAAACGCCTCAGCCGAGCCCGCACCGATTGAAACTGCGCGAAGCGGCCTGCCCATGACGGATTTTCCGTATGTTTCCGTTCCGATAAAAGGATAGCGCAGCTTCAACCCTTCAAGCACAAGTTCATTCAGCTTGGAGGTCCACCGAACATCGGACGGCACAAGGTCAAAGCCGTACGGAATATAAATTTCCGTTCCCGGAACCAATTTCTCCGGATTCAATGCGGGATTCGCCGCCGCAATTGCGGCAATCGTTGTTCCGTAATGCTTTGCAAGGCGGTAAAAAGTGTCTCCGCTGCGAATTTTTGTTGCAAACCCGCCGAGAAGGAAGGGGAGCAGAGCCTTTTTCGTGTCCCTGCCGACAATGCCGTCCGCCGCAAGCCCGAATGCAGCCTGAAACCTGCGCACCGCGTTCTGCGTGTCCGCACCGAAAATACCGTCAATTCCGTACGGTGAATTATAATATCCGCTGCGCGTGAGCGCAAGCTGCAAAAGCTCAACATCCGTGCCTCGACTGCCGTATTTCAAATTATCCATTCGCTTTTTGTCCTTTCAAGCTGCGTATTTCGGAATGCGCGAAGCAGTTGACAGAATGCCCGCGCATATCCGCTGCCGCTGCTTAATTGTATGCACGAAAGGAAGAAGTATGAATGCAAGGGCGGGCTGCGGTGGCAGATCCTCTTCAATGAGATTTCTTCTGTTGATTCAAAATCGGGAATGCGAAACAATTCCGCATTCCCGACCCGTGATTCAAGTATTTGATTATTTATCCGTTCCGATCAGGAACTCCGTGATTCCGTTCAGCCAATCGCCCTCATATATCTCGATAAGCCCTGCATCGGAAGCGGCGGCAAGTTTGGGATTGATGGGCAGGCGTGCGGCGGCGGGGATATTGAACCTGTGCGCCGTTTCGTCAATATGACTTCTGCCGAAAATCTCGCTGCGTTCACCGCAATGCGGGCACTCGTAATAGGACATGTTTTCAACAATACCGAGCACGGGAATATTCATCATGCGCGCCATGTTCACGGCCTTTTCAACTATCATGGAAACGAGATCCTGCGGAGAGGTAACAACAACGATGCCTGCAATCGGCAGGGACTGGAACACTGTCAGGGGAACATCGCCCGTTCCCGGAGGCATGTCAACAAACATGAAATCGACATCGCGCCAGATGACATCCGTGTAGAACTGTTTGACCGTTCCCGCAATAACCGGGCCGCGCCAAACCACGGGGTCGGTATCGTTTTCCAGCAGGAGGTTGATGCTCATAACATCAATGCCCGTTTTGCTTTTGCAGGGGAGAATGCCGTCCTCGTTTCCGAGAGCCTTTTCATGTATGCCGAAAAGCTTGGGGATGGAGGGGCCGGTAATATCCGCATCAAGAATCGCGCTGTGCTTTCCCGCACGGTTCATGTTTACCGCAAGCAGGGAAGTGACAAGGGATTTGCCGACGCCGCCCTTGCCGCTGACAACGGCAATGACCTTTTTGATATCGCTCAGCGGATGTGCATTAACTTTAAAATCCTGCTGCTTTTGCGCACTGCTGCGGGAAGCGCAATCCACCCCGCAGGTTTCGCAATTGTGGGTACACTGTTCGCTCATTAATTGACCTTTCTCCCGCCCGCGAAGGAGCAGCCGCAGAGCGGGAATCGAATTATCTTTGCTCATTGCTATTATAACCCGAAATGCGGCTCAATACAAGGGGAACACGTGCGATATACATTCTTATTCGTCTTTTTTTCATCAATCCGCAAAGCGCATCAAGGAAACAGTCCGTACGCTCCTTGTTGAGCGAATAATACACTCTGCGGCCGATATCCGCGCTTTTGACAAGGTTTGCGCCGAGCAGAACGCTTAGGTGCTGCGAAACGGTGCAGGGTGCAAGCCCGAGATACTTTGCAAGTTCGCCCACATATGCCGAACCTTCAAGCAGCCGCAGAACGATTTTGAAGCGATTCTGTTCGCCCAAGATACCCATTATCCGTGCAACTTCGGAAACCGAGTTTTCCGCGCTTTCCGAATTGCGGCGAAAAGTGCCGAAAAGCGTGCCGATAATCGCAATCAGCCGCGAGCTGCCCGCCTCCGGTGCATCCGTGCCTATGTATGCATTTGCAAACCCGATAACGGAGGGGCAGATCAGGCACTCGTCAATCGGAGAAGCGTCGTATTTCATTTCACTGAGCAAAAGAGTCTTTTTCATTGCCGCCAGTCGGGAAAAACTCCGCAAAATCGCAGATAAGCGGCTGCCAGAGTTCGCGCTGACGCTCAAATTCGTCCGCAACGGGGCAAAGCACTTCCCGCAGCATTTGAGCATACCTTTGCGGGTCAAGCGCAGCATCTATGAGTGCGTTTTTTGTTTTTTGCGGAAGCGCGCTTCCGTTCACTGCGCGAAACACCTCTGCCGCATCAACCTTTTCGCCGTCCGCAAATGCCTTTTCCTGCATCTGCCCGGCAACGGCGCGGAAAATCAGACCGGGGACTTCATCAAGACTGTTTTCAATGCTTTCGAAAACCTTTTCGCGGTCGCTTTCAAGAAAAACCGTCATGCTCTGTGTGAAAAACCCCGCTATGGTTTCCGACTGGTGCATATCCCGTGCTCTGCCGCGCGGAGTGAACATGCTGAACAAAGCAGTAATTTTTTCCGGCTCCGCAGTCACGGACGCGGCAAGCCGCCGGTACAGCTCCGACAGTATCCTGCATCTTTTGCCGTACTCCTCCGCTTTTGATATGTGTTTCATATACATCGCTTCAAAGAATTCTTCAATCGAAAAATCATTCGCAATGCCGGTTAAAAAGCTGAACGCCTCATACAGCGGCAGCGGCTCATATGTTATCATTTTTACCTCCGTTTGCAATTTTCGGTTTAATAATATCACAACTTTTGCAAAAAGCTATTGACACGGACGCCGTTTTAAGTTATATTTTATTTACGGCAACGAATCAACATGTTTATACATGCAAACATGTTAATTCACCCGGCAAGCCTCAAGACCCCCCAATCCGTCCGGGATGCCGCAGCAACAAATCCCGCCGCGGTTCGGCAAACAAGAGTCCGCCTGCGGCGGGAGGATCCCGCCCACGCCCGTATGCGCCGGTGCAGAATGCCGTAATTGCGGGCAAGAAAAATATATTTTTGGAGGAAAAAGATGAAAAAATCGAAGTTTAAGCTCTTTGCCGCCCTTCTGCTTGCTGCGGCAATGACTGTGCTGTCCCTGTCCGGTGCTGCACCCGTGCTTGCGGATGAAACTGCTGCAATTTTTGCGAATGCCGCAAAATCTCCCGCCGTGCATACCGCACCCGAGGGTTATGACCAAAACGACTTTACCAAGGTTCGCACATTCCTTGAACAGACCGATTCAAACGGCATTCGCAACGGCGAAAAGCTCAATCCCGACGGTTACGATCCTGACGACCCCGAAAGTTGGGGCGCACTGTTCGTTGATGAATGGGGCTTTGAGCACGAAGCGTATTTCGATTGGGAAGAAGTGGACGGAATCAACCGCATGTTTGCGATCAATCTCACCTATATAAAGGATTTTGCAGGTACGTTTGACATGAGTGGGCTTGACGCGCTTTCAACCCTTGATGTTGACGGCGGCAATTTCACCACGGCGGATCTTTCCAATTGCTATGAAATGACTCATTGCTACTTTGCAAACAGCACTTTAAGTTCCGTTAATCTTTTCAACTGCGCAAACGTTACGGAACTGTATCTTCAAGATAACGAGCTTACCGAAGTGCTGAATCTCGGCGACTGCACCTCCCTCCTCTTCCTTGACATACTCATGAACAACGACCTTGAGGAAATTGATCTGAGCGGGTGTGAAAGAATCATTGAACACCTTGACTTTTCGCAAACAAAAGTCAGTGACGTGAACGAAACCGAAATGTTCGCCCTTTGCGAATTCAGCTGCGAAAGCTCAGGCATTACGGAGCTTGATCTGCGCAACTGCAATTATCTGAACTATATGAACTGCAATTTCTGCGATATGGACTTCCTTTATCTGCCCGAGCTGCCGAACAACCTTGCGGTCAACTGCATGGAGACCGGGCTTACGGAGCTGAACTATGAGAATTGCGGCGGAATCTATGATCTTTCCATCTCCGGCAACCCCGGATTGACCGGCAAACTCAACCTTGCGTCAAACCCCTACCTTATGAACGTTTCCGCCGATAACTGCGGCTTTACCGAAATTGATGCGGCCGGCTGCGAAGCATTGAGGGACTGGATATTTCCGGCAACAATATTTCCGGCGTTCTCGATCTTTCGGACTGCAAGCAGTTGCTTCAGCTTTACACGACCGGCAACAAATTTACCGAAATTCGCTGGCACCACAACAGCGAGTGGTACGGGCAGTTCAATATTGACCTTGAAGCACAGCCCGGCGGTTATGTGAACTGCTCCATGCGGCTTGAGAATGATTTCGCCGTGAATTATTTTGAGGCGAACGCAAAACCCGGCTTCCGTTTCAACGGCTGGTACAGCAACGGCAGTCTCGTTTCTGAAACGCCCGAATATAGTTATGATATGTTCGTTTCCTATGAACTGACCGCCGGGTTTGAACCGGTGTTCTATGATGTGAACGGTGACGGACTTGCGAATACCGAGGACGCCATTCATATTGCGCGTCACGCGTTGCAGCTTGAAACCATTCCCGCCGAATATCTTCCGAATGCCGATCTTGACGGCGACGGAAGAATTACCATTGCGGATGCGATCATCGCCCTCAGGCTCACGCTCGGCATTGCATAAGCTCAGTATATGAGCGTTGCATTGCATAAGCTCAGTATATGAGCGCTGCATTGCATAAGCACAGTTTATGAGCGTTGCATTGCATAAGCGCTATATATATAAGCGCAATCGATAACTTACGGGATGAACGGTGCGGACAAAATCCGTGCCGTTCATTTTATTTGCTTGCTTTTATCCTGAATTTATGATAGCATTTTCCGCAAGGCGTACTGTCGGCAGGTCTGCATTATGCCGAAATAAAAATCAATTACGGAAATGTACTTATGGAAATAAACACTGAATTGAACCCCACGCCGCATTCCGAGCGGAATCACGGCATTGAGCTTCTGCGGATTTTTGCAATGCTGCTTGCAGCGGTGCTGCATATTTTAAAAAAAGGCGGTGTTATCACTGCCTCCGAAGGGAACCTTGCTGCATATTCAACAGTTTGGCTGCTGGAAGCCGCCGCATACTGCGCCGTGAATTGTTATGCGCTCATCAGCGGCTATGTCGGTTATTCGGACAGGCCGAAGCCTCTGCGTCTTGCCCGCTGCATTGAACTTTGGCTTCAGGTTGTTTTTTATTCGGTGATAATTACAACGGTTTATTGCATCGCGGGCGTCGGTTCCGTCGGCGTTTCGAATTTTGCGGACGCATTTCTGCCCGTGACTTCAAAACAGTATTGGTATTTCACGGCATATATCGGCATGTTTTTCTTCATTCCGCTGCTGAATGCGCTTGTTCGCAGGCTGAATCGCCGCGCACTTGTTTCGCTCTGCATTATGCTTATTGCGGTTTTCAGTTTGTATGATACATTTGCTTCCTTTTGGAAAAAAGATCCCCTTGCGCTTGTCGGGGGGCACTCCCCGCTTTGGCTCGGTGTGCTGTATATCTTCGGTGCGGCAATGAAGAAACTTCGCGTTCCCGAAAGCATGTCGCCAAAAAAAGCTCTTTTGATTTACGCCTCCGCTGCCGTGTTCACCGCACTTTTTAAAATTACAGGCGACAGGCTGCTCCGCTTTGTTCCGGGAAGTCTTTTCGTGCGGGACACCTCCCCGACGGTGCTGCTCTGCGCCGCTGCGCTGTTAGTCGCTTTTGCTCGTTTTAAGCCCGGCCGCAAGCTCACCGAATTTGCCGTTTTGTTTGCACCCGCCGCATTCGGCGTTTACCTGCTGCATGTTTCGCCGCTCGTGTTCGAACACGTTATCGGCAATCGTTTTGCCTTTATCGGGCGGCTTCCGTTCCCGCTTATCCCGTTCGCCGTGCTTGCCTCGGCAGGAGTTATCTTGGCTGTCGGACTTGCGGCGGACAAAGTGCGCATATTGCTGTTCAAAGCCTTGGGTGTTCCGAAGATGTGCCGAAAAGCCGAAAACTCCATACGCAGGCTGTGGATGCATGTTGTTGATGCTGCTGCAAAAAGGGAATAATCAAACAGCGGCCCGATTGACTTTGTGCACGGGCAAAATACGATTTCTGCGTTTTTGCTCGATATGTTCTGTTATGCAGACTATACAGCAAGCGGCTGCCCGCAAAGGGCAGCCGCTCGCCTTATCAGGGAAAAAATTACCTGCGCTAAACAGGCAAACTACCTGAGATTATTCAATAACGCTGGAAACAACGCCGGAAGCAACGGTTCTGCCGCCTTCACGGATAGCGAAGCGAAGACCTGCATCCATTGCGATGGGAGTGATGAGTTCGATTTCCATGCGAATGTTGTCGCCGGGCATAACCATTTCAACACCCTCGGGGAGCTTGATAACACCGGTAACGTCGGTGGTCCTGAAATAGAACTGGGGACGATAGCCGGAGAAGAAGGGGGTATGACGGCCGCCTTCTTCCTTGGTCAGAACGTAAACCTCGGAATTGAAGTGAGTGTGGGGGTGGATTGAACCGGGCTTTGCCAGAACCTGACCACGCTCAACCTCGGACCTCTGGATACCGCGGAGAAGAGCACCGATGTTGTCGCCTGCGATCGCCTGATCGAGGAGCTTACGGAACATCTCAACGCCGGTAACAACGGTCTGCTTGGTTTCGCGGAGACCGACGATCTGAACGGGATCGTTTACCTTTACAACACCGCGCTCAACACGACCGGTTGCAACGGTGCCGCGTCCGGTGATGGAGAATACGTCCTCAACAGGCATAAGGAAGGGCTTGTCGGCCGCACGCTCGGGATCGGGTATGTAGCTGTCTACGGCGTCCATCAGCTCGAAGATGCACTGGCACTCGGGGGCTTCCTTTGCGACCTTGCCTGCCGTGAGTGCTTCGAGAGCACGCAGAGCGGAACCCCTGATGATGGGGATCTCGTCGCCCGGGAAGTCATAGCTCGAAAGCAGCTCGCGGATTTCCATTTCAACAAGCTCAAGCAGCTCTTCGTCGTCTACCTGGTCAACCTTGTTCATGAACACCACGATGTACGGCACGCCAACCTGACGCGCAAGCAGGATGTGCTCGCGGGTCTGCGGCATCGGGCCGTCCGCAGCGGAAACTACCAGGATAGCGCCGTCCATCTGGGCCGCGCCGGTGATCATGTTCTTAACATAGTCGGCATGGCCGGGGCAGTCAACGTGCGCATAGTGACGGTGATCGGTCTCGTATTCAACGTGAGCGGTGTTGATGGTTATACCACGGGCTTTCTCTTCGGGAGCCTTGTCGATTTCATCGTAACGCATTGCTGCAGCCTGGCCCTGCTGAGAGAGAGCCATGGTGATTCTTCAGACCGACTGCAGCAGCGATGTCGCCTGCGTAAACCATTTCCAGATCCTGTCTGTGGTTCGCGTGCATCTGAACAATACGGCCGATACGCTCGGTGTTATCCTTTGTGGAGTTGTAAACGGTAGAACCAGCCGTAAGCGTACCGGAGTACACACGGAAGAAGCACAGCTTACCGACGAACGGGTCCGTAGCAATCTTAAATGCAAGAGCGGAGAACGGCTCCGTATCGGAAGAGTGACGAACGTCCTCTTCTTCGGTTTCCGGGTTTACGCCCTTAATAGACGGAACATCCGTCGGGGCCGGCATGTAATCAACAATCGCGTCCAGAAGCTTCTGAACACCCTTGTTCTTATAGGAAGTACCGCAGGTAACCGGAACCATCGTGTTGTTGATGGTGGACTTGCGGATGCAGGTCTTGATCTCATCGATCGTGAGCTCTTCACCCATGAGATACTTCTCCATGAGTGCGTCGTCCTGCTCGGCGACATGCTCGATCATCTCGGTGTGATACTTCTCTGCGAGCTCTTTCATGTCTTCCGGAATCTCTTCGCAACGGATATCCTTGCCGAGATCATCATAGTAGACATAAGCCTTCATTTCCACGAGGTCGATGAGGCCCTTGAAGGTATCTTCAGAGCCGATCGGCAGCTGGATCGGTACAGCGTTGCACTTCAGTCTCTCGCGCATCATGTTGACAACGCGGTAGAAATCAGCGCCCATAATGTCCATCTTGTTGACATACGCCATACGCGGAACCTTGTATTCCTCAGCCTGACGCCAAACGGTCTCAGACTGCGGCTCAACGCCGCCCTTTGCGCAGAAAACCGTTACGGAACCATCGAGAACACGCAGGGAACGCTCAACTTCAACGGTGAAGTCAACGTGGCCCGGGGTGTCGATGATGTTGATACGGTTCTGGTGACCGTTTCTGTCCGGCCAGAAGCACGTCGTAGCAGCGGAAGTGATCGTGATACCTCTCTCCTGCTCCTGTGCCATCCAGTCCATCGTAGCGGAACCGTCGTGGGTCTCGCCGATCTTGTAGTTGACGCCTGTGTAATAAAGGATACGCTCGGTCGTTGTTGTTTTACCGGCATCGATGTGCGCCATGATGCCGATATTTCTTGTAAATTCAAGTGGTACCTGACGGGCCATATAATCCTCCTTAATACGTTTACAGGTAAATTACCATCTGTAATGTGCGAAAGCCTTGTTGGCTTCTGCCATCTTATGCGTATCGTCACGCTTCTTAGCAGCGCCGCCGGCGCCGTTCAGAGCGTCAAGGATCTCTCCGGCCAGTCTCTCCTTCATCGTCTTTTCAGAACGAAGTCTGGAATAGCTCGCCATCCAGCGCAGACCCAGGGTCTGACGTCTCTCCGGACGAACCTCGATCGGAACCTGATAGTTCGCACCGCCAACACGGCGTGCCTTAACCTCCAGGCTCGGCATTACGTTCTCCATAGCCTGCTCGAAAACCTCCAGAGCGTTCTTGCCCGTCTTCTCTTCGACGATCTCGAATGCTTCGTAAACGATCTTCTGAGCTACGCCCTTCTTACCATCATACATGATGTTGTTAATCAGGCGTGTGACCAGTTTGGAATTATACATAGGATCCGGCAAAACATCGCGTTTTGCTACATTGCCTCTTCTTGGCATAGTCTTCCCTCCTTCACATAATAGTATGAATTCATCGGTACTCGAAAGCACAAGCTCCCGCCGGCTAAGAAAAGGTATTTACGCACGATAATCAGTAGCTTATCTATTATAAATACCCTTAAAGCGAATTTCGCTTTTTTTCCGGTCAAAAGTTCATTGTGTAACGATTAAATTTGGCTCTTTAAAAAATTACTTCTTTGCAGCGCCGGCCTTCGGTCTCTTAGCGCCGTACTTGGAACGAGCCTGCATACGCTTTGCAACACCCTGCGCGTCAAGCGTGCCGCGGATGATGTGGTAACGTACACCAGGAAGGTCCCTAACACGACCGCCACGGATCATAACAACGCTATGCTCCTGCAGGTTGTGACCAACACCCGGGATGTAAGCGGAGACTTCGATACCGTTGGAAAGACGGACTCTGGCAATCTTACGAAGTGCGGAGTTCGGCTTCTTCGGGGTAGCAGTCTTAACAGCAGTGCAGACACCGCGCTTCTGGGGAGAATCCTGATCGATAGCAATTCTCTTCTTGGAGTTCCAACCCTTCAGCAGTGCCGGCGCCTTTGCCTTCTTCTCGGAAACTGCGCGACCTGTGTGAATCAACTGGTTAAATGTGGGCATATTGCACCTCCTTACACAATTTCTATATATGTCATGCGGGTTTTATATTGCCCGCAGAA